>ERZ772957.590-NODE-590-length-28020-cov-49.232970_pt1 | contig 28020 bp, 21 predicted proteins | sample MGYA00580682_ERZ772957 | MGnify/ENA primary metagenome ERZ772957 (study PRJEB29015, sample SAMEA2737921) | human oral metagenome | biome: human oral; feature: human-associated habitat; material: dental | place: China | collected 2025 ...
CGGCCCGGATCTCCTCGACGACGCCGGGGTCCGGGCCGGCGATCAGCCCCGAGGAGACGATGGCCTTGATGGCCGCGTCGAATTCGGCGTCTTCGGCCTCCTCCCGGGCGAGGCGGTCGGCCCGCTGGGGGTCGTCCTCGTCGTCGCCGGGGTCCGCCCCCGCCCTTCCGGGATCGCCCGCCGCCTCCCGATCTGGTTCGGGAGGCGTCGAAGGGTCGTCCGGTCCGAAGCGGGGGTCGTTCCTGCGCGGCGTCATGGTCTCCTCTTCCCCGGCGGTGCCGGTCTTCTCAGGCTGCCCTGTCCCTCAGGCCTTCCTGGCCACGTGGACGTCCAGTTCCTCCCCGCCGGCCAGGACGTCCGTCTCAAGGGCGAGCGTCTCGGCGGCGATGAGGTCGGTGTGCGCACGGACCGCCTCGACGTGCTCGGCGGGCACCCGAAGCGTCAGCGAGATCCGGTCGGCCACGTGCAGGCCCGCGGCCTTGCGCGCGTCCTGAACGGCCCGGATGACGTCGCGGGCGTAGCCTTCGGCTTCGAGTTCGGCGTCGAGGGTCGTGTCGAGGGCGATGTAGGCTCCCGAGGGCAGGACGCTCGCAACGGAGCCCTCTTCGCCCTGCACGAGGGTCGTCAGGGCGTATTGGCCGCCGCGCAGGCGCACCGGCGGATCGAGGTGGAGCAGGACGCCGTCCTGCGTCTCCTCCCATGCGCCCTCGCGGGCGGCCGCGAAGAGCTTGGACGTCAATTTGCGCTGCTCCGGCTCGAGTTCGCGCGGCAAAACGGTCAACTCGCGTGTGACCGTCATCCCCGAGGACTCCACGCTCTCCAGTCGCACGTCCTTGACGTTGACCTCGGCGGCGATGAGCCCCCGGAACGCCTCGAGGTCCCGGTCGGTCACGACGACGAGGCTGCGCAGGGGCAGACGCACCCGGAGCCTGTTCGCCTTGCGCAGCGAATGGGCGGCCGAGACGATGTCGCGCACTTCGTCCATCTGGGCGACGAGGTCTCGATCCGCCGCGGCCTCGGGCAGTTCGGGCCAATCGGCCAGGTGGACGGAGCGCTCCCCGGTCAGTCCGCGCCACATCTCCTCGGCCAGGAGCGGCAAGAGCGGGGCGGCGGCCTGGGAGACGGCGACCAGCGCCGTGTAGAGGGTGTCGAAGGCGGCGGGGTCCTCGTTCCAGAAGCGGTCGCGCGAGGTGCGCACGTACCAGTTGGTCAGCATGTCGAGGTAGACGCGCAGCGTCTGGGTGGCCTCGGCGATCTCGTAGGCGTCGAGCTGGGCGCGCAGTGCGTCGACCAAGCCCTTCGTGTTGGCCAGGAGGTAGCGGTCCTGGACGTCCAGGGCGGCGACGGCGTCCGGGTCGTCGACGTCGACGGGCGCGGCCAGATAGCCGGCCCCCTTCTCCGCGGCGTCCGCGTAGAGGGTGAAGAAGTAGTAGGTGTTCCACAGGGGCAGGAGGACGTGGCGCACGGCGTCGCGGATGCCGTCCTCGGTGACGATGAGGTTGCCGCCGCGGACGACCGGCGAGCTCATGAGGAACCACCGCATGGCGTCCGAGCCGTACTCGTCGAACACCTTGGCGACGTCCGGGTAGTTGCGCAGCGACTTGCTCATCTTGCGCCCGTCGTCCCCCAGGACGATCCCGTGCGAGACGCAGTTGGTGAAGGACGGCTTGTCGAACAGAGCGGTGGCCATGACGTGGAGGGTGTAGAACCATCCGCGCGTCTGGCCGATGTACTCGACGATGAAGTCGCCCGGGTAGTGCTCGTCGAACCATTCGCGGTTCTCGAAGGGATAGTGCACCTGGGCGAAGGGCATGGCGCCCGAGTCGAACCACGTGTCGAGCACGTCGGGCACCCGCCGCATCGTCGACCGCCCCGTCGGGTCGTCGGGGTTGGGGCGCACGAGGCCGTCGATCGCCGGCCTGTGGAGGTCGACCTCGCCGTCGGCGCCGACGGGCAGGCGCCCGAAGTCGCGTTCGATCTCGGCCAACGAGCCGTAGACGTCGATGCGCGGATGGGCCGGATCGTCCGACTTCCACACGGGGATCGGCGATCCCCAGAAGCGGCTGCGGGAGATCGACCAGTCGCGGGCGCCCGCCAGCCAGTTGCCGAAGATGCCGTCCTTGACGTGCTCGGGGACCCACGTGATCCGCTGGTTCAGCTCGACCATGCGGTCGCGGAAGGCCGTGACCTTGACGAACCACGAGGAGACGGCCTTGTAGATGAGCGGCTGGCGGCACCGCCAGCAGTGCGGATAGGAGTGCCGGTAGGAGGCCTGCCGCACGAGCACGGCCCGCCGGTTCGGCTCGCGCCGTGCGATCGGGCCCGTCCCGTCGCGCAGGTCGGCGATGACGTGGCGGTTGGACTCGAACACCTGCATGCCCGCGTAGTCCGAGACGGCCGAGGTGAATCTGCCGGCGTCGTCGACGGGGACGACGGCGCCGATCCCCGCCTCCAGGCAGGCGTTCATGTCGTCCTCTCCGAAGGCGGGGGCCATGTGAACGAGGCCGGTGCCGTCGTCGGTCGTGACGAAGTCGGCGGCGAGGATCGTCCAGGCGCGGGGCCCCGGCGTTCCGCCCTCGGCGCGCGCCTCGGGGGTGTCGAAGTAGTCGAAGATCGGGTGGTAGCGGCGTCCTACGAGGTCCTCGCCCTTCAACCGCGCGAGGATCTCGGGGGCCTCCCCCAGTTCCTTCGCGAAAGAGGCCAGGAGCGCCTCGGCGACGATCACGTCCTGTCCGGCGACCGGCGACCCGGAGTCGCCGGGCACGCGCACGACGGCGTAGTCGACGCCGGGCCCCACGGCCACGGCGGAGTTGGAGGGGAGCGTCCACGGCGTGGTCGTCCAGATGAGGATGAGCTCGGGCGTCGTCGCGCCGTCGCGCACGGGCTCCTCCAGGCGCAGGCCGACGGTGACCGTCTGGTCGGTGCGATCCCGGTAGATCTCGTCGTCCATCTTCAGCTCGTGGTTGGTCAGCGGCGTCTCGTCGTTCCAGCAGTACGGCAGGACGCGGAACCCCTCGTAGATGTAGCCCTTGTCGTACATGGTCTTGAAGGCCCAGATGACGGATTCCATGAAGGTGGTGTCGAGGGTCTTGTAGTCGTGGTCGAAGTCGACCCACCGGGCCTGGCGGGTGACGTAGTCCCGCCACTCCTTCGTGTAGGTGAGGACGCCGGCGCGGGCGGCGTCGTTGAAGGCCTGGATGCCGATGCCGCCTTCGCCTTCGATCTGGGACTTGTCCGTCACGCCGAGGATGCGTTCGGCCTCCAGCTCGGCGGGCAGGCCGTGTGTGTCCCAGCCGAAGCGGCGTTCGACGCGTCTGCCCCGCATCGTCTGGTAGCGGCCGACGACGTCTTTGACATAGCCGGTCAGGAGGTGCCCGTAGTGCGGCAGGCCGTTGGCGAAGGGCGGGCCGTCGTAGAAGACGAACTCGTTGGAGCCCTCGGGCCCGGCGGGGCGCTTGTCGACGGACGCCTGGAAGGTGCCGTCCTCCTCCCAGAAGGCGAGGACTCGCCTCTCCAGTTCCGGGAAGTTCGGGGAGGCTTCGACGCTTCCCTCGCGGTGAAGCGGGTAGTGGCCGTTGCTCATGTCTCTCCTCAACGTCGTTGACGCGAGGACGACTGCGGGCGTGTGCCCGGGGCCGCGGTACCACCCCGCTTGCCGCACCGGGGCGCGGCCGCTCATTGAGGACGATGACGGATCCACCCGCCCGGGTCTAGTGAGGCCGGCCCGCGCCGGATCGTGCGGCGTTCGGTGGGCCCGTTCTTCCGGGTGCTCGCCGGTGATGCCCCGTTCCATGCACCGCGCGGTCGCGCGGAACGCCGGTTGACGGGCCGGGTCGACGCGGAGACCAGTTTAGCCGCGATCGTCCGCCGAATGTCAACGCGGCGGCGTGGCGCCGGGTACGCCCGCCCGAATGTCTCCGTGAAAGTGGAGAGCTCGCACGCGATACTTCGATATGGAATCGAACCGAAACCGCAGGTAATATACAAAGGCGCGTGATCCACCCCCTGCTCCCCGCTGGCTATTCGTCTGTCGCGAGCGCAGAGACGGGCAGGGTTCCATCGTCGTCGGCGGAGCGCACGAGCGTGCGGGCGTCGGCCTGGGCGCGCGGCATGACTCTCACGAGGTCGATGTTGACGTGGGTCGGGCGCGTCAGCGTCCACGCGATGACGTCGGCGACGTCCTCGGCGAGCAGCGGGCCGTCGACTCCCGCGTAGACGGCCTGGGCCTTGGCCCCGTCTCCTAGCCTGTTGAGCGAGAATTCCTCGGTCTTGACCATGCCCGGCGCTACTTCGATGACGCGAACGGGCTCGCCGACGAGCTCGATCCGCAGGGTGCGCGCGATCATGCGCTCGGCGTGCTTGGCGGCCGTGTACCCCGCTCCGCCCGGGTAGGCCTCATGGGCGGCCATGGAGGTGACGAAGACGATGTCGCCGCCTGTGCGCCGCAGTCCGGGCAGGAGCGCCTGGGTCAGGCGCAGCGTGCCGAGCACGTTCTTCTCGTACATGGCGAGCCAGTCCGCCGGGTCGCCGTCGGCCACCGAGTCGAGGCCTATGGCGCCGCCTGCGTTGTCGACGAGGGCCGTCACGGGCTCCCCTTCTTCGAGGAAGCCGACGAGCCGGGCGACGTCGCCGGCGTCGGTCAGGTCCGCGGGGAAGAACTCGCAGCCGATCTGGCGGGCGAGCTCGCGCAGGCGGGCGAGCCTCCTGGCCGTGGCGACGACAGCGAAGCCCTCCTCCGCCAGGCGGCGGGCCGTCGCCTCGCCGATTCCCGTCGACGCCCCCGTGACCACCACGCGTCCACGTGCCATGCCAGCCTCCTCATAGTCTTTCTCGCGATGCGGATGTCGCTCACGATCGTATCGCCATTCCGTGTGTTTCAGAAGGAGCCGCCGCAGTTCGCGGCAGTGCCGGGCCCTTCCGCGAATTGTTCGACGAGCGGGGGATACCTTCCACGTCCGAGTGAGATCATCGGGACGCCGACAACTGGAAGGATTCAAATATGCGGGGACGGAAATTCCCCGCCCATACGCCCGGCCCACTAGGCCTCACAAACTTGAAAGTTGCATTACATCGGCTAGGTCTGCCATAATTAGACGTTTGCCCGCGTATAATGCACAATCGGTATATGGCACATAAGAGAAAACGCTTGCGCTCCGCGCTTTTCGCACTTGCCCTGTCCGCCCCCCTGTGCATGGGATTCACCGGCGGAACCGGACCATCGACCGACGCCGCTGCGAAAGCAGGCGTCGGACAGCCCGCACAGGCGGCGGGGATTCCCGCGCCGTTCCGGGGAATCACCCTCACTACGATCAAAGATCTGGACAGAACTCTGTCCGTTATAAAGTCGAGTCCCCGCAAGTTGACCGTACGGATCGTCGTCCAGTCCAACGTCAGCATGGACGAATACCGCCGGGCCGTGGAGGCTCTGCATCCGCACGCCTACATCATGGCGGAGATCTTGGACGCTTCGACGTGGGCGGCGGCGGATATCGGCTCCCTCCGCGACCTGGCCAACGACGCGGTCGAAACTCTGGGGGACGAAGTCGACCTCTGGGAAGTCGGCAACGAACTCAACGGATCGTGGCTCGGTCCCTCGCCCCAGGCGATAAACGCCAAGGCGGAAGCCGTTCGCAGCATCGTCGCTTCGCACGGAGGACGCACGGCGGTCACCCTCAACTACTGGGATGAGGACAAGGAATGCTACGAGAAGCCGTGGGAGAACCTCAACTCCTACGCCCGGTCGATGCCGGCCAGCCTGCGTCAGGTCGACTATCTGTTCCTCTCCGTCTATGAATTCTCGTGTAAGCCCGCACAGCATCCCAGCGCCCGGGATTTGGCCGGCGCGCTGAAGACCATGGGCAAGCTCTTCCCCCGGGCGAAGCTGGGAATCGGGGAAATCGCGGCCAACGGCCCCGACGACGAAGCTCCCGAATCCAGCCTCTCGGTCAAGAAGCGCATCGCCAAACGGTATTACGGCATGCACAAGAAACTGCAGTCGAAGGTCGGATCCCGCTATGTCGGCGGCTACTTCTGGTGGTTCTTCTACGAGGACGCCGTCCGCAACAACGGCCCCCTGTGGCCGACTCTGAAGTCTCTCGTCTCCAAGATCTGACTCGATTCCGGCCGATCTCCCGTTTGAGAGCTGTGCGCGGCTTTCAAACGGGGGATCGCTCTATGCTCGATCCGGCCGCAGGCGCTCCGCCCAGGGTGGGACTCCCTCCATCGGCGTTTCCTACATGATTGGGCTCCATCCTCGCAGGGCGTAATCCTCACACCGCCGGCACCGACCGACGGCTCGCCTGACCTCCGCCCCTCGCAGAGTGCGGATTCCGGCAGGCTGTGAGGTCGGCGCATTTTCGGGCGCCTCGTGTAATTTCTTTCCCGCGCTCCTCGATACCGGCCTGTGCGCATTTCCCGGGCGTGCACAGCGCGATAGGATCGCCATCGCCCATGCGTGGCGCATGGGCGAGGCCAATCGCGCCGCCGCCCGGCGTTCCCGCCCAGCGGAACGCACAGGAGAACCAAGTGGAGGAACATTCATGATCGGCATCATCGGCATCGGATCCATGGGCGGCGCCATCGCCCGCGGGCTCATTGCGGCAGGCACCGCGCCCGGCGAGGTCGTCGTCTCCTCGGCGGACGTCCAGGCCGCAGCCCGCTTCGTGGAGGAAACCGGTGCGAAATTGGCGTATTCGAACGTCGATCTTCTCGAGCGGGCGGGCGAGGGCGCGATCGTCGTTCTCGCCGTCAAGCCCTACGCCGTCGGCGGCGTCCTCGATGAGATCCGCGAGGCGGCGGCTCGGCACGGGTCCGTCATCGTCTCCGTCGCAGCCGGAACGCCCATCGAGTTCCTCGAATCGCACCTGGAGCCGAGCCAGCCGGTCGTGCGGACGATGCCGAACATGGCCGCGGCCGTCGGCGCCTCCGTCACCGCCTACGCATGCAACGCACCCGCTGCGCCGCGCGCGGACGACGTCGCAAGCGTGCTCGCCTCCATCGGCATCGCCGAGCCGATGGCCGAGCAGGACTTCTCAGCGTTCAGCGCCATCGCCGGGTGCTCGCCGGCCTTCACCTTCGGCTACATCGACGCCATGGCGAGGGCGGCCGTGAAGAACGGGCTGCCCAAGGCTGTCGCGACGCGTATCGCGGCCCAGGCCGTCTACGGCGCCGCGAAGCTCTTGCTCGAAAAGCTCGACGCCGGGGCGAGCGCCGCCTCTCTCGCCGACGCCGTGCAGTCCCCCGGCGGAACGACCGTCGCGGGCGTGGTGGAACTGGAACAGGCCGGCTTCGGGGCCGCGGTGGTGCGGGGCGTCCAGGCGTCCATCGACCGCGACGGGGAACTGCTCGGGTGAGGCGCAGGCGGCTAACAGGAGGGGAACGCTGCAGCGGCTGCCCCCTCTCGCATTTTCGCAGTCGCCCGGTTCTCCGGTTCGGCGTCGTTCTGCAATTAGGCTGTTGACCGCCATTCTCGAATTCTCCGGCCCTCCAACATCTTGCGGCGCACCGTTGAGGCCGGCCCACCTTGATCTCAGGGCCCCGCTGGAATGCGTTCGCCGCCAGGGCCTGGCCCGGCCCTGCAACTAGGCGCATGAAATTCCCTCTGCAGCCGCGCTTGCCGACAACTAACTTAGAAACCTAAGATACTGGTTATGGACCTCGCCTACGAACTTCACGACCTCGTGCGAACCCTCGACCGGGAGGCGGAGCGCATGCTCCGCCCGTTGAACCTCACGTACAACAGGTACCTGGCTTTGGAGATCGTCGGCGAGCACCCGGGGGTCTCCGGCGCCCAGCTGGCGCGGGCGCTCGGCATAACCGAGGCGTCCTGCTCCGCCCTCGTCCGCCGTCTCATCGCCGACGGCCTCGCGGCGGACCTCGCGCAAAAGGGCGGCGGGAACGTGCGCCGACTCCACCTCACGGAAAACGGGGAGCTGCTGCGGGGAAAGGCGTCGCACGCGCTGGGCGGGCCCTTCGACGACGTCGTGCGAAGGCTCGGCTTCGACCCGCTTCGCCTCGCGCAGACCATTCGATCGATACACGACGAACTCAAAAACGGATAACTCAGGAACGGACCATGACAACGGCATTGTCTTCCCTCGCACTCATTCTCACGGCCGTTCGATTCGCCCTCTTCGTCCGCCTTCACACGGTCGAAAGCCCTTACAGCCCTGTTCGGCACGCGGTCAGCGACTACGCCGTCGGCCCCACGCGCAGGCTCGCAACGGCGACGACGTGGCTGACGTCCGCGACTTGGCTCGCCTTGGCCGGCGCCGCGCACGGCCTCCGCGGCTGGGACTACAGCGGCGCCGCGACCGTCCTTCTGCTGATTCTCGCTGCAATCTTCGCGATTCTCCCGGCGTTCCCGACGACGTTGGAGGGGCAGCGGCTCACGCCAATGGGCGCGGCGCACTACGCCCTTGCGATCGGATGGTTCGCGATCGCCTTCAGCCTGGCGGGAGACATTCGGCGGCTCATCGCGCCCGAAGGCGGCGTTGTGGCCGCGGCGGCCAACGGGCTCTACTGCGCGGCGCTCGTTTCCCTCGTCGCGCTGGTGTGCGCGATGCTCCCCCGCTTTCGCAGCAGGTGCTTCGGACTTCCCGAGCGTGCCTACCTCGTTTCGATCGGCCTGTTCTACGCGGTCTTCGCGGCGGCGATTCTGGTGACAAGCGGGCAGTTCTGAACAGGCAGACCGGCGTCGCCCCCTCGAGATTCTCACGACGTGGCGAACAACGCGCGCCGGCAAGAGCCCTCACATGCGCCAAGTTCAACCGTTCATGGAAGAATAGAGCCCATGGCGAAATCGACAGACGAATTCAAGGCGGCCAATTTCGGGGGCGAGCTTCGCGAGCGCGTGGAGGTTCCCGGCAAGGCCAGCCTCGAGGGCCTCGAAAACCGCTGGGGAAGGCGCTGGCAGGAGGACGGCACGTACGCCTTCGACCGCACCGCGACCCGCGAGAACGTCTACTCGATCGACACTCCCCCGCCCACCGTGTCCGGCTCCCTGCACGTGGGCCACGTCTTCTCCTACACTCACACCGACACGATGGCGCGCTACCAGCGCATGCGCGGCAAGTCGGTCTTCTACCCGATGGGCTGGGACGACAACGGCCTGCCCACCGAGCGGCGGGTGCAGAACTACTACGGCGTGCGCTGCGACCCGTCGCTGCCCTACGACCCCGATTTCGTCCCTCCCCACGACGGCGGCGACGGCAAGTCGATCAAATACGCCGACCAGGTGCCGATCTCGCGGCGCAATTTCATCGAGCTGTGCTGGAAGCTGACCGAGGAGGACGAGGCGCAGTTCGAAGCCCTCTGGCGCTACCTCGGCCTGTCGGTGGACTGGAGCCAGCACTATCAGACGATCGGGCCGAAGGCTCAGAAGATCGCCCAGGCGGGATTCCTGCGCAACCTCGAACGCGGCGAGGCCTATCAGGCTCAGGCCCCCGGGCTGTGGGACGTGACCTTCCAGACGGCCGTCGCCCAGGCGGAGCTGGAGGCCCGCGAATACCCCGGCGCCTACCATTCGCTCGCGTTCCACGGCGAGGGCGGCGACGTCGTCATCGAAACCACGCGCCCGGAGCTGCTTCCCGCCTGCGTCGCGCTCATCGCGCACCCCGACGACGAACGCTACAGCCACCTCTTCGGGTCCACGGTGACCTCCCCGATCTTCGACGTCGAGCTTCCCGTCCTCGCCCACCCCGCCGCCGAGATCGAGAAGGGCGCCGGAATCGCCATGTGCTGCACCTTCGGCGACCTGACCGACGTCGTGTGGTGGCGCGAACTGGACCTGCCCATGCGCTCGGTGCTCGGCAAAGACGGCCGCATCCTCGCGCAGACGCCGGAGTGGATCACGTCCGAACGCGGCGTCGCCGCCTACCAGGCCATGGCCGGGAAGACGGCTTTCTCCGCCAGGAAGGCGCTCGTCGAGGCGCTGACCGACAGCGGCGAGATGCTCGGCGAGCCCAAGCCTACGTCCCGTATGACGAATTTCTTCGAGAAGGGGGACAAGCCGCTGGAGATCGTCACGTCGCGCCAGTGGTACATCCGCAACGGCGGGCGCGACCACGTCGAGGCCAACGGCAGGCAGCTGCGCGAGAACCTCATCGCGGCCGGAAACGAGCTCGCCTTCCACCCCGATTTCATGCACGTGCGCTACGACAACTGGGTCGGCGGCCTCAACACCGACTGGCTCATCTCCCGCCAGCGTTTCTTCGGCGTGCCGATCCCGCTGTGGTATCGGGTGCGCGAATCGGGCGAGGTCGATTACGACGACGTCATCGTCCCCGACGTCGAGCGCCTTCCCGTCGATCCTTCCTTGGATGTCCCCGAGGGCTTCACGGAGGCTCAGCGGGGCGAGCCGGGCGGCTTCGTCGGCGAGATCGACATCATGGACACGTGGGCCACGTCCTCTCTCAGCCCCCAGATCGCGGGCGGCTGGCTGACGGACGAGGACCTGTTCTCGCGCGTCTACCCGATGGACGTGCGTCCGCAGGGCCAGGACATCATCCGCACGTGGCTGTTCTCCTCGATGGTGCGCGCTCACCTCGAGTTCGGCGAGAACCCTTGGAGGCACGCTGCGATCTCCGGCTGGATCCTGGATCCCGACCGGAAGAAGATGTCCAAGTCGAAGGGCAATGTGGTCACCCCCTTGGCGTTGCTCGAAAAGCACGGCTCGGACGCGGTGCGTTATTGGGCCGCGAGTGCGCGGCTGGGAATGGACGCGACTTTCGACGAGCAGCAGATGAAGATCGGGCGCCGCTTGGCGATGAAGGTGCTCAACGCCTCGAAGTTCGCCCTGTCGATGGGCGGGGAGGGCGCGCCGGCGGAGCTCGACGCTGCGGCTGTGACCGAGCCCGTCGATCGGGCGGTCCTGGCGGGGCTCGCCGACATGGTCGACGAGGCCACCGCCTCCTTCGAGGCCTACGACCACACGCGGGCGTTGGAGCTGGCCGAGTCCTACTTCTGGACCTTCTGCGACGACTACCTCGAGCTGGTGAAGGACCGCGCGTACTCCGAGGACCCGACCGCCCGCTCGGCGAGGGCGGCGCTGAACATCGCCGTCGACGTCTTCCTGCGGCTTCTGGCGCCGTTCATCCCCTACGCCACGGAGGAGGTGTGGAGCTGGTACCGCACGGGCTCGGTCCACCGCGCCGCCTGGCCCGGCTCGCAGCCCTTGCGCGCCGCGGCTGCCGGGGCGGATGCAGACATCCTGCGGGTCGCCGGCGAGGCGTTGACCGCTCTGCGGAAGGTGAAGTCGGAGAACAAGGTCTCCCAACGCACCGCATACGCTTCCGTTTCGCTCGACGTCGCCGAGGCGGACCGCTCTAGGATCGACGCCGTCCACGCCGACCTGGTACGGGCCGCGCACGTCCGCGGGGATCTCTCGCTCACCGCCGCCGCGCACGACGGGCCGGTGATCGTGGCCTCCTACGAGCTCGACCCGCCCGAGCCGAAGAAGCCCAGGTCGAAGTAGAGCCCAGGTCGAAGTAGCAGAGGGTGCGCAAATGAAGTGTGGGGCCGCAGGCGCCCCGTGGCCCCACACTTCTCCAGCCCTCGATTCTGCGGGGTCGGCGGCCGCCGAGGCATCCGACCGCCCCGTGGACGCGCTCGACTCCCCGCAGGCTCGAGTTGTTTGTCTATAGCGAGGACGAGCGGCCTGCCCCTTCAACCCCGGTCGGTCCGGATCATCGACCGGCAGGTCACGGATCGGTGGAGTCCAGGTCTTCCTCCGTCTCGGATTCCCTCGGCGCGAGAACCTGGATGACGACGGCGGCTCCGATGAGCGCCGCGCCCACGGCTGTGCCGATCCACTGGCATCCGACGCGCACGATCGACAGGGCGGATCCGATGATCTCGCCGTCAGCCCCGTGATTCCCCTCGTTCGCCTTGAGGAAGACGTCCGGTCCGATGGCGTACGTCGTCACGCTGAGAACCATCAGAAGGATCGCCCACAGGAGGTACTTCTTCGAAGCCGGGTGAAGCTTTCCCGCGTTTCTCATTGCCATTCTCTTATCGCAAAATGTGGAGCTAACGACTTTCCATGGAAAGCCCTATATCCTGCAACGTTTCCCCATGGGATATTTCTCCTACTCGCTGCCGAGGCGCCTCTCGCCGTGCCGATCCCATACCACTTGGCGACGATCACTTCATTTCCATTTCTAATTTCACGCGTGTAGCCTCTACCGGCTCCATAGGCGAATTGATTTGTTCTTTCCGTCACATTGAATTTATACCCCGTTTTCACGTTTATATTGCCAATAGTATACACAGAAGACTTTGAAGTGGGCCCCCAAGCAAAAGGAGGGCAAACCATCCGTAGCTTCTCTTTTGATTTGATCCATTTGGATTATTTATGAGATTCTGATCATTAGAAAAATGATTTTGCGTCCGTGACTTTAATATTGAACATAGTTTTTCTTCAGTAAGATCAGAGGGTTTTGTCCATTATCATTGAGAATTACAACTAGAGTACTATTGGAAATAGAACCAATGTTATAGACAGTTTCATCGTCAATTTGCACAGCTTTATCGTTTGATGCGACAATATAAGACAAATTTGATGGTCCGCAGTCTGAATGTTCTGTAAAAAGTCCGCTTTCGCGCGCTTCCTTTGCATTATGAATCTTCACATTGGATAATTCCATATTTGCGATTGAATTCACGAATAAAGGTACAATACCAATATAAACGAGTAGTTTTTTCATTATTTCTCTTAAAAAATATGAATAGTAAAATAACTAAGTAAATCTTCTCTTGCATTAATTATGTTATTTAAATAGACTTTAGAGAGAAAACTCAATCAAATTAATTTACTGGATGAACGTGAGGATGCCTGCGAGAGCATCTACAGAAAACTCTAAACCCTTGAATTTTTTTGCAATAATATGCCCACCCTTGGTTCAAACTTCAGAACGCACAGGAGCCTTAAGCAGTAGCGACTCGAGAATTTTTCATCTTGACAATGAAGATGGCATACAAAACTATGGAGATAATACGCACATAAATTTACTGTTAAATCATTTACTAGCGTTATAAAATCTTGCAGCTACATATCTCAACGAAACTATGAATAATTTTAATCATATAAATAGGAACACATAGACAGTTACTAGTGCGTAACATATTAAATACTAATAAATCTTTTTATAAATTAAATTTAAGTATTAATTGTTTTTTACACCATATTTTCACTCATTTGACTTATTAATACATTAAAATATCACTTTAAATTTGAATTTGATACGTTATTTCGAAAGTGCAACATAATACACTTATAATTATTAATATTAACAAATATTCATAAATTCATTTTATATTATATTTCAATAATTAATAAGCAAATAAATTTCCTCATAAGAAATATATTCAATTATATTAAAATATAAGAAATACTTTATTTGCATTGTGATAATAAATATGTGATATAAATCATTTGATTTAATGCAACATTCTGCATATTATCATTAATGTGAGATGTATTTAAATCTCACTTTTATCGCTAAAGCTCACCTAATACTCACCGAAAGAGAAATTTTATTATGATTAATAAAATTATTAAGTGCATTATTGCATCAACAATTTCCATTTCATTCATTACAGGAACAACTTCTGTTTTAACTAACGAAAAACCATCACAATATATAACAAATTATCATGAATAAATAGATTTACACATCAAGATAAAATATCAAATAACAAAGATATTCTATATTATGTACATCAAAATTATAAAAATGACAATTCATCAAAGTCTGATGGTTGGTTTAGCTGGGTACGTAAAGGATTCGCATGAGCATTACGAAATGGTGTAGGAAAAATTCCGGGGCCTTTTCGTCCATTTGCAAAGAAGATAGCCGACGTTCTTGATACGGTTGAAGTTTGGGAGACAGCTAGCCTTACAACAGCGTTCATAAAGGCAGAAATTCCACCGGATATAGCATACGATGCTGCTCGTTGGATTGTTATGCTTTTCGTATGATGAGAAATTATTTCAATTCAGTGTTTGGTAAGGCCGAGAGAATTCTCGGCCTTACCGGTGCATTCATGCTTCTCCCCTTTACTCTTCTCTTGCCGCTTCTCCCTGCGGGACTCGGTCTTGCTCTCACAGCGAACGTGAATGCACTCGGCGGCATAACTAAAAGGTCAGTATTCGAATATGTAGCATGGATTATAATTTATTATTTATTTGTATTGTCATTTGATGATTTTACAACACGCATTCTGTCAAATATTTACATTAATAGACATCTATCTACTGTGATAGAATCGATTTTATCGTTTTTCATACTTTTATATATTTTTCATTTTCTTACGGTTACTTGGCTAGGCGCCTTGATACCAGTTGTATTTTATATCACATTTAGTCTCATTTTAAGAATGATCATTCCAGTCAATTATGAGTAATACTCTATTGAATTGCGGTATCGTTGTACAGGCTATCGGCACGGCGATGCCCCACCCGCATCACAGTATCCTGAACGCTGCCCCGTCCACACGCGCACATCGGCGAGATTCTACCGCTTCCGCCTCATCCTCATGATGGTGCCCGTCCGCGCGCCCGCCGTTGAGACCTTCACCATACCCTTGGGATTCCGCGGAATTCCTCCCGCGGGCAGAGTGCGGGGCGTGCAGGGTTACGCTATCGTAGCTCTAGATCGTTCAGATCAGAGAGGACTTCATGAGCAACATCATCGAGAAAGACGGACGCCGGGCCTCCCACTGTCCCGGCAAGATCAAGGTCACGGATTCGATGAGCATCCCCTGGGTGATGCGAAATCACGCCATCGACCGCGCCGAGAAGGTCGTATTCGAACGCAAGTCCTCGATCAACACGTGGGTGCCTGTGACATGGCGCCAGTTCTACGCGGAGGTCCGCGAGCTGGCCCGCGGCTTGATCGCCATGGGCGTCCAGCCGAACGATCACATCGCCATCATGAGCCATTCGCGCTATGAGTTCGCCCTCTTCGACCAGGCCGTCTGGGCAGTCGGAGCACAGCTCATCCCCATCTACGAGACCGATTCGACACAGCAGGCCCGTTGGATCATCGACGACGCGCACTGCCGCATCGCCATCGCCGAAACCCGGCAACTCCATGACGTGCTCGCCCCCATCCTCAACGACGTCGAGCATTTCGAGACGATTCACGTGATCGAGGAAGACGCGGTCGACAAGATCTCCGCACTCGGGCAGCCCGAGTGCGATGAGGAGATCGACCGGCGCATCGACGCCACGACCGCCGACGACCTGGCGACCATCATCTACACGTCGGGGACGACGGGGCTCCCCAAAGGCGCTCGCCTGTCCCATCGCAATCTGCTCCACGTGGCGATCAACGGCCCGCTCGACGACGGCCTCTCGCACATCATCGGCGGGTACCAGCGCAGCCTCCTCGCCCTGCCGATGGCCCACGTCTTCGCCCGGTTCATCTGCATCATGTCGATGTACTCGGGAAACGTCACAGGCTTCGCCCCGGACGCGAAGAACCTCGTCACCGACATCCAAAGCTTCAAACCGACCTACATCCTCGCCGTGCCGCGCATCTTCGAGAAGATCTACAACGCGGCCGACGCGAAGGCGGGACGCGGCCTGAAGCTCAAGCTCTTCCGCCACTACGCCAAGGTCGCCATCAAGTACTCGCGGGCGCTCGACACTCCCGAAGGCCCCTCCCTCCAGCTGAGGGCCCAGCACAGGGCCGGCGACCGGCTGGTCTACTCGACGATCCGGAATCTGCTGGGCGGCGACCTCGCGAACTCCATCTCGGGCGGAGCGCCGTTGGGCGAGCGTCTGGGCCATTTCTTCCGAGGGATCGGCATCACCGTCCACGAAGGCTACGGCCTGACGGAGACCTCGGCTCCCACGACGGTCAACACCCCCGATTTCATTCGTATAGGTTCCGTGGGCCCGGCCTATCCCGGATGTTACGTCTCCATCGGCGAGGACGGCGAGATCCTGTGCAAGGGCGACCACGTCTTCCGCGAGTACAACAACAATCCTGAGGCCACCGCCGAAGCCTTCACAGAGGACGGATGGTTCCACACCGGGGATCTGGGAAGGATCGACGACGACGGCTTCGTCTACATCACCGGCCGTAAGAAAGAGCTGATCGTGACGGCCGGCGGGAAGAACGTGGCCCCGGCGATCCTGGAAGACAGGCTGCGCGGGCATCCCCTCGTCTCCCAAGTGGTCGTAGTCGGCGACCAGAAGCCCTTCATCGGCGCCCTCGCCACCCTCGACTCCGAGATGCTCCCCGGATGGCTGCGCAACCACGGCCTGCCCGAGATGAGCGCGAAGGAAGCCGCCGAGAACCCACAGGTCCTCGCCGCGATCGACCGGGCGATCAAGCGTGCCAACGAAGCGGTCTCGCGAGCCGAGTCGATCCGCAAGTTCAGGATCCTTCCCATCGATTTCACCGTGGCCAACGGGTACATGACTCCGTCCATGAAACTCAAACGGGCCGCCGTCCTCCGGGACTTCGCGGACGACATCGAGAAGATCTACGCGACCGATTAGCCGCGGCGACAGCCTGGTGGAAGCACCGCCCCACTCGAAGCGACAGATCGGGGGAGAGCTTCGGAAGGCGATGTCCTTTCCGAGGCTCTCCCCCGACCCTTCAGAGCGAGCGACCGGCGTTGGCCGGCGGCGGCGCGGGAGCCGGCGATTGTCACGGCACCGGCGTGGGATCTTCCCGCTGTTTCGGGATCCAGGGGTCTGCCTTGCCGCGCGGATCGTCCGGCATGCCGAGTTCGTTGATCGACCGGGACAGCTCCGTCAAATTCTGGGGCAACTCATCGTAGGGATTGTCCTGCACATCGGTCGTCACGAACAGCCATCCGGCATTGCGCTGACGCGAGAGCTTAATGATCTCGTTGTATTGTTTAGTGGAAGCACCGTATACCGCATGCATAATGTGTTTCGAATTGTTAGGATCATTTTCGAATTTCGAAGGATGCTTCGGATACTTGTGAATATAGTCAGATGCCGAATTTTCCGCAGTAACGAATATATCAGCATGCCGAGTGATACTCTCATTGACTATCGGAGATCCGGGATTGGCTACCACTAATTTTTCTGGATGGTATTTTTTCACATAACTGTAAAGAATGTGAAGGTATTCGCTGTCCTCTTGTGTTTTAGTGGCTATTTCGTCGAAGAAGAATCCACTCACGTTCTTTTCGCCGTAGAACTTGTAGTAAGACTCTATCTCGGCCTCAACGTCGGTGATAGACCGCTTTTGATAGTTTGTCCGGATGTAGCCGATGTTCTTGATACCAGCAGCTGAATTCTTCGAGATCTGCCGGACGTAGTCCGGATTGGCCGACTTCCCGGCGCCACTGGACGGATTGAATACAACATAGGGGATCGCTTTGCCGCCCAGTTTCACCAGAGCGTCCCAGTAGCCGGCGCCACTGGACGCAGACGGGTACTTGTACGCGAAGAACAGGATGGACTGTTTCTTCAGCGACCCTGCCTCGTTCGACCCGGTGCCGGCATGGGACGCGCCCGGGCCGGTCGCGTCGGGGACGGCCGGCTTGGCCGCCTTCGCGTCATCTGCTCGGACTGCTGACGAACCGTGCTTTCCGTCCGCAGCCGCGGCGAAGCCGGGTACCGCACCGGCTATGCACAGGCCGCTCACTGCGGCGGCGCTGCACAGCTTGAAGGCCAAGCTCGTCCTGCCGCGCTGTTGTCTACTCATCGCACCTCACTATTTCCGATATTTGCCGAATCCGCGGGAAGGCCGTGAGACTGATATGCGTGCACGCCTCCCCGGCACACCGGCAGGCTACAACGAAGCGATGCGGCCCGCCGCCGGCGAATCGCCGGTCTTCCGACCCCTTGTGCGGGTAGCCGCTGCCTTGTATCCTGACTCGGCCTGCGGGCCGCCAGCCGCTCGCCGTGCGGTCGACGAACGGGCGTCGCTCGCCCGTGCTCGGCGGGCACCGCAGAGCACGGCTGTGATCGCCTCTAACCCGATTCTGCGGAGATCTCCTCGTGGTGCCGAATGACCTCGGCGAGGATGAAACGCAAGAGCTTCTCAGCGAAAGCGGGGTCAAGCCCGGCCTCCACCGCCAGAGCGCGCATGCGTTCGAGCTGCTCGGCCTCGCGCACCGGGTCCGCGGGAGGCATGCCGTGCCGGGATTTCAATTCGCCGACCTGTTTCGTGCATCGGAAGCGTTCGGCCAGCATGTGGATGACCGCGGCGTCTAAATTGTCGATCGTACGGCGGTATGCCGCCAACTCGGCCTGGGCGTCTTCGTCCATAGCTCTCCCATCGTCACCGGCAGCCCGGATCGCGACGGCTCACCGCGACGCGGCTGCGTTATGCGCTCTTGCCGCTCGCCTTCTTCAGTACGAGCTTCGGCGCCGCCTTTCCGGTGACGGTCGCCGTATCGAACACGATACTCTCGACGTCCTCGCGAGAGGGGACGTCGAACATCGCCTCTTGAAGGAGGCTTTCCATGATCGATCGCAGGCCGCGAGCCCCGGTTCCGCGCGACAGGGCTTCGCGCGCTATCTCGCGCAACGCCTCGTCTTCGATCTGCAGCCTGACGCCGTCGAGGTCGAACATCCGCTGATACTGGCGGACGAGGGCGCTCTTGGGCTCGGTGAGGATCCGCACGAGGTCGTCCTCGGTGAGATCCTCAGTGGCCGCGACGACGGGCAGGCGGCCGACGAGTTCGGGTATGAGCCCGAATTTATGAAGGTCGTCGGGGGTGACCTCGGCCAGGATGTCGCTTCCGCGATCGGCGTCGTGCAACTGGGATCCGAAGCCGATGCCGCGCCGGCCGGCTCGGGAGGAGACGATCTCCTCCATCCCCGCGAATGCGCCTGCGCAGATGAACAGGACGTTCTTCGTGTCCAGCTGGAGGTATTCCTGCTGAGGATGCTTCCGGCCTCCCTGGGGCGGGACGGAGGCGACGGTCCCCTCGATGATCTTCAGGAGGGCCTGCTGAACGCCTTCGCCGGAGACGTCCCGGGTGATCGATGGATTCTCAGACTTGCGTGAGATCTTATCGATTTCGTCGATGTAGATGATCCCGATCTCCGCACGCTTGATGTCGTCGTCGGCGGCCTGGATGAGCTTGAGGAGGATGTTCTCGACGTCCTCGCCCACGTATCCCGCCTCGGTCAAGGCCGTGGCGTCGGCGATCGCGAAGGGGACGTCAAGCATCCGCGCCAACGACTGCGCCAGATACGTCTTACCCGTTCCGGTGGGGCCCAGCAGGAGGATGTTCGCCTTGCCGATCTCCACTTCCTCGGCGTCTTTGCGCTTGGGCCCGGCCTGAGCGCGGACGCGCTTGTAATGGTTATACACCGCCACCGCGAGGGTTCGCTTCGCCGCGTCCTGACCCACCACGTATTCGTTGAGGAAATCGTATATTTCGCGGGGTTTGGGCAGGGCGTCGAGAGAGAAATCCGATTCGTCCTGAGCCAGCTCCTCCGCGATGATGTCGTTGCACAGGTCGACGCATTCATTGCAGATGTATACGCCCGAGCCGGTGATGAGCTTTCTGACCTGCCGCTGGCTCTTCTGGCAGAACGAGCATTTCAGCGTGTCCGCGGCATCCGCCGTGCGCGCCATCGATTCTCCTCACGTCGTGGTGATTTTCCCCGCCACTGGAACAACGTCATCATGCCACTTATATGAGACGTCGTCATCTTTCCACGCTGATCCAGCCTATGAACTCAACCGGGTATGTTTCCCCCGACGGCGCCGGATTCCCCGGAGTCGTGCGCCGTCGGGCCCCTCGCCCCGACGGCGCACAACCGCCGTTTTCCGCATGAAACCGGGGCTTGGAAGCCCTCAATCGCCGAACTCAGGCGGGAGACGTCGACTTGCGCGAACTCAGAACCTGGTCGACGAGGCCGTATTCCTTGGCGGCCTCCGCTGTGAGAATCTTGTCACGTTGGATGTCGTTCTTGATCTCGTCTGCAGACTTTCCGGTGTGCAAAGCCAGCGTGGTGCACAGCCAGTCGTTCATGCGCTCGAGTTCGTCCGCGACGATCGCGATGTCCGACGCCTGGCCGTGCATCCCCTCCATGGCGGGCTCGTGGATGAGGACGCGCGCATTGGGTAGGGCGAGACGGCGTCCCGCCGAGCCCGCGGCCAGGAGCACGGCTGCGGCGGAAGCGGCCTGGCCGAGGCACACGGTCTGGATCTGCGGCTTGATGTACTGCATTGTGTCGTAGATCGCCGTCAATGCGGTGAAGGAGCCGCCCGGGGAGTTGATGTACATGGTGATGGGCGAATCCGGGTCCTGGGACTCGAGGACGAGGAGCTGGGCCATGACGTCGTCGGCCGAGGCGTCGTCCACCTGCACACCGAGGAAGATGATGCGGTCCTCGAAGAGCTTGGCGTAGGGATCCTGCCGCTTGTACCCGTAGGGGGTGCGCTCCTCGAAGTTGGGGAGGATGTACCGCGCCGAGGGCATCGGCCTGGCGCCGCCGCCGAACTGGTTCGCGGCCGCAGCCGCACCGGCGTTGATATTGGTGCTCATCTTCATTCCTCCGTAGTCCCGCCGATGGCCTGGGCGCTGGCGACGATGTGGTCGACGAAGCCGTACTCGAGGGCCTCGCGAGCCGTGAACCAGTGGTCGCGGTCGGAATCGGCGATGATCTGCTCGGGCGACTTGCCCGTATTGGCCGCGGTGATCTCCGCCAGCTCCTGCTTCATCTGCAGGATCAGGTCGGCGTTGATGCGGATCTCGGTGGCCGTGCCTCCCGCGCCGCCGAGCGGCTGATGCAGCAGAACCCTGGTGTGGGGGGTGACGTAGCGCTTCCCCTTCGCTCCCGACGTCAAGAGGAACTGCCCCATGGAGGCGGCCATCCCCATGCCGACGGTCACGACGTCGGGCTGGATGAACTGCATCGTGTCGTAGATCGCCATGCCCGCCGTGACCGAGCCGCCGGGCGAGTTGATGTACAGGTAGATGTCCTTCTCAGGATCCTCGGCGGCCAGCAGCAGCAGCTGAGCGCAGATGACATTCGCGTTCTCATCGCGCACCTCGTCGCCGAGCCAGATGATGCGCTCCTTCAGGAGGCGGTTGTAGACCGCGTCTCCCAGCCCAGGGCCTTGCTGGGCCTCGCCTTGCGTTGTGGGCGTTGTGCTCACGCTCTGTCCTTCCCATCCGGGCCTGGCCCGGTCATTGCTAGACGGAGCACCTCGCGCTGCGTCGCGGGCTCCGTTGACGTTCACTAGACCTTAACGCGCCCCGTCCTCGCGAACGCCGCTCCAGCCCGTCTTTTCGCTGACGGCGCATGGTCGCCGGGCGCTGCAGAAGCCGAGCCACACCCGGCGAGCCGAGCCCGCGGCGCCTGCCTCAACCCCTCCGAGCTGCGGGTCTCTAGCCTTCGAGCCTCTCGAGAAGGGTCTTGCGGTTCTTGCCCTTCTTCTCGGCGTCGATCACCCGGGCCTTCTCCTCCTCGCTCACATTCGCGACGTAGGCCAGGACGTCGTCGACCTTCGCAGAAGCAGGGTCGAAGGGGCCGGCTTCGCCGCCGACGGGAGACGTCCACGTGGACGTCTCGAGTTCGAGGCCGGCATCGGCGTGAGCGGAGAAGTCCGGAACCGCCTCTCCTTCGGGAGCCTTGCCGATCACCTCGGCGACGTCGACGGGATTGCCGTCCGAATCCACGGTTTCGACCAGTCGCAGATAGGACAGGAGAGCCTTGCCCCTGGCCAGTTCGGCCGCGAAGGCCCCGAACTGGTTCGCCTGAGCCGCCGCCTGGATGAACTGGTTGGGCTCCATCCCGTAGGCCTTCGCCTGCTCAACGAGGAAATTGAAGAGCTCGTTCTGCTCCACGTTGACGTTGAAGCGTTCCGAGAGGACGTCCAGGAGAAGCTGGTCGCGCATGAGCCGCTCGGTCTCCTCGCGGGCCTCGGCGGCGTGCGGGTCGTCCGCCTCCTTGCCCTCCTGTTCGAGGTGCCGGGCGACCTCCTCCTCCACGGCGGTCTCGGGGAGCGGGAAGTCGACTGCCTCGCGAAGCTCCTGGAGAAGCAGATCGCGTGCGGCGTACACCTGGGCGCTCGCCTTGTCCTTGGCCAACTGCCCGCGCAGATCCGCACGCAGCTCGTCGACCGTGTCGAACTCGGAGGCGAGCTGGGCGAAGTCGTCGTCGGCCTCGGGGAGCTCGGACTCCTTGACGTTCCCGACCGTGACGGTGACGTCGGCCGCCTCGCCGGCGTGGTCCCCGCCCGCGAGAGTCGTGGAGAAGGTGACCGTCTCCCCCGCCTTCTGGCCGGTCAGGGCGTCGTCGAGACCCTCAAGCATGGTTCCCGAGCCGATGCGATAGGAGATGCCAGACACCGCGTCGACTTCCTCGCCGTCGATTCTCGCGGTGAGGTCGATCGTCGCGTAGTCGCCGTCCTGGGCGGCGCGCTCGACCTCCTTGAGCGAGCCGAAGCGTTCGCGCAAGGCGGTGAGCCGGGCGTCGACGTCCTCGTCGGAGACATCGAACCGGTCGACCGTGACCGAGATCGTCGAGGGATCCGGTATGGCGATCTCGGGGCGGACGTCGACTGTCACGACGAAGACGAGGTCGGAGGTGTCGTCCTTCTCAGAGGGAACCTGTGTGACCTCTACCGCTGGCCGGGACATGGGGTGCAACTCGTTCGCGCTGACGGCCTGAGCGTAGTAGCCGTCCAGGTTGCCGTTGAGCGCCTCCTCGACGATGGCGCCGCGGCCGAATCGAGCTTCGATGACGCGGGCCGGGATGTGACCGCGGCGGAATCCCGGAATGTTGACCTGCTTGCCGATGTCTTTGGCGGCATTGTCGATCGCGGGCTTGAACTCCTCGAACGGCACCTCAACGGTCAGCTTGACCTTGGTGGGCTCGAGGGTCTCGACGGAGCTCTTCACTGGGGTTTCTCGCTTAGCTATCAGGGGGCGGACAGTCCGCCCGTGTTCGTTCCGGCACCGGTGCACTCGTGAGAGGAACAGCCCGGCATGTGACAGCGCACGCAAGATGCGCGCATACCGGATAAGTCTACGACACCGCGTCGGGTGTCGCGATTCCGCAGCCGCACAGCCGGATCCGCCGCCCTTCCGCAACAGCGGGACGAAGGCGGGAGAGGGGGAGCACCCGGTCATAGGGGATGACCCCGAGGGAGCGCTGAGGCTACGATTTCCTTTGACAGCGCAGCCGATGCGGAGTGCTGAACGGTCTGTCGAGACCAGTCGCCTCTGTCCGCACGTGGAGGATCGTGACATATGTCCAATTACGGCAACGCCTTCGACCGGAGAGGCGACGGCTTCTACAGCCGACAGCCCACCGGCCCCGGCTATTCCTATCCCGGATGGAATCAGCAGAGCGCTCCCCCACCGGGAATGCCGCCGTATCCCGATCAGCCTTGGCAAGGCGGCCAACCCGCCTACGGCGGCCAGTACTACAACTGGCCGCCGTACTGGGGCGCCGTAAGCCCGAAGAGCAGGATCGCGGCGGCGCTTTTCGCCTGGTTCTTCGGAGTCCTCGGCATTCACCGCTTCTACGTGGGGAAGGTCGGCACCGGCCTGCTGTGGCCCTTCACCTTCGGGCTCTTCGGCATCGGAGCGCTGGTGGACTTCATCATGATCGTCTCCGGCTCGTTCACCGACGGCGACGGTCTTCCGGTCAAGATATGGGATGCGTAGTCAAGCGTGCGCCCAACCGGTGTGAAGGCGGTGCGCCGCAGGGTCGGATTCGCCTATCATTGGCGGGCACGGGGTATGGCGCAGTTGGTAGCGCGCCCGCTTTGGGAGCGGGAGGCCGTGGGTTCAAGTCCCGCTACCCCGACTGCCGCCCACGAGACGTCCACGCCGTCCTGCGTCCGGCGTTCGTCCGCGGACGACGAAGGAAGCCCGCGGGTCGGGGCATCGGCGTGCGCGCGCGGGCCCGCACCTGCTATCCTCTTCAGGCACGCGAGTGTAGCTCAATGGTAGAGCCTCTGCCTTCCAAGCAGATTACGCGGGTTCGATTCCCGTCACTCGCTCCACCGTCTCTTCCAGCGGCCGGAGAGCGCCACTCCCGCCGCGCAGAGACCGACCGGGCCTGAGAAGTTCGCCGGATCGGACCGGAAGGCCGCCGGTTCCGGCCATCCGCCCGCACCGCTGGGAAGGCTACTCAATCGGTTCGCTGAACGCCTGGATCGTGATGTCGGCCATCTCGGGGAAGGCCCTCTTCTTCCTCTCAGCCCCTTTGGGGAGAACGGCCTCGTCGAACACGGAATCGAAGAAGAAGAGGACCAGCATATCGGCGATCCGCTCCAGTTCGATCGTCGGACGCCTTCCCAACTGCCCGAGCACGGATCCCACGATCTCGGCGATCTCGCGCTTCAGCCAGACGAAATCGTCCTCGACGTCGAGAGGGGATTCGGGATTGCGGATCCGGTGAAGCGCCAATTCCGAGCTCAGAATGTACAGCGTGCGTCCATGGGGCTGAAGTGTGTCGATGATCTCCACGAGCGTGCAGACGTCCGCAGGCCCCTCCGCGGCCGCTATGGCCTCGCGCAGATCCCTCAACACGCACACCGTCCGGTAGAGAAGCGCCTCCTGCAGCAATTCCGCCAGTGACGAGTAATTCGAGTAGAAGGCGCCCCGGGTGAACCCGGCGGTCGCGACGACGTCGTCGATCCTCGCCCCCGCCAAGCCCTTCCTCTCGAACACCTCGACAGCGGCGTCGAGCAGACGCTGCCGGGTGTTCTCACGTTTTCGCAAAGGCCTGTGAGTCACACGCACCCAGCTCCTCTCTCATCCTGCCGCGAGGATACACGCCTTCCCCGTCGGCTCGCTGCCCGCCCAGACCGGGCCGACCACGCCGGCGGCCCGTCCGACTTTCGATACAAGAATATATCGCGTACAGTTCCGTATCGAAATCGAGTTCATGCGAAAGGACAGTCAAGTGTCGTCGATACTTCAGCGCGTGGGAGGATGGACCGCCTCCCACGCCAAGCGCGTCTTGGCGGGGTGGCTCCTGCTCATGATCGCCCTGGGCGGGATCGTCGCCGCCACAGGGATGAATCTGGCAACCACGTACAAGGTCACCGGGACGGAGTCCATGGAGGGACTGGCCGTCATGGCCAAGCGGCTCCCCCAGGCGGCCGGCGCCAGCGAGCAAGTGCTCTTCTCCACCGGCGGGGACATCGAGGGCCAGCGCGCCGCGATCGAGTCCTTCATCGGGAAGGCCCGGAAGATCGAGGGCGTGTCCACCGTCACCGACCCGTTCGCCCAGCAGACGCGCACCGTCTCCCGCGACGGCCACCACGCCCTCATCCTCGTGCAGACGGACTCGTCCGTCGGGGAAGCCGCCGGAGAGCCCGGCCCCAAGGCCAAGGCCGTCTCGAAAGAGCTCACCCAGCTGGCCAGCGCCACGCAGAAGAGCAGTCCCGATCTCACCGTCCAACGCGGGGCCAACATCGGCAATTCGACGTCGATCGGCATGTCGGCGACCGAGCTGCTCGGCCTGGTCATCGCCGCCATCGTCCTGATCGTCACCCTGGGATCGGTGGTGGCCGCCGGAGCCCCCCTCCTGACCGCCGCCACCGGCGTCGCCATCGGGATGCTCGGCATGCTCGTGGCCGCCAACTTCATCGACATCAATTCGAGTACGCCCGTCCTGGCGGTCATGATCGGATTGGCGGTCGGCATCGACTACGCGCTCTTCATCATCTCCCGCGCCCGAGAGTATCTGGCCGAGGGAGTCAAGCCGAAGGAAGCCGCCGCTCGCGCCAACGCCACAGCGGGCTCGGCCGTGCTCTTCGCGGGTGGGACCGTGATCGTCGCCCTATGCGGGCTGGCGGTGGCCAGGATCCCCTTCCTGACGGTCATGGGACTGTCCGCCGCCGCCATGGTCGCCGTGGCCGTCCTCGTCGCAGTCACCGCAGTGCCCGCGCTGCTCGGTCTGCTCGGCGGACGCCTGGCGCCCGCGAAGAGGAAAGCCCGGAAAAGCCGCGCACGCGGCTGGGTCCACTTCGTCACGCGGGTGCCCGCACTGACGTTCCTCGGCGTCGTCGCGATCATCGGCTTCCTGGCCGTGCCGCTCGACCAGGTCCGCCTGGCCCTGCCCACCAACGGCAACGAGCCCGTGGGCACCGTGCAGCGCGATACCTACGACGCCATCTCCCGCGCCTACGGACAGGGGTACAACTCGCCGATCGTCGTGGTGGCCGACATCAAGAAATCCGGCAACCCCCTCGTCCAGGTGACGGAGACGGCGGGGGCCATCGGCAAGCTCGACGGCGTCGACAAGGTCTCGCTGGCCACTCCGAGCCCCGACGGAAGCTTCGCCTTCATCCAGATCATCCCGAAGAAAGGTCAGGCCGACCCCGCCACGACCAAACTGGTCAAGGAGATCCGAGACGCCGCGCCCGGCCTCGAAAAGCGGTTCGGTTTGGAGAACGTCATGGTGACGGGCCATACGGCGGTCGCCATCGACATCGCGGCCAAGCTCTCCTCGGCCATCCTCCCCTTCGGGATCGTCGTGATAGGACTGTCCATCGTCCTTCTGCTCATCGTCTTCCGATCGGTGGCCATCCCGATCATCGCGAGCCTGGGCTACCTCCTGTCGCTCGCGGCAGGGATGGGCGCCGTGGGAGCCGTCTTCGGATGGGGGTGGGCGGCCGACCTCCTCAACGTGTCGAAGGTCGGGGCCGTCATCTCCTTCCTGCCGGTGATCGTCATGGGCGTGCTCTTCGGCCTGGCCATGGACTACCAGGTCTTCCTGGTCTCGCGCATGCGCGAAGTCTGGCTGCGCACGGGCCACGCCAAACTCGCGGTCCGAGAGGGTTTCGAGAGCTCGGCGAAGGTCGTCACGGCCGCGGCGGTCATCATGATCGGCGTCTTCGCCGCCTTCATCCCCCACGGCATGCCGGCCGTCAAACCGATCGCACTCGCTCTGACCGTCGGCGTGGCCGTCGACGCCTTCCTCGTGCGCATGACGCTCATCCCCGCCGTCATGGCCATGCTGGGCCGCAAAGCCTGGTGGATTCCACGGTGGCTGGACCGCATCCTCCCCAGCATCGACGTCGAAGGAGAGACCGGCCCCGATGCGCAGGCCCGAGAGGGCCAGGACGCGCAACGGCCCGAAGGCGGCGATTCCGAGTCCGCTCCGACCGTCGCGTCCGGTGCGAACGGCCGGAGCGCGGGCGACTAGTCCCGAACCGCCCTGTCCGCCCCGAGGACGGCCGCGAACCCCATGAGGCCGTTGGGCTCGTAGGGGCAGGCGAACAAACCGCAGTCGATGGCCTTGTCGGTCAGGAAGTCCGGTGAGCGTCCGGCTTCGGGGTGCTTGAGGTCCCAGGCGAGGAGAGCGGCCATGAGAGCCGCGGACGCATTCGCGGGCAGGGCGGGCATCCCCAGCCGGGCCAGCCCGCCGTATGCGGCGCGCAGGACGCGCGCATCCAGGACGGATCGGGTCATCGACATCGGGCCGATGTTGTAGGAGACCGTTCGCCCCGTCTCCCGTTCCACGGTGGCCCGCCACCGTCCGATGCGCTTGGCGACCGCGTAGTTCGGCCCCTGCACGTCGATGAGGCCCTGATAGACGCCGCCTCGCCGCGAGGGATGGATCCTGCGAACCCTGGCGTAGACGCTCAGCGCCCGCGCGGCGCCGCCCTTGCCGAAGTCCCGGCGGACGGGGACGTCCAGAACGTACGCGTCGGAGGGGCTGCCGTACCACGCCAGGGCCGTCTCCGGGCGGGCCTGGCAGACCAGACGTTCCAGGACATCCGCTCCGGCCTCGGCGAGAAGGAACCGCGCCCCCGGAGCGTAGAGCGTGTCGACGATGGCGACCCGGCCAGGCAGGCTCGCGATCCATCCCGCACTCGTCTCGGGGTCCGCGGCGACGTCCAGTGGCTGAGGCGGAAGATGGAGACGGCCCGCGCTCTGCGGGGTCCGCTTGGCCAACTCGGGCAGCGGAGAGCGCGCGACGGCGGCGACGTCGGCTCCCCACGCCAGAAGGTGGGCCGCGGGGGACAGTTCCGCCCCCGCGCCCAGACAGGCGAACGTCCATCCGGACAGATCGAGGTGGCTCGGGTCGGCGACGACGTC
>ERZ772957.592-NODE-592-length-27947-cov-8.889861_pt1 | contig 27947 bp, 18 predicted proteins | sample MGYA00580682_ERZ772957 | MGnify/ENA primary metagenome ERZ772957 (study PRJEB29015, sample SAMEA2737921) | human oral metagenome | biome: human oral; feature: human-associated habitat; material: dental | place: China | collected 2025 ...
CTAAAAATTACCTTTGCTGTATTTTTAGCTTTTAGCTGAGCAGGTTTTGCTTACGCCTTGAAGGAGCATGGTGAACTATACGACTGAAAGAGAAAGCAAAAGATGCCAGATATAAGCAAAAAGACAGCGAAGAGCAAGACAAGGAACAACCATTGAACCTTTGCGGGGAATTTTTAGAACATGCCTAGTGCACCTAGTCTACGCGAACGAACAAAGGGATAACAACTTGTTCCCTACATCACCTTATCAATAATGAACAGAAAACAAGCTTCTCTTACCGAACGCAGATTTCTTCTGCCTTTCGTACTCATTACCACCCTTTTCTTCTTATGGGGCTTTGCTCGCGCCATCCTCGACGTACTAAACAAGCATTTCCAAAACGAGCTGCACATATCCATAGCACAGTCGGCCCTCATTCAGGTAACAACCTATCTGGGTTACTTCATCATGGCCATCCCTGCCGGGCTGTTCATCAACCGCTTTGGCTATCGTCGTGGTGTGGTATTTGGCCTTTCGCTTTTCGCATTGGGTGCTTTTCTCTTTGTGCCCGGTGCCCAAATCGGCACATTCGAAGTGTTCTTGGCTGCGCTGTTCACCATCGGTTGCGGACTAACTTTCCTCGAAACGGCCGCCAATCCCTATGTAACAGAGTTGGGTCCACCCCAAACGGGCACTAGCAGGCTAAACCTTTCGCAATCGTTTAACGGCCTGGGCAGCATCTTTGCAACGTTTAGTGTGGGGTTGTTTCTTTTCCGAAACGACAGCGAGAGCGGTAATGTAGCCATCCCATACGTGGTGTTAGGCATTGTGGTTTTGGCTATTGCGCTAGTTTTTTCGCGCGTACAACTGCCCGAAATACAAGCCACAAGCGACGAAAACACGAGCGGCAGCGGTCTGAAAAACATTGCCGCGCTGTTTCAACGCCCCATGTTCGTATTGGGTTTGGCAGCACTTTTGGCCTACGAAGTGGCCGAAATATCCATCAACAGCTACTTCATCAACTTCGTTACCGAGCAAGGGTGGATGAGCGACAAAACCGCATCAATGGTGCTTACCGCGGCATTAGCCTTCTTTATGATAGGCAGGTTTGGCGGCAGTTGGGTGATGCGGCGAGTTCGTGCGCAGCTTGTGTTGTTGGTTTGTGCCATTGGTTGCGTGTGCAGCATGTGCTTGGTGTTGCTCAACCTCGGCACATTGTCGCTCGTTGGCTTGCTGGCCAACTACTTTTTCGAGGCTATCATGTTCCCCACCATTTTCTCTTTGGCCCTTACGGGCTTAGGCCAACTAACCAAAAGTGCATCGTCTATCTTGATGATGACGCCCGTTGGCGGTTGCGGTTTCTTGCTCATGGGGATGATTGCTGATGGCGGCAACCCCGTTTTGCCTTTCGTTTTACCGTTCGCAGGGTTTGCTGTTGTGCTGGCTTACGCGTGGAAAATGGCCAGCAAAGGCTAAGGGTACTAGTTGTTCTAGGCTATCTAAGATGCCTAGAACAACTAAAAAACTAGGATAGCTACGAAATCTAGAACAACCACGAAACCCAAAACAACCAAAAGCTCCACTCACGCCCGCACCCAATCCATAAAAGAACATAATATAATTGCCCATTGCCTTTTGTTCGGGATTTTATTTGTAACTTTACATCCCTATTCACCAACAACGCTGGCCACAGAGCGTTTTAAAAACACGGCCAGCAAAACACAAAACAATCGTTCAAGACATGATCACAACATTAGTTATTCTTGCCGTTTCGGTAACCATGTTCATCATCGGCCGCCTCCGTTCGGATGTAGTGGCGGTGTGCGCCATGGCTGCCCTTCTTATCTTTGGCATTCTAACCCCGACCGAAGCGTTGGCGGGGTTCTCGTCTAACGTAGTCATCATGATGGTAGGCCTCTTTGTTGTGGGCGGTGCCATCTTCCAAACAGGATTGGCCAAGGCCATTAGCCAACGCCTGATGAAACTAGCAGGCGGCAACGAAACCTTTATGTTCCTCCTCGTTATGTTCACAACGGCAGTTATTGGCGGCTTTGTTAGCAACACCGGCACGATAGCCCTCATGATGCCCGTAGTTGTAAGCATGGCCACACAAAAGGGAACACACCCCGGCCGCATGCTCATGCCCCTCGCTTTCGCCAGCAGCATGGGCGGAATGCTCACGCTTATCGGTACGCCCCCTAACCTTGTGATACAAGATGTGCTAACCAAAGCAGGCCAACAGCCGCTAACCTTCTTCTCGTTCACCCCCGTGGGCATCGTCATTGTGCTTTTGGGCGTGGCCCTGATGCTGCCACTCTCGCGCATGTTCCTCGGCAAACGCAAGCAGAAAGGCCGCGATGCGGCCAACGTTGGAAAAACACTCGACCAGCTGGTTGAAGAATACAACCTGCAACATCAACTTCGCCGATACCACATCACCCACGAATCGCCCATCGCCGGACAAACACTAGCCGAGCTAGACCTCCGCAACCGCTATGGACTCAGCGTGATGGAAATCAGAAGAAAGGCTGCACGCAGCGGGCGTTTCATACGTAACGTGAAGCAAAGCATGCCCATGCCCGACAGCATCTTGCAAACCGAAGACGTTATTTACATAACAGGCGACAACGAACACATGGACATCTTCGCCACAGAAATGAAACTAGAACAACTCGACAACACGGGTATCGACTTCTACGACCTGGGCATTGCCGAGCTGGTACTTATGCCCACGTCGCAACTTAACGGCACAAAACTGAAAAATTCGGGCCTTCGCGAACACTTCAACATTAATGTCCTGGGCATCAGACGTAGCCACGACTACATCCTTAACGACCTTTCCGAAGAGCGTCTGCGCGCAGGCGACGTGCTATTGGTACAGGGCTCGTGGACCAATATCGGGCAACTGGCAAACGAAAACGACGATTGGGTGGTGCTGGGCCAGCCCAAAGAACAGGCCCAAAAGGTGATACTAACCAACAAGGCACCCATAGCCGGTGCCATCATGTTGCTGATGGTGGCCATGATGATGTTCGACTTCATCCCCATCGCCCCCGTAACGGCCGTCATCATAGCGGGTCTGCTGATGGTTCTCACGGGCTGTTTCCGAAACGTAGAGGCCGCATACAAAACCATTAACTGGGAAAGCGTAGTACTTATTGCGGCCATGATGCCGATGTCTACCGCCCTCGAAAAGACGGGTGTGTCGGCAGAAATATCCCATACCTTGGTAAGCTCCTTGGGCAGCATGAGCCCCATCGTGCTCTTGGCAGGCATCTACCTCACCACCAGCATCCTAACGATGTTCATCAGCAACACCGCCACCGCCGTGTTGATGGCCCCCATTGCGCTATCTGCCGCAAAGGAGATTGGGGCCAGCCCTTACGCCTTCCTGTTTGCCGTAACCATCGCCGCAAGCATGTGTTTCATGTCGCCGTTCTCCACGCCGCCCAACGCATTGGTTATGCGAGCAGGACAATACACCTTCATGGACTATGTGAAAGTGGGTTTCCCCTTGCAACTCATCATCGGCATTGTCATGATATTCCTGCTACCTTTATTCTTCCCATTGGGCTAAAAGCAAAATGAAGAAAATGTAAAGCAAAGCTAACAAAACGTAAGCCACAGGATGATAAGCATCAATTAATGTCACTTTTCCTCCAAATTGGACAATAAAAACACCTATAAATCTTTGTGTTGACAAATTAAAGCATTAATTTTGCATACGTATAAATAAGATAACGACATCACATCCAACTTTATAATAATTAAAATTATGGTAGATTACAAATCCCTAGGTCTAGTAAACACTCGCGAGATGTTTAAAAGGGCCATCAATGGCGGATACGCAATTCCGGCATTCAACTTTAACAACATGGAGCAGCTGCAAGCCATCATCAAGGCTGCTGCCGACCTCAAATCACCCGTAATCTTACAGGTATCGAAGGGCGCGCGCAACTACGCCAACCCCACCCTTCTGCGTTATATGTCACAGGGCGCTGTTGAATACGCTAAAGAACTTGGAGTAAATCACCCCGAAATCGTTGTCCACCTGGACCACGGAGACAGCTTTGAAACTTGCAAGAGCTGTATCGACATGGGCTTCTCCTCGGTGATGATCGACGGTTCGTCACTTCCCTACGACGAAAACGTGGCCCTGACGAAGAAGGTTGTTGACTATGCACACCAGTTCGACGTAACCGTTGAAGGCGAGCTGGGCGTTCTTGCTGGCGTTGAAGACGACGTTGTGGCAGAGAAATCGCACTACACCAAACCCGAAGAGGTTATCGACTTCGTTACGAAGACCGGCGTAGACTCGCTGGCTATCTCTATCGGCACGTCGCATGGCGCATACAAGTTCACCCCCGAACAGTGCACCCGCGACCCGAAGACTGGCCGTCTTGTTCCTCCTCCCTTGGCTTTCGACGTTCTCGATGCCATCATGAAGAAACTTCCTGGTTTCCCCATCGTACTTCACGGCTCGTCTTCCGTACCACAAGAGTACGTTGACATGATTAACAAATACGGTGGTAAGTTGCCTGATGCCGTAGGTATTCCCGAAGAGCAACTGCGCAAGGCTGCAAAGAGTGCCGTTTGCAAAATCAACATCGACTCCGACTCGCGCTTGGCTTTCACCGCTGCCGTTCGCAAGGTGTTTGCAGAAAAGCCTGCCGAGTTCGACCCCCGCAAATACTGCGGTCCTGCTCGCGACCTGATGACAGAACTCTACAAGCACAAGATTAAAGAGGTGCTTGGTTCTGACAACAAGCTGGCACAACTCGACTAATTTTTTAATAAGTCTTAGAGACTAATTTTTTAATAAGTCTTAGAGGATGTGCCCTCACTACCGAGGGCACATCCTCATATTTTTGCCCATTGCCCAACAACAAGCAAACTGCCAACAACAAGCAAGCTGCCAACAGCAAGAACCAGCGTGTCAACAGCCAACCACGGTCTTTATAGAAAGCGAGCGTGCTACATGTAAGCCCAAGCAGCGCATTAGAAATCCTTTTCTTGTCTTTAACTAACGAACCTACTTTTAGTTAAATTCAGTAATAACCCTTTACAAAACACGCCCTTCTTGCCACGTGTTTCTAGCGAAAAAATAGCCTAAAAGCAGGCAATTCGCTACAAAAATCGACCTTACACGCCATCCATTTTATCCGTTTTTCAGAATTCCGACTGCATTTAGCACCACTTTACCCTTCTAGTTAGTCAACCATTCGCATTTTTTCAGCACCCAAAAATCGGCTTTTTACCCCCAAAAACCTACTTTTTAAGTGCTTTTTACCCCTATTTTCCACCCATTTTCAACCAATCGACAGGGCTTTAAGCCCATGCCCACTGTGCAATTATATACATTCCACCCTGCGTTTTGCCGCATTTTACCCTGCATTTAGCACCAAAACGCAGTGCAATTAGCACCAAAACGCAGTGCATTTAGCGGCAAATTGCAGTGTATTTAGCAGCAAATAGCCCCAAAAAGGGTGCAAGTGGCGGTTTGTTTAAATAAATATTCATTTTGTTGGTATTAACATGCAAGCCCTTTTTGCAGCAAAACAAACCTCCGCGAGAATGGATTATTTGCGCCCGAGTGGGCGATTGGTGAAGAAAAAGGCACTCATAATGTTAAAAAACATACTTAAAACATTACAGCATTCAAGATAGAGGGGTTAGAACGCTTGCGGATTTGCCAGTTACAGTCAAACAGTATTGGATTTGAAAAGCCACAGTCGCATCGTAAGCAAACAAAAAAGTCTCTTTCTCCTCCGCGTAAAGGTTTATTCATTCCAGGCAACACACGCCTTGCGTGTTTCTGACAACAGTTTTCCAAATATAATTCTGTTTAACCACAAGTAGGCTAATAAGATCTAGGGTTGGTAGGCTGATAGAGGTTAGTCTTTCTGGCTACATTAGCACTTCCAGTTATACCAACCCTTCTAGCTCTTCTAATAATATTTAGCTTTCCGCTTTCTACAACAAATCAACATGCGGCCAACCCAAATTCATCCCCAACCAAGTAGGCACTTAGTTCCAAACTACGGGTTTACTTGTCTGCACTCCCCCATTTTTATTTTTAACGTTTCGGTAACTAAATAAAGTGCCAATCAAAGGCATCGTTATCTCAAAAAAATCGTTATTTTTGCAAAAAAGTAAAAAGAGAAAATATGGAGAGAATAATCTTTACCCTGTTATGCACACTTTGCGCCTGCACATCTTTCGCGCAAACAAAAAACAGCTTTGTCATTACAAGCGACATTCCCGACCTGCCCGACGGCATCGAGGTGGAACTGGAAACGGCCGAGGGTTCGAACTACGACGAAGTGGCCAGAGCCGTAGTTCAAGACGGCAAGTTCGTTCTTACCGGCCGTCTGACACATCCCACGCTTTGCACCTTGTCTACCAACAACTACAAGCTGCTCTACGCCATGGAGTCGAAAGAAGAGCCAACATGGACCTACACCCCCATCTTCGTTAGCAACACAACAATGACGGTAAAGGCCGACAAGTACAAATACTTGGCATCTAACCTGCCCATCAGCAAACACCTCTGTGTTACGGGCGGCAAAGCACAAGCCGACTTCAACGACTTCAACCAACGAAAAAACGACTCTCTAACGTGGATGAAGAAAAATCCGCAATCGCCACTGGCCATCAAGATGGCCACAGAGATGGTGCTAAACAATCGTACGCTCACCAAACGGCAGATAGAAGACATCACGGCCACCATCTTTGCCTGCCCCGAAGATTATCCACGAGTAAATGCTTATCGCCGAGCAGTGGCCACAGCAAAAGCTATGGCTGTGGGCGAATCACTTCAAGACATACCCATGTTTACCCAGAAAAACCGCACGACATCCCTACTTGTGGCCATTCCAACGGGAAAAGTAGCGTTTATTTGCTTTTGGACAACATGGCGAAAGCCAAACCAAAAACTCATACCCGAACTTAAAAACATGGTGGCCAAACACCCCGAAGTGGCTTTTCTATGTGTGGCCGACGACAAGGAAGACTACTTGTGGCAAAAGTTTTTGGAACGAACGCAGCTGTCGTGGCCGCAATACCGACTTACCAAGCGCGGCATGAAGCAATTTTCAGACACGTATGGGCCTGATGCCACTCCCCTCTTCGTTATGCTTGCGCCCGATGGCACCATTGTGAGGGCAAGCAGCTACTTGGGCGACATGCAAAAACTGCTAGACAAAACGGCCTCGAAACTAGCCAAGGCCTACGAGCAACAAAAGAAGAAAGAAGAAGAGAAGGCGGGAAACTCCAAGCAATCGAAGAAAACGACATGAGAAACTGGCCGCACTCCCCACTTCCGCTTATTGCCTTTCGGCAGGTGTCTCGCTCATGTAAAAGTCAATTTTCGCCCCTTCGGTAATTGTCTTGTGGTTCAGCCAATGGGCTTTTTCAGGCGTACCGTTAACGGTTAACCGCTTGATGTAGCGCCATTGTGGTCTGCCGGCGGTAATAACTGTTGTTTTGCCGTTCTCCAAGTGCAACGAAACCTTGGCGAAAAGCGGTGTGCCAACGGCATACTCGTTGCTTGCAGGGCACACGGGATAAAAGCCCAGAGCCGAAAACACGTACCAAGCAGAAGTCTGCCCGTTGTCTTCGTCGCCGCAATAGCCGTCGGGGTGTGCACTATAAAGCCTATCCATCACCTCGCGAACCCAATATTGGGTTTTCCAAGGCGCGCCACTCCAATCGTAAAGGTACGTCATGTGCTGTATAGGCTGGTTTCCATGGGCGTAATTACCCATGTTCATAATCTGCATCTCGCGTATCTCGTGTATCACTTGCCCGTAATAGCTGTCGTCGAACACGGGCGGAAGGGCGAAAACAGAATCGAGCATCGCCGTGAAAGCCTTGTTGCCGCCCATCAACGAGATAAGGCCGCGTGGGTTGTGAAACACCGACCACGTGTAATGCCAGCCATTTCCCTCGGTAAACACATCGCCCCACTTCAATGGGTTGTAAGGTTTCTGCCACTCGCCGTTCTTCTTTCGGCCCCGCATCAGGTTGAACTCCTTACTAAATAGGTTGCGATAGTTCTCGGCGCGGCGTTCAAACTCGGCCCATTCTTTCTTGGGTTTGCCCAGTGCCTTACCCAATTGGGCGATGCACCAGTCGTCGTAAGCATACTCTAAGGTTCGTGCAGCACTCTCGTTAATGCCCACATCGCAAGGCACATAGCCCAGCTTGTTATAATATTCGTACCCCAATCGGCCCGTAGAAGGCACTTGCGGATGCACCGCCTTTGTGCCATGCAGCACAGCTTGCCACAGCGTTTCAACGTCGTAACCGCGTATGCCCTTGATGTAAGCATCCGCAACCACCGATGCCGAGTTGTTGCCCACCATGCAATTGCGATGTCCTGGACTTGCCCATTCGGGTAAAAAGCCGCTCTCCTTATAGGTGTTCACCAGTCCCTCTTGCATCTCGCGCGCCATAGAGGGGTACACAAGGTTCACCAAAGGGAACAAACTGCGGAACGTATCCCAAAAACCCGTGTCGGTAAACATCGTTCCAGGCAACACTTTTCCGTTGTACGGACTGTAATGCAGCGTGTCGCCACTGGCCGAAATCTCATAAAACTTGCGCGGAAAGAGCGTAGAACGATAGAGACAAGAGTAGAAAGTGCGCAGATTATCAACGTTGTTGTCTTCCACGCTGATACGTCCCAGCACGTCGTTCCAACGTTGTTTGCCCTTTTGCAGCAGCGTTTCGAACGAGCTGTTGTCCAATTCGTTAAGGTTTTGCATGGCTTGCGCCTCGCTGATAAACGACGAGGCCACACGCGCATGCACCTGTTCGCCACGTTTGCAACTGAAAGTAACGATGGCTCCTGCATGGTTGGCTTGCAGCTCTTGCTTGTCGGCAGCAAGTAGTTTCTTACCATCGGCCAAACGCGCTGCGGCAAAGTCGTGGTCGAACACGACAACAAAATAGTTCTTGAAGTTATCGGGTACGCCCCCACTGTTCTTGGTGGTGTAGCCCACAATGGTGCGTTTGTCGGGCAATAGCCTGACGAACGAACCCTTGTCGAAAGCATCTACGATGACGTTTGCCGAGTCGGTCTTCGGAAAAGTAAAGCGCATCAGGCACGCACGCTCGGTAGGTGCCATTTCGGCCGTAATGTCGTAGTCGGCCAGGTACACCTTATAATGATAGGGTTTAGCTGTTTCGGCCTTGTGCGAGAACCACGAGGCGCGCCCTTCTTCATCGAAAATGGGCTTACCCGTTGTGGCCATGATGGCGAATTGGCCGTAATCGTTAATCCACGGACTGGGTTGGTGTGTCTGTTTCAGTCCCCTTATCTTGTTGGCCTGATAGCCATAGGTCCACCCATCGCCCATCTTCCCCGTTTGCGGTGTCCAAAAGTTCATGCCCCAGGGCATGGCCGTGGCGGGATAGGTGTTGCCAGTAGAAAGCTGAAACGTGGACTGCGTGCCCACCAACGTACTTACATAATCAACGGGTTGGCGCTGTGCCATGCCTGCACTGGCAGAAATAAAGGCAAATGCCAAGACAGATAACTTCTTCATTGCGTTGTGATATTGGGCAAAGCGAACAGCATTTGGCCTTAACCCACCCACTGTTCGCTTTGCTGTTTTTATATTTTTAGGCATTACTATAATAGGCATGCGCCAGCAGCCAAACCCCTTACAGGTGCGGTTTAAGCAACTTTACCCACACATCATAGCCCGCTTTGGTGAGGTGCAACCCATCGTAAGTTAGCTCGGCACGCATAATGTTGGTGCCAGGCTCGGTGAAATGGGGATAGAGATTGATAAACGTCAGTCCCTTTTCGCGTGCCAAAGCCTCGATGCGCGCATTGATTTGGGGTATCATGTCGGTTTTGCCTTGCAGCCGTTTCCATCTCCCCGTACTCTCGCGAATGGGCAAAAGGCTCTGCAACACCAGCTTTGTTTTGGGCGTTTGTGCGCGGATATGGTCCACCAATGTGCGTATGTCCGTCATTAAGCTATCCACCGTTACATCGTGACTAACGTCGTTTATGCCGATTAGCAAGAAAATCTTAGCAGGCTTGTGGGGCGTAATCTGATACAGGCGAGCATCAACGCCCAGGGCCACATCGCCACTAATGCCGCGGTTACGCACGTTGGGTTTGCCCAATTTCTCAGCCCAATCCTTTCCCCCTTCGGTAAGGCTGTTGCCCAACATCACAATATCGGTGGAGCGTATGGGCGGTTCGTCCTCGAAAGTGCGCATCCTTACGTAGTAATATGGGGGGAATGCGGCGGGTTCGTTGGTTATGCTTGCAGCCACGGCATTGGCTACTTGGGCGCGCAGGCGTATCACATTAGACGCGTCTACGGGGTGAACACTGTTGCAAAGCAGAATGATGGAGAGGTCGTTAACGGGGTCGATAACGATAGATGTGCCTGTGTAGCCCGTGTGTCCGTAAGCCTCGGAACTTAGCAAGTCGCCCTGATTGGAGGCGTATGCCGAACTAACATCCCAGCCAAGGCTGCGCCCAAAGCTGTTGAAGTTTTGCGGAACAGAACGCATGGCCTTCACCGTTAGCGGGCTAAGGATGCGCTTTCCGCCCCATGCGCCTCCGTTTTGGAGCATGGCACAGAGCGTGGCCACATCCTCGGCTGTGGAAAACAGCCCGGCATTACCCGACACGCCACCGTTGAGCGTGCAGGCCAAGGGGTCGTGTACCTGCCCTTGTTTCACCACGCCGTTGGGCTGTCGTTCGGTAGGAGCGATGGGCGTAAGGCCTGCTTGTTCGCCGTTTGCAACCCAACGCGGTTGAGAAGTGTTGACCAACTTGCCGCTCTTGTCCGACGTGCAGGGCAAGAAGTCGGTGTGTTTCATGCCCAGTGGGATGAAAATGTTGTTGGCCGCGAAGGTGCGGAGCGATTGTCCCGTAATGCGTTCTACGATGTTTTGCAACGTGATGTAGTTCAGGCAGCTGTATTGCATGTCTGAACGCGGCCTAAATTCGCGTTTGCAACCGGCGATGTAGGCCATCAGTTTTGCAGGGTTGGGCTTGCCGTCGGCCTCGGCTAAGGTTTTTACCGGGGCATAAGCAGGCAGTCCCGAGGTATGCGTAAACAGGTCTTCAACGCGTATTGTTGCACTATCTTTACCTTCGCCATGCCAGTTTTTGAACTCTGGCAGGTAATTGCTGACGGGGTCGGAAAGGCGCAACAGCCCTCGCTCCACCAGCAACATGGCCGAAATGGCCGTTGCCATAGGCTTGGTACACGATGCCATGTCGAACACCGTTTGGGTGGTCATGGGCAGTGTAGAGGGATAAGTTTGGCGGTTGCCATAGGCTTTAAGGTAGGCCAATTTGCCGTGGCGCACCACAGCCAGCACCGCCCCAGGCGTTTTTTTGTCGCGGATGGCGCGCAATATAACCTCGTCGGCAGCGCGCAGACGCGCCAAACTCATGCCCACCTCTTCGGGCGAAGCCGTGGGAACGTTGTTGGCCCAGACGTTAAAGGTAAAGGCACAAAGTGCCAAGAGCAAAATCCTAAACATCGTTTGTCTTTGTTTTAGAGGTTACTCGTGTGGACGTTTATATTCTTCTAAGGCCTTTTCTACCGACCCATGCAGCAAAAGCAGACTCTTAGCCTTGCCATATCCCAGGCCAAGCATCTCAACAAGCATGCGTGTTCCGCGGTCGATCAGCTTTTTGTTGCTTAGCTGCATGTTCACCATCTTGTTGCCTTTTACGCGGCCAAGCTGTATCATCACGGCGGTTGAAATCATGTTGAGTATCATTTTTTGGCCCGTTCCCGACTTCATTCGCGAACTTCCCGTAACGTATTCGGGACCAACCACCATCTCGATAGCCACATCCGACTCGGCTGCCATTGGCGAATCGGGGTTGCTTGTGATGCAAGCGGTAAGTATGCCGTGCTCTCTGGCACTGCGAAGGGCACCCACTACGTAGGGCGTTGTGCCCGATGCGGCAATGCCAATGACGGTGTCTTTCTCGTTGATGTTAAACTCCGTGAGTTCGTCCCACCCACGTTCTTCATCGTCTTCGGCATTTTCCACAGCATTACGAAGTGCCGTATCGCCACCAGCAATGAGGCCAATGACCAGCGTTTTAGGCACGCCGAAGGTGGGTGGCAGCTCGCTAGCATCTAGCACGCCGAGCCTTCCGCTCGTTCCTGCGCCCATATAAAAGATGCGTCCACCGCGTTTCATGCGCGGCACAATTAGTTCTACAAGTTTCGCCACTTGTGGAATGGTCTTCTCAACCGCCTCTGCCACCTTTCGGTCTTCGGCGTTGATGTCCCTCAACAATTCTTCTGCCGTCTTGGTTTCGAGGTTGTTGTAGAGCGACGGCTGCTCTGTTATCTTTGTGAATGACATAATGATTGTGGGTATAAAAGCCTCACCGGCAACCTGCTACCAGCCTCACCCCCGCCCGCTCTCCAAAGGGAGAGGGGGAGTGATGTGCTGTGTGATGGCTTTGTATTCTATACTTATTTACTTGTGCTAGCTTTGCTTACGATGCTTGTTTGCCTTGTAGCTGCATTGTGTAGTTGCACTGCATACTACTCCCCTCTCCCCTTGGAGAGGGGCTGGGGGTGAGGCTATGAATGATATTCCACCAATCCTTCCATCGGACTTTTCATTATCTGCCCCAAGGTTACGCCCAATATCTGTGCTGCTTCGGCCACCTCGTTGCGGTAAACATCGGCAATGGAGCCGATACAATTCATGGCGTGCGTGTTGTAATCGTACTGCAGCACGTTGCGACGAATAAACGATTTGAAAGCGTTAACCAACAATTGGTGCACGGCAGGGTGCTCGCGATGGCGCGAAAGGAACGGACTGAAACCGGCAAGGAACCTACTTGGGAAGGGTTGACGATAAACATGGTCGATGATGTCGGCCATGCTGGTATCGTATTCTTCGAAGAACGCCGCCTTCAAGTCGCCTGGGAACTGATTTTTAAGTATGTCGCCCACCAGTCTTTTGCCAAGATTCGCCCCGCTACCTTCGTCGCCGAGGATGAAACCTAGTGCAGGAACGTTGAACGAAATGCCCTTGCCATCGTAGAAACAAGAGTTGGAACCTGTGCCCAAAATGCAGGCAATGCCCGGTTGGCGACCGCAAAGGGCATGGGCAGCAGCCAAAAGATCGGAGTTTACCTCAATGGTAGTTGCGGTGGGAAAGCAACGCTCAAGACTTTCTTTTACTAGTGGCGACTTCTCTGGTGTGCATCCTGCGCCATAGAAATACACGGCAGCGGGCTGTTCGTTGGGCAGCTGGGGCAAGAGGCTTTGGCGTATCTCGTCTTCCATTTGGTCTTGCGACTGAAAGAAAGGGTTCATGCCCTTGGTTTCGTAGCGCGCTTGTTGCTGTCCGTTTTGCACAACGCACCAGTCTGTTTTGGTAGATCCGCTATCGGCGATGAGTATATATTGCATAAGATTTTATTTTTAATTGTTTACGAGATTGCTAATTCTGTATCGGGAGTTAAGGGGTTATGGAGTTAAAGGTGTTAAGCCAATGGCCTTTGAACATTTGGGTTGATGGGTTCTTTGGCTTGCGGGTTTTAAGTCGCTTTTCAATTCGAGTTGATGATAAGGCAATTGTTTGGGTTCGCCTAAAACAATTTGTCGACAACTCATGAACGCAATAACTCAAAAACTTAAAAACTCAAATTCTCACAACTTAATGTATATCTTCCGCTTGTACAGTTGATAACCAATAACCCAATTGAGGGCGATAAAGAGTAGCGAATAGACTAGCGAACCGCCGTATTGCCCGAAGACGGGGGACAACAACTGCGAGTAGACAAAGCCAACGACATTCATCTGCTTGTCGCCAACGGGGAAAGTGAATGCGCCGAAGACAATGGCGAAGAAGTCGCTCAGCACGAAAAGGAAGAGCGGATTAACGCCGAACACCTCGAAAAACTTGCTCCACGACTTCTTACCCTTAACGTCGATAATCCATGTTAGCAGGGCTAAGAGCATGGATGCTAGTCCGCAGGTAACCAATACGAAGGTGGGCGACCACACTTTCTTGTTGATGGGGCAACCATAGCTAAGCAAATAGCCCGCGAAGAGCAACGACGTACCCACAACGAACAACGGAACAACCTTGGTTAGGGTGATGTTGGTGCGTGCATCAAGCTGTTGCTCGCCAACATCTGCCTTGCGGAAAAGCAAGCTGCCAATGATAAAGCCCAACAGCGTGTGCGCTATCGAGGGCAGTGTGCTCAGCAAACCTTCGGGGTCTATGCCGTTGTCGTGATACATGTGGGCATCGGTAAGCACGGCACGGTCGGCAATCGAGAGGATGTTTGTCTCGTCGTAGGCGAATCCGTTGCCTGCCATCAGTATAACAAAATAGGTTAACAGCAAACCTACAATGATGTAGGGCAAGTGCTTATGCCGCACGGTGATGGCCAACAATGCCGTTATGCCGTAACAAATGGCCAGTCGTGCAAGCACGCCCGTTAAGCGAATTTTGTCGAACGACCATACCATGTACCACAATTGGGAGAAGAAATCGGCCCCTTCTTGTGGACTGTTCCAGCGGTAGCAGAACTTGGCAAACCAACCTATGGCCAAGCCTACGAGGTAGATTAGCACCATACGCTTGACTATCTTGTACACGGTGGCGCGGTTGCAAGCAAAGTCGAACTTGCGCATGGCGATGTAAATGCACATCCCCATCACACACATAAAGAAGGGAAAGACAAGGTCGGTGGGTGTCAGTCCGTTCCATTCGGCATGTTCAAGCGGTGCATACATGTAACTCCAACTGCCTGGATTGTTCACGGTTATCATGCCCGCGATGGTTAATCCACGCAAAATGTCAATGGATAAAATCCTACTGGTGGTCTTATTCTTTTCCATAGGTAGGGTGTTTGGGGGGTTATTTATATAGGTAATACTTCTTTGAAAGCGTGCGGAATTGGGCCACATCCTTATCCCAAAACGGTTTAAGGTCGGCCCAACGGTTGTGCATGGCCATCTTGATGCGCACCTGTTTAGAACCCGAAACCTTGTCGAACATGTCGAAACGCTTGGCATCGGCGTTCGCCAAAACAGCATGTTTGGGGTAAAGGCGCGCCACTTCTTCCATGAAAACGAACTGCATGGGCGTTAGTTCAACGCGTTGAAAGTTGGTGATGTGCATCTGCACGCCCTGCAACAGTTCGCCCTTACCCACGCTATAAAAGGGTTTGAGGAAGATGGGACGGAAGGTAACGCCCGGCATTTGGTGGGCGTTCATGGCATCGGCAAGCTGCACGGCATCTATCCAAGGTGCAGCAAACATCTGGAAAGGAATGGTATATCCTACGCCGATAGACACATAACCCAGTTCGCCAAGAATGCCGCTGGTGGGGTAATAGTAAGCGGTTACGGCCTGTGGGATGTGTGGCGACGAGGCAATCCATTGCAACCCCGTGTCGGCATAGCCCATTGAGCGTTTCCAATTCTTCATCTTTACCACCGTCAGTTTGCAGCGAACGCCGCCTTTAAGCATGCCTTCATCGTTGAGCATGCGGGCCAACTCGCCGCAGGTTAGTCCGTATATATAAGGTATCTTAAACTGACTGACGAACGACATGCAGTCGTCGTCGGTGATATTTCCCTCTATTTTCAGTCCGCCAAGTGGGTTGGGACGGTCTAACACCACAAATTCCTTATCGTTTTCGGCCGCAGCCTCCATAGCCAAGCCCATCGTACTGATGAATGTAAACGAGCGACAACCGATGTCTTGGATGTCGTACACCAGCACATCAACGTCTTTTAGCATCTCGGGTGTTGGCTTTCGGGTCTTGCCGTAGAGCGAAAACACGGGCAATCCCGTCTTTGCATCGCGCGCCGTTTCCACCTTATCGCCCGCATGTATGTCGCCGCGCACGCCGTGTTCAGGTCCATACAAAGCCACGAGGTTTACGCCAGGGGCGGCTTTCAGCACATCAACAGTAGACACAAGGTTGGCATTTACACCCGTGGGATTGGTTATCAGCCCCACGCGTTTGCCCTGCAAACACTTAAAATGCTGCTGCGTAAGCACGTCAATACCCGTCAGCACGGTTTTCTTTGCCCACGTTTCGAGGGGAAAGAACACCGTTGCGAGGGCCAAAACGAGGGCAAAGAGGGTTTTATTTTTCATCTTTCGTTATTCGTTTACGTCCGTATTCGGGGTTCACCTTGATGGTTAGCGTAACGCCCACCGTGGCAATACAGCAGGCGATAACCATCCAGAAGAAGTGTTCGTAGCCCAATAATTCTTGCAGATAGCCTGCCGCCATGCCCGGAATCATCATGCTGGCGGCCATGAAAGCGGTGCAAATGGCATAGTGGGCGGTTTTAAATTCGCCTTCGGAAAAGTACATCATGTAGAGCATGTAGGCCGTAAAGCCGAATCCATAACCAAACTGTTCGATGGCTACGCACACGCTAATTGTCGTCAGCGAGCTGGGCATGGCCATACTTAGGTACACAAAGGTGAAACAGGGCAGCGTCATGCAGGCCGCCATTGGCCAAAGACTTTTCTTCAATCCCCAACGAGAGGCGGCCATTCCACCGATTATTCCGCCCACCGTTAGGAAGATAACGCCAATAGTTCCATATACAAAGCCCACGCTCTCGGTGCTCAATCCCAATCCGCCATTGGCGCGTGTGTCGAGCAAGAAGGGACTAACCATCTTGAGCAAGAACGCCTCGGGCAGTCGATATAGCAGCATGAAGACAATGGCGAGCAGCACACCGGGTTTCTTGAAGTAAAGACTGAACGTGCGTGCAAACTCATCGAATATCTCTTCTGTCGTGCTCCGTTTGCGCGTTTCCTTGCCCGCAGGGGCCTCAGCATCTTTCTCCGCGTCTTCCTTTGCACGCGGAACAAAGAACGTATGATAGATGGTAATGCAGCTAAACATCACGGCTGTGATGGCCATCGTGATGGTCCAAGCCCACGGAATGTTGCCCGCTCGGGTTTCTAACACGCCTGCAATGTACACCAACACGCCCTGTCCGAAGATGGACGACAGGCGATAGAAGGTACTTCGAATACCAACGAAGAACGATTGTTGCTGCTGATTGAGGGCGAGCATGTAGAAACCGTCGGCCGCTATGTCGTGGGTGGCCGATGCAAAGGCCGTTATCACGAAGAGTATCAGCGTGAAGGTGAAGAGACTAACGGGCGTGGCCGTGGCCGAAATCACTTCAGGCGAGGGGTGCGGGATGGAGAATGTGAGCAAGATGAAGGCTATGCTCATCACGATTTGCATCATGATAATCCACCAACGCTTGGTGCGCAGAATGTCTACAAAGGGACTCCACAAAGGCTTTATCACCCAAGGGAAGTAAATAAGGCTGGTGAAGAGAGCCATCTCTCCATTAGGTACGCCCATACGCGTGAACAAAATCACCGAGATGTTGTTCACAATGAAGTAAGGAATGCCCTCCGCAAAGTAGAGTGTGGGTATCCAAAGCCACGGGTTTATATTCTTTGTTACATTCTTCATTTTGCTGATATTGCTTCGTTATATTGCTTTCGCTACTTTGTTTACGCAAATTTTCGCTTGCGTCGAGATGTGTTGGTTCTTGCGATTTGAAAGATGAAACTTGTGGTTAGGCACTTAACCCCAATCTGTCGTTAGACCGCTTACCTATTATTTAAGGTTGTTTCCATCGCTTCCTGTTCATCTTTCGTTTGCTTGTCGGCATCTTGCCTGTCTTATTCTCTTGACGTAGCCCGCTACGTCTTCAAGAATAAGGCAGACAATATGCACAACAATACACAAAATCTGCACAGGCTCTAACGACCGATTTGGGTTTAATTTGCCGACCACATCTTTTACCTTGCCATCCGCCCTGCCCTCTCTGTGAAGACGGCAGGCGGATTAATGCAAGGATGTTTTCCTGTAACTCTTTTTATCTTAGTACCTAATTATTGTCTTTTTTAGCGCTGTTTGTTTAGTGCAATTCGCGCCTCCAACTCCCAAGTCCTTATTCTGTCCTTGTACAGATTGTTGGCGTTTACCTTCTCGATGCTCAGTGCAGCATCGGAGTTTCCACCCCAACGGCGGCACAGATAGAGCACATCATAGATGCGCCCGATTTGATAATGGCGCGAAATGTTCAGCCCCATAGCATAGTCTTCGCCATAACTGGTGTTGGGCAAGCCGATGGAACGCAGCACGGGCGTGTAGAAAGCGCGGGGCGCACCCAGTCCGTTGATGCGCAAAGCGTTGTTTCTGCCGTTGTCGGGTGTCCATTCTTTGTGGTCGATAACGCCAGGGGGAAGTTCGTTCAGGTCGAAGTCGGTCATCATATACGAACCAATCACCATCGCGCACTTTTGCTCGTAGAAGGCATCGACGATGGTTTGCAGCGTGTGTTCGTCCTTATAAAGGTCGTCGCTGTCTAGCTGAACGGCGAACTTTCCGCAGTGAGCGGAGTTCACGCCATAGTTCCAACAGCCGCCAATGCCCAAGTCGGTACGTTCGGGAACAAGGTGTACCACGCGCCCATCGGCCTTAAAGGCATCAATAGCCTCGGTTGTTCCGTCGGTGCTATGGTTGTCTATGACGATGAGGTTGAACTTAAACTTGGTCTGTTGTTTCAATACCGACTCGATGGCTGCACCGATAGTGGCCTCCCTATTGCGAACGGGGATAATCACCGATGCCTCAACTTCGAACTCGCCTTGGTTGAAATCAATGTCTTTGAAATGGGGTTCGAGGTATCCGCCAATCTCTTTCAGATGCTGGGTACATGCCTTTTCCATCTCAATTTGTCGGTCGCGGTTACGTGGGTCAACGTAATCAAACTGCTTTTCGCCGCTCTTTCTGTTGTCTTCCTCAACCTCGCTGTACAGGTATTCGTTGGCGTGCACCAGCGCATAGCGTTGACTTAGTTTCAACCTCAGGTCGTAAAGGCCGGCGTGTTGGTAAGTTTCTGTCATGCGTTGCACGCTTTCTTTCAAGGCGGCAGCATCGAAGAAGAGCACCGAACCGAAGTCGAAATCATCTCTTAACGAACCTTTTTGGTAGTCGATAACGAGTGCCTTAACCAGTTCGCCGCCCTTTACTTGGTAATGATCGGCGTAAACCAGGCCCGCCTCCGTGTCTTGTGCAATCTGCAAAAGCCGTTCTAAGGCCATGTAACCCAACTCTAACGTGGTGGTTTTGGTATAAACCAAGGCATAATCGGCCTTGCTCTCGGCGGCTATTCGGCGGATGGTTTCCGACTTAAACACAGGTTCGTCAAGGCAAACAACCTTGTCTACCAACTGTGAATTGCGCAATGCCGACAAGGTTTTGCCTGACTGCGACTCATCTATATAAGGTACGAAACAAGTTATTTTCTTCATATCGTTGTTATTTATTAGTTTACGAGTTATTTTGAGGAAGGAGTTAAGGAGTTATGGAGTTAAGGAGTTATGGAGTTAAGGAGTTAAGCCAAATGCCTTGGTGGCGTTAGACATTTTTTCACCTTTTCACTCTTTCAATTTTAGGAGTTAAGGAGTTATGGAGTTAAGGAGTTAAGCCAAATGCCTTGACGGCGTTAGCCATTTTTTCACCTTTTCACTCTTTCACCCTTTCACTTTTAGAGGGCGTTAGCCATTCTTTCACCTTTTCAACCTTTCACCCTTTCACCTTTAAAAGTCATTCTTTCACCTTTTCACCCTTTCACCCTTTCACCTTTAGAGGGCGTTAGCCATCTTTTCACCCTTTCACCTTTTCACTTTTTCACCTTTCCCTTTTTCTCTTCTCCGGTAAACGAAGTGATGTGCCTAGCCTTCTTCCCATCCCCTTTGGGGTCGTGCGAAATGTCTTCGTGGGGCTGACGCATAAAGAAATCTACGATGGTTTTCATCAGTTTCTCGCGACAGAAGGCCTGCGTGATGCTCTCGAAGGGGAACCCCATAACGAACGTTTTGTAGCTGCCTTGCGAGGCAACAGCCGCACTGAGGTTGTTTTCGGGATAGCGCATCACGGTATATCCCGTTGAGTCGGCCGCCTCGATGGCATCGGGCGACTCCACTATATATTGCTCCGAGTTCAGCGTGTTGGCGTAGTTCATCTCGCCCACGCCCAGTTGTAGCGGCGAACGCACCATGCGAACACCACCCGTAAGGGCAGCGCGCGAGTTGCGCCACTTATATTTAAGCACCTCCATGGCAAAGCGTTGGTCGCTCTCTAAGGGCTTGGCCAGCGGGTTACACCAAAGGTCGCTACCCACGTATGCCCCCGAAACAAACAGGTGAACGCCACGCTGGGCATACTCCGCCAATGTTTTTTGCACCTTCGCATCGAAGGTTTTAAACATCAAGGGGCGCACATTTCCTCGTCCCATCTTGGTTTGGCACTGCTTACCTAGTATGTAATCAACAAAGACGTAGCCGTCTTCGGCCTTGTCTAAGCACTCGTTGGCACACGATTCAAAGCTCAACCCCGCCTTCAATATGGCCTCGCCGTGCAGCGCGGGATAGTCGAACGTGTTTCCGGCAATCACCTTTGTCTCCTCATTTCCATAGCTATCGCCGTATCCGCCCGAATCGTCGTCGAGCCAAGGCAAGGTTCTGTTAAACTCTTTTTGGCTCCCCGTGTAGCTGATGTCTTGCAGATAAGGCACGCCGTGGTCGATGTTGTCGAGGAAACCGGCATATAATGTATCGGCAGGTGCAGGCGCAACAAAGTCGGCAGGCGCACACACGCGGTCGAAACCGTTTACCACTAACGCCTTCTTTCCCATGCTGGCCGAGCATCGCGCCACGGCCATCGTCTCTGAAGGAAAGCTCTTTCCGCCCTTGTTCACGGCCTCAACGCGGAAACTACACACCACATCGGCAGGAATGCGAGCCACATATCGGTTGCGTTTCACCACCTTCCCATTGTCGAATGCGCCGTTACCCAGACGGGTATAAACGATATATCGGTCGGGCATGGCCGATGGTTCCAGCGTGTCGGCCACAGCGCTCCACGTCAGTTCCACTTGGTCTCTGCCTTTAAGCGATGCAGAAAGATGGTCTACGGGCAAGGGTGCAACAATGGGCGTTTGCCCCCGTTGGGCGCATATAAAGCGCAACATGCCCTTATAAATGGCCCTGCTCACAGTGAAACGAAAGCGCGGGTCGAGGCCATAACGCATGTCGGCGAAGTTCTGATGCGAAAGCAATTCGAGCAACATAGCAGGAACACGCGGCGTGCGAGCCTCGAAATACGAGGCATCACGACTGCCGCGACTGTTCCAAAGCGGCTCGTACAGTGCGCGAATGTCGTTCAATATGCTGTTTTGCACGCTCTCGGTAAGGTCCTTACATAGGTATCGCGAGGCACCATTGGCAAACACGCTGTCGTAGCTCTGGGTGTAATATATGCCCAATGTGCCGATGGTGCGGTTGTCTTTGGTAACTCCTGCATCGCTGTGGAAAGCCAAAGACAGGTCGATAGGCACGTTAAGTCCCTGCCCTTCGGGGTAACTTTGCGAGCCGCCAGCAAGCCAATTCACCCACATTCCCCTACTTTTATAGTCGTCGGTATAGTCGTTTTCGCCATGCGAAGCTGAATAAACGCTGTCTGGTACGCCAGCCCATTGCAGCCAATAGCGTGCAGCCTCGGTAAAGCGAGGGTAGCCACTAACGTCTGGTCGGCCGATGTTACCCATTCCTCCACCAAACTTTACGCCGTCTGCCGTCACCATTTCGCCCACTTTCCCCGTGTTGTTGCTTAGGCAAACACGATGTTTTTGGCCTGCCTTTTCATCGAAAACAAACTTGCCAAGGTAAATCCAAGTGCCGCCACCCATTTGTTGGTTCACGCGAAAATGGCTCTCTCCGCCTTGGTGATACACCGTGTAATGTGCCGTGGTAGTACTTCCTGGCACGGTTTTATACGATATGTAAACGGCATATTCGCCTGTCTTTGGCACGTTTGGCACCCATTCGGCAAGGCTCTCCTGCCCTTTCTTTATCGACTGAATGGTGCGGAACGTTCCATCGCGGAAAGGATTTTGAAAGTCGGTGTACACCTTATGTCGATAGGCAAAGCCTTCGCCCTGCCCCTGTTGCCATGCCTGTTGGCCGTTGCGCTCCTTATATATGGTGTGCGGCGACAGCGTGTTGGCATCGTTATCCACCACCACTTCGTGCGTGTTCCAATCTCTTTCGCGCGGCACCAGCACGTTTGCGCCTGCGTTTTCGAGCATGGGCACAAGGAAAGGCAACACGTAACTCTGCGTGTAGAGGTCCTCCACGGTTTGCAATAGGCGTGCGCGCTGCCACTCCCAGCGGTCGAGTGTGCGCTCGTAATATCGGCCATGACTTTGCCAAACGGCGATGTGTCTGCCCAAAAGGCCCTGTGTGGGCGTGGTGGGAGCCGACATGTTTGTTACCAACGGCTGGTCGCAGTGGGGTGTGAAGGTCGTTGGGGCTGCCTGTTGTGCCCGTGTTGCAAGGGCCGTAAGGCAAAGGGTTGCTAGTGTAAGGACGGGTCTAAGCATTGTTTATGATGTTTTTTGGGGGCGTGCCACGCTTGATAAGCAGACAAAGTCCCACGAAAGTGAACAGGGCATTGAGTATCAACAACTCGTAACTGAAATGATAGCCGTTGAACCAAGCCTCCGAATGTCGGTCGAGCACCCAACAAAGCAGGGGCGAGGCCAAGGCCACGAGCGGTATCCAGCGGTCGCGCACTGGCCGTTTTATTAGTATGCCAAAGGCAAAGAGGCCCAATATGGGGCCGTAAGTGTAGCTGGCAAGGGTGTAAACGGCATCTACTACGCTGGTGTTGTTCAGTATGTTGAACACGATTATGGACAAACCCATCACCACGGCCATGCCTACGTGTACACGTTTGCGCATTCGGGTAACTTCGTCTTCGCTGCGCTTGCCTGCCCCAAGTATGTCTACGGTGAACGATGTGGTGAGGGCGGTGAGTGCAGAGCCTGCCGCATTGTAGGCCGAGGCCGACAAACCAATGATGAACAGCACGCCAACAACGCCCGGCAGCAAGCCTCCTGTGGCGATTGTGGGGAAAAGTTGGTCGCCAGTAGCCGTTAAGCCGTGGCGTGCAGCCTCTTCGTAGAGCAGCACACCCAACATAAGGAAGGCCGCTACCACAATAAATTGCAGCAGAATGCTAATCACCATATTCTTTTGAGACTCCCTGCTGTTGCGGCAACTCAGGTTGCGCTGCATCATATCTTGGTCTAAGCCTGTCATGGCAATGGTGGTAAAGATGCCGGCAAAGAACTGTTTGAAGAAGAATTGCTTGTTGTTTACGTCGTCGAAGAAGAACATGCGGCTCATGTCGCTTTGGCTAATGTGGCTCACCACGCCGCCAAACGACAGCTGTAAGTCGCCTGCGATGAACCAAATGCACAATGCCACCGACACGATAAGGCAAGCTGTTTTAATCAAGTCGGCCCAAATTACCGACTTAACGCCGCCCTTGTGGGTGTAAAACCACACGCAACCCACCGACAAAGCCACGTTAACCCAGAAGGGTATGCCCAACGGACCGAAGGCCAAAAGCTGTAAGGTGAAGCATACGAGGAAAAGACGAACGGCCGCGCCCAACATCTTTGAGATGAAAAAGAACCATGCCCCCGTGTGATAAGCCTGTTGTCCAAAGCGGTTGCGCAGATATTCGTAAACCGATGTAAGCTGCAAACGATAGAACAAGGGCGTAAGCACGAAGGCTACAATGAGCTGACCGGCGATAAATCCCAACACCAGTTGCAGATAACCAAAGCCGCTTTGCGCCACCATGCCTGGCACCGAAACGTAGGTTACGCCCGATATGCTGGCCCCAATCATTGCAAACGCCACCATGTACCACTTGCTTTGCCTACTGCCGGTGAAGAAAGCAGCATTATCCACATTGCGCCGGGCAAGGCCCGAAACAAGGAACAATACGGCGAAATAGGCCAAAACGGTTGCTAAAATTGCTAGTGGGGTCATATCATGTTGGTTTAAATATAGTTGACGAGTTGACAAGTTTAGGGGTTGACAGGCTTTACAAGTTGATGAGTTTAAAGTTTAAGTGTAGCGAACTATTGGCTTAACTCCATAACTCCTTTACTCCTTACCTCTTTACTACTTTACTCCTTCGTCCTTTACTCCTTTTACTACTTACTCCTTTACTACTTACTCCTTTACTACTTACTCCCTTACTACTTACTCCCTTACTACTTACTCCTTCCTCCTTATATATAAGATACTTTCGCCGCATCTCCTTATATTTTTCCAGTTCGGGCTGCCAAACAGCGCGTATCTCCTCGTTAGAACGACCTTCCATAATCATCTTTTGCACATAGTCCACGCCCACCAACTTGGTGAAGAAGGGTGTGAAAAAGCGCTCGCCGACATTTAAGTTGCGGTAAGCATCGATGACATACGTGAGGTCGAAGCCCCGTTTAATAATCTCTTCTTGGGGTTTGTGGCTTAGGTTTACACCAAAACACAGCTGGTTTATCTGCGGCGGTTTTTTCGCGCCAGGCACACTTCGGGGTATAAAGCTGTATTTATAGCCCGTCATTTGGGGGTGTCCGTATTGCTGAAACGGCAAGCCTGTGCCACGCCCAAGGCTTACATCCGTGCCTTCGAACAGGCAAATAGAGGGATATAGGTATATGGCCTGCATGTTAGGCAAGTTTGGCGAGGGCGCAATAGGCAGCTTGTAGCGCGTAGAATGGGTATAGTTGCGGCATGCAATGATGTCGAGCTGGCATGGCTCGCCACCTTCCAACCACCCTTCGCCATTTATCATGCCCGCCATTTCGGCCAACGTTAGTCCGTGTACAACGGGAATGGGCAAAGCACCAACACCCGACTTGTACTTCATATCGAGCACCGGACCGTCTACATAGCAGCCGTTTGGGTTGGGCCTATCCAAAATCATCATCGTGGTTTTGGTCTTTGCGCAGGCGTTCATCAATTGCAACATGGATATATAATAGGTGTAGAACCTCAGTCCCACATCCTGAATGTCGACCACCAACACGTCTGTATTCTTCAACACGTCAATGTTGGGCGTACCGTTTTTTCCGTTATAGAGCGAAAAGATGCGCACGCCCGTTTTCTTATCTGTGGAGTTTTTAACATGTTCGCCAGCATCGGCAGTACCCCTGAATCCATGTTCGGGGGCGAAGATGCCCACCACATTCACCTTATTATCAATAAGCAAGTCTAAGATGTGCTTGCCCTGCACCACTGCCGTATGGTTGGCAAACAGCGCCACTCGCTTATCTTTCAGTTTGGGCAGGTACGCATCTGTACGCTCGTCACCGCAAATCACACGTGTTTTCTGTGCCTTACCGACAACAGCAGCAAGACAAAAGAGTATCAATATCGTAACAATTTTTTTCATGTCAGGGCGGTTTCTAGTTGCTTACATGGCAAAGTTAACGATAATTTTTAGAATTAGAAACAGCAAATTAGGTATTTTTATATTTGTTATTAATGTTTTGCAAAAGGCAGAAATGGTTGAGTGCAACAAAAGCTCGCCCCTTAACGGCAATGGCACAAGCAACGCCCCGCATGGCCAACATCAGTAAAGACAGGTAAAAAAATTATCTTCTTTGTATTTTTAGGCGTGTTCCGTGCCGATAGCTCTTACTTCTCATTTTAGCAAAAAACTCACATGCGTGCATGTTATAATGATGAAGGGCAAACTTGGAGCGAGAAAAAGAAACGACCTCACGACCTAAGGTGCTTGGCTGTCCTATATTCCCACATTGCTCAATATGGGCATTTATAGTCAAACGGAATTGCTTTTGCAAAATTGCTGTCAGAAGAATGTTACACATGCACAGTATGACATTAACAAACGTTTACGCGGAGTAAAAGTAGGCATCTTGGTTTTCTTACGCAGCATTTATGGTTCATCTGTTAAATGGATAGATTTGTACATTTATTAGGATTTAGGGAGCATCTTCTTAAAATACAGTTTGGTAGATTTCAACTAACTGAATATAATACATTGTATATAAATAACACGCAATGCCATTTTCCTTAATAGCTTATAAACATTAAATGGCCATATCTACGCATTTAACGGAAGAACCGCATTTATGGCTTTCCAAATTAAATTCAGTTTGACTATAAAAACCGCTCTTAACCTACAACTATCCTGTAAAAATTAGTTATCAATTTTACAAGACATACACCACATACGTCTCGCATTTCTAGCGGAAAGAAGAACTAGTAGCTATACGAATGTAATCTATTTCATGGACATGATATACAATATCAATGGAGGTGAAAGCTTCCGTTACTCCACACAAATCAACATAGAACCCTTTTTCATAAAGTAAAGAACCCTTTATCTTAATGGCATTGCAATTATTAAAATAAGGCGACAAACAACCAAGCTAATAAGTACTTTTATATAGGCTGATCTTTTCATGTGAAAAAGCAATAACAGTTCAAAAACTACTATGTTTACAAAGGACTATCATCGTGTTTTTATACTTCTACAAACACAAAGCAATGGGTGATCAAGTCAGCAAGGAGAAATTACTATTTATGCTTAAGAGTATCTATCTTGCTTATATATATAGTCCAATGTTTTTTCTGAGGATTATAATTGATACAATCTTTGTAATGAGGTAAAAGCAGTAAGGCTGAATCTACTCTGTCAGCCTTGAGATGCCAATCCCCATTTTTATCTGTTTCAACATAAACGCCATAAGTTTCTTTGATATAATCTAACTTACCTAAAGCTGAAGTTAGCTCATTCATTAAATGAGTATTTTCTTTAATGAGATCAGGGACTGTTAACTTCCTACCTTTCTCATCCGTATAGATTACAATTCCTTTTACAGCAGTTGTTGTCTGGTTCAGTGTATCTCTGGGGAGAATCTTTTCGTACCGATCTATTATATTAGATTTTTCTTTTAAATTATCTGCCAAATCCTCTTTAGAGGTGAAAGTTATATACGCGAAAACGCCTGTGAAAAGAGACACGAACAAAAGAATTATGAGAGTGTATTTGTTTTCTTTTCTCTCATTATCTTCTATCTTTTCAAGTTCTTCTATATAATTAGAAATAGATAGCTTATAGTTATCTAAATCTATACCCTCATCTAAGGAGAGCTTTCTAATATCATCAAGTATTTCTTTTCTATTTCTTGTTTTCATTTTGTAAAGTATTACGTTCTGACATATATTTTTCTCTTAAGTCAAGATATTTATTTACATATTCTTCCTTTTGGTTCATATACTTTTCTTTTTGATTTAAGAGTTCTTTTGATTGCTCTGTTGTAAGTTTATTAAATTCTTTCTCCTTCTTTACTTCTTCATAATATCTTCCTAACGAAAAGGAAATAGCAATAGAAGAGAAATAGAAAGCAGTTATCATTCCATACCTCTTACATAAAGCCTGTCCTTGATCAAGCAATTCACACAAGTTCTTTTTCCTAGAAGGCATTGATTAATATTTTATGCAAAAATAATAATAATTCACGAGAAAGTGGTGACATTTGCCCTTAATTACGCAACTAAGTGCACAATTTGTTATAGTGAGGTCATCTTGACTTTTAATGTTTTATAAATGAAGAAAGGTTTATTGTCCTTGTGCAATAAAACCAAGATAAGCACCCCGCTCATGTACGAAGTACAGAACAAAGATACGATAAAGTCTTAAATTCTGCCCCATTTGTCTACGGCAAAATGTGGTTATTTCGCAAAAAGCGTTCTGGCGGAAGTCATTCAACCCATGCCCTACAAGTTGAAAACTAGCTGCCGATGTCCAATTACTTCTGCGTTTCCAAGATGCTGCCCCTGTTGGCCATGAGCAGTATGCCCTGCAACCGTTTGCGTTGGCGGTTGTAAGCCTACGAGTTCTCCGTGTCGTTGCCCATGCACATGTCTGCGGAACAATCGTTTTGTCTAGTTTTTAGCAAGAATTTTAACATAATAAGTGCCCTTTTTGTCCACCAACCGCTCACCTTGCCGCAAAAAATCGATTCTCGCGAAGGTTTGTTTTGATG
>ERZ772957.595-NODE-595-length-27859-cov-11.886383_pt1 | contig 27859 bp, 5 predicted proteins | sample MGYA00580682_ERZ772957 | MGnify/ENA primary metagenome ERZ772957 (study PRJEB29015, sample SAMEA2737921) | human oral metagenome | biome: human oral; feature: human-associated habitat; material: dental | place: China | collected 2025 ...
TCTGATACTCCCCTATAAAAATGGCTATTTATCAACTGTTTGTTGTGACATAGCCTTATAAAAAAAGGGGCTGCTGCACAAGATTTTTCAACCTTGTACAGCAGCCCCATCCGTTCTACTTTACATTTCGACGCGAATTGCATCCTCCTTTGCATTTTCTACCGTCACATCTACGGCCTCAGCCTGCTCCTGCATGGCGAGCGCCTTGCCGTCCGACGTGGAAATACGTAGTCCGCCAAACGCGGCGTCCATATCCTGCTGCAGTGCACGCCCCATGAAGTCAACCAGATTCTCCCGCTGCGGATAAACGAAGCGATAGTTCGAAAGCGAAAGCAGATTGCCGTTGCTCTCCTGCCGGTTCGCCCCCGTGAAGGAGAGGTACATCCCTGTCCATCCTTCCTTGTTCGTGCGCGGATTGTTCCGATTGACATCGTTCCAATAGGTCACAACATTGCCGTCGATCTGCGGCGACGTGCCGTAGATGCTCGTCTCCTGTCCGGCGTATGCAATATCGGCTTTGCCCTCGATAAAGAGTTTGTCAAAACGCACCTTGCCGCCCGAGATGGTCAGCTTCATATTGTTCGCCCACAGTTTTTCAAATTTGACGCCCGCACCGTTTCCAGGATCGATATTCCCCATCGTAAAGTTATCAATCGGCCGATCATCGCTTGCTTCCGTGGGTTCAATGGAGAGCATGCCGTCCGCCCCTTCACGAACACGGATGTTATCAAAATTCATATCCGAGCCTTGAGCGATCATGCGACGCTCCGCAATAATGTTCTCGAGAGCCATTTTCTTCTCCGCATCTTTCAGAACGACGGCGACCAGCGCGCCGTTGATCTCATAGACGTGGATGTTGCCATGTGCAAGATCGACATGAATATCCCGATCCGCATAGACACGATGCAGGTCGATGTCACCCGTCCCCTTGTTCGTGAGCGTGACATTGCCCACCCCCTTGGCGGCGGCTTCGACGGATACCTTCGCATCGCCAAGCTCTTTGATATCTCCCTGCGCGGCAATCGTCGCTTGGATGCTACCCCCTTTGCTCCTGACATCGCCGCCAAAGAGCATATCGCCATTTTTGTTTTCCAGCGTGATGTCCTTGCCCGCCGTAAGCGCCTTTTCGAGCGTAATTGCCCCCTGCCGATCCGTCGAGATCGACGCATCCTGCACAGCGTTGAGCGTTCCACGGCTGTGGATATCACCGTCTGTGGCATGGAGATTGAGGGTATCACCGGAGATCGTTCCGGTCGTCATCGACGTGCCGGAATTCAGCAGCACCGCATTGTCCGACTTGACTTCGTTTACATCAATAGACTTGCCTGCCGTAAGGCTTGCGTTGCCCCCCGTAGTGACGTTCGTTGCCGCGAGGTCAGTGCCTGCCGCAAGGCTTGCGTTGCCGCCCGTCTGCACAGTACCACCCGTAATGAGGCTCCCCTTTGCCAGAGCGTCGAGGCTGCCGTCGACAGTAGCGTTCTTCACTGTCATGCTGCCCGTTGCTGCTTCGAGTTTTGCATCGCCTTTGGCGGTGACGTTCTCGGCGGTGATATTCTGCGCCATAGCGCTCAGGCTGCCGCCCGTGGTGACGTCCTTCGCCGCGAGGTCAGAGCCAGCCGTAAGGCTTGCGTTGCCGCCCGCCGTGATGTTCTTTGCCGCGAGCTCAGTGCCGGCTGTCAGCACAGCGTCTTTTCCTGCCGTGACGTTCGTCGCCGTCAGCTGTTCCTCCGTCCCGATGGTCAGCGTGCCGTCCGTTTTGACGTTGCCGCCAAGTGTGGCAGTGTGTGCTTTGATCTGGCCGTCTGCCTTGGTATAGAGGTCTGCTCCCTCCTTCACAGTGATGTTGTTCTTCGCAATGATCGAGAGATTCTTGTCCGAGGTCAGGCTGCCGTTGAATGCGGCATCGTGTCCCGCGTCGATCTCCATCATGCCGTGCGACAATGCTGCGCCGTCAATCGCCGCATCATGCCCCGCCGTAAGGCTCACATTGCCGCCCGCCATGACATCATGCACCGAGACATTCTTTTCTGCCGTCAGTGCGCCATCCTTGCCCGCCGCAACGTTCAGCGTCTTGAGGTCAGCACCCGCACGGAGTACTGCATCGCCTTTCGCCGTGACATTCTGTGCGGTCAGCTGCGTGCCCGCCGCAATGTTTGCGTCTCCATTAACGTTCACATTCTTTGCGGAGAGTTCTGCTCCTGCCTTCAGCGTCGCGTTGCCCGCCGTGATGTTGTTCGCCGTCAGCTTATCGTCCGTTTCAATGGTCAGCATGCCGTCCGCGCGTACATCGCCGTCAAGGATTGCACTATGCGCTTTCAGTCTGCCGTCCGCCTTCGTGGAAAGGTTTGTCCCCTCCTTTGTAAAGATGTTGTTCTTTGCCGTTATCGTGAGGTTCTTGTCCGACATCAGGTCGGCGTTCAGGTTGACGTTCTGCGCGTCAATCGTCGCCCTTCCGTGCGAGAACACTGCCGCATTCGCCGTGAGATCATTGCCGACACTCCACTTGAGTGCGCCGTTCGTTGTAACGATGCCGTTTGTCACAGCGTTGTTGCCGACGATCGCCGTAAAGTCAGCGCCTGTCGTCACGGCATCATTCGCCGTAAGGTCATGCGCGACATTCATCGTAAAATTGCCGCCCGTGGTCAGAGTGCCGCCAAGTGTCGCGTTCCGTCCCACAGTCAGGCTTGCGCTCCCGCCCGCCGAAACAAGGTCGTTCATTGCGAGGTCGTTGCCGACGTTCGCAATAAGTTCCTTGCCCGTAGTGACCGCGCCGTTTGTAACGAAATCCCTGCCGACATTTGCCGTCAGTGTCTCGCCCACATCGGTCTTGCCGCCGAGCGTCGCGGTCTCGCCCGCCGTCAGCACGGCATTGTTCTTCGCAGAGAATGCTCCCGCAAGTGTGACATTCTTGTCTGCCGTCAGCACGGCATTTCCTTTGCCCGTGACATTGTTCGCCGTGATGTTCTGTCCCTTGGCATTCAGATCGCCGCCGACACTCACGTCATGCACCGCGAGATTTGTCCCCGCCGTAATGCTCGCATCTCCATTGACGTTCACATTCTTTGCAAAGAAGTCTGTGCCCGCGTTCAGCGTCGCGTTGCCGCCCGCCGTGATGTTCTCTGCTGTCATATTTACAGCCTTGGCGTTCAGATCACCACCCGCCGAAATATTCTGTGCCGTCAGCGCAGTTTCGGCGTTCAGTATGGCATTGCCGCCCGCACTAATGTTTTGTGCAGTGATATTTACAGCCTTGGCGTTCAGATTGCCGCCCACTGTCACATCATTGACGGTGATGTCTGTCCCCGGGGTCATCACAGCGTCGCCGCCCGCCGTGATGTTCTTTGCGGTCAGCTGCTCGTCCGTCTCAATGGTCAGCGTGCCGTCTGCGCGGACATCGCCGCCAAGACTTGCGCTTCGGGCTTTCAGTCTGCCGTCCGACTTCGTAGAAAGGTTTGTCCCCTCCTTTGTAAAGATATTGTTCTTTGCCGTGATTGCAAGGTTCTTGTCCGAGGCAAGGTTGGCGTTCAGGTTGACGTTCTGCGCGTCAATCGTTGTCGTGCCGTGCGAGAGCACTACCGCATTTGCCGTGAGGTCGTTCGTGACCTTCATGACGAGATTGCCGCCCGTGGTGACAATATTGTTTGTGGTGACGTTATTACCAACATTTGCGGTGAAGTCGCCGCCCGTTGTGACAGCGCCGTTTGTTGTGAAATCGTTGTCGACGCTTGCGACAAGATTCTGCCCCGTTGCAATATCGTCATTCGACGTAAAGTTATTGCCGACGGTCACGGTAAAGTCAGTTCCCGTTGTGACAGAGCCATTCGCAGCGAAATCCTTGCCGACATTTGCCGTAAGTGTCTCGCCCACGTCGGTCTTGCCGCCAAGTGTGGCGTTCTCGCCCGCTGTCAGCTGTGCGTTCCGCTTTGCAGAAATCCCTCCCGCAAGTGTGACATCCTTGTCTGCGGTCAGCACGGCATTTCCTTTGCTCGTGACATTGTTCGCTGTGATGTTCTGTGCTTTCGCATTCAGATTTCCGCCGACGTTTACGTCATGTGCCGTGAGATTCATCCCCGCCGCAATGCTTGCGTCTCCATTGACGTTCACATTGTTTGCAAAGAGGTCTGTGCCCGCGTTGAGCATCGCGTTGCCGCCCGCCGTGATGTTCTCTGCTGTGATATTTACAGCCTCGGCGTTCAGATCACCACCCGCCGAAATATTCTGTGCTGTCAGTGCAGTTTCGGCGTTCAGCGCGGCATTTCCACCCGCACTGATGTTTTGTGCCGTGATATTTACAGCCTTGGCGTTCAGATTGCCGCCCACTGTCACATCGTTTGCAGTGAAGTCTGTCCCCGGGGTCAGCACAGCGTCACCGCCCGCCGTGATGTTCTTTGCCGCAAGCTGCTCATCCGTCTCAATGGTCAGCGTGCCGTCTGCGTGCACATCACCGCCGAAGCCCACAGTACGGGCTTTCAGTCTGCCGTCTGCCTTCGTGGAAAGGTTTGTCCCCTCCTTTGTAAAGATATTGTCCTTTGCCGTAATTGCAAGGTTCTTGTCCGACATGAGGTCGGCGTTCAGGTTGACGTTCTGCGCCTCAATCGTTGTCGTGCCGTGCGAGAGCACCTCCGCATTCGCCGTGAAGTCCTTGCCGACATGCGCCATAAGTGTTTCGCCCACGTCGCTCTTGCCGCCGAGTGTCATGTTCTCGCCCGCTGTCAGCTGTGCGTTTCGCTTTGCAGAAATCCCTCCTCCTATGGTGATATCCTTCGCCGTCAGCACGGCCTCCGCATCGCTGCGAACCGAGCCGTCTGCTCGGATCTCGCCCGTCTGCGCCGTGAGGGTTGCCTTGCCTTTGCTCATGATGTTTTTTGCAGCGATGTCTTCGTTCGCCTGCGCGTTCAGATCACCGCCGACGTTCAGGTCACGTGCTACAACGATTCTCTTGCCCGCTTTGATATCCGCATTTCCGGCTGCGTCCACAGACCTTGCCCAAAAAACCGTACCTGCGTTCAGCGCAGCATCGCCGCCCGCACTGATGTTCTCTGCCGACAGTTTATCCTCTGTCTCAATCGTCAGCTTGCCGTCTGCATGAACATCGCTGTCAAGCGTCGCGAAACGGGCTTTCAGCGTGGCATCCGCCTTGGACGAAAGGTCTTTCAGATATTCTGCGTAGAGGTAGTTATGCACCGTCATCGCGAGGTTCTTGTCCGAGGCAAAGTCTGCATAGAGTTTGACATTCTGCGCCTCCACCTGCACCGCGCCGTGCGAGAGCACTGCCGCATTCGTCTCGAACAGGTCCTTGACCGTCACAGAGAGATCGCCGTCCGTGGTGATCGCTCCGTTGATCGTGAAGTTATTGCCGACATTTGCCGTCAGCGCACCGCCCGTGGTAACCGTGCCGTTCGTTATGAGATCCTTGCCGACCTGCGCCGTCAGTGCGCCGCCCGCTGTCACAGTGCGCTCCGTCTTCACATCCTTGCCCGCCGAAAGATATACGTCTTTACCTGCGGTGACCGTCTCCTTCGTCGTAAGGTAAGAGCCGGCTTTTGCCGTCAATGCGCCGCCTGCAGTCAGAGCGCCGTCTGTCGTCAGGTGATATCCTGCCGTCAGCATGGCATCCCCGTCGCTGCGGACTTCGCCCTTTGTCCTCAGGTAGCCCGTCTGTGCCGTGAGTGCGATGGCTTTCCCGCCCGTGACGGTATCAACGTTCATCGCTGCCTTTGCCACGGCGTCAAGCGCATCTCCGGCGCTGAGGTTCACTACCGTGATGTCCCCCTCTGTCGCCGTCATCGCGGTCTTGCCGGTACTCTTGATGTTATTCGCAGAGATGTTCCACCCCGTGACATTCAGGTCGCCGCCGATATCCAGGTCATGTACCTTGACATCTCGAAGGGCTTTGATGCTTGTTGTTTCGACCGGGCTATTATGTTTCCGGATGACGCGCACATCGTTTACGGTGAAATTTTGCTTCGCAGACAGGACTGCACCGCCAACCGCCGTGATGTCATGCGCATTGATCTTCAGCGCCGAAGCGTTCAGATTGCCGCCCGCCGTGATGTCATGCACCGTCAGCTGATCGTCCACATCAATGGTCAGCGCTCCGCCTGCGCGTACATCGGTGCCGAAGCTGGCAGTACCGGCTTTCAGTTTGCCGTCCGCCTTCATGAAAAGGTTCACACCCTCGTTTATAACGAGCTTGTCCTTTGCCGTGATCGCGAGGTTCTTATCCGCAGTAAGATTTGCGCGGAGTTCGACATTCTTCGCATCCACCGTTGCCGCGCCCCGTGAGACCACCTCCGCATTTGTCGTGAGATTCCCCTTTGTCGACAGAGAGAGATCGCCGCCCGCAGTGACCTCGTGATTCAGCGTGATGTCCCCGTCGGTCTTTATGCTCAGCGCATCCCCCGTCTTCAGAAGACCTTCCAGCGTGATCCCCTGTCCCGCCGTCAGCGACGCACTGCCGCCCGCAACGACAACATTCTGCGCCTTAATGTTATTTCCGACGTATGCCGTCAGCGCACCGTCCGTCTTCAGATACCCACCGATCGTCAGATCCCGTCCCGCTGTCAGCGACGCACTGCCGCCCGCAACGACGTCTCCGCCGACTATGAGATCATGATTCGCCGACGCCAAGAGGTTGCCATTCTTTGCTGTAACACCGTAGTAAAATTTCGTCGTGCCCTCTTTGGCAATCGTATCGACATTCTCTCCGGCTGTGACAGCTTTCCGGTAGGTGATATCGCCCGTCTCCGCTAAAGCGCTGAAACTCTTTCCGACCGTGACCGCTTCGTCGATACCGATCAACTTTCCCGCGATCAGTTCTGCGTTGCCCGTGGCAGTCAGTGCCCCCGTGATGTGCAGTAAATTATCCGTCTTCAGGAACACATCACCTTTCACATTGAGACCGTTCACGTAAAATTCGCCCGTTCGCGCAATGCCGACACTGCCGCCAACCTGAGCGCCTGTGACGCCCGACATCGTCAGCTGGCGGAAGCTGTTCTTCTCACCTAGGAGCGCGATCGCAGCGTCCGACTTTATGTCCAGCGCACCGGTCTCGATCTTGCCATGTTCGCTCTGCGTGACACCGTCCTTGGCAGAGAGGCTGACCGTTCTCTTCGTAGCAACATTCGCCGCGCCGAGCGCGATGCCGCCCTCCTCGGAAACGATGGTCACACCTTCCCCTGCCGTAATCTCTGCGGGCTTGTCCTGTTCCTCCTGCACCGCTATCCCATTCTTGGAGCGCACCGAGATGTTCTTGCCCTTCAGCGCATTGATGAGAAGCATTCCGTCATCGCCGTTTGCGATGTGGACATCGTAGCGATCTCCGGTATTGGCACGGAGGAGGCTGCCCGAGGCGATGCGGATGCGGTTCGCCTCCGTGCCGAGGTTGCCATACTCCGATTGCAGCGTGACGTGCGCCCCCTTGATGTAACCGCCGGTCTTGCCCGTCTCCGTCGTCATCTGCATTCCTTTGTGTGCGGTCAGGACGACATCGCCGTTACTGCTGACCGCCTGTATGGTCAGCGCATAATGCGGATCCTGCTCGATATGGATGTTGCCGTCCGCATTCGCATCAAACACGCCGCTCACGTTGATCAGCAGGGGGGTGTCCACCGGACTGATGCCGTAGATGCCGCCGGTGCCGCCGTACAGGGAAAGGTTTTTCGCCGTGATTGCCGTGCCGGTGCCGTAGATGCCCTTCGTCCCCTGCAGGTAGACATCCCCGTTGGAAGAGACTTTGCCGAGGCGCAACGCACTGTCCTTGCCGGCAACATAGATATGCTCATCGCCCTTCAGATCTACATTGCCCATCAGTCTTACATCGTCGGTATCACGTCCCGTCTGCACCTTGACGGGACGTGTATGCGTGATTTCCACGCCGTCCGCCGTCCAGTGCATCTCTCCCGCGCGTGCGTTCGCGAGCGTAATGAGATTCTCCTCTTTGAAGAGATCGGCGTTTGCAATGCTGATCTTGCCACCGTTCTCGCCGATGCCCCTGCCGGTTCCCGCCGTGAGGCTGATCGAACGCCCGATGATGTTCGGTGTCTTGACCTCCGTCACCTGTCCCGCCTTCGGATTGACAGCACTCTGCTGGATGGCGTAGCGCAGACCGCTCACGCTCCAGCCGTAGCTGTCACTCTGCGCGAGCGTCTTGTAGTCGCGGATAAAGGTGCGTACATTCTCCGGCAGGGAAAGCCCATTCTTTGCAAAGAACGTATCCTCCGCCGCACCGATGGTCCGCGCATAAGCCTTCTCCACCGACCAGCCCGCTTCGTGTGATTTCTTCAGTTCGGCGGTATATGCCGCACGCGCCTCCTTGATCCCCTCATCCTTGAGGTATGCCTCGGAGAGACTCAGATAGCTCTTATAGAGCTTCTCCACCTCGGCATCCGTCGCATTCGCGCCGCTCATTCCGCGCGCGGCTGCCTTGCCAAGACTCTCCAAACCATCGAGCCGTTCCTTCTTTGCCGCAGCAGCCGACTTCGCACTCTCATTGGCACTATCGTCCGCATTCGTCAGCCCCAGCGCACGCCAGCGCTCCATGCGCTCCGCTGCGTCGGAGAGTTTGCTCTCCTCGGGCAGGGCGTCGACGATAGCGCCTTCTGCCGTCAGATATACGCCGCCGTCTTTGCTTTCAATCCTGCCGACCCTCATGTCGCCCGTATACTTGTTGGTCAGTTCGATGTCATTCTTTGCCGTCGCATCCACGCGGCTGCGTGCCAATACGGAAAGGTCGATTCCCCCTTCCTCACTCGTAAGGGAGATGTTGTCGCCCCACACGGCAGTCTTATGGTCTGTCCCCACCCCCCTTATGCTGCCGCGCGCATGAATGGAGGTATCCATCAAGGCACGTGCATTGACGATCTGCAGAGCGCCGCGCTGCGAAGTGAGGTCGATTGCCCCATGCCCCGCATTCAAATCAAGTTTCGAGGGGTTAGCTGCATCGGCTGCGCTCTGATGCAGCTTGATGCCTGCTCCGGCAACCACATTTAGGTTGTTCGTGTAGACGACGCCGTTCTTTTCGAGATTGCTTTCAACCCTGCCACTATCCGAGCGCAGATTGACAGTATATGCGCTGTTCGTGATGTTGCGGATGGCACCGTCGAGGATGAGATTGCCGCCTGCATGCACGTTCACTTTGCCGCCCGCATACCCGTTCACATTGTCCTTGTCGCGACCCCTGGGGAACTCCACGTAGATCCTATTGCTTGCGGCGATCCGGTAGGTGTTGCTCGACCCCCCCGTCTTGACCTTGTTCCACTGATGGAAGTAAATGCCGTACTTAAGAGCCGACCCCCACCCTTCATTGATCATGTGGGGCGTGCCGTCACTGTTATAGACACGTTTCCCGTCTTTCTCCTGCCATTTTCCATAGTACTTGGTGACGGCAGGCGGATCCGGGAAAATCTCCTCGGCCTTGGACTCATATTTGTCTCCGTCCACGCGATAGTACTCGCCATACATATTTCCCGTGCCGAAATAGACACCGTTCGGCAGGATGTCCCCCTCCGACGTCGCCGTACTGACACGCACCGTGCCATTTTCAATATTTTGCTCGGTGACATTGGAGCCGACATTGCCCGTTGTCCAATGACCGTTGGCAAGGAAGCGCTCCCCGTAGGAGTAGCTCGTCTGGGTCTTCGTGCCGCTCCTGCCGCCCGTCCAGTTGTAGGTCAGATTTTCTTTCGGATCATAGTACGCATAGAACGCTTCGCCGCCGCCCCCCTTCGGAGCCTTTTTGAATGCACCCTTATCCGCCTCCTTTGCGCCTATGGTGTAGGAGCGGTAGGTACCGTCGCTCAGATACTCGGTTGTCTTGCCCGTATTCCGGTCATTGAGGGTAACCCTGCCGCCGCCCGCACGGTTCGTAATCGCCCCCAGATGAAGGTCACGCGCCAGCCCGGAGGTGGATATGTCGATGTCTGACTCGCCGCTGCGTGCGCGTATCCTGCCGCTGCCGGTGCTGTAGATCGCGCCCGTGATCGTGATATTGCCGCCGCCCGTCTCCATCGCATCGGTAAAGAGATAGCCCTCCTTCGCGTTGTAGTAGACGGCAGGACTATACCCCAATGCCTTGCCGGTATCGTCCCAGTAGGTCTCACCGCCGCCGACGAGCAGACGCTCCTCTGTGCGCAGCCGGTCAGCATCTTCCAGCTTCTTTGCAGCACGCTGATCAAGGCGCACCTTATAGGAGGTGTAACCGCTCTGGATGATTCCGTTGATGTTGACGTTGCGTGCCGCAATCGAGATGTCCTTGCCCGCGACCCATGAGCCCGTCGCCTTATTTGCCAGCAGATTGATTTGCTTTCTCTTCTCAGGATCATTGGTGAGCGTCAACAGCCAGGTATAGAAATCACCGGTGTTGTTGAACTTGAGCGGTGTCTTATTTCCCTTTTCCAATTGGTCGGAAACGTAATTCTGGATCTCCTTCTCCATCCACGGAGGACTGAACTCCATCCGCGGATCGCCGCCGATGAAGACCGTTCCATTCGGAGAGGACTGGCTGACGGCGCCCTTCGGGGCTTCGACCTTGATGTTGGCGCCACGCATATTGCTCCGTTCGGTGGAGCGAATGCTGCTGCTGTCCGTTTGAATGGTGATCGTCCCCGGGGTAATGATGTCGCCGTGCAGTTCGATATCCGCATCTGCCGCAGCCGCCGTCGAGTGAATCGTGACGGCGGAGTCGGAGGTATTCGTATCGGCATGAATTGCTCCGCCAAACTGATCCTTCCCGAGATTCGTCTCGCCGAGACGTACCCTGCCGCCCGGGTCGGAGATCTTGACATCCTGCACGATGAGACGGCGCTCCGCCGCACTTTGCACGTTGACGACGGGCGCGCCCTTTGCCGTCAGGCTGCCCGTTCCGCTGACGGCATCCGCCTCGAGGTTCACATCGCCGCCCGAGACGGCAAGATTGGGCAGAACGAGTCCGATGGTCGTGCGGCTTGGCAGAATGGTATCCCCCGCCACGAAGCCCTCCGCGTCCATCGTTGTTTTCAGTGAATCGAGCGCGTCTTTGAGGTTATTCGCCTCCGTCGAACCTTTCTTCACATTGAAGTATGCCCGCATGAGTTCGTTGTACTCCGCGAGGTAGGGATTGTTCAGCGTGAGATTTCGGTAGCTGATGGCGTTTTTGCCGAACCACTCCCCGCCTTCCGTGATGTCCGCCTTGACCGTACCGACGAGCTTTCCATAGAGCCACTGTTCCTCGCCCGCACTCAGCGTCCCGCTGCCCTCCGAAAGGAGGTAAATGTCGCGCAGCAGGCGTTCCTCCTCCGTGACATCCGTCTTTTGCACCAGCGCCTCTTTCTGCGCCGGTGTCATCCCCGCGAGCTTCGCCGTCAGCCGCTTGGTCTCCTGCTCCGACATACCGGGTGTCGTCTGCCGAATATTCATGCTGAGGCGGTTGTGGATGCCGGCGGTGACGGAGCCGTCTACCTGCACCTCATTGTGCCTCGTCTCCCCTTTTCTGTCCCCTTCGCCGTTCGCCGTCGTCGTCAGCGAACTCTGCGCGCCCTTGCCCGACCAGATATTGTATGCGGTCGCGCTCTCATACGCCTGTGTATAGCCCGACACTGCAGAGAGATTCGCATGGCGGACGCTCTCAACCTGCGCGCCGTGCTCGATGCTGACGGTGTTGGTCTGCGTCATCTTATTGTCGAGTTTGGGGGCACTGCGCAGGGGAATCCCCGTCCGGTTCGTCGCATCCGCCAGAAGCGAGAGCTTGAACGTGCCGAGATTGCGCTCGCCCGTCTGCGGGTCGATGCCGCGTCCCGTATAGAGATTTACGTCGTTGGAACTAAAGAGCGTGCTCGCCCCGTCGACACGGACGGTATTCTCGCGCGTGATGTTCGATGTGAGTGCCGCACTTGCCGTGCCCGCAAGACCTCCCTGCGTGTCGGCATTCATCTCATAGCGGATCTCTGTATTGTCTCTCGCCGCAAGTGCGATATTCGCATCTGCCTTTGCAGTCGCGAGATGGCTGTTGACGGCATCGACGGTGTTATCATAGGTCACGCCGAGGCTGCCGTTCATCATGGTGAACGGAATCACACCCGCAGATTTCACGATGCCGGTGGTCTTGGATGTGCCCTCTGTGAGGCTCTGTGCGGTGATCCCTGCATAGCCCGTTGTCTTTGCCGTGCTGCCTGTGAAGGTGACCTTTGCCGTCTCCTTCATATCCGACTGCACCGTGCCCGCACTCAGCGTGCCCGCGCCGTAGCCGCTCGCCGCGTCCTTGTCCGCGTGGCTGAACGCATTCTTCGCCTCGTAGTTCTGCGCGCCGACCGTCTCGATCTGCGCCTTCTCTACGGAGACAGCCGCGTTCTGAGCGAGCGTCTTTGTCAGCCGCGTGCCGCTGCCGCCGACGATTGCCGCCTGAAGCGCATCGACATCATGCAGTGAATTGTCGTATGTGGATGCCTTCGCGTCGAGCGCGCCCGCCGCACGCCACGTCCCCATGAGCTTCGTCTGTGCGCCGAGGGTCGTATCATCCGAAATCCCGGCAGCTATAGGGCTGATGGCGACGAGTGCGCCGCCGCTGCCGTCTGCCTTGCCCGTCTTCACTGCCGCGGCGTGCGCGGTGAGCGCAGCATTGTTCAGTACGCTATAGCTTCCCGTGCCGTAAGCAGTTGTATCACTGTGGAGCACATTCTTGATCGCGCCGACATTTGTCGCCGTAGCAAACAGACTGCCCGTCGATAGACCGCGCGCGTCAAGATCCTGTGTATGAATGTTCTTGGTACTGATCTGCAGCTCTTTCACGCCGTCCGGTTTCTCCTCAGCGGGCTGAATCGCCGCCGTCCGGTAGCTCGTCCCGCTCGCGAGGAGTGTCTTGGCGTCGCTGTAGGCGCCGATCTTCGCCCCGCTCGCCTGCACGCCCGCGCCCGCTGACGCACTCAGTGCTTTCAGATGCGCACTTTCCTGTGCGTTTGTCTCAGCGGAGATGGTGATGGTCTTGCCCGTAAGCGTGTTCTCCCCATCCGTTTTGCCGCCCTGCTGATCCTCCACACCAATGAGGATGCGGTTCTGATAGGCGTTTTTCTCCGTGCCAAAGGAGGCGGAGGCGTAGGTCGCCGTCACCGCCGCGAAAATGCTTGCCGAGACTGCCTTCGTCTCTGCCTGAATATTGGCGCGGTTGTCGGTCTTCAGAGCCAGATCTCCCGCCGCACTGAGCGTGTTGCCCTCCACGAGGTTCATCGTCATGCTGCCCGTCTCGCGCGCAAGTGCCGCGACGCCATTGCCGGCAAAGCTCATGCCGCCCGATGCCGCCGCTGTCGTGGTGCGCAGGGTCGGCGCACCGGCAGTTTTCGCCGTGCGCGTCATGGAGAGCGTAAGGTCTCCGTCCGCCGTGAGCGTGCTGCGCTCGGCACGCAGGGTCTGCGCATTGTCATAATGTGCATTTCCGACGAGGATGTTCGCGGCAGCGCCCCCGAGGGATGCCGCAACGCCGATGATGTCCACCGCGCCTGTCGTCTCATCGCGCGTTGTGCCCGTGATCGTATGCGCCCGCATCTTGGTATCTGAGAGGACGAGATCGTTCCTGCCGCCCATGTTCAGCTCGCCGTAGGCGGCATTGACAGCAAGCCCCGCTGCCGCGCCCTGATAGATCTTCAGCTTCGCAGCGCCGTCCTTGACGGCGTCGAGCTTGATTGTATGCGCACTGAGCGTACCGCCCGCTGCGACGGTCTCCACGTTCGACCTGTTGCGCACAATGCCGGCAGCGCCCGATACCACCGCACCGCCGATGCCTGCTTGCACGGTATTCTGGCTGATGTTATCACTGCTTTGCGCGCTGATATTGAGTTCGCCTGCGCGCGTTTTCCCGTTGCTGCCGCTTGTTGCGACGAGGATGTCCGACTGCTCTGCGCGTGCGGAGGTCTTTGCATCCGTGCTCGGCGCGGCCTTTTCCGCAAGCATCTTCGCGCTCTCTTTTTCATCGGTCGAGACGTAGGACAGTCCCTTCTTGGAACGGTCTTGTGCATTTGTGTTCATCGCCGACGTCTTGTTCGTATATACTTCTGCGTTGACGCTTTGCTTCTTTCCGTTCGAGCCTTCCTCCATCGTGTAGGATTTCTGCATCTCCGCGCCGACGTTCATCACCATGACATTGAGCCCCACGGCCGCAATCCCCGCCGCGCCGTTCGTCGCAAGCTGCTTGATGTTCTTGCTGTCATGCGCCGTGATGTCTGCCGCCTCGCGTGCGTAGAGATGGCTTCCCTTTACAACGCTCTCGACGGTCGCCTTGAAGTTGTTGACGGAGACGCCGACGCTTGCACCCACGATACCCGCTCCACCTGTGCCGCTCTTTTGGTCAAAGTTTACATTGTTCTCTGCTGCGACGGTAATCTTCTTGGCGGCAGTCTCCTCCTCGGTATCCGCATCATTTGCTTTCGCGTGTCCGAGCGCGCTGTCCGTGACCGCCGCCTTAACGGTATTCTTTACATCGCCGCCGCTGATGCTCGCCCCGACGCCGGTAATGCCTGCGGCGCCGATGCTGAATACATAGTTGTTCAGATGCTCCGTGTTCTTCGCATGGACGAGCGTCTCCCCCTGATCGTCCGTGTAGACGACCTTCGTATGGTCGGCGATGTCCGCCTCGGTCGTGCTGCGGTCAAGGAGGACGGCCGTGCCGACACCCACGGCGCCCCCGTAGCCTGCAGTACCGAGCGTCTTGGCAAGTGCATTGAGGTTTGCCGTATTGTCCGCCGTGACAGAAAGCCCGCTCGTATTCACCGTGCTGTTCATGAGTGCGGCGCGCGTGCTTTGCTCCATGCGCACGAAATTGTTCGAGTTCGCGAAACCAAATTCGTCGGCGAAGCTGACCCCCGCTGTGAGCGCGGCGATTCCCTGCGCGGAGCGCGCCGTGATGGCGGCATTCTTTGCCGAAATCGTGCTGCGCGCCGCCTCTGCCTCAGTCGTGCGATTGATGAGATTGAGGCTGGAGCCCGTACCAAACGCAGCGCCCTCCCCTGCGACGGAGACGGTGCCGACGAGTGCGCCGCTGTTCGTCGCGTCGTCCGCGCGCACGGATACATCTGCCCCGTCCGCCTTTGCCGTCGCATCCGCAATCTGCGCCGTGGTCGAGCCGCCGACAATATTCGTATTGACTGTTCCAATCACCGATACGCCCGTCCCTGCACCACCGCCGTTGGCGACGAAGGAGTTCGCTGTATGTGTCGCCGAGGCGGAGACGGCGACGCCGCGATACGCATTGTCTTTGCGGCCCTCCGCCAGACCATCCAGACCGCTGAGTGCACCGAGTGTATCGACGGTCAGAGACCCATCGTAGAGTTTCCCGTGATCCAGCCCGTCCTTGATCCGGGTTGCGGCATCCGTATGCTTCGCATGGGAAATAACCTCAGTGCCGGAGCCTGAGATCTCTGCCGTTGTATTTGAACCGATGATATTCGTGCTGGTCGACAGACCGATGGCGGCGCCCGTCCCCGCCACGGTGAGCTGACCGGCGTAGTTCTGTATGCGGTCGTCGCTCTTTGCCGCGACGACGGCGTTCTTCTCTGCGGTCACCTTCGCGCCGCCCGCGATCTTCGCCGTGGTATCATTGTTCAGCTTGTTGACGGCAATCGAGCCGGACACGGCTGCGCCGGAGCCTGTCGCAGCAACGCCCACGCCGACATTGTGAAGGTTCAGATTGCCCGCCGCATTCGTGAGGACATTCGCCGCGTGTATCTTCCCGCCGCTGATGACGGCATTGGTGTCGGCATCGAGAAGGTTGACGGCAACGCCGGCGCCGATCGCCGCACCTTCGGACGACCCCGAGCCGACAATGCCAAAGGTGTTTGCCGTCAGAGCGCCGTCCGCCTGCACCGTGACATCGCCCGCCGGTTTATCCGCTTGCTCCGCCTCGATGTCGGCAGCCACGACCTCCGCCGTTGTGTTCTGCTGGACATCGGCGACCGCTGCCGCCCCCGCAAATGCGACACTACCGCCCGATGCGGCGACGTTGAGCGCGACGGTGTTCAGCGTACCCTTGTTTTTGGCGTTCACGTCCACCATGCCGCCCTCGGCGAGACCGATCTTCGCACCGCTGATGCGTGCCGTATTCTGCTGTTTCAGCAGGGCGTTGAAAGCGACGGAAGCGCCTACTGCACCGCCCTCCGTGGAGGCAGAGATGCCGCCGACGGCGGCATCCTGACGCGTCTGGTCAAGTGTTGTCGCACGGACGGACTTCGCGCCCCTGATCTCTGCGTCGACCATCCGCCCCTTCGTCACCTCATACTGCGCAATCTCCGCGCAGGTATCGTTTTTCCCGACGTTGACGGAGATGGCGCCGCTGACGGCTGCCTGTGTCCCTGCCGCAACCCCCGCGGTCAGCGCCTCAATGCCGCCGATGTTCTGCGCGTTGAGGTTTACGATGCCGTCGTGCGAGAGCGTCAGTCTGCCGCCGCGCAGTGCTGCCGTCGTATTGTTGTCGATCATGTTGACGGCGGTGGCAAGCCCTGCCGCCACACCTGCGCCGCCCGCAGAGACACTGATCTGTCCCGCGACGTTGACGAGGAGGCTCTTCGTGAGTGCGTTCGCCTGCAGTTTTTGTGCCTTGATCGTGCTGTCCTCGACGATCGCAGAGGTCTCATTGTTCGTCGCGATGACAGAGGCGGAACCTGCTGCTGCGATGCCGCCACTGCCCGCTACGCCCGCCGCTACGTTTATGGCACGGGTATCGGCGACGCTCTCCACGTTCAGCCCCTGCACGCCCTTCAGCTCCAGGTCACTGCCGCTCACGCCCGCCGTGAAGTCATTCTTAATCACGCCGACACCAACGCCGATCCCCGCCGCTGTCGCTGCGCTGCTGCCCGCCGCAGCGGAGATGCTTGCCGCCGCCGTGACGATGGTGCTGCCGCCGCTGTGCGTCAGATTGCCGTTCTGATCGACCGCAAGGGAGCTGTTGCTCTTGCCCTTTGCAAATTCCTCTTGATACTTGTCACCCGAGGTCTCGATGCCGCGCTCCTCGAGATACTGCTGATATGCGCCCGCCTCGTGTTTGTCGTCCGCACGGACATTTGCGCTGTCTGCCGTCAGCGTGACCCTCGTGAGTTGTGCCGCCGTCTTGTTCGCGAAGTTGTTCACGACAAAGCTGCCCGTCACCGCGGCTGCATGTTCGGAGCCGGAGGCAGCGCCGACACCGATCGCTGCGCCGATCTGCGTCATCCCGGAAACAGCTTCGTTCGTGAGCGTGCCGACGCTGCGCAGTGCGCCCGTATCCTTGCGTGTCTGTGTGATGTCCGCGTGCACGTCATTCCTCAGATTGGATACGGCGACGACCGCGCCCACCGCATTCGAGCTTTTGCTGCCGAAGACAAGCCCCGCACTCACACCACCCGACACCTGCGTATTCGAACTGACGGCGCGATTGGAAAGCGCCGTTTTCTGTGTGCCCGTGAGTGCCGTTCCGTCCGCCGCCGCATTGATGTAATTATCCCGCATCTGCGCCAGCGTGACCGATCCGCCCTCGTTGTACGTCAAAGAAACGGGGACAGCGGTGGATGTCACCGTGTTTCCGCTTGTCTTCATGACCGACAGACCGAGCGCGGCGGCGACGGTCGCACCTTTCTGAACGGCGACGTTTTCGATGCTGTCCGCGCCTTTGATGCGATTGTCCGACATGAGTGCCAGAACGTCGCGATGTCTCTGCACGTTGACGCTCGCCGCACCCGCAATGCCGGCGTTCACGCTGTCTTCGTTCTGGCTCTTCGTGGTGGTTTTCCACGTGACCGCCAGTGCGCCGCCCCATGCGCCCGTAAAGGAGGAGTCCTGTGCGCTGACGGTGAGGTTTTTCATGGCTGCGGGCGATGCCGCATTTTTCGTCAGGGTGACATTCGCCCCCTTCACCTCTGCCGCCGTCGTCACCTTGCTGAGGTTGACCGAGGCGCTGCCCGCCAGATCGAGGGTAAACGGAGGCTGCTTCTGATTAAATCCGAGGTTCTTGACCGCGTTGATCGGAACCGTCTTTTTTTCCGCCTGTTTTTTTAGGGAACTCCCTACGAGATCCTGCAGCTTGTTGTCGATCTTCGTGATTCCGTTACCGACCATGTTTTTGCCGGTCGTGACCGTCTGACCGATCTTGTCAAAGATGCCGCCCTTTTCACTGGTGTCATCGCCGGTCGCGATTGCCCCCGCAGCCGCAGCCGCGTTGATGAGCCCCTTCTGTTCGGCATGGACGTCGAGTGTCTCTGCCTGCACCGCGCCCGCCATCTTCTTCGCGGCCGTGCCGTAGAGATCCGCAGCATTCGCATTCCCAAAGGGCTGCACCGCACGTTTCTGCGCCGCACGGATCTGCTTCTCCGTGCGCTGCTCTGCGGTCTTATCCTGCGGTGTCTCCTCTGCCGCATCGTTGTCGGCAATCGCCGCGATGCTTGTCTGCGCAACGTTGTTGAGCGCAGCGGAAAGCCCGATCGCGGCTCCCGTGCCAAGAACCGCCGAGCCGGCGATGTTCGTGATATTCGTCGTGTTCAGCGCGTTCATCTGCGCCGCAGCTGCCGCCGTGATCTTCGCCTCGTCGTCGACGGAGGTCACAGCCCCTGATGTGCCGCCGACGTAGTTCGCCATGCCCTGAAAGCCGATCTTGCCGCCCTTGCCCGCTGCAACGGCGAGGTGGATGCCGTCATAGCTGTTCGACGCCTTGATTGCAGCCTTCCTGCCTGTAATCTCCGTGCCTTCCGCGACGATGGTGTCCGCCGTTGTATCGCCGACGGTGATGCCGAGGTTGCCGCCGATCGCGATATCCGCACCCGCCTGCCATGCGGGTGCGCCCACCAGTGTCACGAGCTGCTTTTTGCTGCTTGCCGCAACCGTTACTTCATCCGTTGCTGTGACCTTCGTGCCGCGTCCCAGAACGACCGCCGCATGGTTATCGACATCGGCAAAATTGACGCCCGCCGCGCCCGCAATTTTCGCCTGCTCTGCATCGGGTTTTTCCTGCGTCGCTCCCTTGCCCGAGAACTTCGCCGATGCCTGGAAGGTCAGGTAGTTCGAAGGATCGGCAAACGCCAATGCGCGTTCCGCAAGGTCGGCAGGAACTGTGCCGTCCTCTTTGAGCACGTCTGCCACGGCTTTTATGGCGGCAGCGAGTTCCTTTGCCTCCTTCAGCCCCTCCTTCGAAACGATATAGGCGGGGTCATTGTCGCACTTTGCCAGATACGCATCGGCCTTATCCTGCGCCGCAGTCAGCGTACCGGCGTGAGCACCTTGAAAGGCGGCGCAGTGCTGCTTGAACTCTTTGAAGCTCGCGCGGAGTTCGCTGATCATATCGTCGATATTCGTGTAGAGAATATGCCCATCTGCCGTGATGTCAACGGTCTTTCCCGTGATATTCGGTGCGTAGGATGTGCCGGACTCCTCTGCCGCAAGGGTCGTGACACCCGCCGTATTCTTGATGTTCGCCACGTTCACGGCAAAGCTGCCCATGCCCTGCGTTTCCTTGGTCTGATGCGCCTGAACCCGTTCCGTCTTTCCGTCCTCCGTGAGGTACCAGTTCGGATCCGTATGGCTGTTGACGGCACTCTGCGCCCGGACATGCGTACCGCGTATGATGCTGTTCGCTTCGATCTTTACCGCTCCATCCGAGTGGATGACCGCGTGCGGCGCAAGGAGGACATGCGCTTGCTGCTCTTCATTCAACACATTGACCGCGCCGCCGAGCGAGATCTTCTCCCCCAGCTTGTCGAGTTCGGTCGGCGAGGAAAGGCCATCGTCGGGAAATCCGATCTTGGAGCGAATGCCACCGATGACATTCTTGATCTTCTGTGTCAGTCCCGTGACGGTGTTCGTATTCGCAGCGGCATTGGAAAAAGATGTCATCATACCGCTCTTGCCGGCTGCCGTGCTCGCCTCCACGCTGTTTTTCAGCTGCGTGTTATAGGCATGGATGTTCGCAGCCGTCTTGCCCGTGACGGTGCCGCACACCTCCGTATGCGCCGCACTCGTCTGCTTCGTCACGTTGACAGCGACATTGAGCAGGGAGTTTTCCTTGCCGGAGGCGGATGCAGAGGTCTCCAATTTGGTCGTCGCATCTGCTGTGATGTCCGCCTGTTTCTCTGCCGTGACTGCTGCGCCCTGCCCGATTTTCACCTGTGCGTCGTTATTGCCGCGCGCCACAAGGACGGCGACATTCATGAGCTGTGTCGAGTCCGCGCCTGCGCCGAGCTGCGTTGTCTTTGCATGGGCGGCAGCAATCAGATCCTCGCGGGATTTTGCATGAACGTCCACGCTGCCCTGCTCTGCCGTGAGACGCCCCTCTACGGTCACATTTGCCGCGCTCTGAGCCTTGGCATAGGCGACCGCCATCGCAGGAACTGCGTTGGTGTGCTTGATGTTTGCAAATTTGATTTTGGATGTGGTCGCACCCGCATCCACGGAGGAGCGTGCATCTGCGCCGACGATCAGCGCACGCTCCTGAACCACCGTCTTGCCGTCCTGCGTCACCGTGAGATCCGCGCCCTTTGCCGTGAGCGCGGCATCTGCGCCGATCTTCACCGTCGCCTCACTGCCCATAATCATGTAGGAAGGATCGACGTTGACGGCGATGACCCCTGCGACTTCATCGGCAAGCCCCGCCGGATTTGAAAGAGGTCCTGCCTCCGAGGCGATATTCTTCGCCTTTGCCGTGGCAGAAAGACGCCCATCCGCCGTCACCGTGCCGTTCACCGTCGTATTCGCCGTCGTCTTGACACTCTGACCGAGGAGCTTCGCGGAGGTATTCGAGGATGTACCGCCGAATGCCTCGTTCTCGTCTGCCGTGTGCTCGGCATACGAAGAGAGCACGACATTTCGGTCTCCCGTAATCGCCGCACTCTTTCCGACGGTCAGCTCCGCCTTGATTTCGTTTTTGCTGCCGCTGAGGGGATTCGTGTATTTCGGAACATCGTCTGTTGTGTTGTTCAGCCGATTCGATGCCGCCGCAAGCACGATGTCGCCGCCCGCCCCCGTCGTAGCGGTCAGCGTGCCAAGCCCCGCGCTTGTGCTGCCTGCATTGACCAGCGCGGCAAAATCGAGGTTCTTTTGACTCGTGAGCTGCGCCGCCGCACTTGCCGCAGAGCCGACCGTGATCGCGGGTGCACCCAGATGAATGCCGCTCTGCGCGTTGAGCTGACCGTCAATGACGATGGAGCCGTCCGCATTCAGCGGAATCGTACCCGCCTTGAGTGCGTCCATATCCGCCGCCGTGACCTTGACTCGATTGTCCCGCAAATGGTCGTTGAACCAGTCTGTACTTGGTGTGAGCACCGTAATACTGCCCGCATTGATGACGCCCGTCCTGCCGACCGCCATCCCCTCGGGGGACAGAAAAAACACATTGCCGCCGATGGTCGTCGCATTTCTCAGCACGTTGACCGTCCCGCGTATGTCAATGTGGCCCTGCACCATGTTGACGAGCGTGTTTGCAGTCGCTCCGCCCTTATACATCTGCAGATTGGCGACGTTATTCTGATCGAGGATGAACTTTGAAAATGCGTTGGTCGCAAGATCGCCTTCGACCTTGTCCGGCACAACGGTCCACACGTTGTTCGATGTTGTAATCGTCCCCGCATTCGCCGCATCCATCTTTTGGATGTCCGTCGCGCCGTCTGCGTACGCAGCTGTGTGCCAGCCCGTCATGCCCCCCACCATCGCGGTGACTGCCAGCCCCAGACGAAATGCCTGTTTTCTTGCAAGTTTTCGATAGCTGCTCATGATGCCTCTTCCTTTCATCCTTGATTACAGCGTTGCGTTCAGGCTGAAATGCAGCCGTGCGCCCTTTGTATTCGTATCATTGAGTTGCTTGCGCAGCGGGAATCCCACGGAGAGCTGCGCGTAAACCGGCTCGCTCGCTGCCGTCCGTATGCCCAGCCCCCATGAGGACAGAATGTGATCGTCAAAGGCGCTGTCGCCGTAGACAGCACCGCAGTCGTAAAACAGAAAGCCGTAGGCACAGCTTTTGGGCAGCATGGGAAAGGCGTATTCGATGCTCGCCGCATAGCCGCTGTCGCCGCCCAGCAGGGACTCCTCGTAGCCGCGCACGCTCTGCGCACCGCCGATGTAGAACCGCTCCGCACTTGGAATGTAGTGTGCAAAGGCAACCTGTCCGTCCAGTCGCGCCGTAATCATCTGACTGCCGTGCGTGCGCGTCTGATAGAAGACATTGCCCTGATACATACTGTAGCGGCTTTCCTCCCGCCTGATGTTCTCGCTAGCGGCGGCACGGATGCCGTGCGTCATGAGAAGCGCGGACTTGCGCCCGTAGAGTGTCTCCGTCACGGAGATGTTCCAGCCGTCCACCCTATCATCGATCCAGTGATTGCCCGCAAAGTCCGTCTGCGCGTGCGTACGTCCATACGCTGCGTACAGCTCCGTCTTGCGCTTCGTCGTAACGTAGAGCGGAATGTTGAAGCCGATGTTCACGCCCGTCGAATGTCCGCGCACATGCAGGGGTTCGAGTGCTCCTTGGACCATGCGCGTCGCATTCGCACTGTAGCCGATGCGCATGGTCGAGCCGTCCCGTCCGAGCGGCACCTGATAGCTGCCGAGAAAGGACTTCATGCCCCGCGCATCGAGCGTCATAAGGGTCAGACGATCGCGGCTCTTCGAAACGCTGCGGTTCGTATAGATGAGGCCGAAGCGCTCGCGCCCCGTCGAAACGCTGCCCATGTTGTCCGCGTAGAGGGCAAGGGTCTCATTGCGCGGCTCGGCGATCTCGAGCACATAGTCCGTCGTGCCCTCCTCCTTGCCCGCCGCCATACGCACGCGCAGCGGCGCGTCATAGCTTGCGTTCCAGCGCAGGAGGTTTCGGTTCAATTCGTTGAAGTCCGGGATTTCCCCGCGCTCAATGCCGAGACGGTATTCGAGGAAGGACTGCGCTGTGTGACGGTTGCCTTCCACCGCCACCGCACCCGTGCGTCCTTCGATCAACGTGATGTGCAAAATGCCGCCGCTGATGGTCTGCGGCGCGAGCACAGCACGGCAGGTCAGCCGTCCGTGCGCCTCATACGCCTCATTGATTCGTGCGACAAGCGCATAGAGTTCGCTGATTGTAACATCCTTTTCGAGAAGATCTGCAGCGAAGGCATCGAGTTCCTCCGCCGTGAAGATCGCGCTCCGATCAAAGGTCACGCCATGCAGAATGAAGTGCAGTGCCCCCTCTTCCTCCGTCTGCGTAACGGGCGGCGTGTCCAGTCCCTCCTGCGCACCTGCACCCAGGCGTTCCTGTTGCGCACGGCGCTGCTGCTCGCGCTCCATGCGGCTGAGCTGTGCGCCCGCGTCCTGCCCTGCGACCATATCCGCATCGGGGGGCGGTGCGGCAAGAGCCGTCTGGCCTCCCCCCATGAGACAGCAAAGTGTGCCGAGTCCGATGAGAAGACGAACATAATGGGAGTGATTCATTTCCTTTTCCACGATCATTTCCTTCCTTTCGAGACATCTGCGCATCGGTCGATTTTATATGAAATAGTCATCGACTGAAAATTTTATTTTATTCCACTTACAATATACTATTTAAAAAAAAACCATACAACAGATTTGCAGAAAGTGATAACATCTTACATTAAAGTGATACGTTGTCCGTCTGGAAGCACATTCGGAATCTTTCTGCTGCAGTTTACAATCCAAAAGACTTGTGCTAGGATGAACGCACATATCTGTTTCGAAAGTTTGGGAAATCAATGGATGACATTAACGCGCGTCTCGTCTATCTCCTCACCGATCTGATCCTGCCGCTCATCGTCGGCTATCTGCTCTATCAGCGGCGGCTGCTCACGGACACTGCGGTCAATCGGCTCATCCGCATCAACGTCGTCGTCTTCTTTACGCTGCTGTCTCTCTTCAGCTTCTGGGCACTGCCACTCACGCAGGATCTGCTCATGCTGCCCGCGTTCTTCGCCTTCATCATTCTCTTTCCGGGTTTTCTCAGCTGGCGTTTCCTCGGACGGCGCTTCCACAGTCCCATCGACCGCGGCACACATCTCATCTCCGCACTGCTCTCGAACATCGGCACACTCGGCGGCATCTGCGCCTACATCATCTACGGCGAACGCGGCTTTGCCTACGCGCAGATCGGCGGCGCGTGCCAGAATCTGATGCTCGTGCTGCTCGCATTCCCCATCGCACAGTATTACTATCTCCTGCACAAGTCACGCGGACGCGCCGCACGGCTTGAGGCGCGGGGCTTTCTCGGGCTGCTCGTCTCATGGAATCAGCTCAGCATCCTCGGCATGGCGGCAGGGATTCTGCTGAACGCGGGCGGCATTGTACGCCCGGCTGTCCTCTCCGATGCATTTTCCTACATCATCCACATCTCCGCATGGTTCGCCATGCTGCCTGTCGGCTCTCTCATCAACATCCACCGCGCACGCCACTTCGTCTACCTGACGCTCGACATGATCTTCCTGCGCTTCCTCATCGTTCCGCTCGTCACCTTCGCGGCGGCGCGTCTTTTGATCAGCGATCCGATTGTGCAGAACTCCCTCGTCATCTTTGCAAGCGTCCCGGCGGCAATCAACGCGACGCTCACGGCGCGGCTCTATCACCTCAATGTCGACTATACGATTGCCGTCTTCCTTGTCACCACCGTTCTCTATCTCACCGCGCTTTTCCCCGTCACCTTCTTCCTGTTCCGGTAGAAGCGTTCATCCCTGTGTCGTCAAGCGGTGCTCCAAAACAAACCATATGGCAGGGTCTTAGAAAGAAGCATTTCCTATGGACAATTCCGATTTTCGCATCATTTATCTTTTTACCGATCTCCTCGCGCCGCTCATTGTCGGCTATCTCCTCTATCGGCACGGGAAAATCTCCGATGCGCTCATCAGCCGCATCCTGCGCCTGAACGTCATCATCATCTACACCGTCCTTGCCCTCATGAGCTGTTGGACGCTGCCGATCTCGTGGGACCTCGCCCTCATCCCGGTCTACGGAATCCTCATCGTCCTCGTTCCGGGGGTTGTCGGATGGGCGTTTTTCATCCGCAAATATCGGAGTCCTCTGGATCGCGGCGCATACCTGGCGAATGCGATGATGTCGAACATCACCACCGTCGGCGGTGTCTGCGCCTACATCATCTATGGGGAGCAGGGATTTGCCTACGCACAGATCATGGGCATATTCCAGACACTGTTGCTCGTGCTTGCCGTGTTTCCAATGGCACAGTACTACTATCTGCAGTACAAGAATCATGGGAGCGGCGGCAAGATCCATATGCGTTTCCTCGACATCTTCCTCTCGTGGAGCCAGCTCAGCATCCTCGGCATGGCAGCGGGACTTGCGCTCAATGCCGCGGGCATCGAACGCCCGCCCGCAGTCGGTACGGCGTTCGAGGGACTCATCCACTTCGGTGCATGGTTCGGGATGCTGCCCGTCGGTGCACTCGTCAACCTCCACCGCGCACGCCGTTACGCGCCCTACACACTCGACCTCTTCGCCCTGCGTTTTCTCATCCTGCCCGCCTTCATGATGGCGATTTCCTATCCGTTCGTCCGTGACCCCATCCTCCTCGGCGCGATTCTCGTCTTCTCCGTCACACCGGGTGCGATCAACTCCGTCACGGCGGCGAAGCTCTATCACCTCAACGTCGACTACACGATCTCGGGATTCCTCACCACGAGCATTGCCTTCTTCTTTCTCGTCTATCCCGCACTGTTCTTCCTGCTGCGCTGAGTGCATATGAAAAGAGGCGTTACACAAATGTGTAACGCCTCTTTTTGATTTACTCAGCTACAAGCGCCCCTTCCACCGCTTACGCGGTCCCCCTCCCCCGTGTCGCACGGGGGAGGCTAGGATTATGGTATCTTAGCTTCCCCCGCCAGAGCGGGGGAAGTGGCGAGCACAGCGAGCCGATAGGGGCATTCGTGCAACAGCCCCTGTCTGTTATTGTGGCGTGAAGTACCCAAATGCGGCGGGGATGCTGTATAGCTTGGCAAGCTCGTCGCGGCGCACCCAGAGGAGGGAGGACGGCGCATCGGTTCTGTCCTCGGCTGCCATCAGCGGCGGCTCGTTCATGTCGGCGACCGTGACCGCCCAGCCCGTCAGCTCCCATTCGATATGGGTGAAGATGTGGCGTGCGGGCGGGAGCGGTGCGATGTCTGTCACGTGATAGCCCTCTGATTCTAGGAGGACGCGGACAGCTCGTTTACTTAGCTTTCCTTCGACATTAGGATATTCCCAGAGACCTGCGAGGAGTCCCTTCGCGGGTCTTTTTCGTATGGCGATTTCCTCACCGCAGGAGAGGAGGAGGACGGTGCGCTGCTCCTTGCGGCGCGCCTTGAGTGCGGTCTTGACGGGATAGTTCTGCTCCGTGCCGTATTCATGCGCGAGACAGAGGCGTGCGGCGGGGCAGGTCTGGCAGAGCGGCGTGCCGTTCGGGAGACAGATGGTCGCGCCGAGATCCATAAATGCCTCGTTGAGGAGACCCGCATCGCGTCCCGTCGGATAGGAGGGCGCGAGCGCGGCTTCGAGTGCACGCTTCGTCGCATCCTTTGCAATGTCGATGGGATTCGCCGTGACTCGCGCGGCGACGCGCAAGAAGTTGCCGTCCACAGCGGGGCGCGGCGCGCCGTAGGCGAACGAGGCAATCGCGCTCGCTGTATAGCGGCCGATGCCGGGAAGGGCGAGCAGCGCGTCGAAGTCATTTGGCAGGACGCCGCCATGCTCTGCGACGATCACCTGCGCCGCGCGTTTGAGGTTGCGCGCGCGGCTGTAGTAGCCAAGCCCCTGCCAGAGCTTCATGAGCGAATCGTCATCCACGGCGGCGAGGTCGCGGATGCTCGGCAGTGCATCGAGGAATCGCAGATAGTAGGCGCGCACGACGGCGGCGCGCGTCTGTTGGAGCATGATCTCGGAGATCCAGACGTGATACGGTGTCGGTTCGTCGCGCCACGGCAGGTCGCGCACGTCGGGCGCGGATTTGCGCCACGCAAGCAGTGTATTGCAGAGGGCGGGAAAGATGGAGTCACCCGCCCACGGTAAAATTTTCATTAAAAAGCTCTCCTTTTCGTATCGATTTTACTATGTCTGTGTGAAACATGGATGAAGAAGCGGGCTTTTCTTTACAAAAGGCGGGGTTTGTACTATGATAGCAGATAACAAATTATATTGATGGAGTGATTTCACATGTTGGATATGAAATTCGTGCGCGAGAATCTGCCCGCAGTGCAGGAAATGCTGAAGCACCGCTGCAATTCTCTCGATCTGTCGTCGTTCACGGCGCTTGAGGAGAGCCGCCGCACGATTTTGCAGGATGTCGAGGAGAAGAAGGCACGCCGCAACGCCGTCTCAAAGGAGATCGGCGTGCGCAAGAAGGCGGGCGAGAGCGCGGACGATGTGGTCGCGGAGATGCGCGCGCTCGGCGATGAGATCACGGCGCTCGACGAGGATCTGCGTGACGTGGAGGCGAAGCTGCGTGACCTCCTGCTCCAAATCCCGAATATGCCGAAAGCCGACGTGCCGATCGGCAAGGACGACACAGAGAACCCCGAGGTGCGCCGCTGGGGCACGCCGCGCACGTTTGATTTCGAGCCGCAGGCGCATTGGGATATTGGGGAAAAACTCGGTGTGCTCGATGCGGAGCGTGCGGCAAAGGTAACGGGCGCGCGCTTCACGTTCTACAAGGGGCTCGGCGCACGGTTGGAGCGTGCCTGTATCAATTTCATGATGGATCTCCACGCGGAGAAGCACGGCTACACGGAGATGCTTGCGCCGTACATCGTCAACGCGGACAGCATGGTCGGGACGGGGCAGCTCCCGAAGTTCGCGGCGGATATGTTCAAGCTCGAAGGGCTCGACTACTACCTCGTGCCGACGGCGGAGGTGCCGACGACGAACTACCACCGCGACGAGATCCTGGATGCGGAGCAGCTGCCGGAGTACTACACCTCCTATA
>ERZ772957.596-NODE-596-length-27857-cov-9.242429_pt1 | contig 27857 bp, 24 predicted proteins | sample MGYA00580682_ERZ772957 | MGnify/ENA primary metagenome ERZ772957 (study PRJEB29015, sample SAMEA2737921) | human oral metagenome | biome: human oral; feature: human-associated habitat; material: dental | place: China | collected 2025 ...
CCGAGATAGCAGGTCGGAAAGGATACACGTCCGAGCCGAAGAGGAACAGTCCGCGACCGCTCAGGACAAAGAGCAGGTGATCCGACAGGAACAGTTCTACAGCGAGATGCACGCCCCCGCCTCCGACAAGGCGCGAACGGTCGAGCAGCTCCGCGCCATCGGGCAACACGGACTCGCCGCGGTTAAGCTCCTCGTAGCCGGCCAATGCGGAGACCCCCGCATAGACAAAGGCATTCTTCCCGCCGTCCGAGAGCAGCGGGTGCATGTATCCGGCCAGCAGGAGCGCGTCACTCAGCGGTATGTTCGCGTTCTCGTAAGGCAAATTTTGCCGTTCATACAGGGCCGAGAGGAAGGTATAATTCTCGGCTTTGAGGTAGCGGGTGAACGATACGCCCACGGTGAAAGTCTCGGGTTGGATCAGCTTTTCGTTCTGAATCACCGGGACGCCCGCCGTGATTTCGACACCCGTTTGCCGAGGTAAGAGGCGCTGTGCATGCGACGAAATGGCGGTCGCTACGACACAGCACAACAGGAGAAATGTCCGTTTCATCGCCATTGGAGTTTGAGGTGATCGATGCGGCGGGCACGAAGAAGGTCTTCGTTTTGCACGCGGAAAGAGAGCGTCCGGCCGCCGTTTCGTTCGTGGATCGTGACCTCCAACTGCTTGTCGTCGGGCAGCGAGAAACCCTCAAAAGCGAAGACCATGCGCTCCGATCCGTTGCCACGCACACGCATCGGCTGGTTGTAGGCACGCAGGGGCTGCAGCACGCGTTCCTGAATGGCTGTTCGTTTGACCACTTTCTTGTCGACGACTTTGAAGGAGATCATGTCGATCGGATAAGGCAGGTAGGTCTCGTTTTTTACCGACAAGTGGAAGTAGAGGAGGTTGTTGTGGACGTACAGGCCGCGGAGCAGGAACTCAAGGCCAAACTGCCGTGCGCCGATATGGCGGATCGTGCGGCGGTTACTCTGCTTGATCGTTTTCATCAGCAACTTGACAAGCATGGGCGATTCGCGGCCCAGTTCCTTGAAATAGATGTCGGAGCGGTTGGCAGGCAGACGGCCATCGGACTGCGAGAGAAAGTCCGCCATCTCGACAGACAACTTCTCGGGTTCGTCGGCATACTTTACGTTGAAAGAGTATAGTGAGCCATCATCGCAAATGACCGAAAGGTTCGTCTCCGTCTCAAAGTCGCGCACGGCTGCCTTGACGCGGAGCACGTTCTCGGCGCCTTCGGCTTTGCCCGCGATCAGGTTGTTGCTACCCAAGTCGACGTAGCAGATCGCAGCGGGAAAAATGAGGTGCGTCGTCTTGTCAAACGTCACCTCGAGACCGTATGGAACGACCATTCGGCCGTTGGGGATGGCGCGGCTCATGCCTTGATACAGGCCGCCGGTAGAGCGCATCTGCGTGCGCAACGTGTCGGTACTTGTGGCGAAGGTTGTAGTGATGAATCCGCAGCAAAGGGCAGCGGATAGGAGGAGTTTTTTCATGGGAATCAGGTGATGAATGAGGGATTACTTGGCTTGGACGAGGAAGAGTCGATGACCGCTTTTGACGGTCACCTTGATCGTACGGAGCTTCTTCTGTAGAAGCTGACTGGCGCCCTGCATCACGCCTCGGGCGGCCTCGGCGATGAGTTGGTCTTTGGCCGACGAGGCGAAGGTGAAGCTCGTTCCGATTGTTCCACCGACGCCCGCGCCCACTTCTTTGAGGGCCGATACCTCCTCAGAGCCGGGGATAGATAAGCCTTCTTGCCCGTCGAGATCGAAGGCGGAGAGCTTGACGGCGAGGATACGGCCGGCGTGTTCTACACTCGTAACGTGGAGCTTCATCCGGTTGCCGTCGATCGTGGACTGCGCAAGAAGCACCGTATTAGGGGGCAGCGTCATGCCCTCGATGCGGGCGGATTCTGCGAGACGGAGGCGGAGGAAATCGCCCTGCCGGATAGTTGTCGTGCGATCGACAACAACCGACAGCGTGTTGCGGGCAATGGAGGGCGTGGCCTTCCCGACGGAGCAGAAGCCCATGTTGCGCTCTTTGTAACCATACTCGGCGATAAAGGCGGAGTCACTGATCGGCTGATCGAGTGAAGAGACGACCGTCTCCCGTTCAGGCGATAGCTCCGCGGCGGGTAGTTCAGAAGCGGGTGGCTTGACCGTCGACTTATCCGAACTGTTCGCTAACGGATTCGGTGTCGCGTTTCCGGAGGGGAGATACTTCGCGGCCATCTGATATGACTTCTCTAACAACTCCAATTGATCGACTTCGCCGTTCGCTTTGGCTTTCTCCTCCTTCAGTGCACCAAGTTCGTCGCGGAGGGCATTGAGTTCACGTTTGACGTCGTCGTCTTCCACGGCGGGCAGGTCGTAAAACGATTCCAACTCGCGGGCGGTCTCCTCGTACTTGTCGATCGACCGACCGATAGCCGCGGGGACTTCCTCGCTCGGTTCCGGTTCGGCTTTCGCCTCGCCCTCCCGGTTGAAGTAGTCGGCGAGCGTGCCGAGGAGCTGGCTCTTGCGACCCTCTGCCTCTTCGTCGCGCCCTAACTCGTAGGCCTTGAGCTTGCTTGTGGGCAGCTCATCGGGCGAGGCTTGTGGGACGTCCTTGTTCAGCCCTTGCTCCGCGGCCGACTGTTCATCGGCGGACGGTTTGAAGATGAACCAGATCGACAGGGTAAACAGCAGCCCCAGCCCCAAGAAGACAAGGGTGCGCTGTAGTTGTTCTTTGCGTTTGGTGTCCATGATAGGTTAGGTCTTTATGGGTTCAATAACGTGGCGATGCAGGCTATCCCGCTGGATCGGACTGTCTACGAGTCGGCTGACGGGAACGGCTGATTCATGCTTCTCCTCGGGAAGGAAGAGCTGCGCAATCATGGCTATCGAGCAGACGAAGTAGACGATGCAAAGCCCAAATACGATCCGCTTCTGCCACTTGGGGCTGAGTCGGTCGCATTGTCTGTGGAGCCATACATGTGCCCGTAGGTAGCGACGGGTGAGGGAATATCTCGTGCTCATGGCTTATCTCTTATATGTCTGAATGTCCCTATTCTCCCTTACGAGGAAGTGCTCCATGAGGAAGCCTTGCGGGTTGTTGTCTGAGCGGACGGCGTTTTGCAGCGTGCACGTCGTGATCAGGTTGCGCTCCGTCACGTTGCTCGGACGGACGATGAACTGACGGGCGTAGGTCGTCACCTCGTACGGGTAGCGATCGAAGTCGCAGCGGATCGAGTCCACCTCCACGCGCTGGTTGATGTTGCCCGAGATGATGCGATTGAAGTAGCCCTTCTCGGCGAGGTCGCGGTAGTAGTCGTATGCCGTTTTGTCGCACAAGAGGAAGGCGCGCTCCATGTTCTTCTCGATGGCGTCCTTGTCGGGTGCGACGGTGAAGAAGAGTTCGTGGAAGCGGCGGACGTGCTCGCGGGCCTCCACGGGACGGTTCGCGGCCGCATCCTGACTGAGGGCGAGGATGAGCGACTTGCCGTTGTCCAAGACGTAGATCTTCTCCCGCTGACGGTTGGCAAAGGCGTACGACGAATAGACGACGATGCCCGTAATGACTATGCACAACACAACGAAAGCGGCGGCGTAGAGCCGGATCTGCTTGAATGAGGTCTCTATGTTGGTGAGTGATCTGAATTCCATCATACATGCTTATTTAATGAGTAAACCCTTGATCCGTCCGCCGGCATTGCCGAGTGCGGCACCCGTTCCGGCCATCGTCACCTTGCCGCCGGTATATGCGCCTTGCACACCACGCTGCGCCGTCTGATTGACATTGCGACCGTAGTTGCCGATGCCGCCGCCGGCCTCGATGATCCAGCCCGCGACCGTCGGCACGCAGAAGAAGCCCACGATACCAATAAGGAAAAAGACGATGTAGTACCAGTCGCCCGAGTCAGGGACGTAGCCCGGATTTTGCAGTTCGGCGATGTCCTTGCTGATCATCAGCACCTGTATTTTGGTCAGGAGTGCGGTGAGGATCGAGCTGACGGGCAGCCAGAGGTAGACCGAGATGTATCGCGCGAACCACGCGCTGAGCGATCCGCCGAGGCCGTCCCACACGGCAATACCGAAGACGATCGGCCCGAGGATGGAGAGGACGATGAGAATGAACGTGCGGAGGGTGTCGATGACGAGCGAGGCGGCGTTGTAGACGAGTTCGAGCGCTTGGTAGATCTTCTTCACGAACCACCGCTTGGTGTTGAAGGCCGTGCGTTCGGCATACATGCCGGCCAGTGTGATGGCGTCCTCCGGGCCGATGAAGCCCATCTCCTGCACCTTCTCGTCCCACGCCGCATCGTCGACTAAGTAGGCCCGCGACTTGTCGCGCCGGTAGGCCTCTTCTTCGAGTTTGTCGCGCTGGTCGCGGAGCGATTGGAGGTCGTTTTGCTGCACATGAACGAGCTTCTCGGTGCCTTGCACGACGGGTGAGAGTACGGCGTTGACCGTGCCTAAGACGACCGACGGGAAGAACATGATGCAGAAGCCGAGGACGAAGGGGCGGAGGAGCGGGAAGACGTCGATCGGTTCGGCGCGGGCGAGCGACGACCAGATGCGTAGGGCGATATAGAAGAGCGCGCCGAGGCCGGCGATGCCCTTCGCGATCCCTGTCATATGGGCACAAAGGGGCATCATTTCCCCGTAGGTGGCGTGCAGCAGCGCGTGCAGGTCGGTAAAGTCCATCGTGCATCACCAATAACGGTTATCGGCCGACCCGTAGAGCGCATTGACACGGGCCATCTCGCCCTTCTTAGCCGCCCGTACGAAGCTGACGGAGATATTCTTACGCGTGAAGTACGACGTGGCCGCGCGGTACTCCTTCACCTCGTTGTAGATGCGATCAATCAGCTCGATTCGCTCCTTATCGTTCATCGAGAGCACACCGCTGCGGACGAGCGATTTCAGCTCTTTGAGCGACTCGCTGGAGCGCTCCATCAGCTTGGCATAGCCCGCCGCCATGGCCGACAGCTCCTCGGGCGAGTAGTTCGGATCGGAGAGCATTTTCTTGTACGCGCCGACGTACATCTCCGTCATGTCGCCCACCATGAGTATGGTTTCCTTGACTTTATAGGCGTCGCCGATCAGGTTGTTGACCTTCTTCAGCGCGTCGTAATAGCGCTTGGTGTCGTTGTAGAGCTTCTCGACTTCCTTGAAATTGCTCAGCGTGTTGTTCACCGTTTTGGAGGCGGTGGCGATCTCTTTGATCGTGTTCGCGATGTTGCCTGCCAAGTTGACAGGGTCGGTAACGATCCATTGGGCGTGCGCCGTTCGCGTAAGCAGCAGGCAGCACACGAGGCAGAGGATAAGTTTGTGTTTCATGAGGATTGGGGGGATAAGGGAAATGAGGAAATAAAGTAGTTCGGTATTATACGGGTGATCGATTCACTTTTCTGTGATCGAATTTTGTTCGCGCGCCAACCGACTAATGGCCTGTTCGATGTCTCCGCCGAGGCGGTCGGCCAAGCGCATGACCTCGACCTTCTCCGTCTCCTCGGTCGTGTACGCGAGATACTCCTCGCGCGAGACTTCCGTGGCGTAAACGGCCGACTGCATGCCGCCTAAGCCGATCCACACCTCTTTGTAACGCCGCTCGGGGTCGTTGTTTTGGTTGATCGAGAGGATCTGGTTTTTCTCCTTTTCGGACAACCCGAGCAGCGCCTGTATGCCGTCGAACTTGGTCATGTACTTCCGCTGGTCGAGCAGGATCTTGCAGTCGGAGTTGTTGATGATCGACTCCTTGACGATGGGCGACGAGATGATGTCGTCGACCTCCTGCGTCACCACGATCGCCTCGCCGAAGTACTTGCGGACGGTCTTGTAGAGGTACTTGATGTAGTCTGCCATATTGGCCGACGCGATGGCTTTCCACGCCTCCTCAATAAGGATCATTTTCCGCACGCCCTTCAGCCTTCGCATCTTGTTGATGAAGGCCTCCATGATGATGATCGTCACCACGGGGAAGAGGTCTTTGTTGTCCTTCACCGCGTCGATCTCGAAGACGATGAAGCGTTTGGAGAGCAGGTCGATGTTGCGATCGGAGTTGAGCAGGAAGTCGTAACGCCCTCCTACATAGTACTGTTTGAGGGTCGTCAGTAGGTTGTCGATGTTGAAGTCGGAGAGGGTGACGCGGATCTCCCGGCGACCCATCTCCGGGCGGTAGACGTCCCGCAGGTACTCGTAAAACGTATTGAAGCAGGGCGTGATTTTCCGGTTTGATCGGATCGTTTCGATGTACGCATTGACGGCCGAACCTAACTCGCCCGCCTCTGTCTTTGTGACAGGTTCGTCGGCACTTTTCCACAGCGTAAGCAGCAGCGTGCAGATGCTTTCGCGCTTCTCCACGTCGAACACGTAGTCGTCGGTGTAGAAAGGGTTGAAGGAGATCGGCCGGGCGTCGGTGTACGTGAAATAAATCCCGTCCGCGCCCTTCGTCTTCCGGTTGATCAGGCCACACAGTCCCTCGTAGGAGTTACCTGTGTCGACGAGCAACACGTGCGCGCCTTGCTCGTAATACTGCCGCACCATGTGGTTCGTGAAGAACGATTTGCCACTGCCCGAGGGCCCGAGGATGAACTTGTTGCGGTTGGTGATGATGCCTTTTTTCATCGGCAGATCGGAGATGTCGAGATGGATCGGGCGGCCCGAAAGGCGATCGGCCATTTTGATACCGAAGGGCGAGAGCGAGTTGCGGTAGTTCGTTTCGGCGGTGAAGAAGCAGAGGGCCGGGTCGATGAAGGTGTAGAAGGATTCTTCGGCCGGGAAGTCGGCGGCGTTGCCGGGGATGCCCGCCCAATAGAGCGTTGCCGCGTCGACCGTGTTATGTCGCGGGCGGCATTCCATGAGCGCCAAGGCCGAGCCGACGTCGTTCTTGATTTGGCGCAGCTCCTCCGCGTCGTCGCTCCATGCGAGGACGTTGAAGTGTGCACGGATAGAGGTCAGCCCTTGCGACCGCGCGAGGTTGAGATACTCCTGAATCCACGCCTCGTTGATCTGATTGCTCCGGGAATAACGCGCCAGCGAGTGCATGTTGCGCGCCTGTTTCTCGAAACGGTTCAGGTTCTCCTCGCTGTCCTCGATAAAAAGGTCGAGTAGGTCGGGAGCATTACTGCTCCCGACCCCTCTAAGAACCGTACGTGAGAGTTTCCCCTCATACGGCTCAAGCAACTCAAAGTTTCTATTATGAAACCGGCTCATAAGCTCTAATTTTACGGGTAAGTGTACGACTGCATCTATCGTGGGCGATAAACTTGTATCTGCCGGACTTGTCGGATAATTCCTTGATAGTCCAGATTTTATCCGGTTCGATAATCTCACCGCACAACGGACAACGCTGGTTTTGTTTTTCCCACATTCTGAGGAAGCCCTGTCTTCCTTTGAAAGTGCTTAACATTTTCATTCTGTTACGCATCTCAAAGTATGGACGCCATTCCGGGTCGAATGGGTTGGCTTTACTGCGGATTTTGATAGGCTTGGTCTTCATGTCAATGTCGGATAGATACTTCAGTGTGTACGGGAATGTCTTCCCGTTGTTCTTCAGTGTCGTACCGAATGTCCACGCCCGGCCTTTCTTCGACAGAAAATACTTGTTGTAAACCCAGTTCTTTCCCTTGTGGCGGTGGCGGCGTAATGCCCACGCCCACAGTTTGTAGAAGATTTGTGCGTCTGCGTTCTTGAATGTTTTGGCGGCTACGCAACCTTTGTAATAGTTGCCCCAACCAGTTATGAAAGGATTTAGAAGTCCGATAAGTTTGTCCTGCCTAATAGCTTGATTCTTACGAATAATGCCTTTAATTTTGGCAAGAAACTCCTTAACATTCTTCTTTGACGGCTTAATAAGCAGCGTACCTTTGTATTTCCTGATATTGAAACCCAGAAAATCAAATCCTACCTCGATGTGAGTAACCTTCGTCTTTTCTTCTGATAGGGTAAGCCCCCTTGCTTGAAGAAACTCGCTTACTGCGGGTTTGATTAGCGATTCCAATGTTTCCCTGTCGGAACAGGTAATAATGAAATCGTCTGCGTAACGCACAAGATTTACCATAGGGTTGAAATACCCCTTGTTGATACGTCTTAGCTTGAACTTTTCCGCAAGCATAGCTTGCAGGCCGTCAAGTGCCATATTAGCGAGAGTAGGCGATATAATACCGCCCTGCGGCGTTCCTTCCTCGGTGGGGAATAGTTGTCGGTTGAATACAAATCCACTTTCCAGCCATTTGCGAAGCATGACCTTATCCATAGGGATATTGTCGAGCAACCATTCATGACTGATGTGATCGAAACAACCTTTGATGTCCCCTTCGAGTATCCATTGCGGAGACACCCCTTTTGAAAGTACCGTAAAGCATTGTTCTATCGCATCGACCGTACACCTTTCCTTACGGAAACCGTAAGAGTGCCTGTCGGCGGTAGTTTCTGCCACTGGGTTTAGTGCCATCAGGTATAACGCCTGCATAGCCCTGTCTTTCATCGTGGGTATTCCTAACGGACGGAGTTTGCCGTTACTCTTCTTGATATGTACCCTTCGTAACGGTTGCGGGTTGTAGCCACGCCTTTTCAGGTTGGCGATTGCACCCATTTTTGCGTTGGGAGTAGTCCAGAGAACTTTATCCACTCCCGCAGTGTTCTTACCTTTGTTAGAGGTAACTCGCTTGACTGCCAATGCTTTGGCGTAAAACGAATGGGTCAGTGTCCATTGCAAGGCTTTAACCTTGCCCGGACGACCTTCTTTCTGAGCCTTTACAATACGTCCTTGCAGCTTCTGAACCGCAGTTTCGCATCTGACCCAATCAATGTCGGTCCAGTTGTTCCACTGCCTACGGTCAGCAGGTGCACACGATAAGTTAATCTCGTTCATTTGCATTCCTTCTTTTTGAAAGTTCTACATAGTTTCTTGTAAAGAGTTACTTTGCAGAAGTCTGCCCGCTTTCGCGGCGGAGTAACGTTGAAACTCCTATCCGCCCCGTTACAGGACGGCATTCGCTTTTTCTGCGTTCCCATACCCGCACCCCATTCGGTCTTCCTTGCGGTCGGCTTACCTGCCCATAGGCAGGAGAGATACGGGCTTACCAAGTTTCGTGTAAGTAACAAATGAGCGGGTTAGGTTCTGTCCATTGCGCCGGCAGTGCTTTGTCCGTGTAACCCCACAATACAAGGGGTTATCCGACTGCGTTACCTTTTTGGTTCAAGCCTATCAGCAACTTTGGCTTGTTCATACATTACGACGCTTATAACAGTTCGCTTGTGCTAACCATACCGCCCAGCCTCGCTCCCCAGCTCTTTTGTGCTAAGAGCAGTTGCCGTTCCCTCGCGGTTCAGGCTCCTCCTTGCGGAAGGGCTACTTTGTCCGGCCAGCTTCGCACCCCGCCTTTTGAGCGACGCACGTGACCGTAGGCTACTATTGACGGAACAATAGGTTTAATCTGACTTTAATGACATTTGTTACTTCATTTAATTGTTAGACAATTACTTACACGACTTCTTGTCGCACGTATTGGTTGAAAAGGTGATTACACGAGAGCATAAGGCCGACGGGCGCGGCGAACGAGAGTCGGCAGTCGCTGCGGTCGGTCGAGAGGCGCTCGTAGCGGCTGTCGGTGGAGACCACGGCGGGGAGGTCGTCGGTGTCGCTGAGCGTGTGCAGGCAGAGCCGATTGTCGCCCACCCGAACGAGATCGGCGCCGAGGCGGATGTCCTCGAGTGACGCGTGACCCGTGTCGGAGAGCGAGAAGTAGCGATCGAGCAAACCGCTTTTCTCCTTCGTTCCGACGAGTTCTTCCTCGGTCATGCGCGTCAGGCGGATGCGGTCGTCGTCATTGATGATCCGCTCAAACTGGTCGACGGCCTCCATGAACTTGGCCACCTCCTCGCGGTTGCCCACTTCCTTCGGCAGGATCGTGCCGCGGCAAAGCGAGGAGAAATTGCTCTGCCGAGCCATGCGCTGGCGGGTCGTTTTGGTGAGGAAGAGGTAGCAGGCATGGTCGAGGAAGGGGCGTTCGTTGAAGTGGCGCTCGGAGGCGCGAGCGAGGAAGCTCAGCTCGCCGTCCGAGAGGCGGCCGGCGTAGCGCTCCTTGACGAACCAATCCTGTTTGTGCACGATGGTGAAGTCGGGTAGCACCTTGACGGCCTTGTGCCACGCGGCGTGCATCGCCTCGTATTCTGCCGAGGTGACGGTGAAGAGTTCGGGCAGCTCGACACGGAAGGCGACGGTGATGTCGGCATCTTTCGAGACGATGCACCCTTGCTCGACAGCCAGCAGCGGGAACTTGGATTCTAAGGTGGTGACCTTGCTTGTGTTTCTCATTGGTGTTGGTGTGTCGATTTCAGGCAATGAAGAATGTGGCGGACAGAGCGGCGGCTCAGGAGGTAGCGTGGGTGCATGCGGGCGGCGGCGCGTTTCATCAGGCCGTAGCGACCGAATCGGCGGTTCAGCGCGAACGTTTGCCACACCACGAGCGTGGCACCCGTGGCGCCGAGGCCGAGACAGAGGTACTGATCCATGCCGCACATGTAGCAGATGACGACAAGGAGGAATGTCGCCAGCAGTCCACCGGCAAAGAGGAAGAGGTATTGCGCCTTGAGCCCCTTGAACTCCACCGTCCGCCCCACGCCTTTATTGATCTCCCACGAAGCCATCAGAGGAAGAAGCTGCGTAAGATCGTGGCAGCCACAATCAGGAAGATACACGCCCCGAACCACGAGGCGGCGGTCTTCGACGTGTCTGGGTCGCCGGACGCGAACTTTTGATACACCTTGATTCCTCCGATCAGTCCGATGACGGCACCAATGGCGTAAATGAGTTTCGTCCCCGGGTCGAAATAGGAGGTGACCATTTTCGTGGCCTCGTTGATACCCGACAGCCCGTTGCCCTGCGCGAAAGCGGAGGGGGCGAGAACAGTAGAGAGTAGAAACAGGGATAGCTGCGTGATGTTTTTTTTGTTCATGATGCGGTTTGTTATTCGGTAGATATGCATGGGGTGTTTTTGTTTTCTGGAAAAGGAGGGGAACGGCCGCCGGATCCGGCTCTGTACTTCCATCCGTGTGTAGCCTTCAAGCGGCACGCTCCCTCCTTTCGTTTCTGTTTGGGTCGCTGTTTATAAGTAGTACGACAGCGGTTTGTCGTCTGTGCTCTCGTCCTGAATCGGAGCAGGAACGACTTCTGACGTTTGCACCTCAGCCTCCTCCGACCGTCGGATGGCAGCCAGGAGCTTGCGGTGATCGCGCTCCTGCTCTGCCAAATACGCCTTGTATTTCTCCATCAGGTCGGTGCCGCGTAGACTTTGCAGGGTCGTCCGGACATCGTCTGGCGATTCCTCGTCTAAAGCGTCATCGTTCCGACTCCATCCGTTGACACGCGCCAAATCCTGCGAGAGGATGGCTGTCGGAGAGACCTCGGGTAGCGGTTCGTCGGAGAGCGACAGGTCTTCGCGTATCACTTCGTCTTCATCAATTTCATCGGCTGCATTGGCCTTACCGATTCCATCCGTCGCATACGCTTCGACAAATGTAGATCCACCTCCTTCCGGCGTTGGTTGCGAGGAAACGGCGGGAACTTCCGGGATAGGCGGGGAAACAAACGGCCGACTCTTACCGACTAAATCGTGTAGTTTGGCTTCTTGTGACTCCTCTCCGGAAGCGTTTCCGGAGGTGTCGGACGGATCCTGTTTTTGGCCTCGGGATTGCCATACCTGATAACCGAAGTAGCCCATCCCAAGCAACATCCACACGATGCCCAAGAAGAGAAGCAGATTCAAAAGGAAGGTGGTCATGATTTCTAAGATGAATGCTTTCATAAGTTGATCGTTGGATTGCGCTTGTGTCGGTCGGCCGCTTTGTTCAGCAGCGACTGGTGCGTCTTGAGGTGGTCGAGAAGGATGTTTTCGATGTAGGCCGTGAGCGTGATTCGCGCGCGAACGTCCCGAAGGATATCCCGCAACAATTGCAGGATGCTGCTGCGGATCGTGAAGCCCGACTTGCTGCCATCTGTGCGTACGGAGACGAGGAAGCGGGCGCTGTACTGCTCGAAAGACACCCCGGGCGTTGCCGTCGATTCGTCCTTTTTTACTCTCGGTTTCGGGTCTTTGGGCGGAGATGCGGGGGCGGTCTCTTGTTCGGTGATGGCTTGCGGCTGTTCCGCCGCGGTTTCTTCAGGGATCGCTTCCGGCTTCTGGGCATCCTCTATCGCCCCGAGATCTACGGGCGGATCGAAGGAAGGCGACTCCTCGGGCGTACGTGTCTTTACGCCGATGTCACCCATCTCGCGGAGCTTCTCACTCAGGATCTGCTGCCGCCTCTCTTGGATGGAACTCATACGGCGGCAGGATTCAAGTGGAGCCTTTCGATCGTCTCCTCGACCCACGCGTCGATGCCCGTCGGCAGACGGAGCGCGCGGGCGGGCGGCAGATAGGAGCTTCGGAAGACACCCTTCACACCGCCTTGCCCCAGCTCGCGGGCGAAGCGGACGGAATGGTAGATGCGGGCATTGAAAAGGTTCAGGGATTCATCCTCGGCATATCGGGTATAATAATCGACAACGGCCATATTGGCACTGCGGTTGATCTTGTTCCACAAGAGAAGCAGGTCGCGAATGCGGGCGTCGCCGAAGCTGACGCCGAGGTCGCGGATAGTCTGCGCGTAGGCGAAGCTGGAAACGAGCGACTGCGGGTCGGCTTCGATGGGCGTAATGATGTAGTCCATTCCAATAGAGAGTTCGAGCAGCTCCTCCGCTCCGGCATGGCCGGGGAAGTCGAAGATGACCAAGGCTGCCGTTTTGTCGGTCTTTTGGAGGAACGTCTCCGTATCGCCAATGGCTCGGCCGGGGCGCGAGCGAATGATGGGGTAGGCCGGCTTCCCGAACCGTGTGAAGTGCGCCATCAGTTGGTCGCTCAGCTCCTTGGAATCTTCGATGAGTGTGCGCTCCCGTTCCCGCAGTTTGAAGAACGATTCCTGTGTCCCGTCGCAATCGACAACCAACAAGGGAATCCCCTTTTCGTAGTAAAGGATGGAGGCGAGAGTCTCGGCCAAGCTGCTTTTGCCGACGCCTCCCTTTTGAGAGGCGAAGCCCAAATAGATGGGGCTTTCGGGTGTGTTTTGCATCATATATATAAAGGTATAGGGTGTTACTTGTGTGAGGCTTCGACTTATCGACTGACATAGCTCGTTGTGGTCGGTCGATAAGTTGGCTGGTCAATGAGTCGGTCACTAAGTCAGTAGGTCGATAGGTCTGTGAGCCCGTCAGTCGGTCAATAAGTCATCGAGTCAGCAGGTCAATAAGTCGGTCACTGAGTCAGACGGTCGATAAGTCGGTTGGGCAAGGAGTCAATAGGTCAGTCCGTCGGTTAGTCAGTAAGTCCGGGGCGAAGTAAGTCGGTAGGTCAGTCACGCCCGACCCCTCAAGGATACAGCGGGAAATAGCGGGAAGAAGTTCAAACAGCCCTTATTACAAGCGGATTGCAGAGTCATCATAGCTTTGCCGCCGAATTGAAACCACGGAGTTGAGCTGCCTTTTTAGCACACGGCCCAAAGGCCGGGCAAGGTGTGTTTTTGTGACACAAACCGCCGTTTGTACCACGAAAAACCTTGCCCCGGCCGGGGGCGGTTCACTCCAAAGTCGTAACCTAAAAACCAATCGAAATGAAAGACAACAGCCCGCGCTGGGACAATTGGCACGTCCGACTGCCGGCCCCCGAAGACCAACGAAAAGCCATTGATCTCTTCCGAAAATCAGGCGCGAAAACGAAGTCCGACTTCGTGCGTGCACGCTTGCTGGGGAAGCCTTTTAAGGTGATCACGGTGGACAAAACGGCCGGTGTCATGCTCTGTAAGTTGGAGGTTTACGCCTCGAACGCTTTCAACGCCTATTTCGCAGGTGCACTGAATCTCTTCTTCGAAATAAGCCGGCCAAAAGAGAAAGAAGAACGGGGGATACAGTGGAGGAGCTGACAGAAAGTCCGAACGACATGTTCTGAACGGAGATTGATCTTAGTTTGCAGGTGCGTGGTGCTGACCTATGTAAATTGGCCTACCAACGTCGACAGAGAAAACTATCTATCAGGCGCTTACGCAGTAAACCGCGGTGAATAGGAAAAGACTGTACCGGGTGTTTAATTACAAACCAAATGGAATAGAATAAATCATAGGCTTAGCTTATATCGCCATATATCTTTGATTTCAGCCATTAAGACAAAAAGTCAAGAGTTCTACTCTTCTTTGTCCCTTACAATCTCCGTTGTCTTTTCATGTGTTTTTTACATTTCGAATGGTGATATGCTTATAAAAATCTTGCTTCATCAGCTTTTTGTAATATGTGGATTTTCACAGATGCTCCTAACGGAAGACTTGATGGTGTACACACTCTGATTGTAGACAACGGTGGGTCCAGAGATGGAGAGGGGGAGTAGGGGCTGTCAGCGCATCGGCATATAACAACATTTCTTTTCTGATACCATTCTGAGATTTGAATAATGCCAACATACGCTCTACTTGCCCCTTTGTAAACAAATTCAGGCATGCATCATCTGTATAGTCCATGTAATTCATGAACATAACTCCAGGTGAAACTTGGATGCAATGATCAGTTTTTGGGAATGAGGCGGTACCCAAAGTTTTTTCTTCTTGATCAGACGTATCTGAAACATAATCGGTACCGAAACTACCCTTTTTATCACCCCAAATATGGCGTAAGTCTAACCAGTGTCCTACTTCATGCGTTGTAGTCCTACCTTTATTATAAGGAGACATGGGGCTGTCATCCCTTCCGAAATATTTGTAATCAATTACCACACAATCAGTGTTGGGCCTCGTTTTAAATTCGAACGGGAATTGAGCATATCCTAGAGATCATCTTTTAGATTACACACCCAAATATTCAAGTAATATCTTGTATTCCAAGCATTAGATCCATCTGTACTGATGAATTTCACATTGTTGGCTTTTGGGGTGAAAACTGCCACCGAAGTTCGGGTTCATATTATACCATCTGTAGGATTTCCATTGGGGTCTACTTTAGCTAATCTGAATTCAATATTTGCGCTTCCAGCAACATTTGAAAATGCTGGTGGCGTATTCTCCTTGTCTGCGTTCTTTCTTTGAAAATCTTCATTCAGCACCTGTATTTGAGAATGAATCTGAGCATTGCTGATATCCTGTGGTGTGCTACTGTATACCACATGCACAACGACAGGGATGATAATTTTGTTGACAGAGGAGTATTTCATTGAACTGCGCAGATTTTGTTGTACTGCGCTCTCCTAAGCGATTATTCTTCTGTATTTCACGGGATCAGTCTGACGAATATATTCCATATTCAGCTCGGAACCACATGTTCGTTGCGAATAGCCACTAACCCATAGTGCTAACGCAGATATGAAGATTATTGTTTTTTACAATCGTTTCTTTTTATGGTTGACAATTTAACAAAGTAAGCCGGGCCCGTTTTATTTCCGGCTTAATGTATTCACTGCAATCGAAAACCTCTCCGCTTATAACAATAGATATTCCATCTTTCCTGTACCTCTCCGGAATATGACAACCTCGCGGGATGAGGTAATGTTCAGGAATAATCTCCTTATCATCTAATACTATAGTGATATCATCTTCCGAAATTCTGATATGGGCCGTTTCATCCCTGAGCGTTACGATTGGAATCTTTTCTTCTGCACATTCGCATGAACAACATATTTTTCTCTCCTTTTCGCATCCTGCTCCCATCCACAATAACAGAAAGAGTGCGCTAATCCATAAAATGAACTTCGTCTTCATTTCTCATCATGTTTTTCGTTAATCACAAGCTCCGCTTCCGGATCAATTTATCTTGCTACGCCTCCGGGGTGCGGTTCCTAAGGGCGCCCTGACAAGTCTGGCGAAGTATTATCTATGGTTTTCATACGACTGGCCTGTTAAATATTCGACGTAAATATCGTGGATACAATCGTAATACGAAACTTGCTTTCTGTGATTCTTGGCATTTTATCCCTAAAAAACTCTCTTTCCTGCAAATCAAACTTTTTAATCAAAGAAAACCTCACTCTCCCTCGATTCCTGCTTCTCGTATCCTATGAAACTTGCAGAGAGGAAAAACTTTCTGATAAGTGATCATTTGTCAGGCGCTCGTCAAATCCGATATGAACGCAAGAGGAAATGCCTTTCGCCATCGATAGCATTTCGACAAGGATTTGCTATCTGATCATTGAGGGGTGGGCCTTCGTAACCGTTTCGGGGTTTCTGCAGGCTCCGAAACTTTTGCTGTTACGTTTGTTAGAGAATTTGACACCTTTACGGGCGAGAAATGAGATGTCTTATGACTACTTCAAAGAGATGAAAGCAGGAGAATCTCGCTCGTTTCTTATTCGTTCCCTTTGGGGGAGTAGAGCTATCAGTATCTACCCATTGACAAACACTCCGTGCACTAAAGAAGAGAAATATGGACTGCCAGCAGAAATTAATGCTTCTAAAACCACAAAACAAAACCCCTAAGGCATTATATGCCTTAGGGGTTTTGTTTTGTGGAGGAGATGGAAGGCTTGAAAAATACACACAAACACGCCTCTTTGCTTACTTTTTTTTCTTAAAAATCAAATTCATCAAAAACAATATAATAATAGCCCCAATAGCCCCTGTCAAGATAGAACCAACCCATCCCTCACCAAGAGAGATGTTAAATACACTTCCTAAAAGCCAGTACCCCAGACCACTCCCAAGAAGGCCAATAATGATATTCCCAACAAGTCCCAATCCACTACCTTTATATATAGTACCCCCTAGCCATCCTGCAATGGCTCCAATAATAAGTGTTGCAATAATACCCATGAAATTCAATGTTAAATTTGAAGGCAAAGATAAGAGAGATCGTCCACAAAAACAAATTATGCGATCTTATAGCCAAACGGAAAAGGAATATGAAATGAAACGGTAAAACGGAATCATCTTTGTATCCTCTATGTCAATCAAACTATCAGTACAAGAAATAGAGGAGCTTCGTAAACTTCAGCGCAATGTTAGTAGGCGTGCGGATTACGTTCGGGTTACTTGTATCTTGATGCTGGCCATGGGCTGCAGTCCTGACTTTGTCGCACAGAGCTTGGGCATAGACGTTGCGACAGTCTATCGTTATAAGAAACTCTATGATCAAGATGGTATCGACGGTCTTTTGGAAGATCGCTATAGGGGCTATTCTGGACGTCTTTATAGTGAACAAATTAGCTTGCTTTGTAAAGAGTTTAAAAGGCATATTTATACAGATGCAAAACGTGTGACTCTATGGGTAAAGAACACCTTCGAGATAGGATTATACACCGGGCGGGATGGTACATCTGTTGAATCGCATAGGCTTCACCTACAAGAAGACAACCGAGGTTCCTTGTGAAGCAAACGCTGAACTTCGTCCAAATGATAAAGACATGCTTCGATGCTAAGAAATAGGGCGATATTTATATTATGTTGATGATACGCATCCGACTCACGACGCACGTTCCACTTATACCTGGATACGGAAAGGCAAACCCTTAGAGCAGCCCACGGTGAGCGGCCGTGACCGTATCAACATCAACGGATTGCTTAATGCTCACGATGTGACGGACGTGATCGCCCATGAGTGTTCGAGCCTCAGTGTCGATTCTACCATAGCGCTTTACAAGGCGACTTTGGAGAAACATCCTAAAGGCCGAAAACATCTACATCATCACCGATAATGCTCGTTAACATAAGCTCGACCTAAGCGACAGACAGGAAAGAGGGATGTACAAACTCCTCAGCAGTATTGATGGAAGGCTTTTTGTCGAAGAAGGAGAAAGCTGCCAACGCCGATAATAGATTGATGATGAAGTTCGGGAAGCATCGATGGCGGGTCAAGCTCTATCTGGCAGATATTCTTTAGTTGATCATTAACGGTTTCAATCGGAGATCTTTTCCGAAGCATGATCTTATCATATTGAAGCATTAAGGCTTTCTTCTTCCTCTTCTTCAAACGTGTAATAAGGTGAACTCCGTCAATGAAGAGTTGCTCGAAGAGATCTTTCGAGATGTAGCCACTGTCTGCGAAAAGCTTGCCGAAGATTCGTTTGTGGAAGTTTATGATTTTCAAGGGCGTTCTGTCGTCTACGTTGTCCGGAGTGAGAAGAAAGCCGGGGAAGTTCTCTCTTGTCATAGATGATCAAGTGCAATTTGAATTCATAGAACCAGCCCAGTGTACTTTTTCTGGCAAATTTCTTGAAGGTCTTATGCGACTTTTCTCTTTTGATATGGCAGCTTCGAATGGGGGTAGAATCGATAAAAGAAATACCGGTGCATTGTCCAAATCTCTCATTTTAAGGAAGAAAACAAGAGGTATACCAACCTTTCGTTGCAGTTCTACGAAGCGGTTGTAAGACACACTATGTGGAAAATCCTTCTTCACTTGTGTTCGAACAAAGAGATAGAAATGCTTTAGATTTCGAAAAGAGGGGAAATGGAAGAGGATAAGAATCGTCATGACCTCGCTACTCTGGACATGGTGAATTTGCGGTTCCTCCTTTTCTTTGGGGCTCCTTCTTCCAAGGAATGACTTTTGATTACGGCGTCATATTCTTTGAAGAATTCGCTGACGATATAGTAGATCTCTACAGTTTTATTAACGGGTATTACTGTGCAATTTACTCTTTATTTTCAGCGCATTAAGACACAAACTATCTCTTGATTTCAGCCTCTTTTCTCCTTTTTCTTACGTCGAACTCACGTTCGTTATTACCGCAATAAGAAGCTCGGAGAATGGGTCGAGGGCACGAAAATCATGCAGGTCATCTTGGTCGCCCTATTCTCCGAACTTGAATCTGATTGAGCGGTTGTGTAAGTTCCTTCGGAAGACATTCATCAGCATGAGGTTTTATCAAACAAAACATAGCCAATAAAATAAAACGCTTAAATTCTTCAACAATATCGCTTTTTGTCAGCTGGAGTTGGAGTTTCTTCTAACTCTTAACTTCCACGTGATTGATTTGCATTCCTTTTTTTTGATTGACTATATATAACCCCATCGTTGATTTGCTCTCTAAGACTGTATGCTTTATTTACAATAAAGCAAAAAATCATAAAAAAAGAATTCAAGCAGCTATTTGATAGAGATGGTTATTTTTTGATTTTAATTGTTTTTCATCAGGCGGTCAGCATCTTTACAAATAAGAAATAAGGTGTATTATAATATTTCAAACCAAAGAGGATGAGAGAACCGCACTCGTTACCTTTGAAAGAGCAGAGCTATCAGTATCTTTTTATTTACAAATACTTGCAGCATCATCCTTTTGTTTTATTCCAAGGTAAATGTATTTGTTCTATCAGAACAAGTGTTTGTTGAAGTATTGCAAACGGAAGAAAGGGGAAAGGGAGGCGTTAGTAAAGCTCTATCTTTTATGCTTTTATGTTGTCAATCTTTTAATCTCCTATAAGATAGAGTTAATTGCAAATTCTTTTCGGGCAAAAAACGGCACAACATGAGATTGCAATAGAAGGCATGATTTCTTGACTACACATCAACCCTTCTTCTTTCACCGTATCACCTCCGTTGTAGTCATGTAGTAAGATCGAATCAGTGAAAGGAAAAAGGCATGTTAGGACAGCCGTACAGGGATCACTCTGACGCCGCTTGTTGCTTCCGGATCAGCTTGTCCATGTCTTCTGAGATCTTTTTGTCCGTCACCTGCGCATAGATCTGCGTGCTTGTAATGGACGTGTGTCCCATCATCTTAGCGATGCTCTCTATAGGGATGCCGGCACTGAGCGACAAAGTCCCGAACGTGTGACGCGCCATGTGGAAAGAGAGTCGTTGCCTGATGCCACACGCCAGCCCCACAGTGCTCAGTTTGTTATTCATCGCACTACGGCTGCAATCGCGTGGAAAGACAAGGCCGTCACCTTTCTCTTTCACCGTTTGTTCTTCTCTACATCTGCTAAGGATCTCCTCCACGATCGGATGTAACGGTACGACGAATTCCACTTTCGTCTTCTGCCGTTCCTTGCGGATATACCTCCGGCCATCTGCCGCCGTTTGAATATGCGAAAATTTCAGACGTTCCATATCCGCAATGGCCAAACCTGTGAAGCAGGAGAAGATGAACATCTGCCGAGCCTGCTCTGCTTCCTTGTCGTTTACTTTCAGCGCCATGAGCTTGGCCACATCGCTCTTTTGCAAGAAGCGAATCTTCCTTTCCTCTTTTTCATAGGTGACATCTTCAAAAGGATGGCAGCGGATGACTTTCAAGTCTACCGCGCGATACATCAACCGACTCAATCGGCAGAGGTGTTTGTTCATGGTCGATGCCGCCAAACCGCGTTTTTTGAGAAAGAAGCGGAAGTCCTCAAACAGATCTTCCGTAATGCCTGCGAGGGGGATGTCTCGCCCTCCGTTTTCCTTCATGAACGCCCGAAGCAGCTTGTCCGAATAGATCAGGTTTTGGTAGGTACTTTCAGCCTTTGACTTGCCCACGCATGCCTTCACAGATTGCAGTTCCGCCTCGCTCATGGCTAAAAGAGTGGTTGGTGTGGCAACGGCACCCTGCAAGCGGTTCTTGAGCAGTTCTGCACTGACCACGCCATCTTTCGTGAGTATTTCCGCGTAAGTCTTTTCCACAAGCTCCCTGAATGTAGCGAGGCGTTGATTGATTTTCTTTTCGCCGGTTATACCCTGCCTGCTGTTCCATTCATCTGGCAGACATTCCTCGCCGGTTGTCATCACCGCACTTCTGCCATCGATGGTGACGCGGCAAAATATGGCCGTCTTGCCGTCTGCTTTTGTCTTCTGTCTGTTGATATAGAACAGGATCTTGAACGTACTTCTCATATCGGTTTCGGCTAAATGGTTAGGTGCAAATCTTCAGTGAAGGCGATCAAGCGATCGAACTCTTCAAATAGCTTTTGGGGAGTGACTTTCGCATATCGCTCGGTCATGCGCACCGTGCTATGCCCAAGCATCTTGCTGACGGTCTCGATGGGCACGCCTTGTTCTAAGGTAACGAGCGTAGCGAAGGTGTGTCGGGCGGTGTGCGAAGTGAAGGGTAGCGCGATACCGGCCCGCAGCCTGAGAACCTTCAGATGCGATTGATAGGTCAGGTAATTGATGTGAGGAAGCAACGTGTTCCTTCCTTCATCGGACAGTCTGTTCATCAATCGAAGCGCTTCGGGCAAGAGCTTTACACGGCAGAGAACGCCTGTTTTCTGTCGGTTAAACTTCAGCCAAAGGGCGCCCTCGTCGTCGCAGACAAGATGCCCACGGTTCAGTGCCATTAGATCGCAATAGGCGGCGCCGGTGTAACAGGCGAAAAGAAACACATCGCGCGCTGTCTCCAAGTCAATCTCCCAGCCGTCAAAACAGAGCGCCTTTAACTTGTCTAACGCGTCCTTGTCGAGCGCTTTGGGCAGTCGACTGTCTCCCTTATCTACATGCACATTGTCGAATAGCAAGGTGTCTGCCGCACCTTCTCGATACGCCAACTTGCAGACCTTTTTGACAAGGATGACCATGTTGTAGCAGGTGCTTTGTTTCAGCCCAACCTCTCCGGTTGCGAACTGCTCAAACTGCTTGATGAAGTCCTCCGTGAGCTGCGAAAAGGTCAAGTCGGAGACGTTGTATTGCGATCGAATGAACTGCTGCAATCGCGTTCTTGTCTGACGATACAAGACCAAAGACTCTCTTTTGATGTCTACTCCGACGTACTCCTCCATGTCCTCGATCAGGCCGTCGAACCGTTCCAATAGCATAGTTCGACTCTGCACGCTGCCTTGGAAATGTTCCTTGATATTCGTTGCGTCAAATGGTGAGCCCTTGGCGAGCAAGGACTGATAGGAGGTCTGAACTGCAAGAAGGAGGTTGTCCAATCGTCCATTGACTTCGACCGCCTCGCGGCTCTTCCCGTCCATCCGACTTTCGCGCGGGTTCCACAAATCGGGATTGCAGGACAGCTTGCAACTGAACTGTGCAATGGAACGTCCCAGCGTGATCCGTCCCATGATCGGCGCCTTGCCCGACCTGTCGCGACTGCTCTTTTTGAGGTAGAGCAACACCTTCATTTTCATGTCATCCATACGCTTTGAAAACTGTGGGCAAAATTACCCGGTTCAAAGCGCCCGTTACCTGTGCAGATTCCTGTATATCAATGCAAAAGAACCGTGTGCGAGAAAGACTCAGTTACCTGCTTTTGCACCCTCGTTACCTGTCGCGGGGCGGGGTAATGCTTTGGTAACTGAACTTCTGCCTAAAATCGCACTTTTCTGCCTTTTACGCTCGACGCAATCGGAAGCATATCGACCCCTTTCTGCCTAATTATCAGTCCACTTACTCCGACATCGAGACTTCTGCTTTTGAGGGGAATAGTTGGTTCCGAACGTATTAGAATAGGTTCCGAGGTGGTTGGAATACGTTGGTGAGGTGGTCGGAATACGTCCGGAACGTATTGTAATAGGTTAGGGAGGTGGTTCTAATAGGTTCAGAACGTATTACAACCACCTCGGAACGTATCAACGGCCGCCTCAGCACTCAAAACAGAGAAATCCCAACGCCCGGCCTACTTTTGCGCCGAGATGAATAATCAGAGAAGAAACGATATATGGAAAGAATTTTAGTAACCGGTGGCGCAGGCTTCATCGGGTCGCACCTCTGCGAACGCCTCGTCATGGAAGGCAACGACGTGATCTGCGTCGACAACTACTTCACGGGCAGCAAGGACAACATCCGCCACCTGCTGGGCAGCGACCGCTTCGAGGCCGTGCGCCACGACGTCACCACACCCTACTACGCGGAGGTCGACAAGGTCTACAACCTGGCCTGCCCCGCCTCGCCCGTCTACTACCAGTACAACCCCATCAAAACGCTCAAGACGTCGATCTACGGCACGCTCAACATGCTCGGCCTGGCCAAGCGCGTGCACGCAAAGATCTTGCACACCTCTACGAGCGAAGTCTACGGCGACCCGACCATCCACCCGCAACCGGAGTCGTATTGGGGCAACGTCAACCCGATCGGCATCCGCTCCTGCTACGACGAGGGCAAGCGCGCCGCCGAAACGCTCTGCATGGATTATCACCGTCAGCATGGCATCCGCGTCAAGATCGTCCGCATCTTCAACACCTACGGCCCGCGCATGGACAAGCACGACGGCCGCGTGGTCTCCAACTTCATCGTTCAGGCCCTCACCGGTCACGACATCACCATCTACGGCGACGGCTCCCAGACGCGCAGCTTCCAGTACGTCGACGACCTGATCGAAGGCATGATGCGCATGATGGATACGCCGGACGATTTCAGCGGGCCGGTCAACATCGGGAACCCCGGCGAGTTCTCCATGCTTGAGCTGGCCCACGAAGTACTTCGGCTCACCGGATCACGTTCGAAAATCGTCTTTGCCCCCCTACCCCAGGACGACCCCAAGCAGCGCAAGCCCGACATCTCCCTGGCCTATGAGAAGCTCGGCGGCTGGCAACCCACCATCCGGCTGGAAGAAGGACTAAAGAAGACCATCGCCTATTTCGACGAACTCCTCAGCAAAGAAGGCGTCAGAGCCACCAACCCAATGTGACAGGTAGGCCGCCAATTTGGCTGGTAGGCGGCTGCGGCCGCCAGCGAAGATTGCCGGGTACACGATTACTCTTATCATGTACCCAGCCAAGTTTGTCTGGTACCCGGCCAACTTCCCCGGCCTCGGTAGAGGCCTTGATCTTCTTTTGCTTCTTTTCTTCTATCAAGAGAAGAAAAGAAGAAGCACAAGACAAGAAGAATATCAAGACAAGAAAAGAAGAAGGCATCAAGGCCAGAAAAGAAGACCCAAAGCATATTTCGGGCGACCATAAAGTCCCCCCTACTACATATTATTCATACACCATTCATACACCCCAATAAACAAAATGAGAAAGAACAAGAAAATGACGACAGCGACCGCGGCCCTGTCCGTAGTGCTACTGCTCACGGCCGCCAAGGCCGGCGACGGCGTAATCACGAAAGAGAACGGCATGACGGTGATCAACACCACCGAGCTGACCCACGACGTGAAGGGATACCAAAGCCCCACACCCGTGAAGATCTTCATCAAACAAAACAAGGTGGTGCGCGTCGAGGCGCTGCCCAACCAAGAGACGCCGAAGTTCTTCGACCGCGCCAAAGCCATCCTCACCTTTTGGGACGGCAAAGCCGTGTCACAGGCCGTGAAGGAAGCCCCAGACGCCGTGACAGGCGCCACGCTCTCGTCCGAGGCACTGAAGAAAAACGTCCGGGTTGGACTCGAGCACTACAACAAGCAGCAGCCGAAAAAGAAACGGAAGTAACCGCAGTGCATCCCCCGGCAGGGATGGCCACGATATGCACGAAGAGGATACGCCCCGCGGCGCATCCTCTTTTTTGTGTTACGGGATTTACGACGCTTCCACCCGGATGGTGGCCGAGAGCGTATGGCCGCGATCGTCGACCACGGTGAGCGTGTGGAGGCCGGGATCGAGGTGGAGGGAGAGCTTGTGGAAGTCGCGCGTGGAGGCGGTGTAATTGCCGTCGATATGCCAGAAGACGGTGGCGTTGGGATCGCTATGGGCCAACTCGAAGGTGACGACACCGGGCGTGCCGTCGAGCTGGCGGGGCAGGGTGATGCGCGCAAAGGCGTCTTGGGGATAGATGAACTGCATGGGGCGGTCGGAGTCGTCGCCGCAGCCGGGCATGAAGGGCGGCAGCGGACGATACTCGGGGTGCTGCTGCCGGTAGTACCACTCCCAGGCGGGCGGCAACACAAACCAATTGGCGGGCACAGCGCTCGCCTCGCTCATGCAGTTTTCGTAGACGCGGAAGCGACCGTCGGGGGTCAGGTTCACGCGTATGTGGTAAGGACAAGGCTCCGTTCGCTGCCCGTTGGGACAAATCGGGACAACGTCCGACGCGTCGCAGAAGCGCCCCTTGAGGCAGCCCGACTGGCGGCACACTTCGGCTTCGACGAGCGCGCCGTCGCCGGGCACGTCGAACCATGTCGCGGCGGGCAGCAGGTTGAAGAGGTCGAAGAGGACGGGGCCGGCGGTACGTGCCCCGACGATCCCCGGCCGACCCTCACCCGAGGCATTACCCACCCACACGCCCACGGCGTAGCGCGGCGTAACGCCCACGGCCCACGCGTCGCGGAAACCGTAGCTCGTGCCCGTCTTCCATGCCACAGTCTGCATGGAGGGGATCGTGCGCCAGTCGATGTCCTCCGGCCGATTCACCTCCTTGATGGATTGAAACGTGAGCCAGACGCCGCCCGGAGTGAAGACGTAGGGGGCGGTGGAGCGGCGCTGCTTCTCATCGGCGGCCAGAGCAAGGGGGATGCGGGGCTGTCCCTCGAGGCAACGCGCCATGTCGACGTAGGCCGCGGTGACGTCCCACAGGGTGGCTTCGGCGCCGCCGAGGATGAGCGAAAGGCCGTAGTGCGAGGCCGGTCGGCGGAGGGTGGTGAGGCCAGCGCGCTTCAGGAAGTCGTAGAACTTGGGGACGCCATAGCGGCGGAGCAACACGACGGAGGGCACGTTGAGCGAGCGGGCGATGACCTCTGCGGCGGGTACGGCCCCCTCGAATTGCAGGCTGAAGTTTTGCGGCGCAAAGCCGTTCACATTGATCGGAATGTCGGGCAGGAGCGTACGAGGAAGGATGTCGCCATCCTGCATGGCGGCACAGTAGAGCAGGGGTTTAAGGATGCTGCCCGTGCTGCGTGGCGCGCGGATGATGTCGACCTGACTGCCCGGCTGCCGCTCGTCGAAGCGGGCGTTGCCGCAGTAGGCCAGCACGCGGGCGGTACGAACGTCGACGATGATTGCGGCCATGTCTCGGATGTCCTGCTGCGCAAACTCTGCATGCCACCGTGCCAGCACGGCTTCGACCTGCGACTGCATGCCCTTATCGATCGTCGAAACGATGCGTTCACCGGGGCGCGTCTGCTGAAATTCGGCCACCAGATGTGGGGCCAATGCAGGCAGTGGCAGCGGCTCTTCAGGTAGCGCCTCGCTGAGGGCCAGCTCATAGTCGGCATCGTCAATCACGCCCTGCCGATGCAGCTCGCGCAGCAGTCGGTTGCGCTTCCGGAGCAGCGCCTCACGGTTGCGCGAAAGGTGGATCATCGACGGTGCATTGGGCAGCACGGCCAGCATGGCAGCCTCGGCCCACGACAGCTCGGCGGACGAGTGACCGAAGTAGCGCCACGCGGCTGCTTCCACCCCGACCACGTTGCCACCGAAAGGCGCATGCGCGGCGTAGAGCGCCAAGATCTCCCGCTTGCTGTAACGACATTCGAGCCGAGTGGCCAGGACGATCTCAATCAGCTTCTCCCCCACTGTGCGCCGTTCGCCGCGCGAGAGTCGGATGGTCTGCATGGTGATCGTGCTTCCCCCGCTGACGATGCGTCGCGCGCGAACGTTCTGCACGAAGGCGCGCAGGATGGACACGGGGTTGACGCCGTTGTGGAGGTAGAAATGACGATCCTCGAAGGCGATGAGGCAGCGGGCGAACTTGTCTGGCGCCGTGTCGGAGGGCGGGAAGCGCCACTGTCCATCGGCGGCGATGCGTGCACCGAGCAGCTCACCGTGGCGATCGGTGACGACGGTGGCGTAAGGCACGTCGAACAGTCGGCGCGGCAGGCACAGCAGGTAAGCCAACAGCAAAAGAGCCACCCCATAGCGGATGGCTCTTACTGGTTTCGTATTCCAATCGGGTAGCAACACGGGGTTCGCGTGTTTCAATACGGTTCAAATGCCGCTTAAACTCAACTCAAACGCCGAGTTCATGCGCCTCCTCGACAGCGGCTGTGCCATGTTTCTTTTGCTTGACCTTGAGGTGGTCGAAGCCGTGTCCGTAGACGCCGATCACGGCGCTCTGCGAGATGAAGGCCGAGGGGTCGATGTCGTTGATGATGCGGAAGATGGTGGTCGATTGGCGTTTCTTGGCCAGGACGAAGATCATCTTCTGCGGCTGGCCGGTGTACATGCCGACGGTGTCGATCACGGTCACACCGCGGTGCATGGCGTTGATGGCGTGGCCAATCTCTTGGTACTTCTTGGAGATGATGAAGAACTGCACGGACTGGCGGGCGCTGTTGACGATCTGGTCGAGCATGAAGCTGGTGACGAAGAGGGTGACGAAGCCGTAAACGACGCGCTCCCAGTCGCGCAACACGACGTAGCTGGAGGTGATGATGATCGTATCGAGGATCATCATGACGCGCCCCAGGGTGATGTCCTTGTACTTATTAATAATGGCGGCCACGATGTCCGTACCGCCGGCGCTGCCGTTGGACGAGAAGGCGATACCCAGCCCTGTGCCGCAGATGGAGGCCCCCAAGACGCAGGCCATGAAGGGTTGATCATGGAGCATCCACACGCCTTTCGTGATGGCTTGCACCACTTCGAGCGATAGGGTGAGCATACAGACGCCGTAGATCGTTTTGATGCTGAACTTCCACCCCAAGATCTTGATGGCGAGGACGAGCAGGAAGACGTTGGCGCCGAAGTAGACGTACTGCACGGGCAGCTTGATGGCGAAGTAGATGATCGAGGCGATGCCAGGCACGCCACCGGTCATGATCTTGTTCGGGAGCAAGAAAACGGTCCACCCGATACTGTAGAGCAGCATGCCGAGGGCAATCATCACGTAATCCCTGACTTCGCGGAGCAGGGCTTGTTGATTCGTTCGAATCGACTTGACAGGGTTCATCTTTCTTTTCATGATTTTTTAACGGCCGCAAAAGTAAAAAAGATCGCAGGCCAGCCTCGGGGCCTCGCGTCTTTTTGTCGGAAGATTCTTGGGGGCGGGTTTTGGGCTTTGCACGGCATGCGAGGAGCAAAAACCGGGTTAGTTCTCCTGTATCCGGCAAACTTGGCCGGCGCTCCTGGCGCCT
>ERZ772957.599-NODE-599-length-27735-cov-14.261633_pt1 | contig 27735 bp, 23 predicted proteins | sample MGYA00580682_ERZ772957 | MGnify/ENA primary metagenome ERZ772957 (study PRJEB29015, sample SAMEA2737921) | human oral metagenome | biome: human oral; feature: human-associated habitat; material: dental | place: China | collected 2025 ...
CGACGCGCAGCGTCTTCGACGCCGAGCCCGAATCCCCCGAGCCGCCGCAGCCCGCGACAGCAAACGAAGCCGCAGCCAGAAGCCCCACGGCACCGAGCAGCATTTTCTTCATCTTCATGAAAAATTCCCCCTCCTGATAAAGCCTTATAAAAACAGCATAAAGAAGAAGCTCGGGATGCCCCGAGCCTTCTCGCATCGTCTATCATTATAGCACAGATTCTACTGCCTGCAAACATTTTAAGAGGAAGACTTTTCAGTCGCGCGGCATGGCGAGGCGCAGGGCTTCCGACAGCGTCGCCGCGCCGAAGAGGTCGATACCTTTCATGCTTTTGAGGCGCGCGGCGTTTTTCTCGGGCAAAATCGCGGCGCGAAAGCCGAGCTTTGCGGCTTCCTTCAGGCGCACATCCGCCTGACTGACAGCCCTGACCTCACCCGACAGCCCGACTTCGCCGAAGATGACCGCCTTGGGGCGCACGAGGCGGTTGGCGAACGACGATGCCATGGCGACGCAGAGTCCGAGGTCGCAGGCGGGCTCATCGATCTTGATGCCGCCCGCGACCTTGATGTAGACGTCGCAGGCGCCGATGGGCAGTTTGACGCGCTTTTCGAGGACGGCGAGGAGAAGCTGGATGCGCTTTACGTCGACCGAGTCCGCCGTGCGCCGCGGCGGCATGTAGGGTGTCTCGGCGACGAGCGACTGGATCTCGACGAGGAGCGGGCGCGTGCCCTCGACGGTCGGCACGACGACCGTGCCGCTGTCGGGCTCGCGGTCGGACAAAAAGAGCTTCGAGGCATCGGGGACGTCGGCAAGCCCCGTGTCGCGCATTTCGAAGAGCCCGAGCTCGTTCGTGCTGCCGAAGCGGTTCTTGACGGCGCGCAGCACGCGAAACTGTGCATTGCGCTCGCCCTCGAAGTAAAGCACGGTGTCGACGATATGCTCGAGGACGCGCGGCCCCGCGAGCGTGCCGTCCTTCGTGACGTGACCGACGACGAAGGTGGCGATAGCGTGCGTCTTTGCGAGGCGCAAAAGCTCGACGCTGCACTCGCGCACCTGGCTGACGCTGCCCGGCGCGCTCGTCACATCGGGGCGAAAGACCGTCTGAATCGAGTCGATGATGAGAAGCTCCGGTTTGACCGCTTCGATATGCGCCGTGATGCGCTCAAGGTTCGTCTCGCTGACGACGAAGAGCTCGTCCGCGATCGCGCCGAGGCGATCGGCTCGCATGCGCACCTGGCGCATGCTCTCCTCGCCCGTCACATAGAGCACGCGCCTCTTGCCGCGCGCGATCTCAGCCGCCACGCGAAGCGTCAGGCTCGACTTGCCGACGCCGGGATCGCCGACGATCAAGACCATCGAGCCCGGGATCACACCGCCGCCCAGCACGCGGTCGAGCTCGCCCGAGCTCGTCAGGAAGCGCGGCACGTCCGCCACGGTGACCTCGCCGACGGCGACGGGGCGCGCGCCGTCGGAAAGGCCGAGGCGCAGCCCGTCGCCCGCTGACTCCGGCGCCACGACCTCCTCCACGAGCGTGTTCCACGCGCCGCAGCCCGGGCACTTGCCGAGCCACTTGGGTGTATCGTAGCCGCACTCCTGGCAGACAAACATCGTCTTTTTCTTCTTCGCCAAGCTCATCCCGCCTTTCCGCGCGGCAGCATCAACGAGCGCCGCAGGCAGCGAAGCAGCGAGCGCCCGAACCAGAGCGGCGCCCACAGCGCATTGAGGAGATAGTTGCCGAAGGCCGCGGCGCCCGCAGGCGCGAGCTTATTGCGCTGCGCCCGCATGAAGCGCCTTCTCCTTCTGCACCTTCGCGGCTTCCTTCGGCTGCTTGCGAACAAAGTCCAGACGCTCACCGACCTTCTTGACATAGACGGTATCGCCGCGGCCGAAGTCGCCCTTCAAGAGTCTCTCGGCGATCTCGTCTTCGATGAGCTTTCTTATCGCACGCTTCAGCGGACGCGCGCCGTACTTGAAGTCCGTGCCGCTTTCGACGAGCTTCGCCTTCGCCGCAGGGCTGACCTCAAGCGCCATGCCCTTTTCCGACAGTCTTCCTTCGACCTCGCGCAGCATGATGTCGACGATCTTCACGAGCTCTTCCTTGTCGAGCGGACGGAACACGAGCATCTCGTCGACGCGGTTTAAGAACTCGGGGCGGAAGACGCGCTTAACTTCTTCAAAGACGCGCGACTTGCCCTTTTCATAGGCATCGCCGAGCGTCTGCAGCCCCGCCGTGAAGCCGAGCGCCGTCGAATGCTTGAGGTAGTCGGCGCCTGCGTTCGATGTCATGATGATAACCGTGTTCTTGCAGTCGACCGTGCGACCCTGGTTGTCCGTCAGACGCCCGTCGTCCAAGACCTGCAGCAGCACGTTGAAGAGATCGGGGTGCGCCTTCTCCACTTCGTCGAGCAGGATGATCGAATACGGGTGGCGGCGCACCGCCTCCGTGAGCTGACCGCCCTCCTCGTAGCCCACATAGCCCGGAGGCGCGCCGACGAGCCTCGATACCGTGTGCTTTTCCATGTACTCGGACATGTCGAAGCGCACGATCGCCTCCTCCGTGCCGAAAAGGCATTCCGCCAAAGCGCGCGCGAGCTCCGTCTTGCCGACGCCCGTCGAGCCTAGGAAGAGGAAGGAGCCGATGGGACGCTTCGGATCCTTGAGCCCCGCACGCGCGCGGCGCACCGCCTTGGCGACTGCCGTCACCGCTTCCTCCTGCCCCACGACGTGCGCGGCAAGGATCTGCTCAAGGTGCAGCAGGCGCTCCGACTCCTTCGCGGCGATCTCCTTCACGGGGATGCCCGTCCAGAGCCCGACGGCGTCGGCGATGTCGTCCGCCGTGACCGTGACCTCCTTCATCTCGCGCTCCTGCCAGCGGTTCTTCGCGGCGGCGAGCTCCTCCTTCAAGGCGCTCTCCTCGTCGCGCAGCGCTGCCGCACGCTCGTAGTCCTGCAGCTTGATTGCCGTCTCCTTCTCGACGCCGAGCTTCTTCAGCCGCCCTTCCAAGCGCTTGATCGAAGTCGGCAGTACGACCGTCTTCATGCGCGCCTTCGACGCCGCCTCGTCCATGAGGTCGATTGCCTTGTCGGGCAGGCAGCGGTCGGGAATGTAGCGATGCGACAGGCGCACAGCCGCCTTCAAAGCCTCGTCCCGAATCTTCGCGTGGTGAAACGCCTCGTACTTCGGGCGCAGTCCGTGGAGGATCTTCTCCGCCTCTTCCGTCGTCGGCTCCTCGACGAGGATGCTCTGAAAGCGCCTTTCCAGCGCAGAATCCTTCTCGAAATACTTCTTGTACTCCTGCAAAGTCGTCGCGCCGATGATCTGCACTTCGCCGCGCGAAAGGGGCGGTTTCAGGATGTTCGCGGCGTCGAGCGAGCCCTCCGCCGCCCCCGCGCCGATGAGCGTGTGCATTTCGTCGATGAAGAGGATCACGTTGCCGCTCTTCATGACCTCGTCGATGATGCCCTTCAAGCGCTCCTCGAACTCGCCGCGGTACTTCGCGCCCGCCACGAGCCCCGCCATGGGCAGGGAAACGATACGCTTCTGCTGCAGGAGGCGCGGCACGGCGCCCGTGACGATGCGTGCCGCCAGCCCCTCCGCCACCGCCGTCTTGCCGACGCCCGGCTCGCCGATGAGGATCGGATTGTTCTTCGTGCGCCTTGAGAGGATCTGCACGACGCGCTCGATCTCCTTCTCCCTGCCGATGACGGGATCGAGCTTGCCGTCCCGCGCGAGCCGGTTGAGATCCCTGCCGTACTTGTCGAGGATCGGCGTGCCCGTATTGGCCGCTGCGGGCGCAGGTGCGCGGCGACGGCGTTCGGGCATGCCGTCCGTCGGCCCTTCCTGCGTGCCGCCGAGCATGTCGATGACCGTCGAGCGCACGATGTCGAGGTCGGCGCCGAGCGATAGGAGGACGCTCGCCGCCACGCCCTCGTTTTCACGGATCAGCCCCAAAAGGATGTGCTCCGTGCCAATGTAGCTGTGCCCGAAGGAGCGCGCCTCCTCGACGGCAAGCTCCATCACGCGTTTGGCGCGATTCGTGTAGTACGATGCGTGCCTCTCCTCGCTGCCGGCGCCGTCGAGCATTCCCTCGACGCGCGCACGCACATGACCGAGGTCGAGCCCCAAAGAGCGCAGGGCGCGCGCCGCGATGCCCTCGCCCTCGTGCAGGAGTCCGAGCAGGATGTGCTCCGTGCCGATGTAGTTCTGCTCCAGCTCCTGCGCTTCGTACTGCGCGAACTCCAGTACCTTGAGCGCGCGGTTCGTAAAGCGGTTCGTCATAAGTATTCCACCTTTATGTAAAGGAAGCGCATTTTGCGCGCCTCCGAAAGCCCGCCGCACCCCTGCGGCAGGAAAACTCTCACATCATACGGTATTTCCCAAGGAACCGCTGATAAAATGAAGTTGCCCAGATTTGCGCAGATGCGCTGTATCTATCGAGGATTTGTCGACGACGAGAGGACAGTGCAGATGCGTGAAGATGGGTGGCTGAATTTATCAGTGGTTCCTTAAAATCTGACGGATGATTTCCGCCCTCTTCCTATCTATTTCATTCTTCGACATGTTCTCGTTTCCTGCCAGACTGCAAAGATAATTTGCCCGGCTCGCGATGAGGATATCACCGAAGACGCTCGCCGAAAGACCCGTGATGATGCCGAGATCGACGCCGAGCCGCACGCGGCTCAGGAGCGCCAGCGTCTCGCCGTCGCCCAGTGCGCGCGCGTAGTGCAGCACGCCGTAGGCACGCCAAACCTCGTCTTCCAGACGATCCTTATCGTAGAGCAAGAGCGCCTTCCTCGCCCGGCGCTCCTGCGCGACGATCTCACCGACCGAGATGCGCAGGTTGTCGCTGAGCTCGCGCTCCGTCAGCCCCAGAGACAGCTTGTTCGCGACGGAAAAGACATTGCCCGCAGAGTCTGCGCCCTCGCCGTACATGGCGGTCATGGAAAGGCCAATCTGCGGCGCGATGTTGAGGATGTTGCCGATGTTCTCCGTGTAGACGAGCCCCGGCAGATGCAGCATGACCGCGACGCGCAGCCCCGTGCCGAGGTCGGTCGGGCAGCTCGTCAGATAGCCGAGCTTTTCATCGAAGGCGAAATCGAGCTTCGACTCGAAGGCGTCGTCGACGCGCGATGCCATCTCATACGGCGTCTTGAGGTCGAAGCCAGCCGTCATCGCCTGAATGCGCAGGTGGTTCTCCTCGTTGACGAGGATGCTCAGGCAGCGGTCGTTGCTGATATACACGCTGCGATGGGCGGGATTCTTGAGCAGCTGGCGGCTGACGAGATGCTTCTCCCAGAGCACGTTCTGCTCGAGCGCCGTGCTCTTTGCGAGCTCGACGCGGTCGAACGGCTCGTCGAGCGCCTCCTCCACATCGCCAAGCACGGCGGCGGTGCGCTCTGATACCTCGGCGAGCTGGCTCAAGTCCGCGCGATTCGGGAAAGGGATCTCCCGCAAATTGCGCGCAAGGCAGACGCGGCTCGAAAGGACGACGTCATTATCCGCGCCGTCCGCGACGAGCCAGTCGAGATGCGAGCCCGAAAAAAGTTCCTGCCTCGCCATCATGCCCCGCCCCCTTCCAGCTCTTCACGCACTTCAGACGCCTGCGGCGCATCATGCTCAGCAGCAACATTCTCCGTCGCCTTTTTCTGCGCCGCCAGCTCCACTTCGAGAGCGCGTATCTCGTCGCGGTATTCAGCCGCCTTCTCGTAATCTTCCTTCGCCACGGCGCGCTCCTGCCCCGCGCGCAGGCGCTCGATGCGCTGCCTGAGCGCAAGCGCGCCGCCCGCCCGCTTCGGTATCTTGCCGCGATGGCTGCCCGTACCGTGCAGGCGGCGCAAGAGCGGCGCCAGCTCCTCGCGGAACGTCTCGTAGCAGACGCTGCAGCCGATCTTGCCCTGCTGCGCAAAATCGCGAAAGCTCATGCCGCAGTTCGGGCAGGTGAAGATCACTTCGTCCTCCGCCGGGCTTTCCTCTGCCGCCTGCTCCGACGCGTCGGGCATGTGCCGGATCACGCCCTTGATGAAGTCGTTGACCGAGTAGTCGCCGCCACTCATGCCCGCCATCGCCTTGCTGTAGCGCGCCGCACAGTCACGGCAGAGATTCATCTCCGTCGTGCCGCCGTTCTTCAAGACGATGAAGTGGACGCGCGCCTCATTTTTCTTACAGTCGTCACAAAGCATGACCAGCCCTCCTCAAGAAAACTTTTCCAAAGTCAGAAACAGCGAGCGGATGAATTTCAACCGCTCCTTCGGCTTGAGCTTCTTGTACGCCGTCGTCACTGACTGCATGACGAGCGCCGCCTCGCGCGTCGTGATCATCTGATGCTGCACGAGATAGCGCACCATCGACTGCACGAGCTCCGGCTCCGACTCCTCCGTCAGCTTTTCGAGCATGTCCTGATAAACGAGGTTCTGCAGCGGCACCTGCACGATGCGAATGAAGCCGCCGAGCCCGCGCCGCGACTCGACGGTGAAGCCCTTCTCCTGCGTAAAGCGCGTATTGAGCACATACGAGATCTGCGACGGCGCACACGAGATCTTATCGGCGATCTCCGTGCGCCGAAGCTCCACCTTGCCATCCTGCTGCGCCGCGAGCTGCCGCAGGATATATTCTTCGATCAAATCAGCGATATTGCTGCTCATAGTATCACCCTGCCTGAATATTATAGTTGGAGGAATGTGCCTGCATTCCCCTGCGAAACTGCCGGGATCTTCCCGGCGATCCTTTGACCATTTGATTTTCCTCATTATATTTGACATTTTGACCTTTGTCAATGAGGAATTATCCATCTCGAACATATCCATCGCTTGTACTACGTATCAATATGTATTATAATATATTTATGGAGGTGATGAAAACGACAGCGAAGGAATTGCTAAAACTTCTGAAGAAAAACGGCTGGTACGTCGAACGAATTCACGGCTCCCATCATATTCTCAAGCACAAGACTATAAAGAAATTGCTTGTTCTGCCACTGCACAATACAGACATGAAACCGGGAATATTGAATGACATTTTGCACGATGCAGGATTAAAATAAGCTATAGGAAACGCTGATAAAATGAAGTCGCCCAGATTTACGCAGATGTGCTGTATCTATCGAGGAGACAAACCGGAGGCGTAGCGGTGCTACGTCGAGGATTTGTCGACGACGAGAGGACAGCGCAGATGCGTGAAGATGGGTGGCTGAATTTATCAGTGGTTCCTATACATCCCTTTAATAAACTATCTATCACAAGGAGATTCCTATGTTAAAAGAAACCTATACCGCCATCTTTCACCCCGAGCCGGACGCCGGCGGGTACTCGATTTCATTTCCCGATCTGCCCGGCTGCTATACGCAGGGAGATGATATCGAAGAGGCTCTTTTCATGGCAGCCGATGCTCTCGGGCTGTACCTCTACACCTTGAAGGAAGACAAACAGCCATTTCCTCCTGCCAGCAATCCATCCGACATCAAGACGCAGGGCAAGGACTTCACGACGCTCATCACATGGGATGAAGCCGAATATCTGCGCCGCATTGACAGTCGCGCGGTAAAGAAGACTCTGACGATTCCCGCCTGGATGGATACGCTCGCACGGGAACGCCATCTGAACTTCTCACAGATTCTTCAGGGCGCGCTGCGTCAAGAACTCGGCGTAAAAGCATAAGTTAGAGCAGTTGTTGCTTTCATATCCACACAAATAAAGGCTGCGCGTTGAAGCCATGATTCAGCTTCAACGCGCAACCCTTTTCTGTGTTTTTCTACAATACCGCGCAGAAACTCATCTGCGCGCCGACGCTCCCGTCAGATTTCGATCTTGCCCGCGCGTGCGAGTGCTTCGCGCGCTTCCTTGACGATGCTCTCGATGATCTCCTTGACAGGCTCGATCTTTCTGAGCGGCAGGAGGCTCTGCCCCGCCTGCATCATGCCGTTCTCGACGTCACCGTCGACGGCAGCGAGCTTGTTCGTGCCCGTCGCGCGCTCGATGAGCTCTTCCTTCGTCGCCTTGCCCGAGAACTCAAGCGCGACGAAATCCTGCGAGAACTTGTTCTTGATGCCGCGCACGGCGCCGCCGATCGAAAGCCCCGTGACGATCGTATCCGTATCGACCGCCTCGATGAGCTTCTCCTTCATCTTTGCATGCACGTTGCACTCCTCTGCGACGAGGAAGCGCGTGCCCATCTGCACGCCCGCCGCGCCCATCAGAAGCGCCGCCGCCATACCGCGCCCGTCGGCGATGCCGCCCGCCATGACGACGGGAATCTCAACCTCGGGGATGACCTGCGTCATCAGCGCCATCGTCGTCAAAACGCCGATGTGGCCGCCCGCTTCCATACCCTCGACCACGATTGCATCCGCGCCCGCCGCCTCAATGCGCTTCGCAAGTTTCACATTCGGCACGACGGGGACGGTCTTGACGCCCGCATTCTTGAACTTTTCCAGGAACGGCACGGGGTTGCCCGCACCGAGCGTCACGAAAGCCGGCTTCTCGCGGCAGATGACATCGACGATCTCATCCTTGTTCGGTGCCATGAGCATGACGTTGACACCGAAGGGCTTGTCCGTAAGCTCACGCGCCTTTCGGATCTCCTGCTCCACCCACTCGGTCGAGCGGCCGCCCGCCGCAATGACGCCGGCGCCGCCCGCGTTCGAAACCGCCGCGACAAGTTCGGCGTCCGCGATCCATGCCATCGCGCCCTGAATGATCGGGTATTTGATTCCCAAGACTTCCGTGATGCTCTTTGCCATAATCGTTTCCTCCATTCATGTACTCTCTTCATAATATTATATGTGGATTTCCCGCACTCGTCAAACAAAAAAGCCTCCCCGAAGGGAGGCATGCTCTCAAAATGGAGCTGATGATAGGGCTTGAACCTACGACCTGCTCATTACGAATGAGCTGCTCTACCAACTGAGCTACATCAGCATTTCGTCTCGCACACGCGGCTTGCGTGACTGACAAAAATTATTATACGGCTCTGCGTGCAGGTTGTCAATACCTTTTTTGCGATTTTTTCAACATTGCGCCCCCTACAGCTGAAAGCGTCAATACTTTTCACGTTGCCGACCCTGAACCGGGAACAGGGAGTTATCGTTTGAAACTTTCTCATATTGCTCTGAAAAAAATCGCCATATTCCTGTAATGAGAACTGGACGTAAATGCGTTTCACGCTTATAATAAAGGAGGTGACGGATTACATGTAGATTAGAAACGAGGACAATTATGGACAAGCACTTTTTCCAGGCAGCGCGGGAGATGGATCTCGCCCGCAAGCGGCGGCTCGATCGGCAGGGGCAGATGCTCTCGTGGCTGCGCCTCCTCACCTTCTTCTGCTGCCTGCTCGCGCTCGCCGCCGCCTGGGATACGGGCGCCTTCTGGCTCTACCTCATCGCCATCGCGCTCGCCGGCTGCTTCGCTGCGCTCCTGCACCGTCACGGCAATCTCTTCGAGCAGCGCCTGCTGCTCGAAAGCCACATCGCGACGCTCTCCGGCTTCCTCGCGCGCCTTTCGGGCGAGTGGCATAGCTTTCGCGTGACGGGCGCAGAATATCTCAAGGACGACGTGCCGCAGGCACAGGACTTGAGCCTCTTCGGCGCCGACTCCATCTACCAGTATATCTGCGCCGCGCGTACGAAAGCGGGCCGCGACCGCCTCGCCGCCGCGCTCTCGCCCTTCCCCGACGCTGCCGGCAGCGCGCGCACCCAAAAACGACAGGGCGCCGTCAAGGAGCTGATCGCACGTCCTCTGCTCGTGCTCGATCTCACGGCGGCAGCTTCCCTGCTGCCCGATCGCCACGATACGGCGCCGCTCCTCGCGACGCTGCAAAAGAACACGGAGAAGCCCTACACGGGCACGGTCTTCATCGCCTGGGTTCTGCCCGCCGCCCTCGCACTCGCCATCGGCGGCGCCGCGTTCGCCATCATCGGCTGGATAGCGCCCGCGCTCATCCTGCTTCTGCAGATCATCATCGCCTTCGCGCTCGGCAGGCGCACGGCAGCCGCGCAGAAGCCGCTCGCCGCCATGCACCGCGAGCTTCGCCTCTACGAGCGCCTCTTCGCGCGCCTCGAAGAAGCGACCTTCCAAAGCCCTCACCTTATCGCACTGCAGGCGCAGCTCAAGAGCGGCGCCGCCGCACGCTCCCTGCATCGCCTCACTTCCCTTGCAGAGCACGCGCGCACGCGCCACAACCTCATCTTCCTCCTGCTCGCCAACGCCTTCTACCTCAGCGACCTCCACTTCGCCCACCGCATCGCCCACTGGCAGGAAAGAGCCGCCACACACCTCGGCGATTGGCTCAGCGTCTGGGCGGAAGTCGAGGTGCTGCTCTCCCTCTCGACCGTCGGACTCGTGCGCGAAAAGCATGCCTTCCCCGAACTCCTCGCGGACGAAGCGCCGCTCATCGAGGGCAAGGGACTGACGCACCTTCTGATTCCCGAAGAAAAAGCCGTGCCGAACGACATCGAAGCGAAAGCCGGCACGCGCATCATCACAGGATCGAACATGTCGGGCAAGACGACGTACCTCAGAACCGTCGCAAGCGCCTGCGTCCTCGCCTACGCGGGCGCCCCCGTGCCGGGCGAACGCCTTTGCCTCTCGCCGCTTCACATCTTCACCTCGATCCGCGTGACGGACGACGCGGCGCACGGCCTCTCCACCTTCTATGCCGAAATCCTGCGCATCAAGAGCATGATGGCGTTCAAGGAAAAAAGCCTGCCCATGCTCATCGTCATCGACGAAATCTTCAAGGGAACGAACAGCGCCGATCGCCTCATCGGCGCAAGAGAAGCCATTTCGCGCCTCACAGGCGCGGACTTCATCACCCTCGTCTCCACGCACGATTTCGAACTTTGCGAGATCGAGAGCGACGCCGCCCCCGTAACGAACTGGCACTTTGAAGAAAGCTACAAGGACGACAAACTCCTCTTCGACTACAAGATCAAAGAAGGACGCTGCACGACGCGCAACGCTCAATATCTGCTGAAGATGGCGGGCATCATGGAATGACGCGGGGAATGACGCGGGAAAAGCCTTGCCAGCCGCGCTTTCGTCTGCTATGCTTATAGCCTGCACGCACGCGCCCCGCTTTGCGGACGCTCGTGCGCGGCCTTATCTTCGCTCTGCTTGTTGGGAGGAATCATCATGGAAATCCTGCGCTCGGTCTGTCCCTACGACTGTCCCGATTGCTGCGGCCTTCTCGTCGAGGTCGAGGGCGGGCTGGCTCGAAAGGTCAAAGGCGACCCCGCACACAGCTTCACGCGCGGCACGCTCTGTCCGAAAATGGCGCATTACGAGCGCACCGTCCATTCGCCGCGCCGTCTCCTCACGCCGCTCAAGCGCACAGGAAAGAAGGGCGCAGGCGAGTTCCGTCCGATTTCCTGGCGAGATGCGGTGCAGGAGATCGCCGCACGCTGGCAGGAAATCATCGCGCGGTACGGCGCGGAGGCCATACAGCCCTACTCCTACGCAGGAACGATGGGACTCTTGCAGCACGACGCCTATCACGCGCTCTTCCGCGCACTCGGAGCGGCAGAGCTTGACCGCACGATCTGCTCCCCCGCAAAGCGTCATGGCTGGAACTCCGTCATGGGAGCGACCCTCGCCATCCGTCCGCAGGAAGCACAGCAAAGCGATCTCATCATCCTCTGGAGTCTCTCCATGCTCGCGACGGACATCCACTTCGCGCACGATGTGCAGGTGGCAAAAAAGCGCGGCGCCAAAATCTGGTGCGTCGATACATACGAGACGGCAACGGCGCGTCAGGCCGACCGCGCCTTCTTCGTGCGCCCCGGCACGGACGGCGCACTCGCGCTCGCACTGCTCCATGTGCTGGAAAAAGAGGGACTCACGGACGAGACTTTCCTCGCCGTGCATGTCCAAGGCTGGCAAGAACTGAAACGAGATGTCCTGCCGCGCCATACGCCGGAAAGCGCCGCTGCCGTCACGGGACTTTCTCCCGAGACCATACGAGAACTCGCCCTCGCCTACGGCAAGGCGCGCGCGCCCTTCATCCGTCTGGGCAGCGGCTTCTCGCGCTATACGAACGGCGCGATGACGACGCGCCTCCTGCTCGCTCTGCCCGCCGCCGTCGGCGCATGGAAGAAGCCGGGCGGCGGCCTCCTCTCCTCCGTACCGGGCAGCCGCGCCTTCAGCAAGGACATCGTGCAGCGCCCCGACCTGCGGAAAAACGTGCGCCTCGTCAACATGTGCGAAATCGGCAACGCCTTGACCTCCGCCTCGGAGCCGCCCATCAAGAGCCTCTTCGTCTACTCCTCGAATCCTGCCTGCACCGCGCCCGACCAGAAGAAAGTGACCGAGGGGCTTCTGCGCGATGACCTCTTCACCGTCGTGCACGAACGCTTCCTGACCGACACGGCGCTCTATGCCGACATCGTGCTGCCGGCGACGACCTCGCTCGAGCACAGCGACATCTATGCAGCCTATGGACACTACACGATCCAGCGCGGCGAAGCCGTCATTTTGCCCGTCGGCGAGTCAAAGCCGAACTGGGCGGTCGCCTGCCTGCTGGCCGACGCCCTGGGGCTTGACGACCCGTTCTTCAAAAAAAGCGAGGATGAACTCATCGACGAGCTGATCGCCTCGACCGACGCCTGGCCGCTTCCCGTGGACAAGTCATCGCTCGCCGCAGGGCTGCCCGTCGACCTTCCTCTGCCCGAGAATTACAAGCTCGACTTCAAAACGCCCTCGGGCAAGATCGAACTTCTGAACCCGAAGGAAGAGCCGCCCCTGCCCGACTACTTCCCCGCCCACGGCGACGACGAGCCGTTCCAATTCATCAGCGCTCCCGATGCACGCATCCTCGACTCCTCCTTCAACGAGCGTGAGGAACTCTCGCGCGGCAAGGTCATGGAACTGCTGATGCACCCCGACGATGCAGAAAAGCTCGGGCTTGCGGACGGCGATCCCGTCGTATGCAGCAACGAGCGCGGCGCGGCCGGCTTCACGCTCGCCCTGAGCCGCCGCGTCCGCCCCGGCACGCTCGTCAGCGAAGGCGTCTGGTGGCGCGCCTACTGCAAGGGAAGGCGCGGCCTCAACATGCTGACCAGCCAGCGCCTGACCGACAAGGGCGGCGGCAGCACCTTCTACGACGTAAACGTCCGCATCGAACGGGAGTCGTAAATCCACGACTCCCTGCCCTGCAGAAACTTCAAGAACTGCGATGACATCCCCGCCGCCTTCACGGGCGGCTTTTTGTCGTTTTCTTTTGCAAAAAAAGGTCATGTGTTATATAATATTATGAGATGTGTATTGATCGGCTATAAAGGAAGTACGGCTATTCGTGATTTCCTAAGGAACCACGAATAAATTCAGCGTTTCCTAAAACTCATTTTCGGAGGTGTATATTTTTTGGCTTCAAATTCTTCAAACACACATTCTGCCAATCATTCTGCCAATGCAAAAAAATTACAGGTCATCCCGCTGGGCGGACTCGGGGAAATCGGCAAGAACATGACGGTACTGCGCTTCGGCAATGACATCCTCGTCATCGACGCGGGACTGATGTTCCCGACGGAGGACATGCTCGGCATCGACCTCGTCATCCCGGACATCACGTATCTGTTGGAAAACCGCGACTGTATCAAGGGCATCGTACTGACGCACGGTCACGAGGATCACATCGGCGCTCTGCCGTACGTCCTCACGCAGATCGACGTGCCCGTCTACGGCACGCCGCTGACACTCGGCATCCTCAAGGGACGCCTGGAGGAGCGCAGCGTTTCGACGCAGAACCTCCACCCCATCATGGCGGGCGACCAGCTCCGCCTCGGCTGTTTCGCCATCAAATTCGTGCGCGTGAACCACAGCATTCCCGATGCCGTCGCGCTCGCGATTCGCACGCCGCTCGGCACGATCTTCCACACGGGCGACTTCAAGATGGACTACACGCCCGTCGACGGCAAGCTCACGGACTTCAAGACGCTTTCGGAAATCGGCAACAAGAGCGTGCTTCTCATGCTCGCCGACAGCACGAACGCCGAGCGCACAGAGCCCGTACCGAGCGAAGCGACCGTCGGCGTCGCCTTCGACCGCGTCTTTCGGCGCGCGCGCGGGCGCATCATCGTCGCCACCTTCTCCTCGAACGTCTCGCGCATCCAGCAGATCATCGACTCCGCCGTGCGCTATCGCCGCAAGGTGGCGATCCTCGGGCGCAGCATGGTCAACGTCACGAACATCGCGATGGAGCTCGGCTATCTGACAGCACCCGAGGGCACGATCATTGACATCGACGAGATCAATCGCTACAACGACAACCAGATCGTCATTGCGACGACGGGCAGCCAAGGCGAGCCGATGTCCGCGCTGACGCGCATGGCGATGAGCTCGCACCGCAAGGTCAATATCACGCCGATGGACACCATCATCATCTCGGCGACGCCGATCCCCGGCAACGAACGCTATGTCGGCAAGACCATAGACCTCCTGCTGAAGCTCGGCGCCGACGTCGTCTACGGCAGAAGCGAGGGCATCCACGTCTCGGGGCACGCGGGGCAGGATGCGCTGAAGCTCATGCACAACCTCATCCGCCCGCGCTACTTCATGCCCGTCCACGGCGAATACCGCATGCTCGTGCGCCACGCCAAACTCGCGCAGAGCCTCGGCATGCCCGCGGAAAACATCTTCCTCAACGAAAACGGCGGCATCCTCGAACTCACGCGCAATACGGCGAAACTCAACGGCAAGGTGCAGTCCGGCATCGTCCTCATCGACGGTCTCGGCGTCGGCGACGTCGGCAACATCGTCCTGCGCGACCGCCAGCAGCTCTCGCGCGAAGGCGTCATCATCGTCGTCGTGACGATCAATCGCTCGACCGGCCGCATGGTCTCCGGCCCCGACTTCGTCTCACGCGGCTTCGTCTATGTGCGCGAATCCGAGGAGCTCATGGACACCGCCAGAAGGCGCGTTTTCAACGCCCTCAAGAAATGCGAAGATGAACACGTCACCGAATGGTCTGCCATCAAGACGACGATCCGCGACGTTCTCGGCCGCTTCATCTTCGACGCCACGCGCCGCCGCCCCATGATCCTGCCGATCATCATGGAAGCCTGAGCGCCGCACACCACAAAATAAAGGAAGCGCTGATAAAATGAAGTCGCCCAGATTTGCGCAGATGCGCTGTACCTATCGAGGAGACAACCCGGAGGCGTAGCGGTGCTACGTCGAGGATTTGTCGACGATGAGAGGGCAGCGCAGATGCGTGAAGATGGGTGGCTGAATTTATCAGTGGTTCCTAAAATAAAAAGCGTACAGAACACATCTCAAAGTCTGTACGCTTTTTCTATTGTCCGTATAAGAAGCAGTCCACGAGCGCCTTACAGGTACTCTTCCAGCCGCTCCTGATCCAAAATGCGGATCGTGCGCGACTCCACCGCAAGAATCCCCTCCCGCTGCATGGCGCTCAGCTCGCGCGAGAGCGCCGGACGCGATACCGCGAGATAGATCGCCGTCGACTCACGGCTCTCGGGCAGGCAGATCTTGCCGTCCTGGCGCGGCTGCAGCATCAGATAGCGCGCGATCTTGCCGCGCAGAGAGCCGCTCGCGAGCACCTTCAGCATGTTGTTCATCTGGTACGCCTTGCGCGCGAAATCGCGCAGCAGATTTCGCTGCAAGATTCCCTGCAGGCGTGCAAGCTGCGGCTCTCTCGCATCGCCGGGATCCTCATCCACCGCCCCCTGCGTCAGCATGCGGCTCGAAATCTCCAAAAGCTCCGTAGGCACGAGCGCTTGCGTAAACATATCGTAAGCGTGCTGCTCGATGAAGAGATACACCTCCCCGAACATCACGCCGGGCTTTCTTATTTCGCCGAGAAAGATCTGCCGCCCCGCATACGTATCCTTCAAGATGCGCACAGCACCTGAAACGAGCAGAAAGAGTCGCTCCGGCACCTCGCCCTCGTGAAAGATGACCTCGCCCTTTTTGTAGCGCACGAGCCGCACCTGACTCGACGCGAGAAGCGCCTCGATATCCGCATCCGTCATACCGCGCGCAAGGCTCGTCCCCTCGAGCTGCTCTCGAATCCCCTGCCGCATACTTGCCTCCTAAAAAATTCACTCGCGAATGAACACCTTTTCAATCTCCGCCGCAACTTCCACCGTACCACGACAGGAAAGGAGCACTTCGCCTTCAAGGCAGAACCTCTCGCCGCTTTCGACGAAGAGCGTGCCGCCCGGCTGCTCCACGGCAAGGCGCCGCCCCTCCGCCTCGCCTCCTAAGGCAAGCGCGAGCGCGAGGCTGCCCGAGCCGCAGGCACGCTCGAAGACGCGGCTTTTCGCGCGCGGCACAGCAACGTAGGGGCGGATGCGAAAGCGTTCCTGCGCCAGACGCGCAAACGGCACGATACCGTAAGCATCGGCCTCCGCCTCGTGCATGAATCGAGACAGCAGCGCCTCGTAAGATGCCGTCGAAAGATCAGTGGCTTCGATCACAAGATGTGCGATCCCCGGCAGCAAGACGCACGTCGCTTTGACGGCGACTGCGTTCGTCGCCGATATCGGTCGCAGCGCCTCGCTCGCCACCCCGTCCAACGAAAGCCGCCGCACGTCATGCGCCTGCGGCATCTCGGCGCGCGCCAGCCAACGCCCCGCGCCGAGTGCACGCGCCTCAGCCTGCAGCGGCACCGCCGCGCCCGAGCACTCGATGAAAAACGGCGCACGCGCGCCCTCAGCAACCGCCAGTGCTGCCGCCGCAAGCGTCGCATTGCCGCAGAACTCGCCGCCCGCCATCTCAATGCGAAGCAATGAGCTTTCCGCATGCGGCAGGACAAGAAATCCCGCCTGTTCTGCCGCCAGATGATCGTAGTCCATCGCCTCGCACAAGAGCGCGGCGCGCATCGCCGGCTCGACATCTCCGCGCAAAAACACCGTCGTATTGCCCAAGGGGCTCAGCTTGACAAACTCCAGCTCCATACTGCGCCTCCCCGCAAAACGTACTCTTTGCAGTTTCCATGCTTCAAATCTCTCTTGAACGCATTCGACAACACGATTTTAAGCATCGGTAAGTGCCTCATCCAACAACTCATCAACGGAATGATAACGCTTGTACCTTTCAGGATGATGTTTCATTTCATCGTATTCAGCGAGCGCCGCACGCGTTTCTGCATGGGGGACGTCGCGTTTGATCTCAAATGGTATGCCGTCGTAACGAACAGCACTGCGCAAGAACAGCGTGACAGCCGTGGACATATTGAGTCCGAGATCACCAAACAACGCTTCCGCCTGCTGTTTGAGTGCAGCATCTACACGCACATTGATGTTTGTCGTTGCCATGCTAATCACCTCAACACTTATTATAAATTATTTGCGCACGTTGTCAATACAAAGTAAAACACGATAAATAAGGGGAAAACGCGAACGGCGCAGGCGCTGCATCTTTCGCAGCCGACGCTTTCAAGGCAGCTGCGCGAGATGGAGCATGCCCTGGGGCGACGGCGCATGGTGCGCGGCGCAAAACCGCGAACAAGAAAAATAAGCGACGCCTGTCGAGAAAAACATCGGCAGGCGTCGCTTTTTCATTTGTACTTTTTCACGACAGGCTTCGCAGGAAGTTCCGCATGATCTGCGCGCCGTCCGGCGTCAGGATGGACTCGGGATGAAACTGGATGCCTTCGATCGCATACTCCTTGTGGCGCACGCCCATGATCGTGCCGTCTGCAAGCTCGGCGGTGACCGCGAGACAATCCGGCAGAGAGGCGCGCTCGATGATGAGCGAGTGGTAGCGCCCGACCTCCGCGTTTTCCGGCAGACCGGCGTAAAGCCCCTGCCCCGTGTGCCGGATGGGCGACGGCTTGCCGTGTACGATTTCCCGCGCACGCACGATACGCCCGCCGAAGACCTCGCCGATCGCCTGATGCCCGAGGCAGATACCGAGGAGCGGCACCTTGCCCTTCGCCGCCTCGATCAGCGCCTCCAGATTGCCCGCCTCCTTCGGCAGCCCCGGGCCCGGCGAAAGGATCACGGCCTCGTAGCCCACCTGCAGCACCTCCTCGGGCGTCCCCGCGTCGTTGCGCACGACCTCGACCGCAGCGCCCAGAGAGGTGAGAAGCTGGTAGATATTGTAGGTAAAGGAATCGTAGTTATCAAAAAGCAACAGCATCGTTTTCCACCTCCTCGACGACCTCAAAGAGCGCCCGTGCCTTCTGCAGGATCTCCTGATACTCCTTTTCCGGCACGGAATCCGCCACGATGCCCGCGCCCGCCTGAATCACGGCTGTTTCATCATTTTCGATGCGCATCGTGCGCAGCGTGATGCACATGTCCATGTTGCCGTAGAAGTCCATATATCCGACCGTGCCCGCGTATGTATCGCGCCGCACGGGCTCAAGCTCGCGGATGATCTCCATGGCGCGCAGCTTCGGCGCGCCGCTGACCGTGCCCGCGGGGAAGGCGGCCGCCAGGACGTCCATCGCCCCGCATCCCTTCTTGAGCCGACCGACGACCTCGGAAACCATGTGGAGCACATGGCTGAACTTCTCGATCTCCTCAAGCTTCGTCACACGCACGCTGCCCGCTTCACTGATGCGCCCGATGTCGTTTCGCGCGAGATCGACGAGCATGGCGTGCTCGGCGCACTCCTTGGCATCCGCCTTGAGCTCGGCGGCGAGCGCCGCATCCTCCTCCTCGTTCCTGCCGCGGCGGCGCGTGCCCGCGATCGGGTAGGTGAAGATCTTGTCACCCGCCACCTTCACGAGCATCTCGGGCGACGCCCCGACGAGCTTGACGCTGCCGAAGTTCAGATAAAACATGTAGGGCGACGGGTTGACCTGGCGCAGGCGGCGATAGAAGTCGAAGCTGGGCTTCGTGATCTTCTCGCGAAACTGCCGCGACGGCACGACCTGGAAGATGTCGCCGGCGAAGATATGCTCCTTCGCTTTTTCAACAGCGGCGATAAAATCACCCGAGTCGTTTTCGTACTTCGCGAGGAAATCGAGCTGCACCGCGCGCTTTTCCTGCCGCTGCACGCGCGGTGCGAGCGGTGCGCGCAGCCTCGCGGCGATCGCTTCCATCCGCCGCGCCGCCTCTTCGTAGACGGTATCCGCCGTTTCTTCGCTGACGCGCGCGAGATAGATGAGCCGCGCCGTATTTTTCAAGGCGTCAAATACCACCATGTGACGGCAGACCATGAACTGCCCTAAGAGCTCGTCTTCGCCGAGCGCCATCGTGCGCACGCGGTCGAAGGTCGCGGCGATCTCGTAGCTCAGATAGCCGACCATGCCGCCGTTCGCCAGCGGCAGCTCCTCGTCCTCCACCGCCGGGCGAAAGGCTGCCATATATTTTTTGAGTGTTTCCCGCGGCGTGCCGTCGAGGCACTTCATCAGGTCGTCTTCGCGTATCATCAGGCGATTCTTGAAGAGCTGCAGGCGAATGAAAGGCTCCGCGCCGATGAAGGAATAGCGGCCGAACTGCTGATGCGTCGTATCGACCGATTCGAGGATGAAGCCTTCCGCTTCGCCCACGAGCTTGCAGTATACGGAAACCGGCGTATCGAGATCCATGGAGATCTCCGCCGTGACGGCGATGACGTTCGCCGTCTTCGCCAGCTCTTTGAAACGCGCCAACGATGGCTGCAAAATCATCGTGCTCACCCCCTCAAGCATGGTATGCCGCATCCAAAGCGCGGCGCATCGCTGCGATCAACGCCGCCGCTTCCTCCGGCTTATCCGCAAGCAGAAGCCGCACGACGGCGCTGCCCACGATGACGGCGTCCGCCTCCGCCGCAGCCTCGACGGCCGCCTCGGGCGAACCGATGCCGAAGCCGACCGCCAGCGGCGTCTTCGTATAGGCGCGCGCCTGCTTGACGACCTTGCCGATCTGCCTGTAGTCGACCTGCTTGACGCCCGTGACGCCGTTGTTGGAAACGCAGTAGATGAAGCCCGCCGCGCTCGCGCACGTCTCCTGCATGCGCGCGGGCGTCGTGCCCGGCGTGATGAACTCCATCAAAGGGAATTCGTGCGCCACACAAGTCTCGCGCATCTCGCCCGCCTCCTCATGCGGCACATCGGGCAGGATGACGCCGTCCATGCCCGCCGCCTTGAAGTCCTCGACGAAAGCGTCAAAGCCGTAGTGCAGCATGTTGTTGACGTAGCCCATGCCCACGAGCGGTATCTCGGAAAAGCGGCGAATCTCATGCACGAGCTCCTTCGCTTTCACGAGCGTCATGCCGCCCCGCAGCGCAGCGACGGAAGCCTGCTGGATGACGGGCCCGTCCGCCATCGGGTCAGAGAAGGGCAAACCGAGCTCGATGACGTCGGCTCCCGCTTCTTCTGCGCGCCGCACCGCCTCGATCGTGCCTGTCCTATCGGGCATGCCCGCCGTCATGTAGATGATGAGCCCTTTGCGGCTCTCTTTCCTGCGCCCTGCCAGCACCCTGTCCAAACGCGTGCTCATTCGCTTTCCCTCCCCAATGCTTTAGCTACCATCTGCACATCCTTATCGCCGCGCCCCGAGAGGCAGACGACGACAATGCCGTCCGCCTTCGTCTCGGGCATGAGTTTTTCAAGATAGGCGAGTGCATGGGAGCTTTCCATCGCGGGCACGATGCCCTCCGTGCGGCAAAGCCGCTGAAAAGCCGCCAGCGCCTCCTCGTCCGTGACGGAAACGTACGCTGCGATGCCCTTGTCCTTGAAGTAGGAATGCTCGGGGCCGACGCCCGGATAATCAAGCCCTGCCGAAATGGAATACGCCTCGACGACCTGCCCGTCCGCATCCTGCAGCAGGTAGCTGTAAGCGCCGTGCAGGACGCCCGGCTCGCCCGCGCCGCTCAAAGTGCGCGCATTATCGACGGGAGCCTCACCGCGCCCGCCCGCCTCGACGCCGTACTTCCTGACGGCTGCCTCGTCCTTGAAATCGTAAAACGTGCCGATGGCGTTGCTGCCGCCGCCCACGCAGGCGACGAGCGCATCGGGCAGCCTTCCGCACACCTCCTCGACCTGCGCGCGGATCTCCTCGCCGATCATCTTCTGGAAGTCGCGCACCATGCTCGGGTACGGATGCGGGCCGACCGCCGAGCCGATGATGTAGTAGGTATCCGTGATGTTCGTCGCCCAGTAGCGGATCGCCTCGCTCGTCGCATCCTTAAGCGTGCCCGTGCCGCTCGAAACGGGAATGACCTTCGCGCCCAGAAGCTCCATGCGAAAGACGTTGAGGCTCTGGCGCTTCACGTCCTCCTCGCCCATGAAGACATGGCATTCCATGCCGAAGAGCGCCGCGACCGTCGCCGAGGCGACGCCGTGCTGCCCCGCGCCCGTCTCGGCGACAATGCGCTTCTTGCCCATGCGCCTTGCCAAAAGCGCCTGCCCGAGCGCGTTGTTGATCTTGTGCGCGCCCGTGTGCAGAAGATCCTCGCGTTTGAGGAAGATGCGCGCCCTGCCGTAATGCTCCGTGAGCTTCCTTGCAAAATAGAGGCGCGTCGGACGGCCTGCGTACTCGCGCAGGTAGCGGCGGAACTCCGCCTGAAAGTCCGCATCCTCGCGGTATTTCGCATAGGCGGCCTCCAACTCCTGCAATGCCGGCATGACGATTTCCGGCACATATTGTCCGCCGTATGCCCCGAATCTTCCCTTCTTAGCCATATATCTCCCTCAACTTTCTTCTACTATCAAAACAAAAATCTATTTTTTTCGCCCTGCTCATGCGCTCGCCTGCGCGAGCACGCGCGGCTCCGCCAGCTGACGTGTCATCGCCGCAACATCGTCGGCGCGCACAAGCCCCTCGCCCACGAGGATGCCGCCGCAGCCCGCCGCCTGCAGACGGCGCGCGTCCTCGACACCGAAGATGCCGCTCTCGCTGATCACCGTGCGCGCCTCATCCACCAGCGGCAAAAGCTCCAGGGTGTTCTCGATCGATGTCGTGAACGTCTGCAAATTGCGATTGTTGATGCCGATAAACTCGGCGGGCGTCGCCAGCGCCGCTTGCATGTCCGCCGCATCGTGCACCTCGACGAGCACGTCGAGACCGAGCTCCCAGGCGCGGAACACATACTCCTGCAGCTGCGTCGGCGAAAGGATGCGCGCGATCAGAAGAACGGCGTCAGCACCGAGCAAGCGCGCCTCGAAGATCTGGTACTCGTCGATGATGAAATCCTTGCGCAGGAGCGGCAGGTCGACGAGAGCGCGCACGCGCACGAGATCCTCATTCGCACCGAGGAAATGCGGATCGGTGTGGACGGACAGCATCGAGGCGCCGTTCTCCGCGTAAATGCGCGCGAGCTCCTCCACCGTATGCGTGCGGCAAAGACGCCCCTTGGCGGGCGACTGCAGCTTGCACTCGGCGATGAGGTTCCAATCGCGTTTGCGGAAATGCTCACTCATCGAAAAGCTGCCGCAATGCCCCTTCACCCGCTCCTTGAGCTCGGCAAGCGGCAGGCGGCGCTTCGCCTCTGCCACCAACTCGCGCTTCTTCGCCACGATCTCAGCCAGAATATCTCTCATCGTAAAGCCTCCCATTCTTCACAACTGCCATAAACTCTTCAATCTTCTCGACGGACTTCTGCCCCTCTGTCTCAAGGCTGCCCGAAACATCGACGCCATAGGGGCGGAAAATCTCGCCCGCCTCCTGCACATTGTCACTCGCCACGCCGCCCGCGACCAGAAGCGACTTTTCAAGCCGCCGCGTCTCCTCTGCCGCCTCACGCCAGCGGAAGCACTGTCCCGTGCCGCCAACAGCCGTTTTGGAAAAGCTGTCGAGCAGAATGAGCTCTGCCGGATAGGCGTTCGCCGCCGCTGCCGAGAAATCATCGCCCCAGCGAAACGCCTTGATGACGGGGCGATGAATGTCTCGCGCATAAGCCGCACTTTCATGCCCGTGCAGCTGCACGAAGTCAAGACCGCAGAAGTCCGCGATGGCGTTGACCTCATCCGTCGGCGCATCGACGAACACGCCGACCTTGCCGGCACGCCGGACATGCTTCGTAATATCGCGCACCACTTCCGGCAGAACGTGGCGCCGGCTCTTCTCGTAAAAGATAAAGCCCAGGAAGTCCGCCCCGGCGTCTTCCGCCGCGAATACTGCATCTTCTGTACGCAAGCCGCAAATCTTGACCTTCATGCACTCACTCTCCTTTACGCTCCAAAAAAATTAAACCATCCCGCCCCGCAGGAATACGTTCCTGCAAGGGGCGAAATGGTTCGCGGTGCCACCCTTTTTCAAGTCAACATCCGGAGGGAAATAAAAAAGCCACTTCGCCGCATCGGGACGAAATGGTTTCGCTGCCACCCTGAATATTGCCTTCTCTTTTCGGGTACAGGAAAAACCGATACCCTAGCCCGCTAACGGAGGCAACCGTTCCAGCCTACTCGGCAATACCTTTCGGTGGACTCTCACGGGACCATTCACCTTGCACCTTCCGCCGATCATCGCACCACCCCGCAGGGTCATCGGCTCGCTGTAGGAAAGCTCTCAAAGCTACTATTTCCCGCTCTGCGATTTACATATTTGAAAATTGATGTTGCCATTATAAGATACACAGAAGCGTTCTGTCAAGGGTTTTATCCTATTATTTTTCTATGATTTATGATTTGCAAAGAAAAAGCATGACCCAGACGGCCATGCTTTTTCTTTGCCCTCGTTTTTTCACACTCGAATCGGAGCATAGCGCTCGCTCCCGAGCACCTTTTCCATGTACTCATACGGCGTGATGCGGTCTTCGACGACCATGGAAAAGACGCTCGGGCTGCAGCCGGAGACGAGCATGACACCCTGCTCGTTCATCTTGACAGGCTGCTGCTGAAGGCGGCTCTGCACGTTCCAAAAGACGATGCGAGGCAAGCGATAGCCCGCTTCGGCGAACATCTCCTTCGCCTGCTCGAAGTTCGTCACATCGGCATTTTCCGTGCAAGCGTCGAACTCCATATCCGTGATGATGTAGAGCACCTCGGGCAGCTCCTCTTGCGGCACCTTGCCCGCAATCGCCGTGCGCAGCAAGAGTCGGAAAACGCCCTCAAGATTCGTGTTTGCCACCTCATCGAACGTTCTGCAATAGCTGACCTTATCCGCAAGCGTCGCACCCTTGATCTGAACCAGGCGGGGCTTTTCAGAAAAGGTGATGAAGTGGTTCTGAAACGCTCCTGTGTTGCGCTCCGCAAAATAAATGGCAAGCGAAAGCGCGACGCTGCTCGGCAGAGGATCGCCGCCCCCATACATGGAGGCGGAGCCATCGAGCACGACGAGCGCGTTCTCCCCATGTGTATAGTCCGGAAGCGCCTGCCATGTTACATCGAGGGCATGTATCTCCTGCCCCGAAAGCGCACGCTTCTCCCACTGGCAAAGCGGACGGATGATCTCGTAAGGATAGAGCGTCCCCGTATGAAGCGTCGCCTCCCCGCGTGCCACACGCTCCAGGAACGCCTCGTAGCGCTCTCGGTCGTTGCGCAGGAATGCCGCACGGTATTTGAACATCGCCTTCGACGGCTGCTTCTCATAGTCAAACGAGTAGTCCTTCGCGCGCAAATAATTCTCGATGATTGCAATATGGCGGCGCAGCTGCACGAGTGCCTTGCGATACCGGGCTTCCTTCAACCCGAGGAGATTCGCAAGCCGCCTCGCCTGCGCACGAGTTACTCGCGACGAGGTGTTGACAGACGGCAGCCACTTGGCGAGAAGCGACACCGGCTCCTCCTGCCGATACGCGTCCAGATCGCTTTCGAGCTGCTTGCGAAGCAAGCACACGACAGCAGCTTCTAAAGGCGTGCCGAGCAGCACGAGCATATCGTCCCAGCGTCCGTACACCGGGATGAGAGGCAGATTCTTCTCCAAACATACGGGCGCATAGGCGGCGAGATGGCGCAGGAGCACGCGAAAGACGCGCCGCTCGCCCAATCCCCCGCGAATGTCGCGCGCATAAAAAACGGTGCGCAATGCGCGCACAGGATCCTCGGCAAAGGCGCGCGTGAAGCGCACGACGATTTCCGCCTCAGATGCCGAGCGCAAGGCTCCCGCCGCAGCAAAGAAGTCGAGCACGTCCGAACCTGAGCTCGCATAGGTCACGGCATCGTTCTCCGTCCGCGTATAGAGCCTGTTGCTTTCCTCCTTGAGCAAATCGAGCATCGTACTTCCTCCTTCGCGCAAAATGTCCGGCGCAAAATGCTGCTGCAAATGTGCCGGACATATCCATTCCCACAGCATACACCGTGGCTATTATCAGTGGTTCCTAAAACAAGATGCCACGGACGGAAGCGACAAGCCGCCCCGTCCTGTGAGGTCGAGCCTCACTACCGGTCTTCTACAGGTTGGTTTGCTGTTGGCATCTTTTACGAGACACGTCCAGAATGGATCCCCGTTAAGGTATCACACTATAGGGTTGGAGAAGTTGCTGCAGGTGCCTCATGTATAGGATATCATAGAATAGGCTATAGTGCAATAAATTTTTAAAATATTTCGTATACTTGCGTCAGTGCAATGATATTCTCCGGCAGAACATCGAACCTGTTTCATCCTCCTGCTTGTCCCTTATGCTATAATAAAGGAAAAACTCCTTGCCCGCTGCACAAAGAAACGAAAGATGCCGCAATACAACGACCAGCTAAGTGCTCATGAAAGGACGAAACCACCATGCAATACACCGCACACTACGCCTCGCCGCTCGGCGCCGTCACTCTTGCCAGTGACGGCACGGCGCTCGTCGGGCTTTGGTTCGACGGGCAGAAGTATTTCGCCGCCACGCTCGATGATGAGCACAAACAAAAGAGCCTCCCCGTATTCGAGGAGACTCGCCGTTGGCTCGATCTTTACTTCAGCGGCAAAGAGCCGGACTTTTTGCCGCCGCTCGCACCGAAGGCCACGCCGTTTCGCAAAAAGGTCTGGGACGTCCTGCTCTCGATTCCCTACGGCAAAACCATGACCTACGGTGAAATCGCCGCGCGCATCGGCAAAAAGAGTGCCGCTCACGCCGTAGGCGGCGCCGTCGCCCACAACCCCATCTCGCTCCTCATCCCCTGCCACCGCGTCGTCGGTACGAGCGGCAGCCTCACGGGCTATGCGGGCGGCATCGACAAGAAGGCGAAGCTCTTAGAGCTTGAAGGCGTGGCTGGCGACACCTACCAAATCTTGCCCGCGAGGAACCAGAAGCGCCCGCGATCTGCCGATATTCTTTCGTAGTTTGAGCGACCGAGACCGATGCGGCGCGCGTAGTCGAGGCGCGCGAACCAGTCGGGCGCGTTGTAGGCGAGGCCGATGCCCCAGCCCTTAAGCGTCGTCGTCGAGCCGTCGATCGAGCTTCTGCCGGCGTCGAAGTAGGTGCTCGCGACGAGTCCCGGCACGTCGGTGTAGTAGCGCAGCTCGACCGTGCCGAGCATGCCCTTGTCGCCCGTGCCCGTGCCCTGCGGATAGGCGCGCACAGCGTTGGCGCCGCCGATATACATCTGCTCAGAGCTGTCGAGATGCTTGGACGCCGCCTGCCCCGACAGTTTGACCATGATGTCCGCCTGCTTGCCGAGCGTCTGCACTGCCGTGACCTTCGCCTCCGCTTTCGTGAAGCCGCCGGCCGTGCCAGCCTGTCTTGCCAGCATCCTTGCATACGTCGTATCCGCCGTGACGTTGCCCGCCGTCAGCACGAAGTTGTAATTCAGCGAGAGACCGTTCTTGCGGTCGCGCCAAAAGCCTTCGACGCCGGCATGGACATTGTGCGAATGCTTCTTGCTGTCCGCCTGCCCCTGGAAGGAATCGATGTCATCCTTGAGCCTGCGGTAATCGTAGCCGTAGGTGACGGCGAGCTTCTCGTCTGTCGTGTGATAGATGGGACGGCTGCCGTAGATGCTGATCGTGTCCGCCGTGCCGTTCATGCCCAGGCTTCGCAAAGGACCGCCGACCTCGTAGTCCATACGGCTGTAGCCAATGCCGAGCGACGTGCCGCCATGTCCGACGAGCGCTTCGTAGTTCACATAGTAGTTGTGCATCGACTTGTTGGATATCACGGCGCCGACATTGACCTTCGAGCCCATGCCGTCGACATTGTAGATCGAGTGCTGCACACCGTAGCGGTAGCGCCCCGTGGATTCGCTGCCATAGTTCTCGGCGTAGAGGATCGTCGCAGACGGCTTGCCGTCCTCGATGTGCACGGTGACGTCGCTCGAGCCAAACGTCTTGCCCGCGCTGAGCATGCCGACGGCGCGCGCACCGCTGAAATCACTGATCGTGTAGAGTGCCGTTTCCAGATCCTTCGTGCGGATGATCTCGCCCTTTTTCAGACCTGCCAGGAACCCTTGAGCCGCTGCATCCTTGAAGCGGCTCTTGTTGTCGATCTTCACGTCGCCGTAGCGACCGGGAATGATCTTGATGATGACATTGCCGTCCGACGATTCCTGCGCGGGCAGGTAGGCGGCGGCGGCCGGATAGCCATGACTGCGGCAGTAAGCCGTAATCTGATCCTGCAGGTCGTTGAGCCCCGCCAGCGTCGTCTCCTTGCCAATGCGCGCGAGAAGAATATCGCGAATCTCGTTATTGTTGAGCTTGATTTCATCCTCGACATCGAGCTGGATATTCTTCACGAGGAACTTCACTTCGTTCGTCGCCGTATTCTTCTTCATGCTGTTCTCGACGCCCGCCTGCGCGCCCGGCAGCGTGCCCTCGATGTCCTGCCCGGGCTTTGCGAGCGAAGATGCGGCATACACCGGCACCGCCGCCGTACTCGCGAGAAGCCCCAAGAGCACCGCCCTTGTCAAAGTATGGTGCAGCTTGTTTTTCATGCCCATGATCTCCCTTGCTCTAAATTTATGGATATGCTGCTTCGTGCAGTCTTCCTCCT
>ERZ772957.600-NODE-600-length-27722-cov-7.131023_pt1 | contig 27722 bp, 24 predicted proteins | sample MGYA00580682_ERZ772957 | MGnify/ENA primary metagenome ERZ772957 (study PRJEB29015, sample SAMEA2737921) | human oral metagenome | biome: human oral; feature: human-associated habitat; material: dental | place: China | collected 2025 ...
AAAGGCTTGGGGCATTCTAATGGCGGACTGGTTTATACAGTATTCCTGCAGCAATTCCTAGCAAACCATTCTGGGTTAGAGATGGAAAAGCTCTTGACTATTGGCAGTCCTTATAATCTAAACAAGAAGAATCTCAATCATCGAGTCCCAATGCTAGATGACTTTGTAGCCAATCGGGAAAAACTGCCTAAGAAGCTGCAGCATTTGTCGATTTTGGGAATCTTTTTCCGAGATGGAGATGGCATTGTCCATAGAAGCAGTGTAGAGGCTGGGTGCTTGATTTACAAAGGAAAGATTGCTTCGTATAGAGAAGTCGTCATCACAGGCAAGGCTGCTCATCATTCATCTCTACCACAAAATGAACAGGTAGTTGATTTGATTAAAGGGTTTTTATTTCAATAATTATTTTACATAATTTAAATTCAGTAAAAATCAGAAAGACAATAAAACAATGAAAATGGCAGAGATTCTTCATAGGTATTATGGTGATTTGGATCTGGTAAATGAAAAATGGAACAAAGACTATGAAAGCATTTTAATTAAGCCAAAGGTTGATCACGAATATAAAAGATGCCGTATACTGATAAAGACTTGGGGGATGAACCGGTTATTGTCGTCATCGACGACTGTCATTTTGGTTTATTTATAATTCCAAAAGAGGTACCTATCAGTAAAAAAATCCTCTCTACAAAGGATTGTAAAGGAAAGATGGCTATGCGTTTTTATCCGTCCTGGTGCACAAATTTAAATAAAACAGCTCGTGCAACACAAGGATGGCAAATGGATTATTTTCAAAAAGTCGAATTAGAAGAATAAGTTTTAGGTAAAACAATTAAGTCAATTTTTAAATCTATAGAGATTGCATCATTTAAGTTATGTATTTTGATATGCTTGTATAATTTTTAAGATGTTTTTAAAGATATTAAAAGGAGTTCCAATGAAAAGAAACAAGGCTCTTTTAGTTTATTTGATAGGAACTTTTAGCCAGTTGTTATCGGTTTGCCTAGTTGTATTTTCTTTGAATTATTACGGTTTTCATTCAAATTTAGTAAATTTTTTGGGAATGATGATAGGTGGCATTTCGACATCCTTATGGGGAAGTATAGTTGCCGTTCGGTATTATCAGATTAATTTAAAGAAATAGTAAAAGATTTTTTTAACATTCATACTAGTTATAAACATTATTTATTAGCATTTTTGCTAGTTATTCTTGATTTCTCTTTTCTATTATTTGGTGGAAAAATCAAACAATTTATTTGGTTTTTCCCTTTTCTGATGTTTTTAAAATTTGTTTTATATGGTGGTTTGGAAGAAATAGGTTGGAGATACGTATTTCAGCCGATTTTACAAGAAAAGTTGCAATATTTTCAAGTAACAATTTTAACATTTTTTATCTGGTCAATTTGGCATTTATTATTCTTTTATATAGATGGTTCCCTAGTCGGTCTTCAAATTGTTCCTTTTTTATTTGGATTGCTTACAAATTCTTTCATGCTTTCATCTCTTTATTTAAAAACAGAAAATCTCTGGATTTGTGTTATGACACATTCAATTATAAATGTTCTTTCTCAATTAACTATCAGTGACGATCGTTCCGAAAGCTATCTAATCAGAATTATTGTCATTTTTGCATCATGTTATCTGGCCAAGTCCAGCAAAGTTAAACATAAAACGGATTAGTACTTAGAATGGTTCAAAACATTATAAGTATGTATACAATAAAGACAATAAGAGTTAAATCATTGATACATTTTAGCATAAATATTAGAGTGTCTAAAAGAGCATTTAGTCATACCAGAATATGCCCACGAAGCTATAAATTTTCAAGCCAATGATCGAGTCTATAATTTGCTCTGTGGTAGCAAAATTCCATTTCGATATGTAGAAAAATAAGTTACAGAATAAAATAACAATCAGTAGATCCGTAAGATTTGCTGATTTCATTGTTTTTAAAAGGTACAAGAAAAACTAAAAATTTATGTACAATTGACTAAACTAGAGCTAAACCATTGATACAACTGAATTAGAAGCATAAAGTACATTCTTTAAAAAGTGTACTTTATTTTTGTTTTGTACATTATTCTGGAGTGGTATTTTGTATATTTTATAGTTCATCATATTATCAAATCTAAGAAATTGATTTGTACATTTTTTCAATGATAATCAAGGTATAATAAAAAAATTAAAGTTCGAATTCTGAAACTACTTTCATATATAAAAAATTGAATCTAAATTGCTGTAGGCTTATAATAAAGATAGGGATAAAAAGAAATCCTCCTAGAAAGGAGTATACTGTATCATATGTGACAGTATTATTAATGAATCATGAAAAAAATAATTACTATAGTACAGTGCATTTTGTTTCCCGTGTCTCCTTATATAGCTAGAGAACTATGCTTGATGAGTAAAAATCTAGTCGATAATATGTTCCTTACATTCTTTATCATGCTAACAATTTCTTTTTGGCTTGGTATTTGGAAGTTGGGAGATCTTGTGGGAAATCCAAAATAGAAAGTAAAAAGTTGTGCTAGAGATGAGATTTTTATTTATTTTAATTATTTCTATACCTTATTTATTTTATTTAAATTGGAAGGATAAGCATAAGCAAAAAAATAAGTCCTTTTGCTATCTTTATAAGTTTTATATGATTTACTTGTGGTTTATCCTCATAATTTCTATAATGGCTATCGGTATTTTTTCCCTTGGAGTATTAGCTGTTAGAGGCGAAAAACTTACGTCTGGTTTCTTTGTTTTATCTTTTTTAGGTATAGTTCTATTTAGTTTCTATATTTTTAGTATTCTAAAAGAGATAAAGGACTTAAAGCAAATAAAAGGTAAGTAAATATTAACTAAGAGAACTAGCTAACTAGCTTTAGTAAAATATAACACGGCCATGATTCATGAGCCGTGTTTTTGTATGAATGTACAATTGAAAAAAAACTAAAAGTTTATGTACAATTGGATTAAATAGACTAAGCTATTGATATAACTGAATTAGAAGCATAAAGTACATTCGTTAAAGAGTGTACTTTATTTTTGTTTTGTACATTATTTTCTAGTGTTATTTTGTATGTTTTTTAGTCCATAATATCATCTAGTCTAAAGAATTGATTTGTACATTTTTTACTCAATTAACAGCAGAAGAAGTGGTGATTCAATTGTACATTTTATTTAAAATAATTAAGGTTATAATAATAGTATTTGAAGCATAAATAAAGTAGATACAGTGGTATAATAAAGTCAAAAGACTTTCAGGAGAAATGACATGAGATCACATACAGTTATTCTAGGTGCTGGTGCTACGATTGCAGCAATTCCAGATGGTGATAAAAATGGTAAAAGCTCTTCAGTTATGAATGGATTGCTAAAAAAACTTAATTTAGAAGAAATTCTTGCTGGTGTTGAATTACAGACAAAGAGCGAAAATTTGGAAGATATCTATTCAGAATTATTTAAGAGAGAAGAGTGCTCTGAAATAGTTAGGAAGCTAGAAGAAAGACTCTATGATTATTTTGCTTCGTTGGAGTTACCTGATGAACCAACAATTTATGATCTTTTAATATTAAGTTTAACTAATAAAGATTGCATAGCTACGTTTAATTGGGACCCTTTACTTATACAAGCTTATGTTCGCTGTTCAAAAATTACTCTGAACCTGCCACAAATTCTTTGTTTACATGGGAATGTAGCTGTCGGTTTTTGTGAAGAACATACTGAGTTTGGAACAGTAGATTACTATTGCCCAACATGTCATAAAAAATTAAATCCAACAAAATTATTGTATCCCGTAAAAAACAAAGACTATTCTTCCGATGGATACATAAATTGGTGTTGGAAAGCATTAGATTACTTTGTTGATGATTCATATATGTTAACTATTTTTGGATACAGTGCTCCTAAGAGCGATGTAGATGCTGTTAATTTAATGAAAAAAGCATGGGGAAATATTGAAGACCGACCACTTGAAGAAGTTTCCGTAATAGATATTGTAGACGAAGCGACTATGCTAAATACATGGAAAGACTTTATTCATAGCCATCATTATAGGTATTCAAATTCATTTTTTGATTCTTACTTAGCAAAATTTCCAAGAAGAACTTGTGAGACTGTATTTGCAACATTTTCATTAAATGTTCCTTCTGATGGTAGTAGAGGATTTAAAGAGAATTTTAATTGGGACATGATAAAAGAGTTTTTATCCGATATGTTAGTTGAAGAACAGGAAAATAAAGGAAAATCAAATTTAAAATCGAAATATTTAGTTTGGGATGAAGATGTTAACAAATAATCCAATTAATCATAGTGTACTTAAATTGTCAATGGATTTCGATAATGCTTTTAAACATAAAAATATAGAGGAAATCTATAGACTAATAGAATTTGGAAAAAATATGGAAAATACTATTGATGACATTTCCAAAATTCAATTATTTTATTCTATTGGGACAGCATATGGTGATATATTTGAACTAAGTGATAACCTAGTATTCAACATAGATACCGATTGTACAGTTCAACAAATTTATTACTTTAGAAAAGCTATCGAAATTTCAAATAATATTGATATAAATCCTGAGAACAATAGCTTTGTTCACCCATTATTATGTTCACTATACACCAATTACGCAAATCTATTAGATGCTTGTGGTAGAAAACAGTTAGCTATTAAGATGTATTGTAAATGTATACAAATCAATCCAAGCTTCACAATGGCTTGTGGTAACTTGGCTATTTCTCTACATCATTATCGTAATTTTTTGAGTGATAACGAACACCTTCACTTTATTAAAAAAATTAAAAATTTAATTGAAACAAGCATAACTGTTTCAGACCCAAACAGAGTTGATTATGCAGAAAAGCGATTTATTGAACTTTACGAACAATATCTTAATTATAAAGACTTAGATGAATGCTCTTGTAAAAACATTGATTATAATCCTAATTCACAAAAGTATCGCGAATGGTGTTGGAACAACGGGCTATATCTTAATCCACTTAATGACTTACAAGCTGTCGATATAAATAGATATGATGATAATCTTTTACTACCAAGTTTATTATTTCAATCGGATAAAGATTTAAACAAATATATTTCTATGTTTAATCAAATTAAGCAAGAATATGTTTATGCGCGTTATCTCTGTTTTAATAGCATTGAGGTTGATTCGGTTCATTATGCTGACGAGAATGTTAATCTTATTGATTGTCTGGACTACGTACAATACTCTATCAGACTTGAAGGATTAAAAGCGGCTTTTAAAACACTATATTCATTATTAGATAAAGTTGCAATGTTTATAAATGAATATTATTCTCTAAAAATTGAGACTAGACAAGTAAATTTTCATTCAATTTGGAGGTCTAATAGCGATTTAAATAAATGCTTAGATAAAAACATTGGTCTGTCATCTATATTTTGGATAGCGAAAGATTTTGATAATGGTAATAATTCTTTAACAGCTAATCCAAACTCAAAGCGATTGAAAATTATTAGAAATTATTTAGAGCACAGGTTTACTAATATAACATTGAATTTTTTTGATGGAAGTGAAGATAATAATGAAACTAGACTGTATCTAACTGAATTTGAACTTCAAGAGTTTGCATTAGATTTGTTAAATCTTGTAAGAGAAGTTATTTTTTCACTCAAAAATGCCATTCAAATAAGTGAAAATGAAAAACAATCTAGTCTAAGCCGTTATGTTGCTTTAATTCCGATAAATTATGAAGAAGTAGATTCGGAAGATAAATTATAGCATTGAGCATACAAATTATAGTCGTTTTAAAAAGCGTAAGTCCAACTGAAATTATAGAGTTGAGTAATATGCCTGTATGGTGGATATGTCAAGAAAATCTTAATCACCGTTACAAAATTCAAGTAAAAGAAAGAATGGCATACAAAAAAACGAAATAAAAGGGCGTGTTCCATTTTCAAAGGCTACAGAAGAAAGCAAGGACACTTTGTACGGTTTAAAAAGATATAGATAAATAAAAACACTTTAAATAAAAAGTGTTTTTTCGTATATAACGTATATAAAATATACATTTGAAAAATTTCTAGTTTTCACTTAAATAAAGTACAATATAGAATAAATAAGAGGGTTATAAAAATTACAGTATTCGTTTAAATAAAGTACATTCTTTAAGGAGTGTACTTTATTTTTGTTTTGTACATTATTTTAAGAAAGAATAATGTACAACGTTTGTGTCGATGGAGGTACTAAAGATGGACTAGTAAATGTATATTTTGAAAGAAAAGGATGAGTATAGGTTAGATATTTATAGAATTAGAGAATGGTAATTGACTAATAGTCCCAAATTGTTTTATAATCGCAATAAACCCAATCACTGATACCAAAGAGTGCTAAAAATGACTTGTTTTTATTATTTTCTTAGTGGAAAAAATTTTATAATATATATTATGGTGTACTAATATGTCCTTTTAGTTGTTTTATTTTTGTGATATAATGATTAAGTTAGGAGGGCTGCTTATGGTTGAATTCACTCTTGAACCTTTCGCTAATGATACTTTTCGACTGTTAAAGTCTCTGAAGGAGAATCAAGTCGAAGTGAAAGGCGATTATTATATCTCCCTATCTCAACAAGAGATAGCTGACATCAACCACATGTCAAAACTAAAAACAAATAGATTATTACGTGATTTGATTGAGGGAGAGTATGTTTGTCCTTATCAAAACAAACGTGGTAAGTATGCAATTACTGAAAAAGGTCAAAAAGTTTTATGCCTAATTCAGAAAAAAAACGCTTGACGAAGGAGAGAATGATGGTACAATCATTAGACAAGACAAGACAAGACAAGACAAGACAAGACAAGACAAGACAAGTAATTAAGGTTATTTCTTTAACCTCTTTTTATGCTACTAAAAGAAAAACAGAATTTACTTCTAAGTGTGTAAGTTCTGTTTTTTGTGTTTAAGGAGGTTTATTGTGGAAATCAAAGATATTCTAAAAAATGGCGAATATGATTTGCTGACAGATTTTTCTAAAGACGAAATTGAATGGTTGAATGATAGAATCAAACTCCGAAAAGATGGAAAAGCGGGTGTCGAATGTATTATCCGAGGCTTGAATAGGGATAATGATTATTTCGAGCTAAAACCAGAAGAAGTTGTTAGACAGTTATACGCATATAAGCTCATTGAGACTTATGGTTATCCGAAAGAATTGCTTGATTTTGAAGTTTTGACAACATTTGCCGGTCGTGAAAAAATTAGAGAAAAACGGATTGACATAGCTATTTATGAAACCGATAAGAAAAAGAAAATTTCGATAATAATTGAGGTTAAGAGACCAAATGTATCTGATGAAAACAGCGTTGAAGATAACGAATCATCAACACCTAAAGAGCAAATGGCTTCATATTGTAAGCAAAATCAAGCTCAAATAGGGGTTATTGCAAACGGTGGAAGTTTATTGAAGTTTTATAAATCACCTGATTTTGATAATGAATTATCGTTATCCACTTTTCCAAGTTATAATGAAAGTATTGAGGATTGGCTCAATGAACAGAGATTTACACTTAAGCAGCTAATGATTTATGATCGTTTAGAAAATGAAACTTTAAAAGAAGTTATTTCAAAAGTTGAACAGCGATTTAGTGCTAATGATTCTAGTGATAAAGCTTTTGATGAATTGTTTAAGTTAATTTTTACAAAGCTTTATGATGAAAAAATGTCAGCAGATGATGCCGATGAAATTTCCAATCAAATACGCTACGGCAACCGTACTCTTAAAGAAATTGATGATAGACATTTTCGTACTTTAGAATTTAGAGCTAAAGAGCAAGAAAGTGCCGATGAAATTTACAGGAATATGTCTGATTTATATGAAAGAGCAAAGAAAAAATGGGCTGGTGTCTTTCCATCTAATTCAAGACTAGAGATGCAGAAAGCAACCGTCAAAGCGTGTGTTAAGGAACTTCAAAACGTTAAATTATTTAACTCAAATTTAGAGGTGGTTGACGAAGCTTTTGAGCAATTAGTAAACAAAGGTCAAAAAGGAGATATGGGGCAATATTTTACACCACGATACGTTATTGATATGTGTGTAAAAATGCTGAACCCGTCCCCTGACGAAAAGATGATTGATACTGCAGCAGGAAGTTGTGGGTTTCCAATGCACACTATATTCCATTCTTGGAACATCTTAAATCCAAAAAAAGACAACCTTTTTACCACCGCTAAACGAACACAAAAAGAAGAAGACTATGTTAGAGAAAATGTTTTTGGTATAGATTTCAGTGAGAAAAGTGTTCGAGTTGGGCGGATGTTAAATATCGTTGCTGGCGATGGACACACAAATGTTATTGAATTAAACACTCTGGATTATGAAAATTGGACAAAGGACTATGTTAAAAATGAAGAGTGGTCTGATAAATACAGAGAAGGTTTTGATAAGCTAAAAAATCTTAGTCGCAATCCTAAAGCAGATAGCGATCTTAAACGATTCAAAGAATTCGATTTTGATATTGTCATGGCGAACCCGCCGTTTGCTGGTAAACTTACAAATAAAGAGCAGCTTCGGCAATACTTGTTAGGGCGGAAAGAGGGAGATATAAAAGCAGATTTACAAAAAACTGTAGGTAGAGATGTTTTGTTTATTGAAAGAAATATTGATTTCTTAAAACCAGGTGGACGAATGGCTGTCGTTTTACCTCAAGGACGATTCAATAATTCTGACGAGAAATATATTCGTAATTACATCTTAGAGCGTTGCCGTTTACTTGGGGTTGTTGGATTACATGGCAATGTTTTTAAACCACATACAGGTACAAAAACAAGTGTGCTATTTGTTCAGAAGTGGACTGATGAAAAGTGTGGCTATCCTAATATTTGCCCTATGCCACAAGAAGATGAGAACGGAAATATCGACTATCCAATTTTCTTTGCGACTATGCAAGAACCAAGTAAAAATGGTTCAGGGGATAAAATTTATGTATCCGAAAACTATGTTACTTGGGCTTCTTATGAATACGAAACAGTCAATGTCATTACTAGAAAAAGTGATGGTGTTATCATTTCAGAAGAAGAATATGAAAGAGAGCGCACTAAGAAGACTTTTAGCAAAACTCACTATAAAATTCAAGTAGAATCAAGAGTTAATAAAGTAGAAAAAATCAACAAGGATGGTGAAACACAGTTCATAAGAGATCTGTTCGTAGAAGAATATGGCGACCTTAATAACCATAGGCATTGGCAGTTAGAAAATGTTGAGTTTATTATCAAGCAAAATAAAAAATCTGATAAGAAGCCCGATAAGATTTCGATTGAGGAGTATATGTTGCTAGATTCATCTGAAAAAGAAGATTACAAGAAGTCTCCTATTCTTGGGAAAAACGACAATCCACCTATTTCATACGATGAGTATAACCAACTCTCTAGCGAATGGAAAAAATATTATAAAGTTTCAGAAGAAATAAACGAGTTTACAGAACGTATTAAAGATACTCATGGTCATATTTTTGTAAAACATGATCTTTTCAATCATGACCCAGAATTAGAGAACAAAAACCCTTATAATCTATACTCACAGGATGGTATTGCAGAGGCCTTTTTGGAATTTGCAAGACAAGAAGGACTCTCTTTTGTAAAGGAGAATTGATTGTAATGGCAAAACTTAAAATAATAAACTTCCAAAAAGTTTGTCGTGATGAGGATTTCCGCATTGAAGCAGAATATTGGAATTCTAACAAAAATAAATTAGCTCTAAAAGCTAGTGAAGTTATTTCTTTTTCACAATATGGCACTTCTAAAACATTAAATGAAGATAAATTGGGCTTTCCCATTTTAAGGCTTAATGAATTTGATTCCTTCTTTATTGGAGAACCTCAAAAATATACAGACAAAATTGATAAAGAGACTTTTTCTAATCTGAAGCTCAAAAAAAATGATGTTTTAATTTGTCGCACAAACGGAAATCCAAAATATGTTGGTAGGGCTTCGATTGTTCCGGAAGATTATGACTATGGCTTTGCTTCCTATCTTTTTAGAGTTCGACCTGATTCTAAAATTATAAACTCAGCAACATTAGTCACTTACTTAAATTCTAAGCATGGTCGTGAAGAAATCGAAAAGTATTCTTTGATAAGCAATCAAGCTAATTTTAGCCCTGCAAAATTTCTGAAAATCAAGTTACCACAATTTAGCAATCTATTTCAAGAAAAAATAGAAGATGTTATTTTTAAATCATATAGTCTTTTAAAACTTTCTAAACAGAAATATAATTATGCGGAAGAATATTTACTTGACTTATTAGGATTTGATAGTCTCTCTAAACAAAGAAAAGAGAAGCAAATATCTATAAAAAGCTTAAAAGAAATTGAGCATTTCAATCGATTTGATGCCGAGTATTTTCAACCTTCATATGAAAAACTTGAAAACAATATTTATGATAATTTTTCAGGAAAATCAATAAAAGATAATAATATTAAGATTATTGACGTATCTTTTTCATTAGAAGCGCAGAAGGTATACAAATATATTGAATTATCAAATGTTGGAGATTATGGAGAGATAAAAGATTTTACAGAAGATATTGGTTCTCGATTACCAAGTAGGGCAAGAAGGCTGGTTAGGACTGGCGATGTTTTAATTTCAAGCCTTGAGGGTTCTATTGAAAAATGTGCTGTCATCACAGAAGAATTTGACGGTGCTATCTGTTCCACAGGTTTCTTTGTTTTAAGAAGTAAAGATGTATCTCCCTATTATCTATTATTACTATTAAAATCAAAAATAATGCAACCACTCCTTAGAAAAAAAAGTTCAGGGACTATAATGCCATCTATTGGAAGAGGGGAGTTGGAGACACTACTCATCCCACAGATTCAGTCTGATACACAACAAAAAATTTCGAATATAGTTAAGGATAGTATTGATTTTCGGAAACAAGCAATAGAATTAAACATGTTAGCACAACAAATGGTTGAAATTGCTATAGAAGAGGGGGAAGATGAAGCCCTTACATTTATAGACAAGAACTTATAACACAGCCCCACTGGACTGCATCGCTTCCATATTCTCTTATACGGAAAACTACAATCCTTGTATTTTGAAATTTTTGATTTTTTCAAGATAATTTGAGAAAAGGAGTAAGTCCCAAGGCAGACTACTCCTTTTTGCTATATTTTACGCTACAAACAGCTTTCTGATAAGCAAACTTTCTTATTGACTTCTGTTCGTCAAGCGTTTCGATAGAAAAGATGAAATAGTGGTCTTGATGATCCTTTGCGTTCTCCTTGTTTAATTTAAAATAGTTCTTCTTTGATTTAAACATAAACAGAAGGATATCATCAATCAAGAAAGTTAAGGGAGTATCTAGGGCAGAGTAGTGGTAGAAATCAGACTCAAAGCGACGGTAGCTATCGCTGAAATAATCTATTTGTAATTCATTACGGTGGAATTCAAGCTGATTCATACAAGATATCCTCCAGTAGCTCAATAGTAGTAATATCGTCCAGTAAAATGCGTTTATGTCCTTCAGTTGTTTTTATCAAGATATACTGAGGAGTGATAGTGGGTATTGTACCAATATAAATCTTCAATTCATTCTTTTCCTGGGCTATAATCTGGGCATTTATCTGATTGGAGTATAGCTGACTAAGTAGTAGTAGCTTTTGCTCAGGTGATAGATGGGTGTGATAAGTCAATCTGCTGGTATCATCTGCAAGAGCAGTTGTGTGTTCGGATAAGAAAAATCCCATCCATTTCTGCATCCCTGTATCTTGATACTCTCTAGCTGACTGAAATGATAGATAGGAACGATCAATCATAGTTTTAATCTACGCCGTCGGCAGAGTGTCCACCGACAAGTTTACTCCTTTCAATATTACTACAGGAACCTTCCATCAGGACGGTTCCTTTTTGAATGGCTAAAAAGCCATATTTTTCTCGTATAGCGTCTACAGCAACTTGTAGCTTCTCTTCTTTCTCTAATGCCTCTACATCATCAAATAGAGAGAGTAATGTATAGTTTTCGTCCACAAAGCCACCATAAGATACTCCAACCTGTCTAATAGCTCCTGAGGTGTATTTACTCCTAAAGAGGTTCAGAACATGGTCAACCATCGTTTTAGGGAGACTAGCAGGTTCTATCTTCATTTGTGCATTGATGGAACTTTTCATCTCCATCTTAGAGTAGGAGATGTGAATAGAAACGACTGTTGCCTTTTTATGAGCATTCCTCAGGCGAAGAGCCACTTTTTCCGCCATTTCTGCAAGGGCGATTTCAATTTCTCGCCTATTGTGATAGTCACGAGGCAGTATCTGAGAATTACCTAGTCCATGAGATTTAGGTTTATAGGGGGTGTGGACATTGCTTTCATCCACACCGTTTGCATGGAACCAAAGCTGAACACCTACCTTACCAAATTCCTCTTTAAGCAGGTCAGGATTGCTATTCGCAAGCTCTTTTACAGAAGTGATACCCAGCTTTCTCAGTCTCTTCTCTGTTCGACTGCCGATTCCCCAAAAGTCAGTGAGATTGGAAATAGACCATACTTTTGTTTCAATATCTTCATAGGACCAGTTCGCTCGCATTGTCACGGCCTTTTTTGCCTCGTTGTCAAGAGCTAACTTTGCAAGCAAGGGATTGGAATTACTCATACCTATAGTGGAAATAATGCCTGTCTGTCTCCAAATTTCACGCTGTATCAGTGCTGATAGATTATCCAACTTATCCTTACGAGACAATGAATGATTAGGGATAAAGTAGTTCAAAGAGCTGGTCAAGTCAATAAAACCTTCATCTATAGAATAGGGGAGGATGTCAGACGGTGATGCGAAGTTTTGAAAGATATGTTGGATTTCGATATTCTTCTCAATGTACAGCTCCATCCTTGGTGGAACAATGAGGGTTCTTCTTGCCCAATTCTCGATAAAAGATTTGTATTGGGGAGTAACCTCTATCCCTTGTTTCCAGGAATTCTGGTAATTGAACTTTCTCGTCTTGATATCAAAAGGGAGGTCATAGGAGCGTCCAACATTACTTTTTCCAAAAACCTTCTTAAACACAGGAGAAGCTGCAAGTATAAGCTCAGCACTGTTATCTGCTCGGCTCATAACACATAGAGAGGTTCTAAGAGGATTCAACCCCCTTGCGACACACTCCACACTTGCATAAAAGGATTTCATGTCTATAAAGGCAATGTCCGATTGTGGTTCCCTAGAATAGTCAATGTATCCCATAAAAATTTCCTTTACTGTTCAATCGGGGTGAAATGCCCCACAATCTTTCCAATAATGCGAGGGTTTTCTTCATAAGGTGCAAATATATCATCGTAGTTCTCGTTGATAGAAACTAGACGGAGATAAGTCTTGTGTCGGTACACTTTTTTCACGTAAGTTTGTTCATTAAACTCAACAGCGTAAATATCTCCATCATCTAGGTTAGTGGATTGCTTAATCAAGACCACATCTCCATTTGGCAGTTCTGGCTCCATTGAGTCTCCAACAACCCAGGAGGCAAAATCATGAGAGATATTTTCTGTTGAGTAGGTAAGAGTATAATCTCCATCATTGAAGTAGGAGTAGCCTGTTCCAGCTGATAAACCTTCGTAAGTTTTGTAACTATATAGGTCAACGATATTATCATCATCTGAATTTTGTTGTTCCAGTAATTCGGATGAGTAGTTTACAACCTTGTGCTGGTTTGACTTGTTCAAACGGCTGTAGATACGAATAATTTCTCCGTGTTCAGTGAAGTAGTCGGTATCCACTTCTAGAACCTTCGCCAATTCATTGAGATTATCGAGGGTAGGGAAGGATTTTCCATTTTCCCAATTAGATACCGCTACTTTAGAAATGTTAAGAAGTGAGCCGAGTTTTTCTTGGCTCATTTTTTTCTCTTTGCGAAGTGCTTTTAAACATTGACCTGAAAACATAATAAACCTCTTTTTTAAAACATTTTGTTAATTAACTTTTTTTGATTCACTATAGTTGTTAACTTTTTACTTTACAAAAATTTTATCAAAAAGTTATAATATACGCAATAAATAAACCATATAATTAACAATAAGGAGCAGGTATGAAATTTGTTAGCTATAAGCATTCCTTAATCTTAGGTGATAATCACATTGTGACCAAGCAATTTATCGTCATCAAATCCTCTGACGGTAGCTTGCACTTTACAAATTTTCATCGCTATGTAAAGTCATCCTCGAAGATTAAATCAATTACTGATGATGGAAATAAGCGATTTTCTTATGTCATCAAATTTCTCAATTATGCCTTTGGTGAAAAAGGGATTACTAGCTTAGATCATCTAACTCTTGATATGGTCAAAGATTTTCTGATGAATTATGGCTTAGGGACTCTTCCAGGAGACTCTAAACACCGAAAGAAATCTACGGTTAAAATTTGTATCAATACTGTACTTGATTTTCTAACCCTTTACCTTAAGGAACGCAAAGGCAAGGCAATTTTATGTCCTAGTGATCTTTATGAAATAACCACCTTCACTAATAAACGAGGGAGATTGATTAAGCGAAAAGAACCTAAATTTGATGTTTATGTGGATGATAGTCAGACCGAACAATCTATTTTTAGAGATATGCCAAATGTAGCCTTTGAAATGTTGTTTGCCCACATTGCAGAATATCACAAAGACTTACTCATGGTGGTAGCACTGGGAGCTTTTGTGGGCTTACGACCATCTGAGGCTTGTAATGTTAGGCGAGAGGATAGTCCGCTAGGAGCAGGTATTTTGTTTCACCAAAGTGAAGGCGAGACCTTCAAGGTAGAGATTGATCTACGAAAAGAAATGTCTTTGAGAAGTGATTTAAGACCCACAGGACGAATCAAGAAAGAACGGATGCAGGCAGTGCCTTATATCTTCCTTGAGATATTTTTAGAAGTATATAACGACTATATGAGCTATCTGGAGGGTAAGAAATATGAGAAAGATTATGGACCTCTGAATCTAAACAAACGAGGGAAAGCTCTTACCTATGATGTCTATTATCAACGCTTTCGTCGCATTATTCGAGACGAGATGATTCCACTTTACTTGAAATCAGATAATGCAGAAGTGGTGTTTTTTGGTCAGCTCTTGCAAGAACACAATATCTCCCCCCCATATCTTCAGACATTGGTACACGACCCAGTTAGTTCTATCCGGCGTGTCAGAAATTAGTGAATTAATGTCAGCAAGAGGAGACAAGTCGCCAGATAGTGCCTGGGTTTATTTGCAGAACAAAGGTGAAATCGCTAAACAATATGAACAGGTCAATAATGGCGTATTTGACTACATGAGCTGGAGAGCAGATGATCTATTTGGTAAAGGAGGAAAAGCATGAGCGTTTTCGTAAAAAATGTTCTGGAAAAAGTGCTGATTGACCTAGACAAAGATACTCCAGCAACTAGAGAAAAGGTCAGCCAGTTTCTTTTAGACAATACTTGGTTCGGGTTCTCCATCGATAGGAGTAATTTTACCGTTTCAGAGGCAGATGCTGATGTTTTAAAAGATAAACTAGAGTGCTACCTATCTGCGCAACCAGGAGTAAAGTCTATATCCGGCATTTTTAAGCAAAAATACTCGGCTACACAAGAGTATTTTAAAGAGTATGTGAAGCTTAACAACTTAGATGAAGGTAGCCAGTTTTACCTACAGGATTTTCTAGCCTATTATTTATCTAAGGATCTATTCTTGTACAACGATAAAGAGTTGGAGAAACTGATTGAGTTGGCTACAGAAACTCTCAGCAAAAACTATGGCGACGAGTGTATTGCTTTTGTCTCTTGGCTTTTGCAAAAAGGAGTGACTCGCTATCGCAATACTTATGAGATGACCAGTCGCTATACCTTGGAAGATAAAAATGGTGCTTATGAGCTGAATGATTACCTAAAATTGATGTTTTATCTCTTTAACGACGACTATATACAAGAAAATGAGATGTTGGCTCAAGCGGCTTCCTCTAAAGACTATGCAGATACATGGCTGTACCTAGCCCTCCATTTCATTTGTGCCCTTAGAACAACTGACTTAGAAAGAATTGGACATCCACAATTACCGAGAGAGCCTGAAGAAGTGCTAGCTGCTGTCAAAGAGGGGACCTGGGATACGAGCGAGGCAAGAAAAACGCTTCTTAGCATTACGACCCGTTTAACCTATCTCAATATCAAACCTACCAAAACACAAAGAGCTTCAAATGTCAGTCAGTTAAAGTTTCATGTACCAGAAAGCTGTCAGGTGTTAATAGGAACTCTTTTAGCCGTGTGTGAGGCTCACTATCATCTTTTCGAAGAAAATGGTATAGATGTCCCACTCATTCGTAAAATTACTGATTATGAGCGGATTAGCCGATACATGGGGGATGAGATTGGATCATTCTTTTTGGAGAGAGACTTTAGCAGTCGATCAGCTAATAAATCCTATCTCCAGGCTGTAGCCATGCTGACAGATGATATCTTAGAAGAAAAATCCGAACTGAACATCAAAGGCTACTTTCTAGCAGCCCTAGCACGAAGCCACAAGGGTTCGTATGATGAGTTTGCACAAACCACCACAGCTTACCTCAAAGATGCTCAACTGGGACAATTACAGCCCGAAATGGTCGCTAAGGAACTCTTTGAACGAGGTGTTTTGTCCATGGTACCGTCCATGTTGTTAACGATTGTAACGAGAGGGAAATACAAAGAGTTGAGCCCTAGTCAGCAAACCCAAATGATTAAAGAATTGGACCTATCCCCTGCGGAAATTGAAAAAACCTTGGAACTCAGCGTTCGAGCAGATACCAGGTCTCAGAAGGCTCTACAAGTGGTTGTGGAAGAACAAATGGAACCCAACCAACTTCTCACAGTTTGTCATCGCATTGGAAATGGCGAAGCTTTCTCCAAGCAAGCTGAGAGTATGTGTCTCTTGTCAGCTCTAGGAAGATTTTGTCCTTATGATGATAGACAGCACTGTGTGGGCTGTACCTACGAGTTACAGACAACCTCAACCTTGTTACTCTTAATTGGCGAGTTTAATCGACTGAATAAACGATATGGCGAGGTGCAGAATGACTTGGAGAAAGGGAAAATTCGTGCTATTTTAGAGCACCAGCTGAAACCCTGTTTAACAGAAATGCTACAAGTCTTGTCTAACCAGTATGGGGAAGAGGTGCTATGTGACTACGAAGAAATTATAAAGGAGCTAGTCAGTTGAACCATCAAGCTAAATTATTTCGAAGTATTAAAACAATTGCTGATTTTGATGATGTCATGGTACATCAGGCAAAGGATTACTTTCATGACTATGTTGAAAAGGGAATTATCTTAACCCTTGATTTTGAAGCCTACAAATGGCAGACAACCAACGAATATGCTAATATCAGCTTTCTATTTAACATCAATCGTTTTCAATACAAGAGAGTGTATGAATCATTATTTGGCATAGAGTACGAAACCTTTGTGGACTACCTAAAAAGCTTTATTGTCCTATCAATGGATCAACATGTGCTGATATCTCTGCAAAGTTTTTTGCGTGACATCAAACGACTGGTCAAAGAGACCAAGCAGAATATACTAGAAGATGTCTATAATATTAAAATTACGTCACCAACCCTATGCATTGACTTTTTCTCTAGTCTTCCTTGTTATGAAACACTTATTATGAACCAGTTTCTGGAGCAACTAGATAATTTGATTACCATCCAATACGAGCTAAAGCCACGCCAACAACGGCAACTAGCTCAGTTTCAGTCTTATTTTGCCTTCAACGATATTTTGAAGGATTACTGGGAGCAGCAACTACCTGATGAAGAACGACTATTTTATTACCCTTTGTACCTCTGGTGGCAAATTACAGCCGTGGTCCCCTTACGTCCTCGGGAGTTCTTGTTGACCCAGAGAGATTGTTTATTTGAAAAGAATAGAAAATACTACCTGACCTTACGACGGAACAATCTCAAAGGGAAGGAAAAAGGTGTCTCGCACAAGATAGCAGAAGACTATTACTTGACCACCTATGAAATTCCTGAAAAGTTAGCTTTAATCATCCAGCACTATTTGGATTTGACCAAAGACTTAGCTTCAACAAAACTGAATACCCTCTTTGTGACGGATACCCACTATAAACGGTGGGAACGAAAAACAGGAGTTAACAATCGTTTTCTAACCTACACTAATCTGAATACCATTCTCAAATACTTTTTCAATGAGATCGTCTCTAAGCGATATAGCTATCAAGTTCACTACCTCAATCCGCCTAGTCGTTTGAAGGACAATGAAATTAATTTCATCCACATTGGTGATACACGCCATGTCGCCATGATTAACCTGATTGCTGAAGGAAGTAGCCCTGTAACAGCCATGCTCCTCGCTGGGCATGATAATGTGGCGACCTCATCTCATTATTTCTCTAATCTCAGCCATTTTATCGAATGTCGGAGCTATCAGGTCTATCGTAAGCTCACCGGTTCACAAACCACCTACGAGATTAGCAAAACACAGTGTAAATATGCTGTCGGAAAAGCTTATGTGCAATTAAACAACAAAGGACGCTGTTACTCCCCTCGTTATGCGCAGGGGGATTTCTCAGACTGTCTAAAGGTCATTAGCAGCCACGCAGAACTAGGCGCTTGTACCAGTTGTCCCTTTTATCGAAAAGCAGGGAAAGATTACTTCTCGATGGACAAAACCTTCAAGAAGTCGGTTGATCAGGAAGCTATGCTGGTTGACCAAGCCATTAAACGAGTGCGACAAGGCAAAGGACATGTAGAAGAAATTGGTGAAGCCCTCTTGAAACTGAGCACTGTAAGCCACTCATACCAAGAATACCTAGCTGCAAAACAAGCCAATAAGGAGGAAAAACATGGCAAGGAAGAAACTAATATCTGACGAAGAATTGATTGAGATGTTTGAACATTATTTAGAGGAGAAGTGTAACAGCAACATCAATCTTTTTAAAATACCTCAGTTCGGTGAACACTTAAGAACAAATGGCTATTCGAAGGTTGCAGATACTACCATCAGACGGAACGATGCATTCAGAGGCCTGCTGGCGGATTTAAAAGCGCAGAGTGATGATGAAGATTTCCAAACTATTATTACTTACAAAACCTTAGATGTAGAAAACTTTATGAGGACTAACCGTACTTCAAGAGCCATGAAAGTAGCATTGATGGAATTAAATCGCCACTACAAACGAATTGTAGAAGTTGCTTTACAATTTAAAGATGAGGCAGACAAGCTAAGAGAAATAAACAAGAAACTAGAGTTAAAGACTGAAAAGGCAGAAAATGATAAAAAAGAGATGAAAGAGCTCCAGGATGAAGTAGTGAAGTTACGGTCTATTCTGAAAACATCTGTCTATCCTGAGATTGCAAACGAACTTCTCAAGGAAGAAGGGTTGTTAAAATCTGACACCAAAGTCATCACAGACAAGTTTTTAGCAAGTCAGATTATTACAGCTGACACAGAGATCGCTTTTAGTAAAGAAACGATAAGTCAATCAGGAAGCAAAAGCAAGATTGTTAACATTAAAAATATGTTGGATAATGCCACAAAATACTAAGAAAGAAAACAAACAATGATTCAATCAATTAAGGAAGTTCCTGAGTTGCTGATGTATTGGGACTTTGAGCGAAATAAATTGGATATCAAACTAACAAAAGCCACGAGTGTTCAGTATGCTCATTGGCTTTGTTCACACTGTTCTTACAGTTGGGAAGCACGAATTAATGACGTGTTTAAAACTTGTCGTAGAAGAAAACAGTTTTGCCCTTGTTGCAACATGGGAAAAGTTTTTAAAAAAGATAAAAATAGCATTCTCAAGATGTTCCCTGATTTAATACGCTATCTTGACTTCCATCACGAGGATATAGATACGATTAAGGAAAAGTTGAGTAAGGAGAAGTTTAACTCAAAACGAGTTTTTCAGTTTAAATGCCCTACATGCCAAATTATCTGGAGAGGGGCTGCTATGAATCCCAAATTATTCCATTCAGAAGAGGGAGAACTCTTTCATATTGATTGTAATGAATGGTCTTATCACTATTTTTATCATGAAGTTTATCCTAATCTTACGAAAATTTACCACGACGAACTCAATCAAAAAAAGTTTAAGGATTTAAAATTAAACGAAAATGTTACCCTACCTCACCATTGGAAGTGTGATGCTTGTCAGCATGAATTTGAACTATCAATAGATAGGCTGTTTTCACGAATAAAAAGGACGGGAAACTACTGTACAAAGTGTCATTCTTCATTCAACAAGCCAATAGCAGAAAAGATGCTGGCCTCTCCTCTTTCATTTTTGCACTCACAGCACTTGGATGAATGGTCTCCTGAGAATGAAATAGCTGAAAGTCAAGTAGATGCTCTTTCAAATATAGACGTAAGGTGGAATTGTATAAACTGCAAAGGCACATATTCTTGTAAGGTCCTGAATAAGGACAATCACAGTTGTCCTTACTGTCAGGATCAGCAAATGCTAAAAGGATTCAATACACTAGAGAAAACACACCGATTTCTAAAAGATTTCTGGAATGCTAAAAACACCCATAGCCTTGATGATTACTGGTACAAGTCGAATGATTTAGTGAGTTGGGTTTGTCCTTGTTGTGGTATCGAATTTGAATGTAGTCCAAAGGAAATGGTTTTAAGAACTGAACTTGACAATCAGAATTTTCAAACCTGCCCAAACTTTTGTGAATGGGTAACTAGTATTTTCAAAAACAATGCGTTGTACAACGAACCAATCTTGGTTGAAGAATGGAGCAAGAAAAATAAAATGCCTATTTTTCTCGCACAAACAAACATTGAGACCAAAAAATATTGGTGGTGTTGTTCCAAATGTCATGGCGAATACCTTTGTTCAATTCCTATAAGGCGAGAAGTGAAAAATAGCTGCCCTTATTGTAACGACGAAGAACCCCTAAAGGGATTAAACACGTTACTAGACCTTTATCCTGACTTGGATAGCATGTGGGATGTTGAGAATAATCATTCTACGGAAGAAATCGTATTAAATACTAAATCTAATAAACGCTATCTTTGGCATTGCAATACATGTCATTATAATTTCAGAGAAAGACTTAATGTTGTTTTAGAACGATATCTGAATAGCAATCCGCCTAGTACAGATAATGTTTGCCCAAATTGCACGGATCGGATAATTCCTGTAGTTAAAAACAATCTAAAAGAAACGCATCCTCATCTAATGAGCGAATGGGATTATTTAAATAATATACTTCTTGCTAATTCAGAAAGAGTAACAGCTAAAAGTCAAATTAGAGTTTGGTGGAAGTGCAAAAATAATCCTAATCATAGATACAAAAAAATGATTAAGGAAAGAGTTTTATTAGAAAAACGTAGCATGGAACCTTGCATTATCTGTAAAGGCCGCAGACGTAAACGAGAGCATTTTGTTCCATATAAGTAAAAAGCCAATCTATCATGACTGGCTTTTTAAGATGCAAAGAGCTGTGATAACGACATTTTTAGAGGAGGTACACAAACAAGGCTTATTTGATGCATCAAATCTATTTTTACAGAATGTACAAATAAAAAAATTTTCAGTTTTCACTTTAATAATGTACATTTTTATCTTAAAAATTAAAAGTTGTGATTTTTAGTTTTCCGTGAAATAAAGTACATTTTTTCAATTTTTGGCGAAAAAAATTTTTTTTAGTTACTATAATTATATCCCTTATGACATCTTTCCGAAAAACTATAATTTTCTTGAAAAATATATCTAGATATGCTATACTACTGTTATAGAAAAAACGGAGAAATATGATGAGACGTGAGCTGTTATTAGAAAGAATTGATAAACTCAAGGCTACTATGCCCTGGTACGTTCTAGAATATTACCAATCCAAACTGGCAGTGCCTTATAGTTTTACAACCTTATATGAATACCTCAAGGAATACGATCGATTTTTTCGCTGGGTTTTAGACTCTGGTATATCTGACGCTTCAAAGATTGCTGAAATTCCCCTCTCGGTCTTGGAAAATATGACTAAAAAAGACATGGAAGCTTTCATTCTTTATTTGCGAGAGAGGCCGCTTCTCAATGCCAATACAACCCAAAACGGTGTTTCCCAAACAACCATCAACCGAACTCTTTCGGCTTTGTCCAGCCTATACAAATATTTAACAGAAGAAGTGGAGAATGAGCAGGGGGAGCCTTACTTCTATCGAAATGTGATGAAGAAAGTCGCTACCAAGAAGAAAAAGGAAACTCTATCTGCTCGTGCAGAGAACATCAAACAGAAGCTCTTTTTAGGAGATGAAACCGAGGAATTTCTCCAGTATATCGATACGGAGTACCCTAAGAAGCTCTCTAATCGGGCCCTGTCCTCTTTCAACAAGAACAAGGAACGGGATTTGGCCACCATTGCTTTGTTGCTAGCCTCTGGTGTTCGTCTGTCTGAAGCTGTTAATCTAAACCTGAAAGACATCAATCTAAAAATGATGGTTATTGAGGTGACAAGGAAAGGTGGCAAACGTGACTCTGTCAACGTTGCTGCTTTTGCTAAGCCCTATTTAGAGGAATATCTGAGCATTCGGAGCAAACGATACAAGGCCGAAAAGACGGATACGGCCTTCTTTTTGACGGAATACCGTGGCACTCCTAATCGAATCGATGCTTCCAGTGTCGAAAAAATGGTGGCCAAATATTCTGAGGACTTCAAGGTGCGGGTGACTCCCCACAAACTCCGCCATACACTTGCTACACGTTTGTATGATGCAACCAAATCTCAAGTTCTCGTCAGTCACCAGCTAGGGCATGCTAGTACACAAGTCACTGACCTTTACACCCACATTGTCAATGATGAGCAAAAGAATGCTCTAGATAAGCTTTAATTTACATAATTAAAATTATGACATACACAGAAAATACTCTACGATTTTTAATCATAGAGTATTTTTACTTAGATAGTATTTAACCGAATCACTTCATCGGCCTTTTCCCAAATCACTGGATTATGAGTTGCAAGAATTATCAATCGGTCTGGCTTTTTCAATGATAAAAGCAAGTTCATAATTTCTTGTGAAGTTTCTGGATCGAGTGCTGCAGTCAGTTCATCTGCCAAAATCAAAGGAGGATCTTTGAGGATGACTTTAGCCAAGGCGACACGCTGTGCTTCTCCGCCTGATAATTCATAGATTTTTTGATCGAGTGTGAGGTAATTCAATCCCACCTTTTCTAAGACTTCTTCTTCTCGCTGCTTCTTCTCTTGTTTAGTCAATTTTTGACCAATCAATCCAAGTTCTAAATTGGCCGCTACGGTCTCGTTTTCAAGAAGACCAAAATTTTGAAAGAGATAGCCTAATTCATTTTTGAAAAAGTGATGAGATTTGATTTGCTTAAGCTCTTGCCCTCGGTAGCTGATGCTTCCCTTATCATAAGGTTCTAGCTTAGCCAGAATATTGAGTAGGGTTGTTTTGCCACAACCGCTATTTCCGATTAGGGCATAGACTTTTCCTGCTGCAAATTGCAGATTGATATCCTGAAAGACAGTCCGTTCTCCAAATGATTTTGCCAGGTGTTCTATTTTTATCATATTAGGCTCCTTTCAGAATAATGGGCAAGAAATGCTCCTCTTTATGCGAGCGGTAAAGTAGAATCAGCCATGCATTGGTCGCAAATAATAAAAATGTGACGAGAGCAATCCACCATTCCAGTGTGAGAAAGAAAATCAAGACACTACCTAATAGCAGCATGGTAATCTCTGATACGAGCATACTTTTGTGAATTTTCAAAAAGTCCATGCCCGCAATTTTCTTCAGAAAGATCGGTCTTCTAAACTCTTCAAAATAGAGGAAATTCATGGTGTTAAAGAGTAGAATGGAGGTCGCTATTCCGAAAACACCTCCAGCAATGGTCATGAGGTTCTCTAATTGAATGGATTGCATCATCTGCTGATAGACAGCTGCTGCATAGTCGTATTGACTCACGTTTTTTTCAAGCCCATTCTCAGCTACTAGCTTCTTGCTTTTTTCAAGTCCATCAAAATTTAGATAAGAATTGAGATGAGAGAAATAAGGATTGTCGTAGCCACCAAAGCTTTTAGGTCGAACAACAACCAAAATCGGATCGGTCAAGAATTGCTGATAGTTCATAGGTGTATTGTTGTAAATAAAGCGTTTTTGGTTGTTAGGAAGATAGGTCACCCGTGCTTTCATGGGCAACTGACTCTTTCCTTGATCATCTCTAGGAGTCAGATAATCTTCATAGCGTTTTTTCAACTCTTCTTCTTGACCCTTCAACTTTTCAGGGAGCAAGAGTCCAAATTCTCCAGCTTGCAAGTGATTCAAGCGCTCTTTTTCCTCAGGGGAAACTGAGATCCTTTGGATATCAAGGTAATTTGGAGTGACATACAGGGTATTGGCAAGAGGATCGTAATCTGTGATCGAAAGTTCTCTCCCTGTTCTAGGATTATTCATGAAGCCTTTTGAATCAAAAGATGTGAGCTGATGATGGACCAAGAGACCACCATTTTCAATGCCAGACTCGATTAGCTTAGACCATTTGGCTCTTTTTTCACTTTGCAGCTCTTTATTTGTATTCTGTGAAATGTCCTCCCGATTTACACCAATTTGAACCCAATTCGTCTCTTTAGACCAAGCTACTTGCCCCTCTTGGTAAGTCTGCCAGACAGAACTATAGATACTGACCCGATGGATAGCAAGGCCAATGAGAGCAACAGCGAGAAATTGACAGGTAAAGAGAAAAACTAAAATCCTTTTTACTGGAATTTTCCCTTTTAAAAGGCTAACCAAGTGCACCGTCTGGATGCTGAAGGCAAAAAGAAGGGACAGAAGAGCAGACACAACGAGTAAGAGCGTATTTTAAATGATACTACTTGAAATAATGAAGGAATAGGCAAAGGGGGTTAATTGTAAGCAATAAATCAAAATGGATCCTAAGGCACTGGCTCCAATACATCCTAAAAGCAGCTCTCTGCTGTCTTCCATGAGAGAACGCCCAAAGAGTTGGTACCGTCTCATCCCTGCAATGTAACGAATCCCTGCACTCCTCAATTAAAGTGTTTTTTGAATAATGGCCAATGCACTAAAGCTAAGAATAAAAATAACCAAGGCTAAGGATTGGGAACCAGATCCAAAAAATGTCATAAAAGTCTGCAAGGAATTAGGCTTATTCATGAAAGTCTTTGAGAAACCAAGTTCGTGTAGTTTTTGATCCAACTTTTCGAGTGGTAACTTCCCTGAGAGTATATAGTAATTGGTAAGTAAGCTTTCCTTAGAAGCGAGTTCTTTCTCTGCTTTTTTAATGCCCTTTGGAAGCTCTCCCTCTCCATAGAGATCATAGAAGAAATTGACTTGACCTTGCGAATCCGTTTTTTGAATCTGACGAGCGATTAAACTATTATTTTCCTTTGCTAACTGATCTAAGTTGGACGAAAGCTCCTCATAGATGACAGTTCTTTCTTGTTTAAGAACTCCTACCACAGGGAGGCTTCGGTGGATGAGCGTATTTGGTGAAATAAAGGCAATCCAAAGAAGAAAGCTGGTGACAAAAAGATTAGAAAAGATAATAAAGACTCGTTTCATAAGATCACACTTTCTAAGGGGAGTTGAAGAGAGATACTTCTAGTTTTTCAAACGACTTTATCCATCTATATAATACCATAAAAGTAATATATTAGAAACTATTTATAGGTAAAACTGAGTCCAAAAAAGAGATCCGCAAAAGCGAATCTCTCATGTTTTTATCCTACTACTGCTTCAGCGATTTCTTCACGGCTGATACCAGCAAAATAGCGAGTAATATCTATTGTTTGCAGTGCTTTCAGGACATCCTCACGTTCATATCGAACACCTCGAAGGACATCTTCTACTGCTGCGACATCTTCGATACCAAAGAAGTCACCATAAATCTTGATGTCTTGGATTTTAGACTCGATAACATTGGCAAAAACTTCGACCTTACCGCTAGGGAATTTTGTTCCACGACGGACGTTAAACTCAGGTGATTTACCGTAATTCCAGTCCCAAGTACCAAATTTAGTATCCTTGATACGATTGATTTCCGCCAATTCTTCTTCTGAGAAGACGTATTCTGTCATCTCAGGGTATTCTTTTTTCATATAAGCCAGGAGAAGATCCTTAAATTCTTCAACAGTGATTTTCTCTGGTAGCTCGTCCACAATATTGGTCACACGAGCACGGACAGATTGAACTCCCTTGGATTCAAACTTATCCTTAGAAACCTTAAGAGCATTGGTCAAGACTGACAAATCCACATCAAAGAGCAGACAGCCATGGTGCATGATACGGCCATTGATGTAGGCTTGAGCATTGCCACAGAATTTCTTGCCATCAATCTCCAAGTCATTCCGTCCAGTGAATTCAGCCTTTACACCAAGTTGAGCCAAGGTATTGATTACTGGCGTTGAGAAAGATTTGAAATCAAAGGCTTTATTCTCATCTTCTTTGGAAATAATCGTGTAGTTGAGGTTGTTTAAATCGTGGTAAACAGCCCCACCACCACTGATACGGCGAACAACTTCGATACCATGTTCCCGTACATAGTCGCGGTTGATTTCTTGGATGGTGTTTTGATGGCGCCCGACAATAATAGAGGGCTTATTGATCCAGAGCAGGAAAATTTGATCCTCATCAAGGAGATGCTTAAAAGCATACTCCTCGAGAGCGATATTAAAGGCGGTATCATTGCTATTGTTAATGATATATTTCATTGACGAGACATCCTTTATTTCTTCTTAGGTGAGTGGATAGCCATTCCTAGAACATCCGCAAACGCTTCATACATTACTTCTGAATAAGTTGGGTGTCCGTGGATGGTCTTCAGCATTTCTTCAACAGTGATTTCCATTTCGATAATGCTTGATGCCTCGTTGATCAATTCTGCAGCTGCAGGACCAATGATGTGAACACCAAGGATTTCTCCGTACTTCTTATCAGCGATAACTTTAACAAAACCTTGAGCTACATCTGAGGCGATGGCACGACCGTTAGCCGCGAAGTTGAATTTACCGATGGCAACATCGTATTTCTCACGAGCTTGTTTTTCGGTCAGACCTACTGAAGCAATTTCAGGAGTGCAGTAAGTACAACCAGGAATATTACCATAGTTAAGTGGTTCTACGTGCATTCCTTTAATCTTCTCAACGCAAATAATACCTTCTGCTGAAGCTACGTGTGCTAAGGCTTGACCAGGAACTACGTCACCAATAGCGTAATAACCAGGAACATTAGTTTGGTAGAACTCGTTTACTTGAATTTTATCGCGTTCAGTTTTGATACCTACCGCTTCCAAACCGATATTTTCGATATTTGTTTTGATACCTACGGCTGAAAGCAAGATATCAGCTTCTAAAACTTCTTCGCCTTTGGCTGTTTTCACAAATGCTTTTACGCCTTTGCCAGAAGTATCTACTTTGGTTACCTCAGCCGAAGTCATAATATTGATACCTGATTTTGTAAGGCTCTTTTCTAATTGTTTAGAGATATCCTCATCTTCCACAGGAACAATATTAGGCATAAACTCTACGATGGTTACTTCAGTACCCATAGCGTTATAGAAGTAAGCAAACTCAATACCGATAGCCCCACTACCTACCACAATCATTTTCTTAGGTTGCTCAGGGAGCGTAAGTGCTTGGCGGTAACCGATAATTTTCTTGCCGTCTTGAGGTAAAGCAGGCAACTCGCGTGAACGTGCTCCAGTAGCAATAATAATGTGGTCAGCACTGTATTCAGTTACTTTGCCATCTTTATCTTTTACGTCTACTT
>ERZ772957.602-NODE-602-length-27678-cov-7.945625_pt1 | contig 27678 bp, 22 predicted proteins | sample MGYA00580682_ERZ772957 | MGnify/ENA primary metagenome ERZ772957 (study PRJEB29015, sample SAMEA2737921) | human oral metagenome | biome: human oral; feature: human-associated habitat; material: dental | place: China | collected 2025 ...
CTTAAGCGTGCTCGTCAGAAGATGAAGCTTATCTTCCAGGATCCTTACAGCTCACTGAACCCTCGTATGACGGTGATGGATATCATCGGAGAGCCGATAGATATTGCCAAGACGTATGCCACTCGCTCAGAGCGTGATGCCCGTATTGAGGAAGTCATGCAAGAGGTTGGACTTGATCTTGCATTTAAATATCGCTATCCGCATGAGTTTTCAGGCGGCCAGCGACAACGTATTGGCATTGCCCGAGCCATTGTGTTGGAACCTGAAATCATCGTATGTGATGAGCCGGTTTCAGCGTTGGATGTTTCCGTGCAAGCAAAAGTTATCAACTTGCTTGAGCAGCTCCAGCATGAACATGGTCTGTCATATATTTTTATCAGCCATGATCTTTCCGTCGTGCGCCATATTGCCGATACGGTTTTGGTGATGTACCTTGGCCATGAGATGGAGCTTGCTCCCAAATCAAAACTCTTTACGCATCCTCTACATCCCTATACGCAGGCTCTTCTCGATGTTATCCCGCGCATCCAACACGAGCGTATCCAAGATAAAAAGATCTTACAAGGAGATGTTCCCAGCCGCCGATCCTCCAAGAGGCTGCGTATTCCACACGCGCTGCCCGCGTGCAATGAACGTGTGCTCACAGCGGGTTCCCGCACGACTGGAGCCGGAGCCGGGGCATCACTGCGCATGTCACTTATACGATGACAGTCTGAGCGACGATGAGCGCAAACCGGCAGTAGCGCGTGCCATTGAAGCTGCCGAGAAGGCCGTTCGCGCGGCAAATCTTACAAATGCGTTAGATTAATGCCATCTTTGGTTTTCACCTGTTGTTTTAAGCCTGTGCCCGGTATCTCAGTTTGAATTGAGACACCGGGCACAGAGGGTATGATTGCCGTCCATAGAGAACGGCAATACAGGCTAGGCTTTTTTGACTCCGCCAAAGAGGGGATTGACGAGCACGCTCAGTCCGGTGAATTTTTTGTTGAGCGCATAGGGCATTTGCGTCCAGTCAATCGGCAAGCAACCGTAATCGGTGCGGGTAAGCTGTGCGTCTGCTTGTTTGGTGAGCTCGATAACTTTGTCGGGATCATTGACGGTGAGGCTGACTTAAAACGACAGAGAGCTTCCTGACGTTCCAAAGTGTCACGTGCGATAAAAAGGTCTCGTAGCTGCCCTGCGAACGTTCCATAGGGCGATTGCAGATAAATTATTTGTCCGTTTATATTTTCGAGATGTTTGTTCTCGAATCGAAGCAAGATGGCTATCTCTATGCTGTCGGTTGGAGTGTTATTTATTTCACGCACAGTAGCCGTTCCATAATAAACCTGCTTGTAGGGCAGGAAATAGGCTACAGCAAAAAGGCAGAGTAACACCATTCCGATGGCGGTAATGCCATAACGGATAAGCGAGGAGGGTATCTGTCCCACGATACTACGAACTTTTTCGCTACGCAGTTCAAAGCTCCGTTCTGGTTTCTTTTCTTCTTTCATATTAGTTGCCAAGTTCTAATTGATTCTTTACTAAGGCAAAATATTTACCACGTTTGGCAGTCAGTTCCTCGTGTGTACCTACCTCTACAATTTTACCTTCATCCAAAACTACAATTTGGTCGGCATTGCGGACTGTGGAAAGACGATGTGCCACTACTACAACTGTTTTTCCCTTGTAGAACTCCGAGAGATTTTCTGTAATGGCTCGTTCATTGTTGGCATCGAGGGCATTGGTCGCTTCATCCAGAAAGACAAACATTGGATTCTTATAGACTACCCTTGCTATCAAAATGCGTTGTCGTTGTCCCTGACTGATACCCTGTCCGTCCTGTCCTATCATCGTGTTGTAAGCCAAAGGCAGGGCTTCTATATAGTCGGCTATGTTTGCTACACGGGCAGCATGACGGATACGTTCGATGTCGGGCTCATCGTCAGATATGGCGATGTTTCTCGCAATGGTATCGGAGAAGAGATATCCCTCCTGCATCACCGCACCGCATTGGCTTCGCCACCAGCCGAGGTTATATTCACTTAAATTGGCATTGCCTATCTCAATGTTTCCATTCAGTGGCTCATAGAATCCCAAAAGGAGTTTTACGAGCGTTGTCTTTCCGCTTCCACTCGCTCCCACGATTGCCGTTACCTTGCCGTTGGGAATAGAGAGGTTGATATTCGATAGAATATCTTTCGGACTGTAGATATCATATTTGAAGGATAGGTCTTTTATCGTGAGGGAATGTCCTTCGGTGGTCTTGTCCGTATAGGCGGTACGTGTCCGTTCGACATTTTCCTCGTTGGTCTCGGTGTGGATTTCGTTCATGCGGTCAAGGCTGATGCTTACGTCTTGCCATGAGTAGATAAACTGAATAAGTTGTTCCACTGGGCTGTTGAGCTGTCCGATGATGTACTGCACCGCCAGCATCATACCGAGCGTCATATTTCCGTGTATTACGGCTGTGGCTGCAAGTACGGTAATGAGGATGTTCTTCACCTCATTGATGGTGATGCTTCCTGCCTGTTGCACTTGTTGCAGATTGAGCGATTGCAGATTGACCTTAAACAGGTCGGCTTGCACATCCTCCCACTCCCAACGTTTGCGCTGCTCGCATCCCTGCAGCTTGATTTCCTGCATTCCATTGATGAGCTGGTAGGTAACGTTACGGTTTCGCCCTGCCTGCTCAAAATATTTATAGTCGAGCTGCCTGCGCTTTTTGAGGAAGAGGATAATCCAGACTGCGTAAAGCGATGTCCCAAATAGGAAGACAAGGAATATTCCGAGATTATAGACCGCAAGCACAATGCCAAACACAAGGAAAGTGAAAAACGAGAATAATAAACTTAGACTGCTTGATGTGAGGAACTGTTCTACACGTCGGTGATCTTCAATGCGTTGCAATAGGTCGCCCATCAATTTGGTATCGAAGAACTTCATCGGCAACTTCATCAGTTTAATAAAGAAATCCGAGATAAGCGAGATATTGATGCGCGTGGAAATGTGCAAGAGTATTTTGGAGCGAATGAAGTCAATGGCTGTACGACTGAAAAGAAGCATCATTTGAGCCAATAAAACCAGCCACACGAACCCAATGTCCTTTCCTCCGATACCCGTATCCACAATGGCTTGTGTGAGGAAAGGAAAGACGAGTTGCAGGAGCGAACCGAGCAACAAGCCAAGTATCAATTGAATGAAGAAGCGTCTGTACTTCCTGAGGTATTTCCAAAGAAATTTTACGCGGTTCTGAGTCGGAATAGTTTCAGTATCATTTTGTACATAGAACTTTTCTGTCGGTTCGAGAAGAAGGGCAATACCTTTCTCCTCGCCGTTGGTCTTAGTACTCACCCAATGCTCGCAGAATTCCTCCTTGGTATAGGTTATAAGTCCTTTTCCAGGATCTGCCACATAAACTTCATATTGATTACCTCTGCGTTTCTTTATCTTATAAACAACCACAAAGTGGTTCTGGTTCCAATGAATGATGCAAGGTAAGGGTACTTCTGACGTAAGCGTGTCAAAACTCAATCGACCACCGATAGTTTTAAAGCCAATCTCCTCTGCCGCCTTACTAATCCCGAGGAGAGAAACACCTCCCTTACCGAGATCGCAAGTCTTTCGTATAGCTTCAATATTGGGGTGTGTTCCATAGTGCTTGGCAATCATTACCAAACAAGAGGGACCACAATCCATTGCATCACATTGTTTTGCAAAACTATAAAAAATCATACAATAGAGTTAAAAGCAAAGTTAATGTTGCACTACAGCCTATTCAGTATATTATCCAAACTCTTTACTTTATTCTTGCGAGAAGTCTTGTTGACATTGTATTTAAGGTAAATAGAAAAATATCGCGAGTCTGCGTTGTTTCTTTGTAAGTTGTTAATGTTTAAATACTTGACTTCCCAATCGGAGTTTTCGGTACGAAAAAGGTCGTTGCAAGCAATATTCAGTTGCATTCTCTTATCAAAGAAACTGAAAGTAATGCCAGTGCTGGTGCTGAATGCCGGATACTGTTTAAAGACGGTATCTTCTGTCTTTCCGGTATAATTCATTCTCACGTAATAGTTTATATTATCCCGTAAGCGATAGTTATAATTAACCGACACATAGACAGAGGTAAAAAAACGATGTTTTTCAACCTGTAAATTGTCTAATTGATTTTTTTGCGCTAACAGTGCACTGTGGAAACCTATCTGATGCTTTCCAAATCGTTTCGTCAGGTTTGCTCCGATGCTTATTTGATGGTTCTTCGCTATATTGACAGGAATTACTTTAATCACTTGTCGGTTGGCAGCATCAGTCATCGGTACTTCCTGTATTTGGTTCCTTATGAATGAGTATTCCGCATAAAGGTTCAAAATATTGTCGTACAATGCACTTAATGAGAAATTGTTAAAGTAAACCGGTTCCAAATTCGGATTTCCTATTCTATAACTATACTTGTCGTAATAGGTTATGATGGGATTTAATTGTTGATAAGAAGGAAGGTTCATCTTTCTGTCGTACGTCAGGGAAAGGTTCCATTTGGAAGACAAATTTACCTCCAAAGACATAAACGGGAACAGACTGCTAATTCGTTTTGTTTGTTCGGCATATTCTTTCGTATCTTTATATTTCAGCCAAACCGTTTCGTATCTGATACCTGCTTGAAGCCCAAATTTATTTAATTGCTTTTTCAGGTTGATGTAATATGCAATCTGTTGTTCTTTATGTTCTCCCTCGTTATTTATCGCTTTCGCCATTTCCGCGTTATTATAGGAAAAGGTATTGTTCGTCAAGTTCATATAGTCTAAGCCCAGATTTCCGTCAAATGAACGCCAAAGTGTGCCCACATAGTTTAGCTGAGCCAGATAAACGTTATAACGCCCTTTATAAATTATGCAAAACTCATTTGTTTTTTGTTTGTTGGAGTTCTTGATTGTTTGGTTGTCATCGGAAGATTGATATATGTAGTCAAGATTTAATTCTAAATGACTATCTTTCAATACCGGCAGATTATAGAAGAGGTTCAACCGATTATTCTTTTCATTGTAATTTGGTGCAATCTCTGTGAATATCTGTTCGTGCAAGCCGGGTTCAATATATTCTGTAGTACTTTTGTTAATCAGCTTGTTTCCCGCATAATAGAAATCATCATATAGCTGCAAGTAGTGGTTGTTGCTGAACTCATATTTAAGTCCAAACGAAGCATCAAAGCCTTTTCGTTTGTTTTGTATTGACTGCCGACTAATGTATTGGACATTATTCTCTACATTTTGTGTTTCCACAGTGTAGTAATTCAAATCGTTACGGAAACTCGTGATAACTCCGCCATTAAGTGTTATTTTATTTGATGCGAGATAAAAGTTGGCGTTTTCTGTATTGGAAATTTTCCTACCTACTTTCGTTCTTTGGCTTATTTCCACAGAATTACCACTGCGCTCCTTTGTGGTAATTCGCAAGACAGATTTATACTTGCTGTTATATCGCACGCCTGCATTTTTCTCAAGAGCAACTGTTTTAATAGAGTTAACATTTAGGTTTTCTATTTCTGAAAATGAAGATACTACACGATTATCTATCAAAATGAGCAGATTGTCTTTGCCAATTAGTTTTATGCCGGAATTATCAGCTATAACTCCCGGCATATATGCTAAAACATCAATAGCGGAAATCATATCGGCAAGCGGAGTCCCCTCGACTTTCATCGCTAATGAATTATTCGTTCTCTTCCAAATTTTATGAGAAGCCGTAACTGTAACTTCGTCCAAAAAAGTTTCACTGCGTAGAAGCTCTACTCGCAAATGGATATTCTGGTTGGAAGTAATTGTAAAGGGGACTCTCTGTTTTTCATAGCCTACACATGAAACTTCCAAGAAGTAGTTGCCAACATCTATCTTGTCAATCACGAAGGTTCCCAATTGGTCTGTTACTGTTCCGGAAACGAATGCAGAATCTTCCACATTTTTAACCATCACATTACAATACTCTATCGCATTGTTGTCATGCTGTACTACTCCCGAAACCTGCTGTCCATAAGAACTCTGTATAGACAACAAAACAAGAACTAATAAGCTTACAAACTTCATCTCCCTACTTAATATAGAGAAGATGTTTTTGAAAATACGAGAACTTCTCATTCGAAACATAAAATTACAAATAAATATCATTGTAGACATTTGGAGCATGAGGACAACTAGGGTCTGGATAGTCCCATTTGTCTGTTCCATATGCCGCAATTACTTCTTTCCAACATACTCCACCTGACTGTTGCCGACAAATTGTGTATACTTTACAAGTCTTACAAGCGCTTTCGTCACTTATGTCTTTTTGAGGTAGGTTGTATAAATACTTAGCTTTATCTGAAGTCCAAATCTCAGCAAGAGAAGATTCTAATACATCTCCAACAATAAATTTAGAGTTCCAATAAAGTTGCTCACATATAGTAACTTTCCCATCAGGCAAAATGAATAAGTGAGAATAATTTGCAGTACAAAGAACCCTATTTTCTATAAAATCATTATTCTTTTTCTTCTGACTTTTATTTGCGTTATTATACAAGCTATTTGCAAGAACTCTTATAGGATATGATTGAGATTTTATATAATCATATATCTCTAATAAATTGTGTTTAGTGACCTTATATTTTTCAAAAGACTTTACTCCTTTTGGCATAGAATATGTAGCAGGATCTATACGCCATAAATCGATATTCGGATGCTTGAACAATTCTTTTTCCAAGCTTTTAATATCTTCTATGGAGTTATTATCTCTACAAATAATGGTATGTATGACTGTCTTGATATTGTATTTATCTAAATAGTCTAAGGTCTTTATTATATTTTCATGGTATTTACTCGTAGAGTGTACAATTTTGTCTAGATTTGACGGGACTAATGTATCTAAAGATATTTGTATATCTCTGACTCCTATCGAAGCTAAAAAATTCACATCTTCTTCATTCAAAGGTACTTTTGTCGAGACGAAGGGGTTGAATTTTTTTGAATATAGTTTAGCAAGGATTTCCTTCCAATGTGAATGGGCAAACACATCTCCTCCAATGATATCAAAACCTCTCATTTTTAACTTATATGCTTCATCTATAAGTGACATTATTCTAGAAAGAGGGAGTTCTTTATTACAATGTTGTTTTGTTGCATAGCAATACACACAATCTGTTTTGCATCGAGTTGTAAGCATAAGGGTAACATCGGTTATCATAGAATGCCTTCCCATTTTCAAGTCTAAAAAATCATACTTGAAATCATTTGGATTATACAGCCGAATATTCTCAGAAGTAGTATTTTCAACCCCAACAAGAGTGTATTGAGGGAAATATATATACTTCTTTCCAAGAGAAACAATTACAGGTTGCTCATTATTTATTAACTTTGATACAAAGTTGGAAATCTTACCCTTATCAACATTTAAATATTGAGCGGCATTATCTATGCATAAGTCTTTCTCCTTTCCGTCAAAGAATGACAATATCATCGCATGGATAGGATGTATTACTGATTCTAATTTCTCATTATTCTTTGCTCGAAAAGGATCTGCAGTTAAAAGTAAAGCTTTACCCTTTTCGGGTTTCAACATATATTCTGGGTTCAAAATTAGTTTCATACTTATTCTAAGTTTTAGTGCCACTGCACCAAAAGTGATATTCGATGCAGTGACATATGTTATAATTAAGTGCGTGTTTGGCAACTTTGAGTTTTGTTGCATGAACTACAGCCACCCCATGGGGCTTGTATTGTAGAATTCTCACTGTGGTCTACAGCACAACCTTCAGAGGCGACTCCGCCCTCAAGTGTTTGCATTTCTGCATCTAATAACAAATCTGCATCTAACGTTATTTTTCTATTATTAATTGTATCCATATTTGTATAATTCTATGTTTTTTCTACTCATGTCGCTTTTCGAATCCGCGTCCTTTTTTTTCATACAGTTTTCCGAATTGATCGGTAAGGATATTGCTGCACTGTAATCAATTTTACAGCTTCCAAACTATTAAGTTTGTGTGTTTAATTATCTGATTGCATATCCTTGATTTTAATGAATACTTAACTTCTATATATAAAGCTTATCGTGTCCTTGCAAAAGAGCGATAAGTTGGTTCTCGCCTATTCTACAGTAAGTAATACTGTTCCATATGAGAATCTTCCACTTTCGGGAACGAGGAGAAGTATCTTGTTTCCACGTTTTATACCTTTTGTCCTTATAAATTCTTCCAAAGCCACATAAATGGCAGCGGAACCGATGTTGCCTACAGAAGTTAGATTTGTAAACCATTTCTCTTTTGTCAGGGCAATGTTACGAGCAGCAATTTCGTCATTTAACTTCTCATAGAAAAACATTGATGATACATGAGGTATGACATAATCTATCTCTTCTGCTTTTACATGATGTTTGGCAAGTACGGTTTCGATATGGTCAACCCAATACTTGATAATGTATTTCTTTAGCTGCCGAATGTCCTGTTTGCCCACAAGTACGGCACGCTCCTTAATCTCATCAGGAGAGAACTCCTTCCAGCTTTTGAGCCGTCCGTTTTCTTGCAACTCCGATGCCATAAACATACAGGTAGGTAGTTCGTTGGCATAGGAAGTCATATCGACCCATTCGATTTTGAGAGAACATATTCCTTCGGGATGATCTTGCACCAATACCGCTCCTGCACCATCAGAAAGCATAAACCGCATAAAATCCTTCTCAAAAGCCATATAAGGGTCTTTGTCAGGATTGTCATGTGTAGCTTCATACTCCGGGTCATAAAATTTGGATACCAATGCAGGTGAGGTTAATTCTGATGCCACGCATACAGCTTTTTGATGCAGTCCTGCAAGAATATTGCTATAGCATATTTTCAATGCCTGCAATGAGGTAAGGCATACACCTGCAGAGGAAAATATTTCCATAGGATAGTTGGCTAATTCTCCATGAACCATAGACGCATGGGAAGGAAGCAATTGGTCGGGTGTGCTTGTCCCACAAGCCAATAATGTCAGGTCATTTGGAATTTGTCTATTCTCAAATAGCCCACATACGGCCTCCTTTGCCAACTCTGCATTCGAGTGTGTTAGGCTTTGGTTTTTGTCCAACCCGTAATATCTCGTTTTGATGCCATTTTGTCTAAGGACAATGGAACGAACCCTTGACGGATTTCCACCAATTTTCCCAATATAGTCCTCCATATCCTCATTGACGATGGGAGAATTAGGAAGATATGCCGATACGCTATTGATATATACTGCTTTTTCCATAGGAATATTATTTGGTTATTAAATAGTATATTGTGTATATTTGCTCTTTCAATTCGGAAATGGAAAGTTGGCTGCTCAATGCACTTCTGTATGACAATCCAAGATATATATTTCTAATGGAAGATATAATCTTTTCTGTTTCCACAGTTTGAGTAATCTCTCCTTTCTGTTTGGCAAGCTCTATCACCTCTTTCCACTCAAGGCTCTTTCTTTTCTCGTATTCTTGAAACTTCTCTTTCCAATCCGGATAGTTGTCTTTCAGATACAGGATAAATGACATGAAATTGGCAGGAGTGACTGTGCCTTTTGTCATTATAAAAAATGATTTCATACGGCGACCGATATTTTCTACACGATTATCAATGAAGTCCTTTAATGGTGTCGAGCTTGTAAATTCAAGAAAGTCTGTAGCATCATTGGTCAAGAATTCAAATACAAACCTATCAACGGCATGATTGAATATATCCTCCTTATTCTTGAAGTGATGAAACATATTGCCACGAGAAATGCCGGTCGCTTCCACTAAATCCGAAAATGATACTGCTGCATAACCTTTTTTCAGAAACAGCCTGAACGATTCATTAAGGATAATGTCCCTTTTGCTTATGCTTTCTTTATCTGTTTGTTTTTCCATTATTTCATACATATTAAATTTAAAACAGAACGTTTGTTCCGTGTTTATAAGTGCAATATTATGCAAATTATTTCAATTCGCCAAATATTTCGGGGGATTTTTCTTCAAAAAGTTTCATTTCTCTCTTTTTTTTTCATTTTACAATAGAAAAATAGTTGTTTCTATTCATTTTTGCTGATTAGGCAATAAGGCTAAAAATTCTGACAAATTACTTCCATTAAAATTAGTTGGTAATGATTTTAAGTGCTCCTACAAATTATTTCCGTAAAAACACACTGCTTTCATCAGAAAATATTATCTTTGCACTATCAATTTAAGTGTTCTTTGGGGCGTTGTAGAATAAAGAAGGGAAAAGAAACTCGCTCGTTTCCAACTCGTAACCCATTTATCCTTTATTCATCCTTATTCTATTGATTATCTGAAAGATACAAAATTCTAAAATCTTTTGCGGGGATAGGTCGTGATTTTCTTCTCATAGAGGCTCTGAGCAATTGAGAGGGTCTTGTCTGCTGAAAAGCCGTGGCGTCTGTTGGCTTCCTTCTGCAAGGCAGTGAGGTCGTACAAGAGTGGTGGCGGTGTACTGCCCACCTTTCTTGTGACCGATTCCACTGTAAGCCGGCTCTGACTGCGAAGTGTAGCGAGGGCAGTCTGTGCCGATGCTTCACTCTCATAGTCGGTAATGCCAATGGCTTTCAGCGACACGCCCTCTTTCTCCATCAGGGCGGAGAGTTTCCAATAAGGCACGGAAGAAAAATCACGGTTCGCTATGTACCGACGGCAGACCATAGTGAGGGTTGGAGTCTGTACCCGTCCCAACGAATAGCCTCCCCTGCGGGCAATGGAAAGGGCACGGCTCGCATTGATTCCCACGAGCCAGTCGGCTTCGCTTCTTGCCTTGGCAGAGTAATAGAGATTGTCGTAACAGCTTCCAGGCTTGAGATTTGCCATGCCCTCACGGATAGCTTTGTCCGTGAGCGAGGAAATCCAAAGGCGGTAGAAAGGCTTTCGGCAACCTAGATGTGCATAAATCCATCTGAATATCAGTTCACCCTCCCTGCCTGCATCGGTGGCGACGATGATGCGGTCTGCCTTATCAAAACAGGATCGTATCACCTTGAGCTGTTTTAGTGCTGCTGGATCGGATATATACTCCTTGTCCTTACGTACTTGTCGTACCACTAACTGAAAAGGATTGGGACGGATGGGTAGATCTTCAGCTTTGTAGGCAGAAAAACCGTAGGTTTCGGGCATGGCAAGGGCGATGAGGTGTCCCATTGCCCAAGTAACGAGATACCCGTTACCCTCCATATATCCGTCCTGTCTGCTGTTTGCTCCGACAATGCGGGCAATGTCTCTGGCTACCGAGGGTTTCTCGGCAATAATACAAGTTGTCATAGTCGATAATAGAATTAAGGGTTACATCTTACGTCCACGGGACTTCTTTTGTTTGTTCTCGTCCTGCTTTTGCTTCTGCTCGGCAGTAGGCTGTGTCTGTCCCGTTTTGAGTGGTTCTTTCACGTTCTTGGTGGCTTCATTCGTCTTGCCGTGGTTGTTCACGGCTACCTGCGTTTTGTGTTCTTCGGCTACGGCAACCACCTTTTCTTTGCCGGTTTCCTGCTTCTTGTCAGGATTCCACTTGTAAAAACGTGGGCGGTTCTGCTCCTTGTCCATGCGGACATAGGCGTTGAATGATTGTCCCTGTTTGTCCACCATATTCTTTAGATATAGTGTACGACCGCTATCCAATGCTTCACGCTGTTTATCTGATAACTCTAAACCGCAAAGCTTATGTGGGACACCTTGCTGCTGTGTCTGCTGCTGGCGTTCCTTAAAACCACGGTTATTGTCAAAGATGAACTCAATGCCTTTTCGCTCGGCATTAACCTGCAGGGTGGCGTTGAAAGACTTGCCGCTCTTGGCGGTCATACCCTCCACTTTCACGGCTTTGCCTTCCACAAGATCTTTGTACTGGACATCAGAGAGCGTTACACCCTTGATCTCCTTGGGAATGTTCACACGGTCGGCACGTAAGGCAACAATTTCGTTGGTCTGTGGATCGATGGAGACATAGGCAGAAAAAGGATTGCCGTTCTTGGGCGTTACTTCGATTGTCTTGCCAAGGTTGCCCGTAGCAAGGAGTTGCTCCTTTTCTTCGGGAGAGAACTTGTAACCCATATAGGGGAAGTCGAGCTGTGGCTCCTTGCGTAACGGGTGGATAGCCAAGCCGACATTGCCATTATCATCCGTGCGGAATGCAAGACGTGCTTCGGTGTAGATGGTCGTGTCACCAATAGGTACGGCAATAGTAATAAGGTTACTCTTCTGCCAAGAAAGCATCTTTTCTAACTCTCCACTTTGTTCCAGTCGTTCACGGGTAAGACCGAGGTCACCAAGTTGCTTCCAATCAATCTTCGACTCATCAATGGCTGTGGCGTTCTTCTTTTTCGGCAGATAATCGTCAAAGGATACTCCAATCTCTGTCAGTTGCTGTTTGCTTTCTGGCTTTTCACGACTTTGCAACATGGTGCGAAGATTGTCCACACCTTGTTCTACATTGTTTGCCAAAACCTTGTACAGTCCGAAACGAGTCGGGTTATTGAACTGTTTGAGGAAATTGGACATGAAGTTCTTTAGAAGTCCGTCCTTGTTGTTGAATTTCAAGAACGCAGCCTGATTGGCAGCGGCAGCCTCTGTGGTCTTGAGGTTGCCCTTGTCGTCGATACCCGATACTACGGAGATTTTTCCCGCTTCTTGCTCATTCTTCACTTCCGTGCGGTCTTCCAAGACCAGCACATAGTTGTCATTGTTGTTTGGTTCCATAAATATTACATTTTGATGAATATATAATGTTATATATTGGCAAAATTAAACGGATAAAACCAAACGTTCACACTGTGAGGAAATAGTGGGAAAAAGTGGGAAACAAAATGAGAGGAAGATTTGATGTACCAACAAAAAAAAACTTCCCCTACAAGAGAAAGTCTATGGATGAGAAAGCACATCAACGATAAGTTTTTTGGTTTGCAGCTCGAATGTCAGCTACCAATAACCGTGACCGACGTCGGTCAGCGTCGTGAGTGACGACATCTGGAAGAATATTGGATGAAACACACAGGGGGGGAGTTTTTTCTGAAAAGAAAAACTCCTCCCCCCTTGATGCCTCACGGCTGTCTGTGATTGCTGTCCTGTTTATAAAAGTTATCCTGATGATAGGTAGTATTTTATAAAGTTTATCGACGTCGGTCACGATCGTTACGATAGCAGGTGTCGCATGGCTCTTTCCTCTTGACGGATGCGAACTATTAGCAGGTAGCCGTAGAGGGGCAGACCTACGCATAACGTTGTCCAAGCATGGCAGAGTAGCGCCACACCTATCAGTTCTGGTATGATGTTGAGGAAATAGTTTGGGTGTCGCACCGTACGAAACAAGAAACTACGATTGATGCGATGGTTGGGTACGATGTAGAGTTTCACTGTCCAAACGTCACTCAGCTTGTAGATGACGTAAAACAGCATGATGTAGGCGAATGCCATGACTGCCACGCCGATGACAGAGGTCCTGTCAAACTCCATATTGCTGGTATATCCCTCATAGAGGGCACCAAAGTAGTAGGCTATATGGGCAAGCGTCAGCAGTAGGGAGTTGCGTTTTCCGTACTGTGTAGCTCCACATTTGATGAGACGTTTCTCGTTCCTTATTGAGAAAGCGAGGGAGAACAAGCGTAATACAAAGAAACTTGCGAAGATGATAATTGCATATAGCATGACTGTAATATGTTTTATGATGTTTAATAATCCGCTATGAAGCCGTGCCGACACGCGGGGGGGGGATTACGCACGGCTCGGCTGGTGTGTTGACTTGCCCCAACTTGTTACCACTGCTTGAGCGGCGGTGTGGCAGTATCGTTGAATTTGATGGCGATGTTGGTGAGTCCGTTGTCCCACCAGCCTGCAAAGTTGAAAAGCAGTATACCCGTTGTACGCAACTGATGGTCTCCCTTAAGAATATTTATCACATGCGGATCAACGTATCCTGTGACGGCATTGGGTGTGCCTATGCCGTTTGGACCCGTGTACGAGCAGAAGGTGATGAACCAGTCGGGTGCCGCACCACCGTACGCCTCACTGGCTTTTAGCAGGTTCTGGCGCACGAGATTCACCTTGTCGCCAGCAGCGCATCTGTAAGTGTCCTCCACATTCAGCGTGGTACGACTGTGATTGGTGGAGTAGATATTGGTAGAGAATTGTTTGTTATCATACCAGCGGTCTATCCACCCCGAGTTGGTGGAGTACCAGCCCTCACGGCTCAAGATGAGCATCTTGCCTCGTAGTTCTCCCATTGTAAGTGTCGGACTGAACGATCCTGCAATGTATGGTGTAACGTAGGGATCAGCCCTTAACACGTTACCCACTGCCGTACGGTACTTGTTACCTCCATCTTTGTCGTAGTCGTGGTCACGCTTGATGGTCATGATAACCGTTTCCGATGGGTGCTCCCGCAGAAAATCGGCGGTGGCACGCAATACATCCTTGTGGAACGTGCGGTCGAATACATTACTGGCGTGGCATAGCTTTAGCACACCATCTGCAAGCACCAAGCGTATGTCGAAGAAGCGTATGCCGCTCTCGAGCTGCCCCTTGATGTCCTTGTCTTGCGTCTTCACCCACCAGTTGCCTGACCATGCTCCTGTATCGTGTGTTCCGGGTATGGACATCTTGCACACCAGTCGGTCGTCCTCCATATCCTGCATCCAGTTGGCATAGGTAGTGGAGATTAGTTGCCGCAGTTTCAGTGAGAGCGTGTAGGTTCGACCTGCCACGGGGCCTTGCGCATTGCTTTTTCCTTCCAGTGGAGTGTGGTACAGCCACCATGGCGATCGATGTATCTTGGCTTCTTCTGCAGGTACGACGAAGTAATTGCCCGAATACCCTACGGATTTACCTATGGGCATACTCCAGAAGCCATACCAGGCTGATGTCTCGCCCGGTTTTAATGTGAGTGGTTGTGCGAGTGGACATTCGAAATCCTCTCCGCTTTTCTGCAAAACTGGAGAAACGACAGGCGCATCCCCTCGTTCATCAGTCTGCCACATTGCCTCCCACACGAATGGTGCTGCCTGCATGGAATCGTCAGTGGGGCGCATGCGCAGTGATGCCACGCTCATGTCATGTTTAGTATCATTTGTCAATCTCATGCGTATGAACGCTCCTTGCGGTTTGAAACTCACATGTGGCGAACGCAGGTGTAAACCGTCGCTCGTTTTCAAGGGCAACCAAGCTGACAGGTAAGGCATGTTCCATAGTTGCTCCTCATTTTGGCTTATGGGGCGTGCCAAACGCTCTACGCCCATTTTTATTTTGTGCGTCTTCTCATCGTAGGTTCCATGACCAAGTAGAAAACACGCCTGCCAATTACCAATTTTTTCATCGTGAGGAGCCTCCACGTCAGCATTGAGAGTGTCGCACCACAAGACACCATCATGCGTTTTCCATTTCACCTGTACTAATTTTATTGGTATCTTGGGGTTTTCGTTTCTGATAACACAAAGTCCCTCAGTTGTTTCGCCTTCTTTTAGCCGCATCTTCGGTGGGACCATATCTCCCTCAAAACCATAGGTGAAGGATCTTGTTGCTACCATCTTGGTGTTATCTACACCACCATTAGGGACTTCTATTGTAAGCCGTATCGTGGTTGATTGATGAGACGAACTTTCGCTATTCACTGTAGTGTCACCGTCGCATCCGTATAGAAGCATGGTGGATAACAGCGCATATATCACCGTCAAATTATAGATTGTTCTTTTACCCCATTGAAGGGCGATTTGTCCTGAAATCATAGTAAATCCTATGTATTTTTATTTTTTAAGGTGCAAAGATAGTGAATAATAGGCAACTTCCAAAACCTAACTATTGGCATTTATCGTACGCTTTGGAAAGAAATGGAATGATGTAACTTTGAGTTGCAGCGGTCTTCTTTTCAAAAGTCTATGTACACGCAAAATGCATCTCGTAGTCATCTATGGACTTCGAGATGCACAGCCTCGCAAAATTACATACCCAATCCGGGTTGTTAAATATTGTAAATAACGGGGGTAAGGAAGCTAAAAATATAAGTAGGGAAGCATAGAAGCCTACCACACACAGTGTTATGGATAAATTCACCAATAGGAACCAACATGTATTTGTTATTTTTAGCCATTCCTTAACATAAAATTATATACTATAGTGAGGGACACGCATTGTCCCTCACCTTAGATACTATTTGCGACGTATGAGTCGTTGCTCGTCCTTGTCTTTCTGCAACTGGCGTGGGGCGCGCTTGCCGAACTCGTCCACGTCTCTGTTTACCATGAGGCGAACGCCGTAGTGCAGGGTGGCATTATCGTTATGTCCACGGTCGAAGCCGTCTTTGGATAGCACACGGTAGCAGAATGTCTTGTTGCTGTGCTCGTTGTCCTTGTCGTAGGTGTCGTATTTCCAGCGTGTTCTTGACCAGTATGCCATGCGCCATGTAGCTCCGCCTTTTGGGAAGGGGTAGCCTACGCAGGGCAAAACACGATAACAGTCGGTACGATAGAGCGGGTTGCTGTCCGAACATTCTCCCCACCACTTGTCGTCCATGATGTCGCGCACGGTTACGTTGGCGTTGCCTATCCAACGGCTCTGTACCACGAGGCGCATGCCCTGTCCGTCGTTGGTGGCATCGGGACCGCCAGCGTCCATGAACCTCCAGCGATAGGCACAGCGATAGCGGTTGCCGTAGGGACGGCGGTCTTTGTGCGACTGTGCCTCCTTATTGTTGCCGTAGAAACGAATGGCGTAGAGTTCGAGCCGGCTCTTATCTTGCATAAAGTAGGAGTAGAAGATAGGTTTATTGTTCCAAAACCGCTCTTCTTGAATATCTGCCTTGTTGCTGTTGTGTGTTTCGCCAGCTGTGATGATGGGGCGCATGTCGTCTTCCTCTGGGTCGAACATTTCGAAGTAAGGGTTGGGAGCAGACTTGATGTTATTCCAGCCTGTAAGACCTATAGGCAAAGTACCATTATAGATGCTTGTAAGGATATTAGGCAAGGCGATTCCCCATTCTTCGCCAGTGGGAAGATGGTAATCTTGTGGCTTCATGGTGCCATTGTTAAGCGCAAAGCGCATTTTCATATCGGCACTTTTGAGCGACCAGTTGTTCACCCATCCGTAATCAGCCTCGTTGGGGTGTGGTGCGTTGGTGTCGTGGAAGCCCATCTCATCGGTCTTGCTGTTTGTTACCGCCAAGCGTTCCAAAGGGTTTGCCCACGGATAGGCAGGCTTACCGTCTCTCATCTCACTAAAACGTGGACGACACACACCTACTTCCGTGGAGAAGCCACAGCCTTTAACTTTTTTGCTTTTGAAATCGAGAACTTTGAACTCGCCCGACCATTCCTGAGGTTTTGACTGCCCAACCAACCATTCATCAGCGTACGGATAACGTGGGTTGCCTTTCTGTTTCCTACCCAGCATAAATCCTCCACGCTCGGCGGTAAGCATGGTTTGCCCGATGTAGTTGAGCTTAGGTATGGGCATACCCCACACGTAGAACTCGTCGTACTCGGCTTTCTCCTTTCCCTTGCGCATGGCAGAGGCATCGAAGGTGTAGCGATACTCGTAGAGTGGCGAACCGTAGTCTGCGCTCTCGTCGAGTGGGTTCACGTTGCCAGGATTGTTGAAATGTATCTGCCTGTCATTTTCGTACATCCAGTAGAAGTTGCTTTCAATGCTGTTCGTCCAAGGGCGCAACTCGCAATCGAGACCGAAAGAATGATCCATAGCAAGATCGGCATTGGAGCGGAACAGGCTGGGAGGCATCATCAGGAAACCGCCTCGGGCAGTGATTTGCGAGCTGGCAAAGGCATATTTATGTCCCTCTGGTTTTACCAAGTCGGTATTGCGCTTCACCTTGAAGCGTATCATTGTTCCCAATAACCTAAACTTCCATTTGTCAAAATTGATTTTTCCATCTTTCATCTGTAATTTCATCCAGCCTGTGGCATAAGGTACGGTAACTCGAATGTTTCCATTAGCATCAAGTTGGTTGTGGTATGGAGAGTGATTAGGGTCGAAGTCTACATAGAAATGATATAGCTTTTCTGCACGTCTCCTTGTCTTGTCGTCAAGACTCATATTTTTGCGTTCTCTGTCAAAGTCTGGGTTATATTCGCCTCCGATGATGCCACACACATACCATTCCTCATTTTGCTTTGGTGTAAATGCCTTGTCGTTGAGCCAATGAAACTCAACCATGTCGTTAGTTTTTACGTCAATAGAGCCATCGCTATTGTAGCTTACTTTGTCAAATTTTACCTCTCCAGCTCCAAGCACCACCTTGTTGCCGTCCATCGCCTCTTTGCCGTCAATCATCGTCTTGGCGTTTTTGTCTACACGTACGATAAAGATTCGTGCTTTGAGTTCGGTGCCTTCTATCACTGGAAGATACTTTGAATTTACAGAAACGGCACGTGTGGTTGTAGTATTTCCATCCAATGAGGAGGATACATCAGCCAGCTCTACACAGGCATTACCCGAAATGCCAATTCTTGAAGTTTCACCAATGTTTTTCTCTGTAGTCTGCTTAACATCTGTGCTATTAAGCATTGTTTCATCAGCGCATGAAACAAGAAATGAGAGCACTATCACGCAGGATAAGAGCCATTTCATCTTACTCGTTTTTGGTGTAAAGAATGTATTCATTGCTATTGATAATATATTGTAGGTTAGTCTTCTATTAAATTATCCCCGTCGCCAGCGTCACCTGCACCAATATTTATATTTTGGCCGCTTGCAGCCAGCAGCGTACACTCTGCCTGCATGGGTATCATCGTGATTTCTGGACGAACGTACTGTTTTTTCTCTCTCGTTGTTTCTTGAGTGTCAATTATCTCTGTCATAATTCTTAAAATTTATGTTATTAATACTAATTGGTTAAAATCTCGTGTATTGTTGCCTGCCCAAGTTTGTTTGTGAGTGACGTCGGTCAGTGTTGTGAGTGACCTTTTATTGCACTTCGTTTTGGAACTTGCAGACCTTTTCGCTCTTTTCCTCCATAAGCGTGTTCGTTTTTCGGTTACATAGTCTTTTATTGTCTTAATCTCTATCAGTGCTACACGACTATAGGTTGTTTTCATAGTTTTTTGTTGTAGCGTTTCCTGCTTTTGCTATTTCGTACATACGAGTACTGTGCGCAAGTCACACGACACTCATGGGTATGGCGATACTCCTCTCATACCTTTTCTTGCGATGAAAAAAGGCGGAGAGAGAGTAGTGCGCGGCGAACCAATAAAAAGTGTTAAAAATTCGGGGGGGGGTAATAAAAGATGTTAATAAACATGCAGAGTGCAACATTCTTTCGCACTCTTTGCTAAAGGCGGAAGAAGAAGTTGGCAGGCAGCCGAAATTGCGAGTCGCATATTTATACATACATCATCAAAAATAGTTATTACCTTTATTTTTGTTGCTCCTGAATATATCCAATATGGGAGCGCTATTGTTTCTTAACTGTATTTATAACCATAGAACAACCAAAACTAATCAGAAATATCCGAGTGTAAATCTTTAATTACCAGCATATTCTAAAATTTAACACTTTTCGGTTGCCATTTGTCGCTTCCCAAATTTCCACATATTTTTGAGACGTATTTCTGACGTGGAGAATTTGCGGGGCTTGTTTTTTGTCACACCGTGCAGACAGTTGACAAGGGTTTACAACCGTTTACGACAAGCGACAATAACCGCCCCGATATGCGGAAACAGTCACACTGTGTAGAAAAGCGACAATGGTTGACTTCCGTTCACATCCGTTTACCATTTCAGAGATATAGGATTGAAGAAATGAACCATTAAACGATAAAACGGTATGAAAGCAACCAGAAAATGCAGTTTTTGCGGCAAGTCCTTTGTAACCCGAAGCGGTATGCAAAGATATTGCAGTGAGGCTTGTCAGGCAGAAGCCAAACGAGCCAGAGTGATGCAGAAGAACAACCTCTTCAAAGTCGCCCAACCCTTGATGGAGATACAGCATCAGGAGTATCTCACCTTTTCCAAAGCAGCCATCCTCATGGGCTGTTCCCGACAGTACATTTACAAACTTGTAGCCATCGGCAAGCTGAAAGCCTCACGCATCAGCAACCGCATGGCATTCATCCGCAGAGCCGACATCGAGCAGATGTTGGAGGGCAATCCCTATCACCGCATCCTGCCCGGCAACACCTCCACACCAAGGAAATCATCTTCATCTTCCTTACCTGCCAAAAGAGAAAAAAGGGAAAAGGAAAGCGAAGAAGTGTTGGACTTCTATTCGGGCGAGGAGGTGATGTCCCTTTTTAAGGTAAAGCAGTCATGGCTTTACACTTCCGCCAAGCGTAACCATATCCCCATCTGCCGTATCGCAGGAAAGAACTATTACAGCAAGAAGCATATTGACGAGTTTTTCGGTGTGGCAGTTGATATTAGCGAAATTACCGACTGGCTACTGACCGAGGAGGTGGAGGAACTGTTCGGCATGAAGCCGACCGCACTCCGTGCCTACACCTATCGCCATAAGATACCCACTAAAAGAGAGTACGGGCGTACCTATTACTCCAAATCACATTTGAACGAACTCCGCAGAACTGACCTTGTGAACGATGAACGCTACTATACCGTTGAGCAGGTGCAGCAAATCTATGGTCTTTCGTCAGCCAACATCTGCCATATCGTCAAGGTGAAGCACATCGAAAAGATAAAGGTGGGTGTGAAAAACCTGCTTTTGCGCTCAGATGTGGAGCGTGTCATGGCTGAAAGGAACAAATAACCGTGAAAAATCGGGATTATCGAAAATTATTTCAAAATGATGTATCGTGGAGGTATTCACGGATATTTCACGTTGTTCCTTTGCCATCGGAAACATGGATACAACTCCAAAATGTATACAACCAATTAAAACATAATTATTATGAGTAAATGCAAAACAGTTACCTTGCGTAAGCGCAAGATTAAGAACGGGACACAGTATTCACTATGCCTTGACTACTATCCCGGCTACCGTGACAATGTCACCATGAGAGTGATTACACGTGAAGCCTTAGGAATTTACATCTTCGCCAAACCTGCAAACCAGCAGGAACGGGACTTCAACGCACGCATGATGAAGAAAGCGGTCATCCTGCGCAACCAGCGCTACGAAGCCATTTTCAATGAAAACAACGGCTTTTTTGACAAGACCAAGATGAAGGGCGATTTCCTTGCCTATTTCAAAGGACTGGCTGACCGCAAGAATATCAAGTGGCAGCACGTATACAAGCATTTCCAGCGGTTCGTGAACGGCAAATGCACCTTTGAGGAGGTGGATGTGGATTTGTGCCGCAAGTTCATGGAATACCTGCTTGATGCACCCCAATCCATCCACACCAACCAAAAGCTGCACATCAACTCCGCAGCAGGCTATTGGTCAACTTTCCGTGCCGTGCTGCACACCGCCTACCGTGACAGGAAGATAAAGGAGAACCCAAACGGCTTCTTAGACCGCATCGAGTGCATTCCCACCATCAGGGAGCATTTGAGCCAAGAGGAACTGATACGGCTTGCCGAAACACCCTGTGAGGAGGAGGTCTTGAAAAAAGCTTTTCTTTTCGCCTGTCTTACGGGACTGAGAAAGAGCGACATCAGACAGCTCACGTGGCAGCAGATACAACCATACACCAACGGCAGGATGTTCGTTACCACCCGTATGCAGAAAACCAAAGAAATAGTGCATAACCCCATCAGTGATGAAGCCTATGGACTGCTGGGAGAACGGGGCGAGGGACTTATCTTTGAGGATTTCAAGGACAAGATGCTGCAAGGACCACTCCAACGGTGGCTCACGGCAGCAGGGATAACCAAGAAAATCACCTTTCACTGTACCCGCCACAGCTTCGGAAGCCTGCACGTGGAAATGGGAACGGACATGGCTGTCATCCAAGCCTATCTCGGACATAAGAACATTACCACCACACAAATCTATTCCAAGATAGCAGCGCAGCAGATGTGTCAGGTGGTGGACAAGATAACCTTGAAGCGCAAGGAGGCATAAATGTCTCACATTGACAGGTATTCAGAGGGGCGGTTATGGCTACAAGGCTATAATCGCCCCTCTATGTTTTTGGCTTGATGCCACCATTTATAAGCCCCTCAGAGTATGAAACAGAGTATGATATGATGACATTTCGTGAAATACATTGAAAAAGACCGTTCTAACCGCAAATAACGGGCAGTAATTGGGAAAAATAGCATTAACTTTGCACAAAATAATACAGGAACATTCAATCTCTCAACGAAATATGGAATCATCAATCAAGGACAAATACATCATCTTGGGCTTTGTCGGCTTCGCCATCGTCCTAATATCTTCCATTGCCACGCTGGTAATAGCGGACAGCTTCAACCAAGACAACTTTGTCAGGTGGATAGTATTCGTATGCTGTAACCTGTTGGGATGGTTGCTCTATCTCTCCTTTCAGACACTTATCTTTGATACATACGAAATCTACAAAATCAAGTTCGGCAAGAAAGAAACGATTGCCGAAGCCATAGAGGTGCAGGAAGAACTGTCACAAAATACACTTGAAGAAGCCACATCTGTGCCTGGACCTACATCAGTCCCTGAGCCTGTACCCGAATCATCCCCGACAAAAGAAGAGACACTTATCCAAACACAACCGATAGAGCTTACTATCGCCCCGGATCTTCACGAAAAGAACCGTGCCAATTACGCAAGCAGAGAGCAACGGGAAAAGGAAGAGCGCATCCGCATGGTCATGGAGTATTGCCATTATTACCTGCCTCGCATTGCCGACCAAGAAACCGTGAACCACATCTGTACTGAGGTGGACAAATGGATGAATCTTAACACTTATACCCCGAAGCCCATACAAAGACCGTTTACCAAAGACATCAACAACATTCCACTCCGTCACTTCGTATGGAATATCTCTGAGCGTTTCCTGTACAAGAGATACTACAATGGGGATAACCGTGCCAAGTTCATCAAAGCCCTTTTCCCGAAATCGTTTGCTGATACAGACTTATCAACCATCAAGAATTTCAAGGTAGAGCCGTTAAAGACGGAAATTCCCATTGATGAACCCGAAAACGGCAAACTTGATTTCCACTATCCCGAGGATTATGTGCGGAATTAGGATAATCACGACACCAACGACAACCATCCGGTAACTCATAACCGCCTGTTTTACATCGTTTCCCGAGTAATTTTACCCGTCATTTATGGCTGGGCTTAATTATTCGGGAATTATTTTGCAATGACGTGTCGTGGAGATATTCACGGATATATCATTTCAGTCCTTTGCGCCAAGTCTTACAAAAGAGACGAGTACGCGAATGGAAAAATCAATTCTTACCTTCAACGACCTCCCCGAGGTTGTCGCTCAGCTTCGAGACGAAGTGATGAGCCTGAAAAGCCTGCTCGCCGAGCAGCGCAGTGTGAACAATGCCAAAACGGTGGACACCCACGTGCCCATGTCTGTGGACGAGGCAGCAGAGTATTTAGGTATCCCTAAGGGTACGCTCTACATGAAACTGTCAGAAGGGACAATCCCTGCCACCAAGCCCGGCAAACGCTATTGCCTTTACCGTGACGAACTGGACAAGTGGCTGGAAACCGCCCGAAAGAATCCCATACCGTTGTCAGACGAGGAACTGAACAAGTCCTTATCCTCTTCCCACCGTCGCAAGCCCAACCCACGTAACTGGTGAATGATATGGAAGAGGATAAGAACTATATCAACCTGATACGTGGCGACCTCACAAAAGCATCCCAAGCGCATAACGGTATGCCCGACAGTGTAGGCATGATGAATATCAAGACGGCAAACCAAACCATTCTTGAAGCATCGTTATTGCCTACGCCCCGTGCGCTGTGGGACAGCTTTTGGTACGAGGGGGAACTCTCCTGCTTGTTTGCCGATTCCAACGTGGGCAAGTCCATCCTTGCCGTGCAGATAGCCGACCGCATCGCCCGAACCGACAATGTGCTGTATCTGGACTTTGAACTGTCCGAAAAGCAGTTCCAGCTCCGCTATACCAACGAGCATGGAGAGCTCTACACCTTTCCCGACAAAATCTATCGGGTGTCTATTGACTGCAACCAGCTTTTGGATGCCAACTTTGAGGAAGCTATCATAGGCGGCATTGAACAGATGGCTGTGCAGACCGACTGCAAGATTTTCATCATTGACAATCTTACCTACCTGTGTTGCGCCATGGAGAAAGGCGATGCCGCAGGACGGCTGATGATTCAGCTGAACAATCTCAAAAAGAGATATGCGCTCTCTATCCTTGTCCTGGCACATACGCCCAAACGCTCTTTGGATTGTCCCATCACATCCAACGACCTTGCCGGAAGCAAACGGCTCTACAATTTCTTTGACAGCGTGTTCACCATTGGAAAAAGTGCCCAAGACGGAGGGCTTCGCTATGTGAAGCAGCTTAAAGTGCGCTATGGCACGTTCTCTCATGATGCGGATAATGTAATCGTTTACGAGATTGACAAGGTGGATGCTTTCTTGCAGTTCGTGTTCAGGGGCTATTCCACGGAAAAGGAACACTTGAAAAAATTGGGCGACAATGAATCAAGCCAAAGGGATTGCCAAATTCTGCAACTCTCCCAATCGGGCAAGTCCGTCAGGGAGATAGCCTCACAGGTGAATTGTGGCAAGTCCACCGTAAACCGTATCATCCAGCGCAGCAAAGAGAGTAAAAACGCAGGTGTCCCAAGTGTCCCACTGTCCCAACCCTTAGAGTGTGGGACAATGGGACAGGATGGGACAGCCGACAATCAACCATCAAAAACGGACTAAGCTATGGGCAATTATTCATTACAGAAGTATAAAGGAACGGCAACACGGCATACCTGCCCCAAATGCGGAGACAGGCATTCTTTCGTCTATTACGTGGACGAAAATAATGTGCCGTTGCATCCATCGGTCGGCAGATGTAACCACGAAAGCGGTTGTGGGTATCACTACACTCCGAAAGAGTATTTTCAAGAGCATCCTGAACACAGAACTACCAATGATTTCTCTTTTGACAGGCAAAGAGCAGAGCAGAAGAAAGTGAAGCAGCAAAGTAAGCCGACAGCCATCGGCTATATTCCCCCTCACTATGTGGAGAAGTCGCAAAGCGAGCGTAGCAATTTCTTCCGTTTCCTCTTCACACTCCTTACTTCCTACTATGGCGACAAGGCGAAAGAGGTGTTGAAGCGGTTGTTGGAGGAATACCGTTTGGGGGCTACCCGTGACGGCTCTGTTATCTTTTGGCAGATAGACAGGACGGGCAAGGTACGCACGGGAAAGGTGATGCAGTACAATCCCGAAGACGGACACCGTATCAAGGGAGGACAGACATCGGCAGTGAACTGGATACACAGCATATTGAAAAAGCAGCGTGTGTTGGCAGAGGATTGGCAACTATCCCAATGCCTTTTCGGGGAACACTTGTTGAAAACGCATCCCGACAAGGTGGTGGTCTTGGTGGAATCCGAGAAGAGTGCCGTTATCGGTTCTGCTATCTTCCCCGATTATGTATGGCTGGCTACGGGTGGTAAGAGTCAGATGAGAGAAGAGAAACTCCGTGTACTGTCAGGGCGAACCGTGCTTCTCTTTCCCGATGCCGATGCTTATGCCGAGTGGAAACAGCGAGCCGAGAGCATGTACTTTTGTAAGGTGGTGGTTTCGGACATCATCGAAAGGAATGCCACCCCGAAACAAAAAGAAGCCCATATCGACATAGCCGATTGGATTATCTTTCAGATACGGGAGGGCAAGGTGATGAGTACAGCCAACCACTTGGTCGAGGCTGAGAGAATCCTCCAGCGGATGATAGAGAAGAATCCCGTCCTGCAAAAACTGATAGACGATTTAGACCTTGTGCTGGTCGGTGCATCTCCAATCGGCAACGATGATGAAAAACCTCCCTGACGGAGGAGAGCGGAAGCCGTAGGCTGGAGTTTGCAGACAATGGCTTGCCATTGATATAGCCCACTATAACTACACGCTCCGCTTACGTAGTTGTGGGCTCTCCCGAGGGGATTAGGGTTTTACCCTAATGACCCACTCAGGGCGTTTCTCCCCTGAGAACCCAGAGCAAAGAGTGACCCTCTCTTTGCAATCTCCGCTTATGGGTTGCACCCCTAAGAACCCCATGCGTTTACGGACAGCGGAAAAGCAAACAATAAAGTACAAACCCAAAAAACAAGTATCTATGGCAACAAAATCAAGCATACATATCAAGCCCTGCAATATCGCATCGAGTGAGGCTCACAACAGGAGGACTGCCGAATACATGCGCCACATCGGAGAGTCCAGAACCTATGTGGTTCCAGAACTCTCCACCGATAATGAGCAGTGGATAAATCCCGACTTCGGCAGTCCGGATTTGCGGATGCATTATGACAATATCAGACAGATGGTAAAGGAAAAGACCGGACGTGCCATGCAGGAAAAGGAGCGTGAACGCAAAGGCAAGAACGGTAAAATAGTCAAGATTGCGGGATGCTCCCCCATACGTGAAGGAGTGCTGCTTGTCAGGTCGGACACCACACTGGCAGACGTGCGTAAATTCGGTGAGGAGTGTCAAAGACGCTGGGGAATCACACCGCTGCAAATCTTCCTGCACAAGGATGAAGGGCATTGGCTGAACGGTCAGCCGGAAGCGGAAGACAGGGAAAGCTTCAAAGTCGGGGACAGATGGTTCAAGCCGAACTATCATGCCCATATCGTTTTCGACTGGATGAACCACGAAACAGGAAAGAGCCGAAAGCTCAATGACGATGACATGATGCAGATGCAGACCCTTGCATCCGACATCCTGCTGATGGAACGCGGGCAGTCAAAGGCTGTCACTGGTAAGGAGCATCTGGAACGGAACGACTTTATCATTGAGAAGCAGAAAGCTGAACTGCAACGCATGGATGCAGCCAAACGGCACAAAGAAGAACAGATAAATCTTGCCGAGCAGGAACTGAAACAGGTGAAATCAGAAATACGCACTGACAAGTTAAAGAAGACAGCCACCACGGCAGCGACAGCCATAACTAGTGGAGTTGCTTCTCTTTTCGGGAGTGGAAAACTGAAAGAACTGGAACGTGCCAACGAAAAACTGCAAGACGAGGTTTCAAAACGGAACACCAATATTGAAAAATTGCAGAGCCAAGTACAGCAGATGCAGAAACAGCATGATACGCAAATCCACAATCTCAGAGAAATGCACAGGCAGGAACTTGACATGAAAGAAAAAGAACTGTCACGGCTCGCCAGAATCATAGACAAGGCTTTCAGGTGGTTTCCGATGTTCAGGGAAATGCTGCGCATGGAAAAGTTTTGTGCCATGCTGGGATTCTCTAAAGAAATGACTGAAAGTCTTATAGTCAAAAAAGAAGCCCTGAAATGTAGCGGTAAAATCTATTCCGAGCAACACAGGCGGAACTTTGATATAAAGGATGATATTTTAAGGGTGGAAAATGACCCTGACGATGAAAGCAGGCTGAACCTGACAATAAACAGGAAGCCGATTGCCGACTGGTTCAGGGAGCAATGGCACAGGCTTAGATATGGAGCAAGAGTGCCGCAACAGGAAGAAAGAAAAAGTAGAGGATTCAAATTATAATAGAAGCAATTTGATTAGTAATCTAAAAGCACTCCGATAACGATTAGAGTGCTTTTAGATTGTTTATCATTAATTATCAAAGCAAGTGCAGTTTAAGATTTTACTGAAGTTTGCATTAATAAAGAATATACTACAGCTGATATA
>ERZ772957.610-NODE-610-length-27427-cov-3.918530_pt1 | contig 27427 bp, 25 predicted proteins | sample MGYA00580682_ERZ772957 | MGnify/ENA primary metagenome ERZ772957 (study PRJEB29015, sample SAMEA2737921) | human oral metagenome | biome: human oral; feature: human-associated habitat; material: dental | place: China | collected 2025 ...
CCATGGGGCCGATCCTTCATGGAGTTTTCTACGGACGGAGCCCTCCGAAAAAGGGGCAAAATGATCATTTGACAAAACAACTTACAACTTACAACTTACAACTTACAACTTATAACTTATAACTTATAACTTATAACTTATAACTTATAACTTATATATGATTATATGATAACACCGATTCAGGTTATGTTTGATCGATATTACTTGTATGCTATCATTACTCTAGGGTGCCCCTTTCCCTGGGTATCCCTTTTATCGAAGAAATTTTTTGGAACGGCCGAAGTCGAAAAGTTGGGATGAAAAACTCGATATGAAAAACTAAGATCATGAAGAAAATAGCAGTTTACGGCAAGGGCGGAATAGGCAAGTCGACGACGACATCCAACCTCTCGGCCGCGCTGGCGGAGCGGGGGCTCCGGGTGATGCAGATCGGGTGCGACCCCAAAGCGGACTCGACCAAGACCCTGATGGGGGGACGCGCCATTCCGACCGTACTGGAACGGATGCGGGAGGGGGCGGATTCCGTACGCCTCGAGGACATCGTCTTCGAGGGGTACGGGGGATGTCTGTGCGTGGAGTCCGGAGGCCCGACCCCGGGGGTCGGATGCGCGGGGCGCGGCATCATAGCGGCATTCGAGAAGCTCGAGGAACTCGAGGCCTACGAGAGGTTCCAGCCGGACGTGATCCTCTACGACGTTCTGGGGGACGTCGTGTGCGGCGGGTTCGCCATGCCCATACGGGGCGGTTATGCAGACCACGTCCTGATCGTTACCTCGGCTGAAAAAATGGCTTTGTTTGCGGCATCGAACATAGCCTGCGCCATCGAGAGCTTCGGAAAACGCGGCTACGCCAGGCTGGCGGGTCTGATCCACAACTCACGCAACATCGCCGACGAGGATCGCCGGGTGGCCGAGGCCGCCGAGGCGCTGAACACCACGGTGTTGAAGAAGATCCCGCGCGACGGCGACGTCCAGACTGCGGAGAATCGCGGCTGTACCGTCATCGAAGCGCTTCCGGACAGCCCCATGGCGGCGGAGTACCGCGACCTCGCGAAGCGCGTTCTCGAGGTGTGCGGGGGATGAACGGCGCGTTCGAGGACACGCTTCACTACACGTCCCCGGCCCATGGCGGCTGGGGGATGGTGCGCATCGGCATGCTCGTCCCGGAAAGCGTGCAGCTCTTCGTATGTCCTTTCGCCTGCGGGCGCCACGGGGCCATCGGGGCGATGCGCCAGGGGTTCAAGGACCGGCTGGCCTATCTCTATGTCGACCAGAACGATATCGTCCGGGGCTACGACGATCTGATCCCCGGGGCCGTGGAGGAGCTCCTGGACGCGCTGCCCCGGCGTCCCAGGGTCGTGCTGATCTTCCTGAGCTGTCTCGACGACCTGATAGGGACGGATCGGGAGGCGCTCCTGGAGGTCCTGCACGGCCGTTTTCCCGATCTGCGCTTCCGGATATGCCACATGAATCCGATCTCCCTCGACTCGAAATCCCCGCCTCCGGTCACGATCCAGAGGCGCATCTACAGCCTGCTGGAGCCCTCGGAGACGAAGGAGGCGGCGGTCAACGGCATCGGCAACCTGGAGGCGATGGCCCCGGAATGCGAGCTGCATCGAGTCCTCGAGGGGCTGGGTGCGGGCGAGCTCCGGCACATCTCGCGCTGCGGTACCTTCGGGGAGTTCCAGCGGATGGCCTCCAGCAGGGCGAACCTCGTCCTGACGCCAACCGGAGTACAGGCCGCGAAGGAAATGGAGCGGGCTTTGGGGATCCCCTTCCTCTTTCTGCCCGTGAGCTACCGCATCGGGGAGATCGAAGCGGGGTACCGGCAGCTTCGGGACTTTCTGGCCCCATCGGACGCCGAGCCCGACCTCTCCGCCGAATGTGCGGCTGCGCTCCGCGCCGTCGAGGCGGCCCTGCGGGCCGTCGGAGACCGGCCGGTGATCGTGGACGCGTCCGCCACCATCCGCCCCTTCGGCCTTGCCCGGGCCCTCCTGGAGTACGGGTTCTCCGTCCGGCGCGTGGTGGCCCAGAAGTGCATCCCCATCGATCGGGAAAGCCTGGACTGGCTGGAGGAGAATCGGCCGGACGTGGAGCTCGTGCAGCCTGGGCATCACAGGGCCGTGCGGTTCGAGGGGCGTCTCGCGGAGGCGCTCGCCATCGGGGTGGATGGCGCCTACCTGGCGGGGGCCAGACATGTGGTGGATCTCTTCGCCGATGGGGCGCTCTTCGGGTTCCATGGGTTGAGGGTCCTGATGGAGCGGATGCGTGCGGCCGCCGAGGCCGAGACGGACCTGAAACGCCTGATCGAGAGCTACGGGCTGGTGGTGTGATGGCGCGCCTGTCCCTATGCCTTCCCCCCTTCTCCCCGGATTATTCGGGGGTCTCATCGGTCTTCTTCGACCTCCCCGCCGTGGTCGCCATCCACGACGCCTCCGGATGCACGGGCAACTACACGGGCTACGACGAGCCGCGGTGGTACGGGGCGAGCGCGGCGATCTTCTGTTCGGCCCTGAGGGATATCGATGCCGTGATGGGGGACGACGAGAAGCTGATCGGCCGCATGATCGCCGCATGCCGGGACCTGGACCCCAAGCTGACGGCCCTGGTCGGCAGCCCCGTCCCGATGGTCGTCGGCAGCGACATGAAGGGCATCGCCGCGGAGCTGGAGGCCCGGACCGGATTGCCGTGTTTCGGGTTCGACACCACGGGGACGGCCTATTACGACCGCGGAGTTTCCGCCGCACTGATCGCCCTGCTGAAACGCTTCGCCGAGCCCTCCCCTCCCGTGCCGAACACGGTCGGCATCGTGGGGGCGACCCCGCTCGACTTCGCCGACGGGACCGATATCCGCGACCTCCAGGATGCCCTGCTGGAACGCGGCATCGAGGTCACGGCGACGCTGGCGATGGGGTACGACCTGGAGGCGCTGCGGCGCGCAGCCACGGCCCACGTCAACCTGGCGGTTTCGCGGGCAGGCTTTCTGGTCTCGAAATGGATGCACCGCCGGTTCGGGACGCCGTATCTCTGCGGGCTGCCGATGGGTGCGGCCTCCCTCGAGGCGTATTTCCGAGCGCTTGGAACCATGTTGAAGGCCGAGCTTCCCGAGCCCCGGATACTGAAGGGTGAGTCTCCATCCAGGCCTCTATCCGAGCACCCGAAGGTCCTGGTGATCGGGGAGCAGGTCCAGGCCAACGCCATCCGGTGCGCCCTCGGAACGGAATTTGGGGTGCGCGATATCGCCGTGGGCTGCATCTTCGGCATGGAGCCAGACCTGGCCCTGCCCGGGGACCGGGACCTGAGGGACGAGGCGGAGATCCGAAGCGCGATGAACTCGGGACCCTCCCTGGTCGTGGGCGACCCCTTCCTCGAGCCCCTGCTGCGGGACGATTCCGTGAGCTTCCTCCCGTTTCCGCTCTACGCCGTATCCAGCCATCAGTCTCCCGTTGCGCCCGTCCGCCATATCGGCGGACGCTTCAACGAGTCGTTCTCCGCGCTTCTTCGGCGTCCCGGCCCCTACTCCGACGACTGCGTCGGGGCGGCGGGGATGCAACCCGTCCCCCGGGAAATTTCCCGAGCGTCGCCTGACTTTCGCTCGAGGCTTGAGATTTGAGATTTGAGATTTGGGACTTGAAACTTGAAACTTGAAACTTGAGAAAGGATGATGTTCCGCATGAAGTTCACGTACAACCCTCTTTCGTATCCTTCGGGATTGTTTCGTACCGTTCTGTTGCTGCTGTTTTTGAGCCTCGTCGGGGCCGCCTCGGCCGCCTCCGGCACGGAGAAGGCGACGCGGGTGGTCGTCGACCACACCGGCAAGGAGGTGCGCATACCGGCGAAGATCGAGCGCATCGTCATCACGGGCCCCTGGCCCCTGCCGTCCGTCTACTGCCTTTTCGAGGGTGCCGGGGACAAGCTGGTGGGAATCCATCCCGGCTCGATGTCGGCCGCGAAGCATTCCCTGCTACCCCGCGTGGCGCCCGGCATTCTGAAGGCCCGCACCGAATTTCTGAAAGGGGACGTGCTGAACTCCGAGGAGCTGTTCGAGCTGAAGCCCGACGTCGTGTTCTACAGGGTGGAGGCGGCAGCCCACGCAAAGCAGCTGGCCCTGACGGGCATCCCCGCCGTGGGTTTTTCGACGGCCCTCTCGGGGTTCGACACCATCAAGACCTTCGAGAGCTGGGTCCATCTTCTTGGAGAGGTCCTCCAGCAGGAGGACCGGGCGTCCGGCATCGTCGAATACGGCCGGAGGACCTACGACGAGATCCAGGACGCCCTGAACGGCGTCAAGGGCCTCAAGAGGCCGCGTGCCCTCATCCTCTTCAACTACGGGGAAGGGAACATCAAGACGTCGGGAAGCAATTTCTATGGACAGTACTGGCTGGAGTCCACCGGGGCGATCAACGTCGCCTCGGAGCTCTCGGGGGTGGCGGACATCAACATGGAGCAGGTCTACGCCTGGGACCCCGACATCATCTACATCACGAACTTCAGCCGCCACATGCCGGAGGACCTGTACGAGAACGCGATCCCCGGACACGACTGGAGCACCGTCAGGGCCGTGCGCGAACGGAAGGTCTACAAGTTCCCGCTGGGCATGTACCGCTGGTATCCTCCCGCATCGGATACGCCCCTGGTGCTGAAGTGGCTGGCGAAGAAAAATCAGCCGGAGCTCTTCGCGGACGTGGACATGGACGCCGAGGTGCGCGCCTACTATAAGCGCTTCTACAATCTCGACCTGACGGACGAGGACCTCCGCAATATCTTCAATCCCGCCCGCGAGGCCGCCAACGCCAAGTGAGCATGCGAAAGCGGCGGATTCTTTTCCTGCTGGCCCTGCTGCCCGTCGCCGCGGCGGTGTTCTGTCTGGGAATCGGACGCTATCACGTCGGCGTCGGAGAGACCCTCGAAATTCTGCTCTCCGCGCTGAGGGGCGAGGGCGCAGCCTCCACGGCCTATTCGGTCATCTGCAAGGTGAGGCTTCCCCGGATCCTGCTGTCCCTCTTCGTCGGGGCGGGGCTCTCGGTTGCGGGGGCATCCTTCCAGTCCCTGTTCAGCAATCCGCTGGCGACGCCGGACACGTTGGGCGTCGCCACGGGGGCCTCGTTCGGCGCGGTGCTGGCGCTCCTGTTCTCACAGAACCTGCTGGCCGTGCAGACCTCCGCCATGGTCATGGGGCTCGCGGCGCTGTTGGCGACGACCCTCATCAGCCGGGTGCGGGGAAGGAGCACCGTCGTCATGGTGGTGCTGGCCGGGATGGTGGTGTCCGCCCTCTTCCAGGCCATGGTCTCTCTGATCAAGTACGTGGCCGATCCGGAGGAGGTGCTTCCGGCCATCACCTATTGGCTGATGGGCAGCATGTCGCGCGCCAGCTTTCACGGGATCGCGATGGGCGTCCCCCTGATCGTGGGGGGGATGGCCGTCCTCTTCCTGCTGCGCTGGAGGCTGAACATCCTGTCGCTTCAGGAGGACGAGGCGAAGTCGCTGGGCATCGATCTGAAGAAACTCCGTCTGGCCGTCATGGCCGCCGCGACCCTGATCACCGCGTCGTGCGTCTCGCTCTGCGGCAACGTGGGGTGGGTGGGCCTGCTGATTCCGCACGCCGCGCGGATGGTCTGCGGCAGCGACAACAAACGGATCGTCCCCGTAAGCATGGCTTTGGGGTCGGCGTTCATGGTCCTCATCGACACGGCGGCCCGCAGCGTCACCGCGGCGGAGATCCCGGTCTCCATACTGACAGCGATCATCGGCGCGCCGTTCTTCATCCTTCTGCTGCGCCGTACAAGGGGGGCTCGACTGTGATCTTCGAGGTCCAAGGGGGATGCTTCGGCTACGATTCCGTCCCGGTCCTGCGGGACGTCGCCTTCTCCGTCAAGGATCGGGAGATCCTGTCGGTGCTGGGGCCGAACGGCGTGGGCAAGACCACGCTGCTTCGCTGCATGATGGGGCTTCTTCGCTGGAAAAAGGGCGCCAGCACCATCGACGGACTCGACCTCTCCCGAATGAGCCCGCGGGAGGTCTGGAGGCGCATCGCATACGTTCCGCAGTCCAAGGGGACGGCCCTGTCCTACACCGCCAGGGAGATGGTCCTGATGGGGCGCTCCGCCCGTCTGGGGCTCTTTGCGCAGCCGTCCCATGCGGACGAGGCGGCCGCGGAGCGGGCCATGAAACTGGTGGGCGTGACCCATCTGGCGGACAAGAGATGCAGCTGCATGAGCGGCGGCGAGCTGCAGATGGTGCTGATCGCCCGCGCTCTGAGCGCGGAGCCGGAGATGCTGGTGCTGGACGAGCCGGAGTCGAACCTGGACTTCAAGAACCAGCTGATCGTCCTGGAGACGATCGAACGCCTGGCGCGCGAACGGGGCATCGCGGCCGTCATCAACACCCACTACCCCGCCCACGCCCTCAAGATCGCCGACAAGGCCCTGATCCTGAGCCGGGACGGCACCAGCCTGTGCGGCCCCGCCGAGGAGGTGCTGAACGAGGAAAACATGCGCAGCGCGTTCGACGTCCGGGTAAAGATCGCGGATTTCCTCTTCGAGGGGCTCCGCTACAGGAGCGTCATCCCCATCGCGACGGTATGAGTTTTTTGATACGAGAGTTTTGGGAGGTTTCTGTGATGAAAAATTTGTTTTCGGCAGTGTGTCGTTTTCTGCGTCCGGAGATCCTGCTGTTGATACTGTTGTTGTGGAGCCTGTGCCCGGCCCCGGCCTTGGAGGCCGCTCCGGTGGTGCCCGACCGGGACAAGCCGGCCGCAGCCTCCCGCATCGTGGTCGACCAGATTGGGAACGAGGTCGAGCTTCCCGCCGAGGTGAATCGTGTGGTCATCGCTTCCGCCTGGCCTCTCGCCTCGGTCTTCTGTCTCTTCGAAGGGAACGTCGAGAAGCTGGTCGGCTTGGACCCCGCGATCATCAGCGCGGCCGAGAACTCGCTCCTGATCAAGGTCGCCCCCGAGATCGTCCACGTTCCGAGCGGCTTCAGCAAGAACGGAATCCTGAACGTGGAAGAGCTGCTGAAGCTGAAGCCGGACGTGGTGCTTTACGCCTCCGCCGTGCCGGGGGACTACGAGGCGTGCAAACAGGCCGGAATCCCCGCCGTGGGCTTCAGGCTCGACGTCAAGGACTTCAACGCGGTCGAGACGATCAACAGCTGGATGGAACTGCTGGGCCGCGTGATGAACACGAACATCGAGGCCAACGATTTCGTCGCCTACGGCAGGGAGATGCAGGCCAAGGTCGAGGAACGTCTCAAGGGGGTCCCTCGGGACAAAAAACCGCGATGCATGTTCATCCACGGTTACGAGGCCCTGGCAATCCGAGTTCCTGGGGCTTCATCCTGGGCGGACTACTGGATTAACGCCTCGGGAGGCGTCAACGTCGCCGCCGAGGCGGGAAAGGGGACCCTAGGCGTCAATATGGAACAGATCTACGCGTGGAATCCCGAGAAGATATTCATCACCAACTTCCTCCCGCTCCTGCCGGACGACCTCTACGGCAACAGGGTGACCGGTCACGACTGGGCTCCCGTCGAGGCCGTGAAGCAAAAGGCGGTCCGCAAACTTCCACTGGGGATGTACCGCTGGTACGTCACCTGCTCCGACTCCGCCCTGATGCTGCTGTGGATGGCCAAGGAGAACCATCCGGAGCTCTTCGAGGATATCGACATGAACCGGACGGTGAAGGATTTTTATAAAAGGTTCTATGGACTTTCTCTGAGCGACGAAGAGGTCGCCTCCGTGTTCCGCCCCAAACGGGAGGCTGCGGCAGGGATATGATTCGAAACTTCCAATCGAACCTCCAATCAAATGGGAGTGAAAGAGCGGCGGGGCCCGTAAAGGGGGCCCCGCCGCCCTTTCATCAATCCGGTACGCTTGCCGTGCAGGTCACGGAGCGCCCCCGAACGACGCCCCCGGGGTCAGAACGCCCGAGTCCATCGTGTACGCCGCCCTTCCGTAGTTCAGAGCCTCCAGGTCGTGAGAGACCAGGATCAGCGTGACCCCCTCCTCGTTCAGGTCCGAGAAGGTCCTCATGATCTGCCCCGCGGACTCCCTGTCCAGGTCGGAGGTGGGTTCGTCGGCGATGACGAGCTGAGGCCTGTTGATCAGGGCGCGGGCGATAACCGTCCGCCGCAGCTCGCCCCCGGAGAGCTCCGCGGGGTAGGCGTCCGCCAGGCGCTCTATTCCGAACTTCCCCAGAAGATGCCGGGCCGCCCCCTCCCCGTCTCCCCCGCGCCGATAGAGGCAGAAGGGAAGCAGGACGTTCTCCAGGACCGTGAGGTTGGGCAGCGCCGCCGCGTTCTGCGGGATGAAGCCGATGGACTGGTTTCTCATGTACGAGAGCTCGCGATCGTCCTTCCCCGCAAGGCTTTGGCCGTCGAGCTCCACCGTGCCCGACGTGGGCGCCAGCATCCCCGCAATCAGGTTCAGCAACGTGGACTTTCCGCTCCCCGACCGGCCGATGATGTTGACGTAATCCCCGGCCCGCACCTCCAGGGAGACCCCGTTCACCGCAAAAAAACGTCCGCCGCCCCGCGGGTACTCGCGAGACAGCTCCGTAAGCCGCACAATGGTCTTCTTCTCTTCCATGCTACAAGTCCCTCATGGTATCGTAGATGTCCGCCCGACTAGCCCTCACGGCGGAGCGCGCCGCCGTCAGTAGGCCGGTGAGCACCGAGGCGACGATGCTCGCCACGCCCATCAGGACGAGAACGGCCGGACGCGGCAGCAGGAAGGGCAGGCTCAGCGTCTCCGTCGCCATGGGGCCGAAGACGGCGATGGCCGCGCCGCCGAGAAACGTGCCCAGCACCGATCCATAGAGACAGATGAGGAACACCTCGGCCAGGGCCAGGCGTATCAGCTTCCCCCGGGTCGCACCCAGGACCCTCAGGACGCCCATCTCCCTCCTGCGCTCGCCCAGGGTCATCGCAAACACGAGGGCGATGACGACGACCGCGAGGACCCAGACCAAGACGATGAACGCCTTGATCAGGCCGGAGACCAGGTTCAGGCCGGACGATATCGTGTTGACGAACTTCTTGCTGAACAGGGCGTAGATTCCCCGGTCGTTGAGCTTTCCGTTGAGGGCGCGCGCGGCCTTGACCGAATCGTAGCCGGGGGCCAGCTTGACCATGACGGTGGAGATGAGGCTCCCGTCCCGAGTCAGAGGATGCTTCAGGATCCGCTCCGCCTCCTTGGCCAGGGCGGTCAGCGTCTCACGGGTCATGAACACGGTGGCGTCGAACCCCATCCCCGTCTGCTCCAGCCGCCCGGCCACGGGAAAGCCCTTCTTGAAGAAGGTGAGCTCGTCCCCCTCGTCCCCGGCCACGTGATGCCCCAGGATGACCTCGCCGTCCTTCAGGTCCCGATGCAGGGTCCTCTCCAGCCAGGGCTTGATCAGAAAATCGGTCCCGTAGTCGATCCCCACCAGCTGCACCGGATAGGAACAGCAGGAGGCGTTCAGCGTCGCCAGGAAGGTCTGGGGGGACATCCTGTCGATGCCGATCTCCCCGTCCCTGTCGGCCTCCCTGAGGAGCTCCATCACGTCGCGGGGGAGGTAGAAGGTCGAGGGCTTTCCCGAGAGCAGGATGCTGTCGATGTGAGGATCGTACCCCTCGGGGACCACCATGATGTCGGCCCCCAGACGGTCTGACATGCTGGCGACGCCCCCCGACAGGCTCAGGGAGAGGACGGACCCGGCATAGAGCGAGAAGGCAAAGAGCAGGATCACGAGGACGAGACAGAAGCTCCTCCGGGGCTTCCTGCGAATGTTCTTTCCCGCGAGCTCAAAGGTCGTCAGGCGCATCTCACCGGCCCCGGCCCACGAAGCCGTGGATCAGGGCGACGACGTTCACCAACACGAGGGCGGACACGAGGACGGTCACCGTCGGCATGGTCGCGGTGTGGCAGACCATGTCGGCGGCCTTGCAGAGCCCGCACTCCCAGCCCATGGTCGCCTTGTTCCCGATGACGACGATCCGCATGGGGACCAAGTAGCTCAGCAGGGCCGCCACGATCGAAAGCACGCCCGAGAGCGGCGCGACCCACCGCTTTCGATGGCCCCAGAGGGCCAGAAGAGACAGGACGACGATCAGCGCCCCCATGCCCGTGATAAATATCCCGCTGTAATGGCACATCATGTACTTTCCGTTCGGCATGGGGCCGCAGACGGGAAAGAGGACGAAGGGCGTCAGAGCAAGAACCACACCCAGGAGGGCGTTTAGGATAAAGAGTATTTTTTTCATTTTCATTCCACCTTTTTCTTTCCTGCTTTTTTGTCCGAAAAGCATCGATTGAATCAGCGCTTCTCCTATCTCGCCTTCTGCAGCGCCTGACGCACGGCGATCTGAAACTCCCTGTGCGTCACCGTCGCGCCGGAGACGGCGTCCACCTTGTCGATGTCCTGGACCTTGAGGAGTTCGCCCGGGTACTGCCTCATCCCCGCGACGGAGATCTGGCACAGCCGATAGTTCGCCTCGCTGTCGTTCTTTCCGTAGTTCTCGTCCTTGACGTGGCCCTCGGCGTCGGTCGCGGTCATCTGACAGTCCACGATCGCGTTGTTCTCGATCTTCAGGACGACCTTGGTGCCGCCGCCCCCGTTCTCGTTACGGTATTCCCCTTCGTAGACGCCGTCGCGGTAGCCCCGGGACGTCCCCTTCAGGACGAACGCCGCCGCAGCGGCAGCAATGACAATCAGGACCACGGCGGCAACGACATAACGACTCTTCATGCTCTTCCTCCACTCTCTTTGGGATCGAGGGGCCGGGTCTGGTCGATGTCCTGAGCGATCTTCCCGTACTCGAGCACGATCTTCCTCTGAGCCACGTCCCCCACCTCGGGGTCGTGGGTCACCACGATGATGGTGGCCCCTTCATTGTGCAGGGTCCTCAGGATGTCTATGACGATGCCCTCGTTCTCCTCGTCCAGGTTCCCCGTGGGCTCGTCCCCCAGAAGGATGTCCGGCGAGTTGATCAGCGCTCGGGCGATGCACACCCGCTGCTGTTCCCCTCCGGAGAGCTGGCTGGGGAGGTGCCGGGCCCGGTCCTTAAGCCCGACCTTCTCCAGGGCCTCCAGGGCCTCTCCCTCGTCGGGCATGCTGTGATAGTACTGCGCGACCATGATGTTCTCCACGGCGGTCAGATAACTGATGAGGTGAAACTGCTGGAAGATCAGCCCGATCTTGTCCCGGCGGATGCGGGTGAGGCTTGCGGCGCTCTCTCGGCTGATGTCGTGTCCGTCCAGGATGACGCTCCCCGACGAAGGGCTGTCCATGCATCCGATGAGGTTGATCATCGTGGTCTTTCCCGAGCCCGAGGGCCCCATGATGGACAGCCAGTCCCCGGCATTCACGGTCAGGTTGATGTCCGAAAGGGCGTGAAGCGTGCCGTAGACCTTCGAGACGCCCTTCATCTCCAATATCTTACCCAAATTTATTCCCCCCTGAGAACGATGGCCGGATGAATGTCCATCACCTTGCGGACGGGCAGGATCGAAGCGAGGATGGTGATGGCGATGAAGACCGCGATGGTGATGGGAATGAGGAGCCATTGAAAGTGGATGGCCCTGCCGAAGACGCTCAGGCTGACCTGCTGCGCGAACTCGAACCCCAGGAGGACCCCAAGGGCCCCGCCGATGAATCCCAGCAGAACGCCCTCCCCCAGAAACTCGCCCATGATGAGCCCATTTTCGGCCCCCAGCGCCTTCTTGAGGCCTATTTCCCGCTTCCGCTCCGCGACCATCGCCATCATGGTGGTGTAGACCGAGATCATGGTGATGAGCAGCACCACGATCGTCACCAGATAGACCAGGGCCTGCAGCTTGCCCAGGACGATGTCCTGGGACTGCGTCAGGCGGCGGACCGCCCGCGGCTGCACGTTCGGAAGCTCGGCCTCGATCGCGGACGAGAGCGTCCCCAGCCCCTCGGCGTCGGCCATGACGCTGCACTCCACGACGTCTCCGCGGAACTCGTCGCCGATCAGCTCGTCCAGCATGTCGGCGTCCGTGAAGATGAAGCCCTCCTCGGCCCCCCCGGTGGTGACGATGCCCCGGACGTAGAGCTTCCTGCTAAAGTACTGCGTGCCGATATCCTTCTTGACGTTCTCCTCGGCGCTGAAGGTCTGTTTGGACGCGACGGCGCTCTGCCCGTACTTCACGCCCTTGACAACGAAATCGTCGCCCAGCGAGAGGTTCAGCGTCTTGGCTATCTCCTTGCCCACCATCACCCGGTCGGGACTGTCCTTTGTCCCCCATTCGCCCTCCACATACCAGAAGGGGCTGTTCTTCCGAGCCTCGTCCAGGTCGGTCCCTGCGATGATGTAGGGCTGCTCGTTGATCTTGACGGTCTGGTAGCGGTAGGGCGCCATGCCCACGATCCGGTCCCCGCCAATGATGCGCCGGACCTCCTCCAGATCCCTGCGGAGGATCTTCGTGTCCCCCCTGGGGAGCAGGACCAGGTTGGCCCCGTAGGAGCGGAACTCCCGTCCCAGCTGCCGGGGGATGTCGTAGTAGATAGTGACCAGTCCCGACAGGGTCGTGGCCCCAATGGCGATGGCCAGGACGGCGACGATCAGGCGGGAGCTCCTTCGGACGAGGGAGCTGACCACCATCTTCAGGTACATGCGCTCTCGGCTTGTCGCTTTACTTGCCATGCAGGACCTCCGTAGGCTTCAGCTTCAGCAGGTATCGGATGGCGGGGACGCTGCCGAACAGGACGACGAAGAAGAGGATGGCCGAGACGATGGGAATGACCATCTGGGCAATCTCGATGCCGGATCCGAATACCGTTCTTCCGATGACCTGGGCAAAGCCGATGCCCAAAAAGTAACCGGCGACGCCCCCCGCGAACCCTATAAGCATCACCTCGGTCAGGACGAACAGGATTATCTGGGCGTTGAGCGCTCCAAGCGCCTTCAGCAGCCCCAGCTCCTGGCTTCTCTCGATGACGCTCGCAGTGATGAGGTTCGATATCGCGAGGGCCGAACCGATGGCGCTGAGGATGGTGATCAGGGTCATCAGGAAGGTAGTCTTGTTCAGGATCGTCCCCTCGGACTCCGCGACCTGTCTAACCGGCTTGGCGACCCCATCCCGCACGACCTCCTGAATCTGATGACAAATGGCGCTGACATAGGCCGTGCAGTACCAGGTTTCGTAGTCCGTGGGGTTCAGGCTCTGTGGATCCTGTGCTGCCCGCCTCGCCAAATCGTTGTCCGGCGTGGTGATGGCGGAGACCTCCATCCGGGAGATCTTCTCCGGGAGCCCCAAGAGCTCCTGGACCATCCTCAGGGTCCCCACTACCTGCTCGTCTCCGGTCCCGCCATCGGTGTAAATTCCTTTGACGACGACCTCCCGGGCCCTGTCTCCGTGACGCAGCGTCAGGGTATCCCCCAGCGAGACGTCGTTTCGGCCCGCCAGAAGGCTCCCCACCATCACGAAACCGTCGTCCTCCTCACCGAGCCATTCTCCCTTCAGATCGATCTGCCACCAGTTTCTCAGGGGACGCAGCCCCGTATCCAGCGTCTCGCCCGTAGGAAGGACGGCGTGTTTCTGGACCCAGCTTCCGACGAGCGGGACCTCCGCCCCCTCCGGGCCAACCCCGTCCACGCGCACGCTCCCCTCCAGGAAGGGGGCGAAGTCGACGATATTGAAGCCCCAGAAGATCGTCTTGACCTTCAGCACGTCCTCCTCGCGGAGGAACTTATCGGTGACACCCGCGCCCTCGCTGAGCCCGTAGAGGTCATTCATGAGGGCGGCCTCCTTGTGGCGCACGACGATGTTGGCGCCGTACACCTTGAGCTCGCGGTTGACCTTGTCCCCTATACCCAGCATGACGTTCATCATGGCCGTGGACAGGGAGACGCCCAGGGTGACGGTAAAGGCGATCATCAGCATCTTGCTCTTCTGGCGGACGATCGTCCGCCGTATCATTCTCCAGAACACGGGAGCCTCCTACTTCCTCTACTTGAAGCGTTTTTCATGGCGCTCCAGTTCCTTGACGTCGATATAAAGCTTCGAGTCCCTTACCTCGTAGGGAAAGGGGATGGGATTGCAGCCCCCCCGGAACCCGATGGTGTTCTTGTTCATGACGACGTCGCAGCGGCGGCAGACAACATCCTCGTCCCCGCGCTCGTAGTACCCGGCGACGCCGCAGATCTCGCAGGCATCCAGCCCTACCCCATAGGCGTTTCCAGCAGGCTTCTTGACGACGAGGAACCTCACGTTGTACCCGCCCGGGGTGTCGTAGGCGAACTTGTGAAGGTGACCGTCGGAGACCTTGTCCAGCGCAATGGAGATGATCCCTCCGTCGAGGTCGTAGGACTCGGGCTGGAGGTCCGCCGGCGGTTTGGTATCCAGATAGCTGAGGACCACCACTATAAAGACCGTAACGGCCGACCAGCAGAACAGGCCGGCGGACCAGCGGCGGCACCCGCGGAGCCGGGCCCTCTCCTTCCGCAGCAGGGCCTTGTTGCGAAACTCGCCCACGACCCTCCAGTGCGTGGCGAAAACGCAAATCAACATCAAAAGAGCCAGGGCGAGCTGGGTGAAGACGAAGATATTCTGGAACTGGTCCCCGAAGATCATGAGCTCGAATACGAAATCCGAGAGCCCGATCACCTTGAGGCGCTGGAGCGCCGCCACGGCCCGGACCCCGTACTCCAGGAAGAAGAGGAGGAGGGATCCGCTCAGGAACAGGACGGACGCACCGTCCCCAAGGGCCCGATGGACCTCGAACGCGCTGAGCGCGAGCATCAGGCACACCCCAAGGCCAAGGACGAAGCCGATGCCCCTCAGCAGCGCGCGCGTGCTGAGGCCGCTCTCACCGAAATAGACGAACTCCTGAGTGAATTGAAAGATCTGAGGCAGAAGATAGGTCAGGGAGAGAAACGTCAGGGCCGCCAAAACCGCCCTGTCGATCCATCGGGCGCCCCTCCGTCCTCGAAGCAGGGTCCCGGACAGGGCGACCCACAAAAAGGCGACCGAGGCCGCCGCCGCAATGACCACCACAGCCCAGCGGTTGAATCGCATGAGGGGGAGGTTCATGCCCTTGGGGTCGAACAGCCGAACCCCAAAGACGACCGCGCCTCCAAGAATCCCTGCCGCCGCTCCGGCCCAGACGATCAGACGATCGGCCCTTCCCTTGAAGCGCAGGATATAACTGAAGATCAAACCGACCATCAGGGAGAACGAGGCAAGATGATCGGTGACCGCGACGAGATATTTAAGAATGGGGTTGACCTCCGGACTTGTCAAAAATTTCCGCGGGGCACGCTGCATTCCGAACGGCAAAAGGCCGGACGGAAGAGGGCGCCCCGCAGAATAAGTTACTTAACCTGTCCCCCTAAGTCCTGGGACTACTGGTTCTGGAGCTGCTCCCCGGTGTAGTTCCAGTCAAATTCGGCGGTATGGGTCTGGAAATACTCGCCCGCCTTCTCCTTGGCGGGAACACCGGTCTCGGGGTCGGTGTGAAGCAGGTAGTCCGTGGGGGGCTCGATGATGAACTTCAGCTTATAACGTCCGACCTTCAGGCCCTTTTTGATGTTGGCGCCATAGTGGGGGCCGTCGTCGGCGTTCATGGGCATGAAGTTCCCCTCCATGACGACCGTCTTGCCCTGAGCGTCGAGGATCTGGTACTTCACGCTCAGATAGGCCGGCCAGATGTTCTCGCCCGAGCCGAAGCCGTAGGCGATGGCAAACGCCGGCTGGAGGTGGATGTCCGCCTCGAGGTGCATGTCCGACTCCTCCTTCGAGGGGTTCTTACCCGCGGGGACCATATCGACGGCCTGGAAGTACACGGCCGCCACGTTATAGGGTCCGACCTGGATCTCCTCGCCGATGGGAATCTCGGCGAAACCGCTCTCACCCGGCTTCTCCGCCGGGGCGGCCACGGCCGAGCCGACCAAGGCCAGGGAGAGGACGACGACCAGCAGTGCAGCAAACTTCTTCATGAAATTTCCCTCCTGATGAGTATTATAAAAAACCTCACGCGAGGTTTTTTACCAAAGGTTGACTTCGGTTTCCACCGTTATTTCGCGTTCTCCTTCCCAGCGTTCTTCTTTTCACCCAGGGTATGGGACAGGACGATCCAGACCGCCGCGATGACCAGCATGACCTGCGGGATCAGGGTCTCCGCCCGGTCGTAGATGCTCAGCGACTCGATGGAGAAGCCGTTCATGGCCGGGATGGTGGTCCTGCCGACGATCACGTCGGCCTCGGTGAGCTCCACGACGCCCTTGCCCATGAAGGACACGCACAGGACGAAGAGCAGGATGCTCGTGAAGAGGAAGAACGGCTTGAGCGGCAGCTTCACGCTGAAGTAGCGGAAGGCCACGTAGACGGCCACCAGCACCACGGTCCCCGCCAGGATGCCGTAGACGATATGGGGCGTGCTGTTCATGCCGCCGGAGAAGGACGCCTTGTAGAAGAGGATGAGCTCCGCGCCCTCACGCAGGACGGCGATGAAGGCCGCGAAGACGAGGGTCATCTGGCTCTTTCGGTCGATGGACTGCTGGACCTTTTCGTTGATGTAGTGGGTCCACGCCTCAGTATCCGCCTTGGAGAGCATCCAGTTGCTGACGTAGAAGAGAACCGCCACGGCCAGGAACATGGTCCAGCCCTCCAGGAGCTCCCGCGCAACGCCGCTCGAATCCCCCATGAGGGACTCCAGCGCCCAGGCCAGGAGGACACTCGCCCCGATGGCCGCGACCGATCCGACATAGACGCTGCGCACCATCCTCGTGTTGCCGGTCTTGATCAGATAGGCCACGATGGCGACGATGACCAGGATGGCCTCGAGCCCCTCGCGGACCAGCAGGCCGAAGGCGGTGAGGAAGGTCAGCCAGTCCCGGTTCACGGGCGCCCTGGCGGGGGCCTTCGGGGCGGGCGCAGGAGCCGGGGCCTCCGCAACCGCGGCAGCGGTATCAACGGACGCCGCAACGACGGCCCCGCCGCCTGGCGCGGGACGACCCTTATCCCCGTAGACGGCCTCCCCCACGCTGTCGGGCTCACTGGCGTCGATATCGCCATCCAGCACCATGGCGTCCTTGTAGACCTTGACCCTCAAACTCTCGAGCATGTCGAGGAGTGCGCCCTTCGGGGATTCCTGATTTCCCAGCAGGACGTGCTTGATGCTGCCGAAGAGCGCCTCGATGTGGCTGACGCGCGCCGAGGAGATGGCCACCATGACGTTCTTCTCGAACCCCTGGACCTCGTAGTAGCCAAAGTAGGCGTCGTTGACGTGCTTGTAGGCGTCGCGGTAGCGATCGGCTTCGATGTCCTCCCGCGCGGCGTCGAACTCGAGCGCCATATCCGCCGCCACGCCCTTCCACGAGTCGTATTTCTTCTTCTTCGCCGCAAGGCCCTCGGACGCGGAAAAGACGACAAAAAGAAAGATCGCCGTGACCAGCAGTCCCCAATAGAGCCGTGCCGACTTCCTCTGCATATTCATCGTTACCCTTCCCCTGGACTATAATTTAGGTAAAGCAAACAAAAACATACCTTTCTATTTAGGATTTTACGCCTGGACCCCGCATTCGTCAATAAAGAAGTGAGGGAACGGCAATATGTCCGCCGCTCCCTCACTTCCTTAATACCGCCCGGCCTCGCCGATTCCGTGTGAAACGCGAAACCTTTTTGCCGCGCTAGTCCCCGGAATGGCTGAGCTGTGCACCATCCCTCCGCTTCAGGGCCGAGAATGCCTGGAGCACCATCAAAAGGGCCAGCACCAGAAGAAGGATGGCCATACCGCCCAGGACCCAGTTGGGCTTTGCGGCATTGATCAGGTTGTCGCGGACCATCAGCCCCAGGGCCGCGACCGTTGTGATCAGCATGAACCACATGGGGAGCATCAGCCACTGGTTGGGCTTCTTCAGGGCACGGGCAACCCAGACGGCCAGGGCCAACAGGACGAGCGCGCCGACCAGCTGGTTGGCGGCCCCGAACACCGGCCAGATAGCCTGCCACACCGGAATGGCCGCTCCGGTGACCGTGTGCGTCTTGGTCAAAAGCAACCCCATCGCGGCCGCAACGGCGATGATCGTCGCCGTATAGCGGTCGACCTTCATGTTGGTCAGCTCCTGGATCTGATAGCGGGTCAGGCGCGTGGCCGTGTCCAGCGAGGTCAGCAGGAAGCTGTTGAGCGCCAGGAGCCCCAGGGATTTTCCAATCTTGGGGTCGATGCCGATGAGCTCGGCAAAGCGGCCGAATCCCGTAGCGTAGGTGTTGTTGGGATTGCCCAGGAGTTCCCCGGAGATCATGATCGTTCCGAGGGCGATGACCGCCACGAGTCCCTCGATCAGCATCGAGCCGTAGCCCACCAGGACGGAGTCCTTTTCCCTTCGAATTTGCTTGGAGGTCGTGCCGCTGCCCACCAGGGAGTGGAATCCCGAGAGGGCGCCGCAGGCCACGATGATGAAGAGCATCGGCCACAGGTAGTTGTTGCCGGCGACGAACCCCTTGAAGGCGGGCAGCTCGACCGTGAATTTGCTGCTGCCCAGCACCATGCCGATGGTCCCGATGATGACGGCGAAGTAGAGGAAGTAGGAGGCCAGGTAGTCGCGCGGCTGCAGCAGCAGCCACACGGGCATGACGGAGGCCAGGATGATGTAGACTACCAGGACCCAGCGCCAGTTCTCCATATTTTTGGTCCTCAGGGCCCCCTGGGCCCCGGCGAACTCCTCGTAGCTCGCCACGCCGCTCTTCTGCAGCACCTCGTCCGACGCCTTGACCTCCTGGAATTTGGCCTCTCGGGCGGCCTTGTAGGCGTCGAAGTCCGCGTAGTCCGCGAAAGCCGCAGCGTCCCTGGCCCTGGCCTTGTCAAAGGCGGCAGCGTTGGCCAGAGGCATGTTGATACCCGGCTGATGGAACTCCAGGGTCGGGTTGCCGGAGAGCGAGAAATAGCTGGAGATCCACTTGTTCCCGTTTCCGAACCAGCAGGCATAGATGATGATGGGCACCATGATGATGGTCATCAGCCACAGCGGGCAGTTCATGCGGTAGATGAGGAGGCCGAAGAGCAGGGCCATGAAGATGTAGAGCGTCGCCGCGAAGGCCACCGCCGGGTCCGAGGCGAAGGAGCTGGCGGAGAGCTGCAGGAACACGGCCACAACCAGGATCAACGTCAAAATGGTGAAGCACAGAAAGAGGATCTTCCCCGCCCGGCCGATCCAACGGTCAACGACCTCCCCGACGGACTTGCCCTCGTGCCTCATGGAGGAGACGAGCCCGCCCATGTCGTGAGGTCCGCCCAGGAAGGCGGAGCCGATGACGCACCACAGGTAGGTAGGCAGCCAGCCGAACATGCCCGCCGCCGTGATGGGCCCGACGATGGGCCCCGCCCCCGCGATCGAGGAAAAATGGTGTCCCAGCAGCACCGCGGGGTGCGCCGGGCAATAGTCCACCCCGTCGTACATGGCCTCGGCCGGCGTCTTGTTGCTGTCGCTCAACCCGTAGATTCGCGACATGTAGTCTCCGTAAAGCTTGTAGCAGAGGGCGAAGAAGACCATCGCCCCCACCAACAGTCCAAGCAGCATCTCAATCCTCTCCTTATCAACCGATCTCGATCTCCGCTCCAGGACGCGTCCCTCCAGGGACGGCAGCCCCCCGACACAGCTCCGACACAAAAATTCCGCTCCGCCTTCCCGCCCCCTTTCAATTTCGATCTTCCGAGCAAACGACCTCGCCGCCGCGGAAACGTTCCTTAAAAAGTTAACGTTTCCTTAACGAAACAGCCAGTCAAGGTAATTATAGCGCAAATTACGCTGGAGACACGGAAAAGACGGACATGGGCCCTCGATCTGCAGGACGTGCACTTGACGCCCCATCGCTTTGTGATTGAATAGGTGGCGAGCGTGCCGCGAACAGGCCGTGTGTTTTACATTTTATCGAGGTAAGGAAGGGGATGGGCGCGTTGCCTCGGCCCGTTTTGAATTTGAATTCTTCGGTCCGTCGCCGACTTTTTCTTGTGGGGCTCCTCGCTTTGATGGGGGTGATGGCCTTAGCGGTGCCGCCGGAGGCCGCCTTCCCCGCCTCCGGGGACCCGGCGCCCCGGATATCGGACTCGGCCGACGTGCTTTCCGCCGCATCGGCGGACTCCGTCTCAGAGGATGCGGCGGCACCCGTCGTCCGGCCCTTCGGGTTTGGCGACGTCATCGAGAGGGCCAGGGCCGTGGCCGAGGCGGAGTACGTTCCGCCGGCCATGCTGCCCGCCTCTCTGCGCAGCCTGAGCTACGACCAGTGGCGCACCGTCCGGTTCAAGCCGGAGCGCTCGCTGTGGCGATTCGAGAAGCTGCCCTTCGAGCTCCAGTTCTTCCACTCGGGCTTCTACTACGACCGAAACGTGGAGATCAGCATCATCGAGGAGGACGGGCACGTCGTCCCGGTCCCCTTCTCCACAGACCTCTTCCAGTACCCCGGCGACGACCTGAGGAGCCAGGTCGCCTCCTCCAACGTGGGGTTCGCGGGGTTCAGGGTCCACTACGCCATTAACGATCCCGGCTACAAGGACGAGGTGGCCGTCTTCCTGGGGGCCAGTTACTTCAGGGCCGTCGGCAAGGATACGAAGTACGGGCTCTCCGCGCGCGGCCTGGCCCTGAACACGGCGCTCCCCTCGGGGGAGGAGTTCCCCTGGTTCCGCGAGTTCTGGGTGAGCAAGCCCGCGAGCGGTGACGTCTCCATCACGGTCTACGCCCTGCTGGACAGCCCCAGCTGCACGGGGGCGTACCGCATCGTCATCTCCCCAGGGCCGGAGACGGCGATGCGGGAGGAGTTCCAGGTCTTCTTCAGAAACGGCGTCGAAAAGGCGGGAATAGCGCCCCTCACCAGCATGTACTTCTACGGCGCGCCCGAGAACGGCCGGCTCGGGGACTACCGGCCCGAGGTCCACGACTCCGACGGCCTGCTGCTTCACAGGGACGACGACATCTGGCAGTGGCGCGCCCTGCGCAATGGGGAGAGGCTGAACACCACCCGGATACCGGTGGAGCGGCTCCACGGCTTCGGCCTGCTGCAGCGGAACCGGAACTTCGACCGCTACCAGGACCTCGAGGCCAATTATGAGAGACGCCCGTCCCTCTGGGTCGAGCCCGACGGCGACTGGGGCAGCGGCCGAATAGAGCTGATAGAGATCCCCACCGACTCCGAGTACAACGACAACGTCGTGGCCTTCTGGGTCCCGAACCGGGAGAAGCCCGATTCGCCGATCAAGGGGGCCTGTACGCTCCGCTGGGGAGGACGGGAGAAGCGCCTGCATCCCTTGGGGCGTGTGGTGGGCACGCGCCAGGCGAGGGGCGACCGGAAGAACTGGGTGCGCTTCCTCGTGGACTTCGAGGGCGGGGAGCTCGACGCCCTGCCCGAGGACTCGGGGATCACGAGCGTCGTGGAGGCCGAGGGGGCCAAGCTGGTCCAAAAGCACCTGGAGAAGAACCTCCACACGGGGGGATGGAGGCTCTCCTTCCAGGTCGAGGCAGACGCGGGCGGCGGCTTCTCCGTGTTCCCGGCCATCCCGCCCGCCGTGTGCCTCTCCGCGGTCCTGAAGAAGGGGGAAAACCTGCCGAACCCCCTCACCGAGACCTGGACCTACGTGTTCGGAAAGTAGGACGTTCATGAACGAAAACCGACCGGCGCCGCAGGAGCCCCGCCCCGGGGAACGGCTGCGGGACCGTCTGCTTCTCTATGTCCGGGCCCTGCGGGTCCCGCCGCGCGAGGGGCTGGAGCTGGTATTGAAAGCCATGGACGAGCTCCGCCCATCGGGGATGGGGGAGACGCCCTCTGCCGAGGGCTGCGGCAAGGATTTCGATATGAAGACCGCCATGGAGACCCTGAGGGCGCTGTGCGCCGAACGGGGCCTCCTGCCCGACACGGACGCCCTCCCCTGCCCCGTGCCCCCCTACAACCGAGGCTCGATGCCGCCGGCGAAGATCTCCATGACGCGCGGCGGATTTTCCCTGAGGGGCCTCTCCCTGCGGGGTCTTATCGGAAGGCTCCGGCGATCCGGGGAGGGACGGACGTGATGACGCGCACCCCGGACGCCCGTCCCGCCTGGCGATTCTCCGCGCTCTGGCGGCGTTGGCTCTTTCTCCTCCTAATCGTCGTCCCCTCCATCCTGGCCGCGTCGTACATGTCCGCCCTGCTTCCCCACGGGGGCGGGACCCTGGTGGAGCTGACTCTCTGCGTCCTGTTCGGAGTGCTCTTCGCCTGGATCTCGACGGGGTTCTGGACGGCGCTCTTCGGGTTCTTCGTGCTGCTCTTCCGGTACTCCGGATACCGGATCATCGACCCCGGCTCGCCGCTCCCGGACCTTCCGCAGGAGATGCGGACGGCGGTGCTCATCCCCGTCTACAACGAGGACCCGAAAAACGTCGGCGCGGGCGTGGAGGCGATGTGGCGTTCCCTGTCCGCCACGGGCCAGGAGGGCCGTTTCGACGTCTTCATCCTCAGCGACACCACGGACCCCGACGTCTGGGTGCGCGAGGAGGCGATGTGGAACGAGCTCCGGGGCCAGCCGGGGCTGGAGGGACACCTCTTCTACCGCCGCAGGCCCTCCAACCCGAAGCGGAAGAGCGGCAACATCGCGAACTTCTGCCGCCGCTGGGGCCGCAACTACCGTTACATGATCGTCCTGGACGCGGACAGCGTCATGGCCGGGGCGACCTGGGTGCGCATGGTGGACGCCATGGAGCGGAACCCGAGGATCGGGATCCTCCAGACGCCCCCCAAGGGGGTGAACCGCGAGACCCTGATAGCCCGGGTGCAGCAGTTCGCCAACAGCCTGTACGGTCCGCTCTTCGCGGCTGGCCAGAACTTCTGGCAATTGGGCGACGCCCAGTACTGGGGGCACAACGCCATCATCCGCGTCGAGCCCTTCATGCGCTGGTGCGAACTGCCCCGGCTTCCCGGCCGGGGCCCCCTCAGCGGGGATATCCTGAGCCACGACTTCGTCGAGTCCGCCCTGATTCGCCGCGCTGGCTACGAGGTGTGGCTGGCCTATGGGGTCGGCGGCAGTTACGAGGAGACGCCGCCCACGCTGATCGACGAGCTGAAACGGGACCGGCGCTGGTGCCAGGGGAACCTCCAGCACCTGCGCCTGATCTTCACCTACGGGTTCTTCCCCACGCACCGCGCCCTCTTCCTCAACGGCATCCTCTCCTACGGCTCCGCGCTGCTGTGGCTTATTTTCCTGACGGCAAGCTCCGTCCAGGCGCTGATGGACGTCCTGGTGGAGCCCGTGTACTTTCCGCAGCACAACATGCTGTTCCCCAAATGGCACGTCTGGTACCCGGAGTGGGCGCTGAGCCTCCTGAGCTGCACAGCCCTGCTGCTCTTCCTGCCCAAGATCCTCTGCCTGCTCCACACCCTGCTGACGGCCCGGAATGCGCGGAGCTACGGCGGGGCGGGGCGGGTGCTGCTCGGCGTGGCGGGCGAGACGGTCCTCTCCATGCTGCTGGCGCCGATCCGCATGATCTGCCACAGCCGGTTCGTCCTCATGACCCTGCTGGGCTGGGGAACGGGCTGGGGGGGACAGTCGCGGGACGACCGCGGCACCTCGTGGGGCGAGGCGGCCCGGGCGCACTGGTGGGCGACCGCCATCGGGCTGCTCTGGGGCTGGCTACTCTACAAAGTCACCCCATCCTTCTTCCTCTGGCTGCTGCCGGTGATCCTCCCACTCATCCTCTCCGTGCCGCTGTCCGTTTTCACCAGCCGTGCATCACTGGGCCGCGCCGCAGGGCGCGCCGGGCTGTTCGCCATCCCCGAGGAGCTCTGCGTGCCCCCGGAGCTGGCGGACAAGGCGGAGGAACTGAAAGGACACCGGCGCTACGATCCCCTGAACGTCTCGGAGGAGGAGGGGTTCCGCCGGGCGGTGCTGGATCCCCGCCTGAATGCCCTTCACAGGGCCATGAACCGGCGGCTGAGGGCCCGCCTGGACCCCGATCTGGTCGAGCGGGCCCTCTCGGGAGTTCCCCTGTCCAAGGGGGAGAAGATGGCCCTGCTGAGCAGTCCCGACTCGATGCGGGAGCTGCACCGAAGGGTTTGGCTGCTTCCGGAGGCGGAGGGTGAAGAGTGGGGAATATGAGGCGGGGAGTATGAGAGGAAAGGAGGGGATTATGTTGAACTACGAAAAACTCGGCGAATGTCGGGAAATGTGGGACTATCTGAGGTTCGAGCCCTGGGAGCACCGCGGCATGGCCGGGGTGTCCCGCAAAATCACGATGACGAAGACCAGCCTGCTTGGGCCGGTGGCCCGCTACTACGCCTGGGACTATATCGTCTGGCGACACAGGGGGGACGCGGATATCGAGTACCTGATGAAGGAGTGGAAACCCATGCCGGACGTCATGATCCAGCGCTTCCTCCTGGTCGGCTCCGGCCTGAAGGGCCGGAGGGCGCGCGGCTACCTCCTGGGCTTCCGGGGGTTCCTGGAGGTCTATGGGTACCTTCCGGGGACGGAGTGCCACAAAAAGGCCGCGGACCTCATTCCACCGGTGGACCTGGGGCTGAAGGGGCCGGAAGGCCTGGACGAAAAGAACGGGGCCATCTGAGCGCCTGGTCGTCCCTCGGCGGGAGGCTTTGTTCCACCCCCACGGTTGGGCACGCGGGTCAGCTTTCCGCCCGATCCCGAGGGGCCTCGTCCGGGCTCGGGCGGGGCTCCCCGCGCCGCATTCGGGCCACGGCGAGCTCCAACTCCTCGGCCGCATTGCCGAACGCAAATTTTTTTCCGCTTCCCGGGCGGGCATTCCCCGCCGGCGCCGCAGCCTCGGGAGCTTCAGGCTCAGGGGGCACGGGGGCGGCAGCCATGGGCTCGGTGGATTCGGGCTCGTCCGATTCGGGCTCGTCTACAGGCTCCCCGATCGCCGGTTCAGTCCCCGGTTCCTCACCCAACAGGGCCAGGACGCTCCCCCCCGATGCTTCAACGGGGTATGACGCAGCATCCATGGAGGGTTCCTCAATGGCGGGCTCGGACTTTTCATCCTTCTCCTCGAGCCCTTCCTTCTTCTCGAGCCCGTCCCTCCGCTCCGGCAGGACGACGAAGAAATCCGACGCGGAGGCCACGATCGGCACACCCTCTGCAGAGGCCGGGGATTTTTCCTCTTCCTCCTCCGCAGGTCCGCCCCCGAACCGCTCCGAGGCAGTTCGGTCCCGTTCGGCATTCGATGCATCCGACGGGGCGACCGGCAGGGGCAGTTCCGCCAGGCCGGGGCCGGGTTCCGGCAGGGGGACGGCATACTCCAGGTCCAGCTCCGCGATCGTCGCGAGCTCGAGGAAATCGTGGCGCAGCTCGAAGCCAGGCCGATAGGAACGGACCCGGTCCAGCCCGCGCCCCTCCCCCGAGGCCGCCCCGGCCAGACGGAACATCCGCATCAGGCGCTCGTTGCGGCAGAGGCTCTCCCCCCGCCGGCTGCGTGAAAGCCCGGGGTTCTCGATGCACACCCGCTCCCCGCTTCCGGTCACCCTGACGTTTCCCGCGTCGTGCTCCGCGTGGACCAGGGCGTTGACAAAGCATTCGCGCAACGCCGCCGCACAGGGCTCCGACAGGCCGGGGCAAAAGCGGGGCAGAAGGTCCGACCAGGCCCGCCACAGGTTGCGGACCTCGAAGATCTCCTCGTCCTCCATCCCCTCGTTGAAGGCGGCACGGACCCGCGCGCTGTTCTTCCCCAGCAGAAGCCAGCCTGCCCGCGTCAGTGCACCGTCAGACAGGACCAGGGTACGGGCCCAGAACCCCTCCGGGGACAGCCCCCGCCATTCCGGGCGCCGTGCGGTTACTGCCTCCCGGAACGAGGCGGCGCTCTCCTCGTGAAGGTCCGCTGCGGTCAGGCCCGGGACGACGGACTCGCCGCGCAGCCGCTCCAGGGCGTCCAGGGCCAGCCGAAAACAGGTCTGCCTCCCCGAGACGACGTCGACACCCTCGATGCGGCGGTAGACACCGCGAATATAATCCCCTCCGACGCAGACGGGCCGGCGCCACCACTCCGCCGGGTCCACCCGGACGATCAGGAGGGAAACCCCCTCCGCCTCCACGACCCGGAACGAGGACACGCTATCCGCGCTGAGCACCCGCTCCCCGGCCAGGACGGTCCTAAGGCGGCGTTCCAGACCGGAGGGATCGGGGACCCCATGCACCACGGGAACATCCTCATCCCACTCCGCCCCGAGGACGATCCAGCCACCAGCACCATTCGACATGCCGCAGCAGACCGCCGGGAAACGGTCCAGGTCCCATTCCGGGATAAACTCCCGGTCCTCCTCCGCGGTTCGGTCCAGAAAATCCGGCAGCGAGGCAAAACGGTCGGATAAAACTCTACGTGCCTGCACGGGCCTTTTTCAACTCCCTTACGGCCACCTGGCAATGGGGCAAGGCTCCCGTTTTTTCAGCGGCCAATGCTTTCCAAACCCACTTCAAGCATACAACGATTTCTCAAAAACGACTACCTCAAGAAATAGTCATGGTCTCTCCGGACGGGCACGGCGAGCCCAGCCCCACCCCCAACAAAAATCCCCCCTGCACGGACCGGGAAAAACCCTGTTCAGGGGGGGAACCAGGGAAAAATCAGAACAGAGCTTCCTTGACGACGAAGATCACGGCCAGAGCGGCCATGAGCCAGCTCACGTCCTTCATCCTGCCGCTCAGGATCTTGATCAGGACGTAGGAGACGATGGCGAACTCGATCCCGACGGAGATGTTGTAGGCAAGGGGCATCATGATGAATCCCAGGATGGAGGGAGCGAGCTCCGTCCAGTCGTCGAAGTTCAGGTCCCGAAGGCTCATCATCATATAGACGCCGACGATGATCAAGGCCGGCGCCGTCGCGTAGGAGGGCACCATTCCCACGACCGGGGTGAAGAACATCGCGGCCAGGAAGAGCACGGCGGTCACCAGGGCGCTGAGCCCCGTGCGGCCGCCCTGCGCGCGCACCTGCTGTCCCACCTGCCGGAGGGAACGTATTCGACGGTGGGGGAGACTGCCTCGTCGAGCGCCATCATCCACCTATCCCTGCCCACCGCCCGCCCTGAGGCCGTCCTCATGGCCTTCGACATGGACGGAATCGCCGTGTCCGCCGGGTCTGCCTGCCACGCGGGGGTCACGCGCCCCTCCGAGATCGTCATGGCGATGGGACGCAGCGAGGAGCAGGCGCTCGGCGTCCTGCGCGTCTCACTCGGCCACGAGACGACCCGCGACGATATCGACGCCTTCCTGGCCGCGCTGCCCGTGGCCATCCGCGCGGGGGCCGCCCTGGACGGCGTCGCCCACGTGCGCAACGAACGAAACGAGGAACCCTAGATGAGAGTTCTGGCAGCACTGTCCGGCGGTGTGGACTCCGCCGTCGCCGCCGCGAAGGCCGTGGAGGCCGGGCACGATGTCGTCGGCGTCCACATGGCCCTATCCTCCCAACCCCAGGAGTGCCGCATCGGCTCGCGCGGATGCTGCTCGATCGAGGACGCCGGCGAC
>ERZ772957.624-NODE-624-length-27098-cov-12.446548_pt1 | contig 27098 bp, 20 predicted proteins | sample MGYA00580682_ERZ772957 | MGnify/ENA primary metagenome ERZ772957 (study PRJEB29015, sample SAMEA2737921) | human oral metagenome | biome: human oral; feature: human-associated habitat; material: dental | place: China | collected 2025 ...
CACGCTCAAGGTCACGGGCGGCACGCTGACGACCGCAGCCTACGGCGGACTCGTCGAAAACCGCGCGGGCGACGGCGCAGGCGGCTACAAGACGACGGGCGACGCCGCAGGCAACACCCTGAACCTCGAAGGCGGCACCGTTCAGAACGCCTACGGCGCCGACGTGCGCACGAAAGACGGCAGTGCCGCAGGCAACACCGTCGACCTCAAGGGCGCGGTCGTCACGGGCAGTCTCTACGCAGGCGCCCTGACGAACGCCGCCTCTGTCGGCAATGCCACGAGCAACGCCGTCAACCTCTACAGCGGCACCGTCGCAGGCGACGTCTACGCAGGCTACAGCAGCGGCAGCGGCGCTGTGACAGGCAACACCGTCACCATCGGCGACGGTGCGAACGATGCCTCCGTCACCGTCACGGGTACCCTCTACGGTGGCAACAAAGCTGCCCTGACGGGCAATACCCTCGACATCCGAAGCAAGGGCGCAAGCGTCGGCAGCATCCGTGGCTTCGAGACCATCAAATTCCGCCTCGACGCCAACATCGTCGATGGCGCCGACCTCCTGACGCTCACGCAAGACACGCACCTCGCCTGCGGCAGCATCGAAAAGCCCGCTGCCGAAACCGTCACGGCATGGCTCGGCAATGCCATGAAGAAGAACCTCCACTTCTTCCGAATGGCGACGGGCAAGACACTCACGCTCGACGGCTACACGCCGGTGACGAGCAGCGAGCGCAGCGGCGACGTCGAATACAACTTCCTCACGGACAACAACGAAGCCGCGACCACGGGCGGCAGCCTGGATCTCGCCGCCTACCGCTGGCAGAACGCCGACGTCGAAGTCGCGGGCACGGCAGAAAACGAATTTGGCGGCAAGAGCACCTACCGCACGGACGGCGAAACGAAGAACAACAAGCTCACGCTCAAGGCGGGAGCCAACGTCAAGAACGCCGTCGCGGGCGACACGCAGACAGCAGGCGGCACGGCGGAAGGCAACACCCTGCGCTTCGAAGCCGGACAGGCGGAGAACGCCTATGGCGCTAAGACCGTCGGAGGAAAAGCCCTCAAGAACCAGGCAATCCTCGCAGGCGGCACGGCAGGCACCCTCAAGGGCGCCGAAAGCACCGGCGGCACAGCGGAAGAAAACAGCATCGAAATCACCGGCGGCACGGTGACGACCGCCATCGCAGCCGACGCCGCAGGCGACGCTGTCGGCAACAAAGCCGTCCTCACGGCAGGCGCCGTCACAGGCGAACTCAAGGGCGCGAAGAGCGCCGCCGCCGCCAACAAGAACACCGTAGAAATCAAGGGCGGCGACATCCGCGGCGCCAGGGTCATCGGTGCCGAAGCCGCAGGCAACGCCGAAGAAAACGTCGTCACCATCGAGGCGGCGCCGACGTCGAACGCAGCGGCTGAAATCATCGGCGGCAGTTCCACAGGCGGCAGCGCAAGCAATAACATTCTCAACGTCAACGCAGCCGTTACGGGCACGCTCGTCGGCGGGTTCACCGCCAGCACGACCGGCAGGGATGCTGCGGATAACACCCTCAACATCAATGCCAACATCACCGGCGACATCTACGGCGGGCGTGCGGCGAACGCCTCGCTCCGAAACATCATCAACATCGCCGACGGCATTACCGTCACGGGAAATGTCACGGGCGGCAGCTGCATCATCGCCAACGAAAACATCATCCACGTGGGAAGAGGTGCGACCGTCACGGGCAACGTCACGGGCGGCAATGCCGCGACGAGCGACGGCAACATCATCAACCTCACAGGCTCGAAAGTCAACGGCGACATCATCGGCGGCACCGGCGCAGCCGCCAACGGAAACACCCTTGCCGTTTACCACGATGAAGTGCACACGAGTGCCGCGCACGACTTTGCGGGCATCAAGAACCTCCAGTTCTACCTCAAGGATACCATCGCCAACGAGAACCCGACGCTCCTGCAGCTCGGCGTCACGGACAAAGATATCCGCGGCATCAACGTCGGTGTCGGCGTGCAGGGCTTTGCGCGCGGCCTTCGGGTCAACGACGTCGTCAGCCTCATGAAGGTCAACGGCGGCACACTCACGACCGACGCCGACAATGCAGCGCCGCCGAATAAGGGTACGATCCTCAACCATGTCGATGCCATGCAGGGCGTCTCCATCCTCTACGGCTTTGAACTCATGAAGCGCGGCAATGACGAACTGATTGCTACCGTCACCAAGGCAGCGATCAGCGAGCAGACGAAATCCTTCGTCGAAACGCGCGCCGGTGCGACGAGCATCATCAACGGCGGCGCTGACCTCCTGGCAACGGGCGGCAGCCGCGCCGCTAAAAAGGGCGCTGCAGGCGAAAAGGAAAGCGAAAAGGGCAAGTACACCCTCTGGGCGATCACCAGCCGCGGCAACATGCGCGCAGAAAGCGGCTCCCATATCGACACCACGGGCTGGAACCTCAGCGTCGGCTGGTCGAGGGAAACGCAGCTAAAGAGCAGCACGCTCATCGTCAGCCCCTTCGTCGAATACGGCAAGGGAAGCTACGACTCCTATCTCGATGACGGCACGCACGGCAGCGGCAAGATCAGCTACCTCGGCGCCGGCGTTCTCGCAAGGATTGAAAGAGAAGACGGCTTCTGGCTGCAGGGCGCACTCCATGCAGGTCGTGCCAGGAGCGACTATACGGGCAGCATCTATCGCGGCACTGTCACGACCTACGACAGCTCCAATCCGTACATTGCGGCGGAACTCAGCGTGGGCAAGGAAACGAAGCTTCGGGGCGGCAACTCGTTCGACACGTATCTGCGCTATCTGTGGTCGCATCAGAATGGGAAAGACATCTCGATGAGTACGGGAGAAACGTATCAATTCGGCAGCGTCGACTCGCACCGTCTGCGCCTCGGCATGCGCTACAGCCATATAGAAAGCGAAGGCAGCGAGCTCTACGCGGGCCTTGCGTGGGAGTATGAATTGAGCGGCAAGGCGACCGCGACCTACCAGGGCTACGAAGCGCCGAGCCCGAGCCTTAGAGGCGGCAGTGCGCTCTTGGAGCTCGGCTGGCGGTTCCAGCCGAAGGATGCGCGCGTCAGCTACGATCTGAATCTCTCGGGCTGGCAGGGCAAGCGCCAGGGCGTCACGTGCAGTGCCCATGTGAACTGGGCGTTCTGAGGAAGAAAATAAAGTCAGTAAAAGGGCTGGCGCACAATCGATTTGTGCCCCAGCCCTTTTCGATGGGATGCCTAGGGACTGACTACGACATTTTTCAAACGTATACGCAGTGGTATACACGTTTTATAAGTTTTACGATTATAAGCATACAAACGTTTGATTTTTCATAAGTTTTGCGGTAATATTCTTGAAGGGGAGGTGACAGCGATGATTCCACGGCCGCTGTATGTAGATAAAATCATGGCGTATGCGAACGCGCCTTTTGTAAAAGTGCTCACGGGGATTCGCCGCTCGGGCAAGTCTACGATAATGAACATGCTCATGGAGAAATTGCAGGAGCGCGGTGTTCCGGCAGAGAACATCGTCAGCATGCGTTTTGATTCGATGGAATACGAGATGATGACGGCGCGGGAGATGTTCGCCGCCGCGAAAACCCGGCTTCGTTCCGTCGGCAAGACATACTTCTTCTTTGATGAAGTTCAGGAGATCGAAGGCTGGGAGCGCGTCGTCAATTCCCTTGCCGCAGAAGGCGATGTCGATATCTATGTGACAGGCTCCAATTCCCGCATGATGTCTTCGGAAATCGCCACATATCTGACGGGGCGTTATGTTTCTTTTCGCATCTTTACGCTTTCCTTTGCCGAATATCTGACATTCAAGAAGCGCTATGCAGAGCTTCTCGATGTTCGCACGGAGCTGGCGGCGTATATCCGTCTTGGCGGTTTTCCCGCCACGCATCTGCGCGAGTATACAGCCGATGAGATTTATACGATCGTGCGCGATATCTATAATTCCACGATCTTTTCCGACATCGTACGGCGCAGCAATATCCGCAAGATCGATCTGTTGGAGCGCGTCGTTCGCTATACGTTTTCCAATGTAGGAAATACCTTCTCGGCAAAGTCGATTTCCGCTTACTTGAAAGCGGAACAGCGCAAAATCGACAATGAAACGGTATACAGGTATCTGAGCCAGTTGGAAAAGGCATATCTCCTGCATCGATGTGCGCGCTATGATCTCGCAGGCAAGGAAATACTGAAGACGCAGGAAAAGTTTTATCCGGCAGATACGGCGCTTCGTTACAGTGTGCTTGGCTATACGCCGGACAGTGTGACGGCTAGCCTCGAAAACGTCGTCTATCTTGAGCTTTGCCGCCGCGGTTACGCGGTCTGTATCGGCAAGACTGCGGACGGTGAGGTGGATTTTGTCGGGGAGCGGCAAGGCGAGAAAATCTATGTGCAGGTCACGCAGGAAATCCGCTCGGAAAAGACGGAGCGCAGAGAATATGAGCGCCTGTTGGAAATCCGCGACAACTACCCGAAGTATGTCCTGCGCGCCGATGCATTTGCCGGCGGGAATTACGAGGGGATCAGGAGCATGCATGTAGCGGATTTCCTGCTGCAGGGGCAAATGGGCTGACATGCGCACGAATATGAAAATAGGAAAAGAGCTGCCCTCAGCCGCTGTTTCGGTCGGGGGCGGCTCTTTTATCAGCGCTGTCTTACAATATAGCGATTATCAGGCTGCCGATCGCGATGAGGAAGATGCCGATGCCGTGCGAGAGCGTGACTTCTTCCTCGAAGATGAGGATGGCGAGAAGGACGGCGAAGACGACGCTGAGCTTGTCGATGGGGGCGACGCGTGAAACGTCGCCGGTCTTCAAGGCCATGAAGTAGAAGAGCCAGGACGTGGCGCCGGCAATGCCGCTCAGGGCGACGCATGCCAGAGCGCGGCGGTCGGCGAACACCTCGGGCAGATGAGAGGCGTGTCCCTGCACGATCATGACCGTGACGAGGAAGATTGCCATGATGACACCGCGCACGGCGGTGGCGGCGCTGCTGTCGAGCCCTTCGAGCCCCATCTTGCCGAAGATGGAGACAAAGGCGGCGGAAAGTGCGGAGAGGAGTGCGTAGAGCAGCCAGGATGACATCGGAGAAAAACCTTCTTTCTTGTTTTGCTCTTTACAGTATAGCATGATTTTTTCCGGGGAAAAACCGTGCTGTAAGTTACTTAATAAGCCTTGGATATTCTTTTTGAAACATTGATACTATAAATAGAAATGTATGTATGGTTCGAGTGCTTTGCCTGCTTCCGGCATAGGGAAGGGCATTGACACAGGACGTCAAACCGTTTGAAGGGTGATGAGAATTTAGAGGGTTCGACAGCTTCGATCGGACGTATTTGAAGTGAATGTTGAAAAAGCACGCTCCGCCGGCATGGCAGGGGAGCGTGCTTTTTGGTTGGGAAGCGCTGATAAAATGAAGTCGTCCAGAGACGTGAGGATGGGTGACTGAATTTATCAGTGATTCCTTTATATCTATTCGGCTGTAACTGCTTGTGTCAGGGTATCTTTGATGAACTGATTGAGGGATACGTCGTGCCGCGTCGCTTCCAATGCCAGTCGGCGATGGAGCTCGCTTGGGATACGGATGTTGAAGCTGCCCTTGAACTCCTTATCGGGATTTTTATGAAATTTTTCGCAGGCATCTAAATAATTGTCAATGCAATGATGGAAAGAGGTTTCCAATTCGCTGACACTAGCTCCATGAAAATTCAGCGAATCGCTGATGCCAAAGACTTCGCCGACAAAAAGCCCGTCTTCTGCATCGAACGAAATCTTCGCATGATAGCCTTTGTATTCCAACAAATTCATTGCGATTCCTCCTTAGAGTTCTTTGAGATCTTTCAAAAATTGGATGACTTTCTTAATTTGGTAGCGGTAAAGCTCCTTTCCGGGGTGCGGACCGTCAAATTGCAGAATACGTTTGGTTGCTGTGTGAAAATAACCGATGCCGGAGCCTCTGCCACCCTGAAATTTTTCACAGCCGCATTTTTTCATCAATGCGTCGAGCTCTCGTATTGTAAAGTTCGTGGGAGTAGGCTTACGGCTGATTTTTTCCAGCAACATTTCCTTTGTTGGCATGTATTTCACCTCAAGAAAAGTATAGCAGAGCTGCATCGAAAAAAGCAACTGGATTTTAGTTACGCCTACGCGTACAGCTTTTTGGATGTTGAACCATAATGAAACATATAAAATAGGCATTGGAAATCATTGGCGAGATTGCTTACAATAGAAGGTGGATAAAAGAGAGGTGGAGCATATCGTGAAGATCAGTAAGACAGAGAAGAAGCGGTGGCTGGAGGTTTTGCTGCTCGCGTTTTTCTTTTCGCTGATGATCTCGCTGCACGACCGCAGCATCGTCACGGTGTCGGCGCTCGTTGCGAGCGGCATCACGGACAGCTCGCTCAAGTATCATATCGAGAACGCGAGGAAGAACGGCGTGACGAAGGCGGAGGTTGACGGCCTTTGGCAGCAGTTGGTCTTTGGATTGTGTTCCTGTGAAAGAACGGATAATTCTGTCAGACTTCATACCGCAGATTTCTTGTTTTCGGCGCTTTTCCTATGCTACAATAAGAGGAAGCGTCTTGTCGGAGGAGGGGTACGATGGCTTTTTATATCACGGGAGATATACACGGAGCGGTACGGCGGGCGCGTGCATGAGCTGCGCCCGAACATCGTGCACCTCGAAGCGGCAGATTGGCACGCCGATCTCGTCGTCACGCATACGGCGCCCTTCGGCATATACAAGGAGATTGACCGGATCCGGTGAGGGGATATCTCGATTCATCAGCAACAGCAGCGGGAATCAGGCGGCTCGTTCAAGCCTGACAGAGAAGATAGAAGAAGTGTTACGGGGCAGTGGATTGCATACTGTAGGTATTGTCCCGGCAAGGAGTTGAAGATAAGGCATTGAGCTCGAATCAAAGACAGGGAAAGAAATTTTATGCCGTGCGCGCAGGGCGCAGGACGGGGATCTTCCTCACATGGGATGAATGCCGCGCGCAGGTGGAAGGATTTCGCGGCGCGCGCTACAAGAGCTTCCCGACGGAGGCAGAGGCGCGCACGTGGCTCACGCAGGCGCAGCCCTTGGCGGCGCTCTTCGAAGAGCCAGAGGCGCCGCCTCGCGCTCCGGTGCGCAAAAAAAGCGCCGCAGGAAGCGGCGCTCGGGCGGCAGAGACGGACGACGATACGCTCTGTCACGTCTATACGGACGGCTCGTGTCTGAGGAATCCGAACGGGCCAGGCGGCTGGGCGGTCTGCATCGTGCGTGCGGGCGAGACGGAAAAGACGCTCTCGGGCGGCGATCCCTCGACGACGAACAACCGCATGGAGATGACGGCGGCGATCGAGGCGCTGCGTCATCTGCCGAAAAACGAGCAGATCGTGCTGTCGACGGACAGCCAATACTTGAAGAACGGCATCACGAAGTGGATCTTCAGCTGGAAGCGCCGCGGCTGGAAGAAGGCGGACGGCAGTCCCGTCCTGAATCAGGAGCTTTGGCAGGAGCTCGACGCCCTGATCTCGGGGCGCCGCATCATCTTCCGCTGGGTTAAGGGTCATGCGGGGCATAAGTACAACGAGATCTGCGATATGCTGGCAAAAAGGGAAGCGCAGAAATATCTTTGAGTGGCAGGGTGATGGGCTGCCCAACGCGAACACGGGCTTCTTAAACGGTTCGCTTATGGGCAGCCCATCACCGTGACAAAGTTGCTTTATAAGCGTTTTTACTGCCGTTTCAAACTTGCTTCGCCGTAGTCGTTAGAAAGAACAGAACCCTTGATGAAAACGAGGGAGGCGAAGAGGAAGAGCTCGTAGATTTCGAGGAGGAAGGCGGCGGCGATGATTTCCATGCCGAAGGGCTCGCGTGCGAGGACGCGCAGGTCGCCGCCGAAGAAGGTGAGACAGGCGATGAAGGCGAGCGTGAGCACGAGCGGCACGAAGGCGAGCCACGCGCTCCTGCCGATGTCATGCAGGCGCTGCGTGACGATGCCGAGGGGCAGGAGAGAGGCGAGGGCGCAGGCTCCCGCCGTGCCGTAGAGGGCGACGGCGCTTCCCAGGGGCTGCGGCAGGCGCTCCGCTGTTTCGAGCACGACGAAGACGAGAAGGCAGATGAAGAAGAGCAGGAAGAGCAGGCGCAGCAGGAAGCGCTTGCGATTCATCCTGCCTTTTAGCTGCACCATGCGCAGGAAGAAGGGGAAGTCCTCGGCGGGACGCTCGGCGATGTGGGGGCGAAGCGCAAGGGCGCTATCGGGGGAGCCGGAAGCGTTGCTCGAAAGCTCTCCTTCAGCGAAAAAGAGGTAGACGGAGAGCAGGACAAAGAGAGCGAGTACCGCACTCCCGTAGGGCAGGAAACTCCTGAGCAGCAGATGGTCGGGCGCGACGCCGAGGACGGGCGCCAGATCGAGGTAGAGGATCAGCGTGCGCGCTTCGGCGGTGAGCGCGAGGACGAGGAGCGGGCAGACGACGACGAGCAGCCATGCCGTGTCGCCGTAGCCGAGATCGTGCCAGCGCCGCATTGCCGCGCGCAGGAAGACGAGCAGGAGTAAGGCGAGCGGCACGCTGACGAAGAGGAGTGCCGCAAAGCCCGCCGCGAGCGAGATGTTTTCCGACGGCATGGGGCGGCCGGCGCCGAGCCACGAGAGGACGGCGGCGGTCGCTGCCATGATCAGCGCGCCTAAGCCTGCCGCCGCGAGCAGGCTGCCGATGAAGTGGAGGGTGAAGAGTTTTTGCCCCATGCGCCCTTCGGGCGACAGCCACTTGTCCAACAGTCCATGGAAGAAGCCGCCCTTTGGCGGCGGCGCTTTTTCTTCTTCCAGCGAAGCCGCTATCTCGCTGCGCTTTTCTTCATCTGCGAGCAGCTCCTGCAGCAGTTCGGCGGCGCTTTGGCGCGGCTGCTCCTCTTCTCTGCTGTCTTCTACCGATGCTTCCTGCACTTCTGTCGTCGCTGCAGGCTCGGCGTTCTTGCCGTAGTCGATGCCTTTTATGCCGGAGGCGATATCCGTATCGTCTGCGTCGCTTTCTTCCGCAGGGGGCACAGGGCGCAGCATTTCTTCGAGTGCGTCGTCGCCCGAAAAGCTCTCTTGCCTGAGACGCGCCAGGATGCTCTCCGTGTCCTCCGATGCCTTGTTTCTTGTTGCCATCGTCCGTGTCTCTCCTTAGAATGATGTCATTTCTTCAGTATGCGGTCGTAGATGTAGCCTTCGCGCACACCCGAGTCGCTGTAGGTGATGGCGGGGATGGCGAAGCGCTCGGCGAGCAGGTCGGCGATGACGAGACCCGGCAGCAGCGTGTGCATGCGGTCGGGCACGGCGCGCATGAGCCGCACGGCGTCGTCTTCCAGGAGCGTGTGGTCGCGCAGGAAGTGTTCTAAAATCGTCTGGATTTCTGCGCGCGTGATCGTCCTTTTTTCGCTGTCGGGGAAGAACGCGGCTGAAAGAGCCGCCGCGCCCTTGAAGGTGCCGCCGATGCCGCAGGCGGGCAGCGCTCGAAGCCCGGCGAATTCCGTGGCGGTATCGAGGATGCGCGCGGCGTCGGCGCGCATGTTCTCGATTTCCGCGCGCGAGGGCAGGAGCTCCTTCGTGAATTTCGTGTGCAGGCAGAGCGAGCCGACGGGCAGGCTCTTCTTGCGCACGATTTTCTGCGCCTTGTAATGCACCATCTCCGTGCTCGCGCCGCCGATATCGAAGAGCAGCCCCTCTTGCGTCGCGAGGTCATGCGTCGCGCCGATGAAGTCGAGCTCTGCTTCCTCTTCACCGCGAATCACATAGATATCGAGCCCCGTGCGCGCTTTGATTTCCGCAATCGCCTCGCGGCTGTTCGCGGCGTTCCGGAGGGCGCCCGTCGTGAAGATCGTGACGTTTTCGATGCGGAGCGCGCTGAGGAACTTCTGAAAGTCTTCGAGTGCGTAGACGAGGCGCTTGATGCCGCGCGCTTCGAGCACATTGTCGTGCAGGAAGGCGGCGAGCCCCACCGTCGTGTCCTTCTTCTTCATGATCTGCTCCACAGCCGTGCCCCGGATCTGATAGACCGCCATGCGCACGGTGTTGGAGCCGATGTCGATGATTGCGTGTATCATAGGAGTCCTCCGTTACTGTCTGAAAAGGTCGAAGAGCTGTTTGCCGATGAGCACCGCCGTGACGACGATGAAGAGCGGGCGCACATAGGAGGTGCCGCGCTTGATGGCGAGGCGCGCGCCGAACCAGGCGCCGACGATCATGGAAAGCCCCATGGGTATGGCGTATGTGAAGTTGATGAGCCCGAAGTAAGCGAAAAGCACGACGGCGGCGAGGTTGCTCGCGAAGTTCAGCGCGCGCGCATTCGCCGCTGCGCCGAGGAAGTCGAAGCCCACGAGCAGGAAGGCGAAGAGCATAAAGGAGCCTGTGCCGGGGCCGAAGAAGCCGTCGTAAAAGCCGAAGGTGAAGGCGACGACGGCGGAGAGCAAGAGCACGCGCCGCGTCATGCCGCCGTACTTGCTCTCGCGTCCCCAGTCGCGGCGAAAGATGCTGTAGAGGAGGACGAGCGCGAGCATGACGACGACGAGGGGGCGCAAAAAGTCGGGCGGCACCTGGCGCACGACGAGGACGCCGACGGCGGAGCCGAAGAGTGTGATGGGAAAGAGCAGGCGGATGAGCTTCATGTCGACCTTGCCGCTCCTGATGAAGGAGATGAAGCTCGTGCAGGCGCCCATGACGGCGGCAGCCTTGTTCGTGCCGAGCACATTGAGGAGCGGCAGCCCCGTCATCATCAGCGCCGGAATCGAGATCAGCCCGCCGCCGCCGACGACGGCGTCGATGAACGCCGAAAAGAATCCCATGCCGCAGATGAAGAGCAGCGTTTCCATACCCATGCCTGGCGCCTCCTATTTACAAGATTGTATTTTAATATTACTATTATCACTAGGAAAGTCCAAGAAGTCAAGTCCAAAGGGCGCAGTGGAGAAAGCGAGGAGGAGCAGATGACGGAAATCGTGGCGGAGAAGCTCAAGCTGTTGGCGGATTCGCCGGGCGTCTACATCATGAAGGACGAGAAGGGGCGCATCATTTACGTCGGCAAGGCGGTCGTCCTCAAGAACCGCGTGCGGCAGTATTTTCAAAGCGGCAAGCATCAGGCGCCCAAGGTGCGCGCGATGGTGGCGAAGATCGCCGACTTCGAGACGATTCTCACGCATTCGGAAGTCGAGGCGCTGATCCTTGAGTGCAACCTCATCAAGAAGCATCGCCCGCGCTACAACATCAGCCTCAAGGACGACAAGAGCTATCCCTACCTCAAGGTCACGCTCGCCGACGCGTATCCGCGCGTCATGGTCACGCGCCGCGTCACGAAGGACGGCTCGCGCTACTTCGGCCCCTACACGTCAGCGGGCGCCATGCACGAGAGCGTCAAGCTCCTGCGGCGGCTCTTTCCGCTGCGCACCTGCAAGAACATGAAGGTCGAGCGCCCGTGCCTTGAGTATCATATCAAGCGCTGCCTTGCGCCGTGCTGCGAACCCGTCGACAAGGAGGAATACGCCGCGATGATCCGCGAGGTCTGCCTGTTCCTCGAAGGGCGCACGGAGCTCGTGGAAAAGGAGCTGGCGCGCCGCATGACGGAGGCGGCGGACGACTACGACTTCGAGCGCGCGGCGCGCATCCGCGACCAGCTCGCCGCCGTGCGCAAGGTGGCGGAGAAGCAGAACATCGTGACGGGCTCGGGCGATCAGGACGCCGTCGGCATGGCGCGCGCAGGTGTCGGCGTCGTCGTCATGGTCTTCCTCATCCGCGCGGGCAAGATGGTCGGGCGCGAGCACTTCCTGCTCTCGGGCAGCGAGGAGGAGACGGACGAGGCGCTGCTCTCGGCGTTCCTGAAGCAATATTACCATCGCGCGGCGTTCGTGCCGCGCGAGATCCTGCTGCCCTTCCCCATCGCGGAGACGGAGCTTTTGGAGAGCTGGCTCGCCGAGCGCAAGGGCGCGAAGGTCGCGCTCGCCGTGCCGCAGCGCGGCACGAAGCACGACGTCGTCGAGATGGCGCGCGGCAACGCCGAAAAGTTCCTCGCAGACGAGGCGGCGCGCATCGCGCAGGCGAACGACCAGACTCTCGGCGCCGTCAGAGAGCTCGGGCGCTACCTCGGGCTCAAGGAGGAGCCGATGCGCATGGAGTGCTTCGACATCTCGCACAATCAGGGCTCGGAAACGGTCGCTTCGATGGTCGTCTTCGAGGGCGGCCTGCCGAAGAAGTCCGACTATCGGCGCTTCAAGATCCGCAGTGCCGAGGGCAAGCCCGACGATTTCCTCTCGATGCGCGAGGTGACGGAGCGTCGCTACACCAAGCTCGCGGAAGACGAAATGCCCGACCTCATCATCATCGACGGCGGCAAGGGACAGCTTTCGTCCGCGCTGGAGATCATTCGCGGCGCGGGGCATCTCGATGTACCCGTCGTCGGGCTTGCCAAGCAGTTTGAATATATCTTCACGGAGGGCAGCTCCGATCCCGTCATACTGCCGCGCCGCAGTCAGGCGCTCTACCTCATCGAGCGCATCCGCGACGAGGCGCATCGCTTCGCCATCACCTACCACCGCAAGCTGCGCGGCAAGCGCAACCTCGTCTCCGTCCTCGACCACATCGCCGGCATCGGCCCCAAAAGGCGCAAGGCGCTGTGGAGCCACTTCGGCACGATCACGAAGATCAAGGCGGCGAGCGTCGAAGAGCTCGCCGCCGTCGACGGCATGACGCTGCCCGCGGCGGAAGCCGTGAGGAACTTCTTCCTCGCGCAGGAAAAGCTGCTCGCGGGGGAAGAATAACATGACTTCGGAGGTACGGCGAATTCTTTTTCCCAAGACGTTGCGGAAAGAACCGTCGTTCTATATAATAGATAAATGACAGTCAATCGAAGGAGGAGAACATACTTTTATGGATAGAGAAGAAGCTCTGAAAAATGCTTTGAAGCATATAGAGAAAGAATTTGGCAAGGGCTCCATCATGCGCCTCGGCGAGGCGTCGGCGAATATGAACGTGGAAACGATACCGACGGGCATCCTGCCGCTCGATGTGGCGCTTGGCGTCGGCGGCGTGCCGCGCGGGCGCATCGTCGAGGTCTACGGCCCCGAGAGCTCGGGCAAGACGACGGTCACGCTGCACATGATTGCCGAAGCGCAGAAAAACGGCGGCATCGCAGCCTTCATCGACGCCGAGCACGCGCTCGACCCCGTCTACGCGAAGAAGCTCGGCGTCAACATCGACGAGCTTCTGATCTCGCAGCCCGATACGGGTGAGCAGGCGCTCGACATCGTCGACGCCCTCGTGCGCAGCGGCGCCATCGACCTCATCGTCGTCGATTCCGTGGCGGCGCTCGTGCCGAAGGCGGAGATCGACGGCGACATGGGCGACCAGGCGGTCGGCCTGCACGCGCGCCTCATGAGCCGTGCCATGCGCAAGCTCACGGGCTTCATCAGCAAGTCGCGCACGGTCGTCGTCTTCATCAACCAGATTCGCGAGAAGGTCGGCGTCATGTTCGGCAGCCCCGAGACGACGACGGGCGGCCGCGCCTTGAAGTTCTACTCGACCGTGCGCCTCGACGTGCGCAAGACGGACAAGATCATGCAGGGGCAGGAGATGATCGGCAACCGCACGCGGATCAAGGTCGTCAAGAACAAGGTCGCGCCGCCTTTCCGGACGGCGGAGTTCGACATCATGTACGGCGAGGGCGTCTCGCGCGTTGGCACGGTGCTCGACATCGCGACGGATTTCGACATCATCGAGAAGAGCGGCTCGTGGTACTCCTACGGCGGTTCGCGCCTCGGGCAGGGCAAGGAAAACGCGAAGAAGGCGCTGAAAGAAAAGCCCGAGCTTGCTGCGGAGATCGAAGAGAAGGTGCGCGTGAAGCTCGTGGAGCAGGCGGCAGCCGCAAAAGAAGGGGAGGTAGAGCGTGTCCCCGATGAAGAGAACGGGCGAGGAGCCGCAGGAAAGCAGCAGGAAGCGGCGGACGAAGATTGAAAAGACGGCGCTGATGAAGGCGGTCGACCTCCTCGCGCGCGCTGAGCACAGCACGGCGCAGCTCGCGAGGAAGCTCGCGCAGCGCGGCTATGAAGAGGAGGAGATCGAAGCGGCGATCGTCACCTTGACGGAGCGCGGCTACCTCGACGACGAAGAAGTGTGTCGCCACCAGTTTACGTTTCTCTATGAAGAGAGCCGCCAGAGCGTGCGCCAGATCAAGGCGAAGCTCCTGCAGAAGGGCTTTCCCGCATCGCTCATCGCCGAGTGCGTGCCGGACGACACCTTTGCGCGCGAAAAGGCGGCGGCGGAGCGCGCGCTCGCCGTGCATTTCAAGAAGAGCACCGATGTGCAGAAGATGCTGCAGCATCTCTATCGGCGCGGCTTTTCGACGACGGTCTGCCGCGCCGCCGTCGCCGCCTTTACGGAAGAGGAAGAAGAATGAAGGAGGACTTGCCTTGCAGAAGGATAGCCATGAATTGATTGTCGTACTGGACTTTGGCGGACAGTACAACCAGCTGATCGCGCGCCGCGTGCGCGAGTGCAGCGTTTACTGCGAGGTGCATCCGCATACGCTGTCTTTGGAGAAGATTCGCGCGCTCGCACCCAAAGCGATCATTTTCACGGGCGGTCCCGAGAGCGTCTACAAGGAAGATTCCGCGACGTACAGCGAGGAAATCTTTTCCCTCGGCATCCCCATCCTCGGCATCTGCTACGGTTCGCAGCTCATGGCGCACAAGCTCGGCGGCAAGGTCAGGACGGCGCCCGTGAGCGAGTACGGCAGGACGGAGCTTGAGGTCACGGATGCCGCGTCCGCACTTTTTGCCGAGGTGCCGCAAAAGAGCGTCTGCTGGATGAGCCACACCGACTATATCTTTGAGGCGCCGGCAGGCTTCCGCGTCACGGCGCGGACGGCGGACTGCCCCGTCGCAGCGATGGAAAATGAGGCGCAGAAGCTCTACGCCGTGCAGTTCCATCCCGAGGTCATGCATACGGAATACGGCATGAAGATCCTCGAAAACTTCGTCTATCGCGTCGCGCATTGCAAGGGCGACTGGCAGATGTCTTCCTTCGTCCAGACGACGGTCGAAGCCTTGCGCGAGAAGATCGGCGCGGGCAAGGCACTCTGTGCGCTTTCGGGCGGCGTCGACTCCTCCGTGGCGGCAGTCCTGCTGTCGAAGGCGATCGGCAAGCAGCTCACGTGCGTCTTCGTCGACCACGGTCTTCTGCGAAAGAACGAAGGCGATGAAGTCGAAGCCGTCTTCGGCGCAGGCGGTCACTACGACCTGAACTTCATCCGCGTCAATGCCGGCGAGCGCTTCTACGAAAAGCTCAAGGGTGTGACCGAGCCCGAGAAGAAGCGCAAGATCATCGGCGAGGAATTTATCCGCGTCTTTGAAGCCGAAGCGAAGAAGATCGGCAAGGTCGATTTCCTCGTGCAGGGGACGATCTACCCCGACGTCATAGAGAGCGGTCTCGGCAAATCCGCCGTCATCAAGAGCCATCACAACGTCGGCGGTCTGCCCGATTACGTCGATTTCAAGGAAATCGTCGAGCCGCTGCGCCTGCTCTTCAAGGACGAGGTGCGAAAGGCGGGCAGAGAGCTCGGCATCCCCGAGCATCTCGTGAATCGCCAGCCGTTCCCCGGCCCCGGTCTCGGCATCCGCATCATCGGCGAGGTCACGGCGGAGAAGGTCAGGATCGTCCAGGAAGCCGACGCCATCTATCGCGAAGAGATTGCCAAAGCCGGCGCGGACAAGACTCTCGGTCAATACTTCGCCGCGCTCACGAACATGCGAAGCGTCGGCGTCATGGGCGACGGCAGGACATACGACCACGCCATCGCGCTGCGTGCCGTCCTCACGAGCGACTTCATGACCGCTGAGAGCGCACCTCTCCCATGGGAAGTCCTGCAAAAGGTCACGACCCGCATCGTCAACGAAGTCAAGGGTGTCAACCGCGTGCTCTACGACTGCACGGGCAAGCCGCCGGGGACGATCGAGTTCGAGTGATGGAAGGAAACCCGCAAGCCATTGGGATATAAGGTGTTGATAGCGATCTACCACATGTTGAAAGATGGAATCTCGTTCATCGATCTAGGAGTCGAATATTATAATCAATTCAATAGGGATCGAAAGATCAAGCGCTATTTGACTAAACTGAAAAAACTGGGCTGGCAACTGGAAGCAGCTACACTCTCGGGTGCAAATACATAAAATTTCATCCCACAAAATAGAGTGGGTATTTTTGCGCTTTTTTCAGCTGTAAAGGATGGGTTTTTATGGTAAAAGAAATCATTCTGCAAACTAAAAATGTAGAGTATATAAAAAGAATTTTAGGAACAGAACAATGGATTCAGGTATCTGGTCATAAAGATATGAACGGTGCAGATGCATTGTTTTGGTGCGGGTTAGTTTCGCTGGATCATATAGAGGATGTATACCACAATATTGACTGGGATATTTCTACCGAAAAACAAGGTTGCCCGGGATTTGAAGGTAATGGATATGGTTACCGGTATAAAGCTAACTTGCTGAATGATGGATTTGAATCTATCCTGTATTACCGAGAATTCTATGGTGTTGAAGAAAATTGTATTGAATTATCGCAGGAGTTTATTTTATTAAACAATCTTCGATATAACACCATCAGTAAATCATATTGTGCTATGCATGAAAACGGCGAGGCTGAAGAAGCTGTTAAATACATTGATGACACAACGATTCAAATAAAAATGAAGTTCTTGCGGAATTATGCAGCAGCAAAACAGATGGCAATTCTACTTTTTTTCGATATTAGAACCAAGTTCGATGGAAGACTATCCGATTATGGGGTTGATGAGTTTAATTACAAAAACAAAGATGATAGCTTGTTCTATGGATTATGGAGCGGTGATATGAATTTCCTAACATCTGCGTATAGTGTTCTTATGGGGAAAAAGATTCTTATGCCTGCACCAATTGAGGAATGTGGTTATTGGCCCTATGAAAAAAAAGAAATATACGAAGATTTTATCATTGGGGTTGATGAGTCTGGCAAGGAGATTTTATACACATGTGATCCAGATAAGTTAAAAAATTACTTTGGGACTAATCCAGATGCTCCAATGTATTTAACACCCGTATTTTTCAAACGCGAGGTATTGCAAAAATATGTAAATAAGCCTGAGTTGTATGAGATCAGAGATGGATATTTAAGCTGTCAATCATTATGGGGGATTGAAATAGACAATCATCATAAGAATTGTATAGCAGTTTATCTTGGTGATTTAGGAAGAGATTTACCTGAGAGTGAGCGCGGATACTGGAAAAGCTACAACATAGTGGGCGAAGGCAGAATAAGCAAAGTCTCGTTCCAAAGAGATTTCTGCAATATGTTCTCGAAATCAAATATGGAGGATCACAGATTTCAGGATGCGTACAGTTCTTTAATAAAGCAGTGGAATGAAAAATATGGTTGGGATTTGTATCTGCCCTTGTCGGCAGAAGATCAATATAATCTAACTCAAATTCGGATACCTCTTGGAAACAGTCAGCTGGAATTTGATCAACTAGTATTGGCATTAGTTAAAGTATTGATTGACTCTCTTAACGAAAAGCAACTAATCATTCCTGGAGATGATCAATCTGATATTAAAGGGATAAGTAAGCTTGAGAAATGGCTGCAGTCAAACGAGGCTATTGGATATGAAAATCATATTACGTTCTTGAGAAACTTACAGAAATTGAGATCTACTGGCTCCGGACACAGAAAAGGTAAGGAATATAGTAAGATTTCAAATACATTTGGCTTATCAGAAAAAAGCAAAATAGATGTATTTGAAGAAATCCTTCAAAAAGCAAATGCCTTCTTGAAATATATGACTCAAACTTCGCAGATAAATAATCCGCTGTAAGCCTTGAAAAATCAACCTTTCCAGACAATAAAATAGCATGAGCGACATCCATTTGGTATAATTTAGCGGTCTTTCGCTGTTTAGTATGGGTAACGCTTGAAAACGGCATCTTATTTCGATAAAATTATATCCATGGAAGATAGACACAGAAAGGTGGATTCTACTCATGGATACAGGAAACTTGTTTGCCGTTGCTTTGAACCTCCCGCAGCCTTGGTGCATATCGCAAGTGGAATTCAAGCCCGCAGAAGATGCGTCCATGGAACTGCATATCCATATTGCCTTCCAACGTGGAGGGAAGTTCCCCTGCCCGCAAGACCATTGCGGCAAAAGCTTTCCTGCTTACGACACTACGCCGAGAACCTGGCGCCATCTCAACTTCTTCCAGTATAAAACTTACATCCATGCCGATCTCCCTCGCATACAATGCGAAAAGCATGGCGTGAAGACCGTGCAAGTGCCTTGGGCGCGCGAAGGTTCCGGCTTCACGCTTCTTTTTGAAAGCTGGATCATCGAACTCGCTAAGCATCTGCCTGTAGCCGTCATCGCTCGTATGGTCGAAGAGCATGACACGAGGCTTTGGAGATTCATCCATTATTATGTAGACAAAGCCCGTGCGTTGGAGGACTATTCCGAAGTCACCGACATCGGCATGGATGAAACCAGCAAGAAGGGGCATAACTACATCACGGTTGTCGCCGACCTTTCACAGCGCAAAGTCATCTTCGTGACCGATGGCAAGGATTCTGCTACGGTTCGACGGTTCGTGGGTGACTTCGAAGCCCATCAAGGCAAGGCGGAAAGGGTTCGACTCATCACCTGCGACATGTCGCTCGGATTCCGCAAGGGAATCCGAGAATCGTTTGAGAACAGTCAGACCATCATCGACAAGTTCCATGTGATCAAACATGCCAACGAAGCCGTGGACAAGGTGCGCAAGGTGGAAGTCAAAGAGAACGTCCTGTTGAAGAACTCCAAATACCTGTGGCTGAAAAATGATGCCAATCTGACGGAAAAACAGCGCCAGAAAAAGGAAACGCTCCAGAAGAAGCATTTGAAGACAGCGCGAGCCTGTGCTATGCGCATAGAATTACAGGAAATCTACGAACAGTCTGTCCATCGAAACGAGGCGGAAGAGCGTTTGAAAAAGTTCTGCAGCTGGATGATGCACGCAAGGCTCGAACCCATGAAGAAACTTTGCGGCACAATCCGCAATCATTGGGATGAAATCCTGCATTACTTCGAACATCCCTATACAAATGCCATTTTAGAAGGGCTGAACAGCATCATACAGAACATCAAGCGTCGCGCCCGAGGATTCAAGAATGATGAGTATTTCAAGACGATGATCTATCTAGGCTGTGGCAAACTGAACCTAGACATCCAAACATCATAACGCGTCCACTGTCAGTGGACTATATGAATATAAAGAACACTTGTTTCCTTTTAACTACCCATATCAAACAGCGAGGAGCCCAAAAGAAAGACTGATACGCTTCGGCTTCTATGATTTAGCCGAGGCATATCAGTCTGTACACGCAACCTATTGAAACCGCCGTGTACCGAACGGTACGCACGGTGGTGTGAGAGGACGGCGGCTAATCACTGCCTCCTACTCGATTTACGCTAGCCAGACACACAAAATGTTGATATAATCAACTAAGAAGCTGTTGTGACGTTGCATCGATGGCAGCGCGGTGTAGGAGAGGAGATTGCCATGGAAAATTTGCAGGTGGCGCGCTATTTTTCGATTTTGGACGGGCGCTCGCGAAGCTATGTCATGGAGGCATGTCGGCCTTTAAAAATTACATATTCCGAATACATCCTGCTGCTGCGACTTTTTGACTACGAGGGGGCGAGCCAGGAGGACTTGTCGCGCACTTTGCAGACGGATAAATCTGCGGTGGCGCGAACGCTCAAGCTCCTGGAGCAGAAGGGTTTCATCTGTCGTGAAAAAGATGAGATCGACCGCCGCATCAAGCGTATTCGCTTGACGGAGTACGGACGCATGCAGCATACGTTCCTGCTGTCTGTCATGAATTGCTGGGTCGATAACTTGACGGAGGCTCTGGCGCCGCACGATGTCGAGGTCGTGCAGCAGGGCTTCCGGCTTTTGGCAGAGCGATCAATGGATACGGACTTTCATAAGATCATCGAGAAGACGGAACGCTGAAGGTCGAGTACGCAAAGGGGAGGAATGACTGGTGAGAATGGGAGGGAAGAGAGCCGTTGTGCTCCTGCTTATAGCCGCGCTTTTTGTTGCTGCGGGCTGTGGTGAGGCGCCGTCCGAGGCGGTAAAGGCGCCTTTGGTGCGCTCGGAGCGCGTGTCGACGGGGGAAGCGGCGGGCGCGGTGAATTACGCGGGCAGCGTGCGCGGCCGCTACGAGAAAAATCTGGCGTTTCAGGTCGGCGGGCGCATCATCGCGCGCGCTGTCAACGTGGGCGACCGTGTAGAGAGCGGCGCGGCGCTCATGGAGATCGACGCCGACGACATCGCGCAGCGCGCGAATCAGGCCGATGCGCAGGTCAGCGCGGCGAAGGCACAGCTCGACCTTGCCGCCGCGAATCTCGCGCGCTACCGCGAGCTCTACGCGGCGCAGGCGGTTCCCGCCGCCGTGCTCGACCAGTACGAGACGGGCTACGAGGCGGCTGCGGCGAGCTATCGGCAGGCGCTCGCGCAGGCGGCGGAGGGACACAACGCCGTTTCCTACACGACGCTCAGCGCCGATGCGGATGGCGTGATTTCTGCTGTCCTGGCGGAGGCGGGGGAGACGATCGCCGCGGGGCAGACGGTCGTGACGCTCGTGCAGGCGGGCGAGCTTGAGGTTGAGATAGCCGTGCCCGAGGATCGCCTTGCCGATGTGCCTGTGGGAAGAGAAGTGGCCGTTTCCTTTTGGGCGTTCGGCGCGGCGAGCGTCCCCGGTACGGTGCGCGAGATCGCGCCGATGGCGGATCCGACGACGCGCACCTACCGCGTGCGCGTCGCTGTGCCAAAGCCTCCCGCAGGACTGGCGCTCGGCATGACGGCGAACGTGGCGGTGGGCAAGGCGCCGCTTGCCGCCGTGCGCCTGCCGCTCGCGGCGATCTATCAGACGGGCGAGGCGCCCTCGGTCTGGCTCGTCGGTGAGGATAACAAGGTGACGCTGCAGAAAATTACGGTGGAGGGCTACGAAGGCAACGATGTGCTCGTCAAAGGGCTCGCTGACGGCGACGTCGTCGTGACAGCGGGCGTCCACAAGCTGCGCGAGGGCGATGAAGTGAGGCTGGGTGATGCACGATGAAGAATCTCACGGAGGTTTCGCTCAAAAATAAGGGACTCGTCTGGTATTTCATCATCGTCGTCCTCCTCGGCGGCATGTTTTCTTACGGAAAGCTCGGCAGGATGGAGGATCCCGACTTTACGATACGTCAGATGGTCGTTTCCGTCGCGTGGCCGGGTGCGACGGCGGCGCAGGTGGAAGAGCAGGTCACGGACAAGCTCGAAAAGAAGCTGCAGGACGTGCCGGGGCTCAAGGAGCTCAAGAGCTATTCGCGCGAGGGGCAGGCGGTCATCTATGTGACGCTCGACGACGAGACGGCGAAGGAGGATATCCGTCCGACGTGGCGCGATGTCCGAAATCTCTGCGAGGATGAGAAGCGCGCGCTGCCCGACGGCGTCTACGGCCCCTACTATAACGACCGCTTCGACGACGTTTTCGGTTCGGTCTACGCCGTGACGGGCGACGGCTGGTCGTACGAGGAAATGCGCGAGCAGGCGGAAAAAACGCGGCGCGAGCTGCTCACGGTCGAAAACGTGCAGAAGGTCGAGCTCATCGGCGTGCAGCCCGAGAGGATCTACGTCGAGGCGGCGCGCGAGCGCCTCGCAGAGCTCGGCATACCGCCCGATGCGATTCTCTCCGCCATCCGCACGCAGGAGGAGATGACGCCCGCGGGCATGATCGAGACGCAGACGGACAACGTCTATGTGCGCGCCTCGGGTGCCTTCGACGACATCGAGGCGATTCGCGCGCTGCCGATCCGCGCCGCCGGACGCACCTTTCGCCTCGGTGACATCGCGAGCGTCGAGCGCCGCTACGCCGAGCCTGCCGAGCCGAAGATGTACTTCAATGGCGAGCCCGCCGTGGGCATCGCCGTTTCCATGCGCCCCGGCGGCAACATCCTGACGCTCGGCGAGGACTTGAAGCAGAAGATCGCCGCGCTCAAGGAAGAGCTGCCGCTCGGACTGGAGATTCATCAGGTATCCGATCAGCCGCAGGTCGTCGAGGAGTCGATCGACGATTTCGTAGATACACTGAGAGAAGCCGTCATCATCGTGCTCGCCGTGAGCTTTTTGACGCTCGGCCTGCGCACGGGGCTCGTCGTCGCCTGCTGCATCCCGCTCGTCCTGACGGGCGTCTTCCTCTTCATGTACGGCACGGGCATCGACCTGCAGAAGGTGTCCTTGGGCTCGCTCATCATCGCGCTCGGACTCCTCGTCGACGACGAGATCATCGCCGTCGAGATGATGAGTGTCAAGCTCGAAGAGGGGCTTGACCGCTTTTCGGCGGCATCGCATGCCTTCCGTGCGACGGCGCTGCCCATGCTGACGGGCACGCTGATTACGTGTGCGGGCTTCATCCCCGTCGCCTTCTCGAAGGGCATGGCAGCGGAGTTCTGCGCCTCGCTCTTCCCCGTCATCGCCGCAGCGCTGCTGCTTTCGTGGCTCATTTCCGTCATGGTCGCGCCGCTCCTCGGCTACCATCTCATCCGCATTGCGCCGAAGCGCGACGAGAAGGGCGCGGTCGTGCTCTATCAGGGGCGCTTCTACCGCGCGTTTCGGCGCGTGCTCGAAGCCTTTCTCGCACACCGCGCCCTCGTGCTCGCCGCGACGGCGCTCGTCTTCGTCGCCTCCATCGCTCTCCTCGGTGCTTGCCGGCAGGACTTCTTCCCGCCGTCGCTGCGCCCTGAGATCATCGTTGAGATGCGCCTGCCCGAAGGCTCGTCGATGAAGAACACGGACGGCGAGGCGAAGCGCTTCGCCGCCTTCCTCGACGGTCTTGCGGACGAATACAGGAACTACTCCGCCTACGTCGGCGAGGGCGCGCCGCGCTTCGTGCTGACGCTCGATCCCGTGCTGCCCGCCGACAACTACGCGCAGTTCGTCATCGTCGCGAACGATAAGGAATCGCGCGAGGAGCTGACAGCGAAGATCCGCACGGAGCTGGCGGAGAGCTTCCCGAACGTGCGCGCGAACCTCAAGTTCATTCAGACGGGGCCGCCCGCCGCGTACCCCATCATGCTGCGCGTCGAAGGTCCCGACAAGGAAAAGGTCATGGCGCTCGCAGACGAGGTCGCCGACATCGTCGCGAGCGATGCGAACACGCGTGACGTGAACTTTGACTGGCAGGAGAAGAGCAAGGTCATGCACCTCGCGCTCGATCAGGACAAGCTCAGGGCGCTCGGCCTCTCGACGCAGATGGTGCAGCAGATGCTCTACACGGAGCTTTCGGGCGTGAAGGCGGCGGAGCTCTACGAGGGCGACCGCACGGTGGACATCATGCTGCGCCTGAAGGCGGCTGACCGCGACGACCTCTCGCGCCTGGAAGAGCTGCCGATCTACCTGCCGCAGGCGGGCTATGTGCCGCTCGCGCAGGTCGCGAAGATTTCCTACGGTGCGGAAAACGGCATTATATGGCGGCGCGACCTGAAGCCCGCCGTGACCGTGCGCGCCGATATCCTCACGGGCACGCCGACGGACGCGGCGCAGAAGGCATTTGCGGCGACGAAGGAACTGCGCGAGAAGCTGCCTGCAGGCTATGTGATCGAAGCGGGCGGCAGCCTTGCGGACAGCGAGGACTCGATGAAGTACCTTCTCGTGCCCGTGCCCGCCATGATCTTCATCATCATGACGCTGCTGATCTTCCAGGTGCGAAGCGCGCGCGCCATGCTCATCACACTGCTGACGGCACCCTTAGGGATCATCGGCGTCGCCTTCGGCATGTACCTGACGGGCGAGCCGATCGGCTTCGTCGCCGACCTCGGTATCCTCGCACTCTCGGGCATGATCATTCGCAACTCCGTCATCCTCATCGACCAGATCCAGAAGCATATCAAGGCGGGTGATTCGCCGCGGCAGGCGGTCATCGACTCCGCCGTGCTGCGCTTTCGTCCCATCATGCTGACGGCCGCCGCCGCCATCCTCGGCATGATTCCTCTGATGACGAGTTCCTTCTGGGGACCGATGGCAGTGGCGATCGCGAGCGGCCTGCTCGTCGCGACGGTGCTGACACTGCTCGTCCTTCCCGTGATGTACGCCGCCGTCTACCGCGTGAAGAATGATTCCTGAGGAAAAAGCAGGAAAGGGCGGCTGACCCGTCGTAGGTCTGAGGCTCACAGAAAAGAAAATAAATATTTTCCCAAAGTATGGACTTTCGTACTAAGATGTGATATATTATGGCGAAAGGGTCGGGCGTTGTGCCCGAATCTTGTGCAGGGGAAACGGTTTTGAGGATGACGGGGAAAGGGGCGCGTGCTTGGATGTCTGGGAAAATGAAACGGAAGTCGGCATTTGCAGTCGCTTTCGCTCTGGCGTTTGCGGCGCTTCTCGTCGCCTCCTGCCTGCTCCTGCCGCAGCTCGTGCGCAGCGTCGATGTTCATATGCTCAAGCTGGGCGCCGATGAGATGGCGGTATTTTCGGCGCAGGGTTCCATTACGGAAGAGGCGGAGCCGCAGGAGCTGTGCTACCGTCAGAGCGCGCAGCTTCTCGATGAAGAGGCGATGCACGCGCTGCTTGCGGAGGCGCAGAGCGGCGCAAAGGGCTGGCAGCATCTCGACTACCCCGAGGCGCCGATCCTCTGGGAGGACATGCGCTACGTCTGGCTGACGGTGCGCCTGCCGCAGAATGAATACAGCGGCATGGGGCTGTTCTTCAAGACAACGAACCAGTCGATCCGCGTCTGGCTCGACGGCGAGCTCATCTATGAGTACGGCTCGATGGCGGACGGCGAGTACAGCTACGGCACGCGCTGGCATCTCGTGCCGCTGCCGGCGGGCTATGCAGGCAAGAGCCTGACCTTCGGCATGCACTCGTTCAGCACTGCCAATCTGGGACATTTCGATCATCTTTGCCTGCGCGATGTGCGCGCGAGCGTGGCGGAGCTCTTCTTCGCCGATCTGCCCTTCGTCTTCGGACTATCGCTCGTCTTCATGATGGGCGCCATCGTCGCCATCTACAGCTGCACGCTGCGCCGCAACCGCGGCGCCTACTGCTTCCTGCTGCTGTTCTTCCTCGCCTACGGCATCTGGATGATCAGCGTGATGAATGTCAAATACTTCGTTCTGGATTCGCCTGCCTTCTGGTGGTATGTGCAGCTTACGATGGTCTACGGCATTGCGATCCTCGCGTTTCAGTTCCTCGCCGGCTTTTTACCCGCTGCACAGCGAAAGACGATGCGCCTTTTGTCCGTGCCCTTCGTCGTTTTGCTGCTTGCCTCCACCATCGGCGAGCTCTTCGTCGCGCCCGGCAGCTTCCTCTCGTGCATGAACCTCTACTATCCGCTCGCAGGCATCTGCGCGCCGTGGGCGAGCGTGCTTCTGTGGCGTGAAGCAAGGCGCGGCAATGAATACTGTCGCGCGGCGCTCGTGCCGCTCCTGGCAATCGCGCCGCTCGGGCTTTTCGACGGGCTTTGGTTCCAGTATCATCTGTTCGCATGGGACACATACCTCACGCCGTTTGCTCTGCTGTCGTTCGTATTCTTCGTCCTGAGCACGATACGCATGCGCATCCGCGACGAGGTGCGCAGCGAGGCGGTGCGCGATTCGCTGAAGAACGAGATCATGGCAGCGAGGGAAAGGGCGCAGATCGATCCGCTGACGCGCTGCTTCAACCGCTATAAATTCGACGAGACCTTCCCCGAATGGGTAAAGGTGGCGCAAAATACGGACGGTCATCTCGCGCTCATGATGCTCGACATCGATTTTTTCAAGCGCGTCAACGACGACTATGGTCACGACGAAGGCGACCATGTGCTGCGCTCCTTCGCCGATGTCCTGCACACCTCGCTCGATCGGCGTCATCTGCTGGTGCGCTGGGGCGGCGAGGAGTTCGTGATTCTCTGTCTGCACTATACGATGGAGTCGGCGGCAGCCTTTGCCGAACATCTGCGGCAGCGGGTCGCGGAGTCTTCGATCTGCAGCTATCGCCCGATTCATTGCAGCATTGGTGTCGCGAGCTGGCACGGGGCGGAAAAGGATACGGCGGCGGAGCTCCTCAAGCGCGCGGACGATGCGCTCTATGCGGCGAAGCAGGGCGGGCGCAACCGCGTGATGATGGAGGAGCCGGGCAGCTTGGATCCCAGTGTCGAGGCGACGAAGTGCGCCGAAAGCGTGCCGGCGCATTGAGCAGGAAAACGCCCTGTATATGGAGAAGTAAGAGGGAAGCGCTGGATGCGTCAGCGATTCCCTGAGGAGTCGGCTGTGCGCCGCAGGAGCTTTCGCGAAGGCGGATGCTCGGCGGCGAGGGCGGCTCCTCTTTCTTTTTGTGGAGGGATTTTATGGCTACGAATATGGGGAAAAGATCGCGAAGGATACAGAGGATTTGCCGAATCCTTTGTGCGGCGGCAGCTCTCGGTTCTTTGACGGCAGGCGCTCTCGGCGCCGTGCCGGCTCTGGCGGCAGAGGCGCCGGCGGCTCCGACGGGCGGCGCCTCCGTCCATCGCTCGATGCTGTCGCTGCACCGCGTGGGCATCGCGAACCCGGTCGTCGAGTACGACAGCATCGAGAAGATGGAAATGGTGCTGGGCTTCCGCCCGCTTGAACTGCCGCGCCGCACGCGCTACACATGCACCTCGCGCGCCGTCATCGACGGCACCGTCGCCGATCTCGGCTACAGCTCGCAGGACGTCTTCGGCGAGCAGCGCACGACGTGGTCGGTGCGCACGGCGGAGCTCGCCGATGTGCGCGATACAGCGGGCGACATCAGCGGTGTTTACGGCGTCTCCTGGCAGGAGGAGCCGATTGGCAACACGCAGGTCTATGTAGCCAAAGTCTACGGCGACACCTACGCCGCGCGCTGGACGAACGGCACCTTCGCTTACGCCGCGCTCGCGTCCGGCATTGTACACGACGAGTTCCTGCGCCTCCTGCGCGATGAGCTCGTCGCGCAGACGGAGAGGCGCTGAAATTATGACAAGAAAAGAGAAGTACCGTCAGGTAAGGCGCGAGGCCATAGCCACAGGACTGGCACTCGCCGCGCTCATCGTC
>ERZ772957.626-NODE-626-length-27035-cov-4.078243_pt1 | contig 27035 bp, 20 predicted proteins | sample MGYA00580682_ERZ772957 | MGnify/ENA primary metagenome ERZ772957 (study PRJEB29015, sample SAMEA2737921) | human oral metagenome | biome: human oral; feature: human-associated habitat; material: dental | place: China | collected 2025 ...
GACCCGCCCAAGGGACTCGTCCCTTGGGAATCCCATACGGATATTCCTTTACAGCCAACCCTTCAGGCGGCGGCCCCGTCCCCCTCCGTAATGCGCTGCAGCCTCTCGGTGTCGATGGGCAGCTTCCCCAGCTCCTTGCCCCATCGGATATAAGCCTCGACGTTCCCCGCCGGGGTGAAGAGCGGTACCTGGCAGCCGGAGCCCAGGACGTATCCCTTGGGGGAGTCGTGGGCCTTCAGGATGCACTCCGCCACGGACCTCTTGATGTCCTCCTCCTTGCCCAGGTTCAGGACGTTGACCGGGGGGACGTTCCCGATGAGGGCGACGCTGTTCCCCATGACCTCCTTGGCCTCCGCCAGATCCTCCACGTTGTCGACGCTGAAGGCCGAGACCCCGGATCCCATGATGTCCTCCCAGATCCCCCGGGTGTGCCCGCAGATGTGGGTGCCGGGATTCTTCCCCAGCACCTTGCCGCCGTGCCGCACGTTCTCGGTGAAGTAGGGGAGCGAGAACTCGAGGAACTGCTTGTGCCCCAGGAGGTCCGTCGAGGCCACGGGGTCCGAGAAGGAGAGCCCGACGATCCCCCGCTTGCCCAGCTCGTCGATATACCGGTTATTCCCCTCCGTGACGACCTCCATCAGGCGACGGACCTCATCGGGGTAGCGCCGCGTCCAGCGCAGGAAGTTCTCCGCGCCACATACTGCGATGGCGACGCTGACCGGCCCCGCCATTCCGGCGCCCACGCCTGTCCTGCCGTCCAGCCTCTCCTTCAGCTTGACCAGGGCCTCCAGCACGATGGGCAGACGCCCGTCCTTCAGGGGGTCGGGGACCCTGAGGCCGTACACGTCCTCGGGCTCATGGACGCACGGCGTCTTCACGCTGGGGATGCAGTGGTTCCTGTAGAGCATCTCGGAGCCCATGGCCTCCGCCATGCCCCTCAGCGTGATGGAGATGCTCGCGCCGTCCGGCTGGAACCGCTCCCAGAACCGAGCCTCGACGTCGGCCATGACGTCGGAATTGAAGTAGTAGTCCCTCGTGTTCACGCCAAAGAGCGTGATGGCCGTCTCCCCCATCGAGATGGAGACCTTGAGCCGCTCGGGCCCGCCCTGCGTCGTCTGGCTCATCCTTCGCACACTCCTTCTACATTATCCTTTACCCTTGCCGAAAAAATCAATGACGGCTCGTCCTTTCGCCTCTTATGCCGTCTCCGCCCCCTGAGCGATTCGGCACCTTCCGTAACGCAGCTCCGTGAACTTCCGGGCCAGGCAGGGCCCCGCACAGAGGTTCCCGTTCGCGTCCCTCTCGAGAAACCCTACGGAGAAGAGAGAGGTCATGTTCTTGGGGCACATGTAGATGGGCGTCGCAAGCCCCTCCGCGCGCTCCAGAACCCGCAGGTAGCTGGGCCCGGAGACCTGACGGAACAGGCGGGGCCCCACGAGGTCCAGGGATCCGACGGAATCCGCCAGGTAGATGAGCTCCGGCCCGAGGGCATCCACCCGCACGATGTACTCCGAGATGAAGTCCTCGACGATGCCCAGGAGCCTCGGGAAGGGCTCCTTCCGCTTCGGCATGGCCCGGTAGACCGCCTCCGTCGGGAGAAGCCCCGAGAGCAGGGCGATGGGCCCCGTAGCGCCGACGACGACCTTAGCCCCCCGTTCCTTCAGAATCCCGACGGCCTCGAAGAGGGGGTCCAGCATCTCGCGCCGAATGGACTCGGGCCGGAAGCCCTCCGCCTCCGACCAGTCGGAAAAGACCTCCTTCGCCACCCGGTCCCCCAGCTCCGGGTCCCAGGTGATGGCCGTCCCGAGACAGGCCGTCATCAGACACTCCGACAGCGGGACGACGACGTGATTCATGCCGCTTGCATCCCGCGCCCTCTCCGCCACCCGCGCCATGGCCGCCCCATCCTCCAGGGTCTCCTCGTAGCTCATCCCCAGCTCCTCCAGAATGGGGACGAGGCTCGGCGTATCCTGCGACTTGCATTGATAGATCTTCATGTCCTCCCCTCCCTTATCGACGAAACAGCGGCGCTTCAGCGGAACAGCAGTGCCTCGGCGAACGTCCGCTCGTAGCCGGGGAGCACGCTCAGCTCGATGTAGCGAACCCCGCGGATGTCCCGGGTCATCCTCCGGTGATGCTCCCGTGAGACCAGGGAGAGGTAGGCCCCCGTCCTGCTGGAGTTTCCGATGTAGTGAATCCGGTCCCCGAAGGAGGCGGGGAGCAGCCCCGCGCCGACCAGGCTCTCCGGGGCCAGGTGCTTTCCGAACTGTCCCGCGATGACGACCCGGTCCACCGCGTCCGGCGTTAGCCCCGCCGCCTCGATCAGGCAGAGGGCCCCGGACAGGATGGCCCCCTTGGCCAGCTGGATCTGGCGCACGTCCTTCTGCGTCAGGACCAGGGGCGGGTCCCCCTCACGAAGGACGAGGCTCCGCTTGCCCTCCGACGCGCCGATGAGATGGCGCAGCTCGGGAGGCGCCTCCTCCGCCCGGACGATGTTGCCGCGGCTCGTGATCAGGCCGGCCGCAAGGAACTCCCGGACGACGGCCAGGATCCCGCTGCCGCAGAGGCCGATGGGCTCCCTCCCCCCGATGGCCGTGAGGGAGAGATGCCCGTCCTCCAGGGCCGCCTCCTCGATGGCCCCCTCCTGGGCGCGCATCCCGCAGCCGATGTTCATTCCCTCGAGGGCCGGCCCCGCCGCGCAGGACGCGGCGAAGAGCTCCCCCTTCCGTGACAGGACCATCTCACCGTTCGTCCCGATGTCGATGAACAGGACGTTGTCCTTCGCCTCCGTCAGGTCCGCCGTGACGATTCCGGCGACGATGTCCCCCCCGACGAACGAGGATATCTGCGGGAGGCAGAGGAGCCGGGCGTCCGGATGGATACGGGTGAACCCCAGATCCGAGGCCCGTTCGTACCGGACGCGCCGCAGCTGGGGCGCGTAGGGGGACAATCCGATGGAGCGGGGGTCGGCCCCCAGCAGGAGGTGCGTCATGGTCGCGTTCGCGCCGACGCTGAGCTGGAACACCCGCCGGGGCGAGACCGCGTGTTCCCCGCAGATGGAGAGGAGCAGCTCCTCCAGCTCCAGGACGATCTCGCGCTGCATCTGCAGGACTGCCTCCATCCCGACCTCCTGGACCCAGGTGATCCGGGTCAGGACGTCCTGCCCGTGCTCCTTCTGCGGGTTGACGTCAGAGGCGCTGCCCAGCTCCCGCCCCGTCCCCATGTCGATGAGCGACACGACGACCGTGGTCGTCCCGATGTCCACCGCCGCCGCGAAGACCCCCTCCTCCCCGTCCTTTCCCTCGGGCTCCGCCGTGAGGAACTCCCCGTCGTGGGTCAGGACGGAGAAGCGCGTTTCCTCGGAGGGAAGACGCCGCAGGACGGCAAGGGGGACCTCCTCCAGGCCCGCCGCCCCGGCCAGACGCTCGTCCAACGACAGGGGGGCCTCCAGGGACGCCGGCTCCAAGGTGATACTCCCCCGCCGCAGGGGCGGATCGAAGACGAAGTCGGGGACGAACCCGTCCGTCAGAATCGGGTGGCCCTTCTCCTGCGCGTCGAAGAGTTGGACATCGAGGTCTGCCTCCGGCCGAACGAAGCAGGCCAGGCGCACGCCGTCGGCCAGGTCCTTCTCGGAGAGGAAGCGCCGCTCCCCCTCGGAGACGGGGCCCGCCCCGCCCCCGAGGACCCGGACCCTGCACTTGCCGCACGTCCCGCGCCCTCCGCAGGCCGCGTTGATCGGCAGCCCCGCGCCCCGCAGCGCCGTCAGGAGGTCCGTCCCCGGCACCATGGGGAAAGAAAGCTCCTGGTCTGGAACCCTCACACGGTGCATAAGAGGGCGTCCTCCTCCCGATTCCTCTTAGCCGCCCTCAGAAGGGCCTGAATGGAGCGGATGTCCGACCGCGTGCCCAGGCCGCAGGCCGGCGCCAGGATGTCGGAGCCCATGTTGAGGGCGGTGCGGGCCATGGCCTGGACCTTCTCCTCGGAGGCGAAGGCCAGGCCGAAGGAGCTGACGTTGCCCATAACCTTGCGGGGCGCGAGGTGCTCCCGTGCCGTGCGCAGGTTCACCATCGCGTCGAAGCTGAAGGCGTCCGCCTCCACCGCACCCAGCTCGGAGAAGACGTTCTTCATCTGCCCGCAGATGTGGACGATGAAGCGCATGTCGGGAAACGTATGGCGTACCCCGCGGATCAGCTCGTTGAGGTACCGGACGGCAAACTCCCGAAAGTACCGTGCTCCCAGGATCTCGCCTGTCCCGCTGGGGTCGGAGATCGCCAGGACGTCGGCCCCTGCGGCGGCCTGCGCCGTGCCGAACGCCGTCAGCATGTCCGTCACCCTCCGCATCAGGGCATGGGCGTCCTCGTTTTTGCGCCGAAGGGACTTGTAGAAATCGATGGGATCCGCCAGCGACGTCGCCAGGCTGAGGGGGCCCGTCAGGTTGCCGATGATGGGGACGCCCTCCTTCCCCGTCCGCTCGAGCCGCTCGATGGCCTCGATGACGACACGGGCCCGCCCCCGGCTCAGGTCGGGCTCCGGGAGCTCCGCCCATCGCTCCACCCCGCCGATGATGTAGCCCGAGACGTGCGGTTCGCACTCCCGGTTCCCCATGTCGACCGGGGCGCCCAGGGTCTCCGCCTCGACGGTCATACAGAAGGGTACCCCGTAGTTCTCGAACATCTCATGGTCGTACACCGCCCTGGCGAGCTCCGCCATCATGGCCGGGTCCGTGTGGGCCTCCGGCCAGGCGATGCCGCACCGGTCCATCAGGTCCACGACGATGGCGTTCATCATCCCGCCGGGACAGATGCAGGGCACCTCGGGAATCGCCTCCCCGCGAAGCACCCCAAGAAGCCTCTCCTTCTCGTTCACGCCGTTCCCTCCCCGCCCCAGTGCTCGATGATGCCGCACGGAAAGACTCCAGGGCTTCGCCCTGGACCCACCAAAGGGACTCGTCCCTTTGGAATCCCAATCGGAGTCCCCAAAAGCTGGAGAAACGGCCTCATGAGGCCGGGACCGGCTCCCCGTTCAAAAGCATCTTCGCCACCCGCACCGCCTCCATCGCGCTGCCCGTGTAGGCGTCCGCCCCGATTTTGTCGCAGAAGTTCTTGGAGACGGGCCCGCCGCCGATCATGACCTTGATCTTGCCGTAGAGCCCCCGCTCCTTCAGGAGCTCCACCACGCGCTGCATCCCGATCATCGTCGTGGTCATGAGTGTGGACAGGCAGATCAGGCGGGCGTTCACCTCCTGGGCCTTGTCCACGAAGGCCTCGATGGGCACATCCCGCCCCAAGTCGTACATCGTGAAGCCCGCCGTCTCGAACATGATCTTCACGAGGTTCTTCCCGATGTCGTGGGTGTCGCCCTGCACGACCCCAATAACGGCGGGGATCGGCTCCTCGCCCTCCGCCGCCTCGTCCTTCAGATGCGGCTTCAGCACGTCCAGCCCGTTGTACATGGCGTCCGAACAGAGCAGCAGGTCCGTGACAAAATACTCCTCCTGCTCGTAGAGCGCCCCCGCGCGGTTCATGCCGTCTACCAGCCCCAGGTTGATCCCATCCAGGGCGCTGTGCCCCTCGCGGAGGTACTCCTCCGCGACCGTCACGACCTTCTCGTCCTCCATCTCCAGAACGCAATCCGACAGGCTCTTGAGGTACTCTTCCTTGCTCATCGACACGATTATCGCCCCTATTTGGTCCAGTATTCGTTCAAACTTTTTCCGTGCTCCCTGCGGGGCAGGGCATCCGGAACTCCCACAGCGCCATACTGATGCCGGGGATGTCCAGATCCTCGCCGATCAGGGCCATTCTGGAGCCATCCGCCGGGCGCCATGCCTCGATCGTCCGGCTTCGGTTCACGACGTCGAAACGCACCCACTCTCCGCCCACAGGGGCGAGCCCCTTGATCCTGTAGACCCGCCCGAACGCCCCGGAGGCCAGACGGTCCAGAAGGCCCTCCAGGGCCTCTCGGCTACGAAAGCTCAGGTCCTTCAAACCCAGGCTCTCCAGCGAGAGGGCCGCCACCCCCTCGGACGGCGCGGGTATATCCGCCGCCTCCGCGCCGAGGAGGCCGTCCCACCACTCCGAGGGAAGCGCCGCGTAGGGGGGAAGGACGATCCCGGCCTTCGGGTTCATGTCGGCAAGCGCCCTCAGGACCGCGTCGCGCTCCCCAGGGGACAGCGCCTCCGACTTCGTCACGACCAGGGTGGACGCGCCCACGATCTGGTCCCGGTAGAAGTCCCCGAAGACCTCGATGTAATCCCCGAAGGACTCCGCATCGACGACCGTGACGGGCGGGGCCAGCTCGACGCCCGCCCCCACCCCCTTCGAGAGCGAGGAGAGGATGAGGCTCAAAGACCCTACCCCCGTGGGCTCGATGAGGAGGACGTCGGGATGGAGACGACGCTCTATTTCGTCGACGGCTCGAAGGAAGTCCGTCCTCATGGTGCAGCAGATGCAGCCCTGGGCCAGCTCGACGACATCGACGGGCGCGTCCCTCAGGAGGGCCCCATCGACCCCCACCTCCCCGAACTCGTTTTCCAGGACGACGACGGACCCCTCGATGCGGCGCGCCAGCTCACGGATAAACGTGGTCTTGCCCGCGCCCAGAAATCCCGATACGACGAGAACCTTCATTTACACACCCCACTTTCTTCGACGAAAAACCCTCCCACCCCGGCGGGCCGCATAACCGAGCCCCAACGACGCCAGGATTCCGGCGAGCCGTAAGGAGGTATGCGGAACGAAGCACAAAGCCCCCGCAGCGAGGGCCGCAGAGCGCAGGGGAACGCTCAGGCGCACCCCCCACCACCCCTGCAGTGCCGCGGCGAAGGCGACGATGCCGACGGCCGCTCCCGCCGAGACCTCCAGGACGGAGAGCGGAGAGCTCCCCTCCATGAGAATCGCAGGGCTGTAGATGAAGAGGTAGGGGAGCAGGAAGGAGGTGAGCGCGAAGAGCAGCGCCCGGGCTCCCGTGCCGGCCGCGTCCGCTCCGGCTATCCCCGCCGCCGTGAAGGAGGCCAGGCAGACCGGAGGGCTGATGTCCGCCATGATTCCGAAATAGAAGACGAACATGTGGGCGGAGAGGGGCGGCACGCCCATCTTGACGAGGGCGGGGACGACCACCGTGCTGGTCACGATGTAGTTGGCCGTTGTGGGGAGCCCCATGCCGAGGAGAAGGCAGGCCCCCATGGCCAGAAACAAGGTGGGCAGCAGGGCTCCGCCGGCAAGGTCCAGGATATTGTCGGAGAGCGTTGGGCCCAGGGCGGTCAAGGAGCTTCCCCCGACGACGAACCCGACGATGGCGCAGGCGATGCCCGTCCCGACCGCGCCCCGCGCCCCGTCCGCAAGGGCCTTGACGACGAGCCGCGGCCCCATGCGGGTGTGACGTCTCAGCCCGGCGACGCCGACCATCACGAGAATGCCCCAGAACGCCGCCTTGAGCGGCGTGTAGGCGCGCATCAGCATGACGACGATCAGGAGGAGCGGCAGCAGGAGGTGCCCGTCGTCCCTCAGGACCTCCCGGACCTTTGGGGCATCCCCGCCCAACCCCTCCAGGCCGGTCCTGCGGGCCCTGAGGTGGACGTTCAGGAAGAGCCCTGCATAATAGAGCAGGGCGGGGACGAGGGCGGCCGACAGGATTCGGGCGTAGGGGACGTTCAGGAACTCGCTCATCACGAAGGCGCCGGCCCCCATGATCGGGGGCATGAGCTGCCCCCCCGTGGAGGCGCAGGCCTCGATGGCGCCGGCCTCCTCGGGCGTGTAGCCGGCCCTCTTCATCAACGGAATGGTGAAGGCCCCGGTGGTGGCCACGTTGGCGATGGAGGAGCCGTTGATCGTCCCCAGCAGTCCCGAGGCGACGATGGCCACCTTGGCGGGGCCGCCCGGGCTCCTTCCCGTCAGCGAGAGGGCCAGGTTGTTGAAGAACCGGGCCCCTCCGCTGCCGGACAGGAAGGCGCCGAACAGGATGAACAGGAAGATGAACGTGGAGGAGACCCCGACCGCCACGCCGAAGACGCCCTCCGTCGTCAGGTACATGTGCTGGACGATTCGCTCCAGGGAGTAGCCCCGATGCATGAAGATAGACGGGGCATAGCGCCCGTAGCGGCAGTAGAGCAGGAAGGCCAGGCCCAGCAGGGGCAGCGTCCGCCCCAGGACGCGCCGTCCCGCCTCCAGGACGGCTGCCAGGGTGAGGGTTCCCAGGACGAGCTCGTACGGCAGGACCTTGCCGCCCCGCAGGGCGATGGCGTCGGAGAAGAGGGCGATGTACCCCGTCCCGGCAATGGAGCAGAGGACCAGGAGCACATCGGCCCAGCGCCACCCCCTCCTCAGTGGATATAGCAGAAAGACCAGGACCAGGACAAACCCGACGTGGACCGCCCGCTGGACGGGCGTCTGGAGAAGGCCAATCCCTGCGGTGTAGAGGTGGAACAGGGACATGGCGACGCAGAGCGCGAATGCTGTGTTCGTCCTGACGTTATCGAGGAGGGATGCCCTGCAGGACAAAGAGGCGTCCTCCCGTCCCGCAGGGTTGGAGAAAACCATCGCTATTTCAGGGCTCCAATTTCCTTGTAGTAACGCAGAGCGCCCGGATGGACGGGGATACCGACGTGGGCGATGGACTCGGGATTCATGGCCGACATCCGTGCACTGACAGCGACGAGGTCCTCCTTGTGCTCGAAAAGGGCCTTGGTCATCCGATAGACGAGCTCGTCGTCCAGCTTCTCGTGTACGGCCAGGATGTTGGGGCTGCTGAAGGTCCCGATGCCCTTCGTCTGGTTTTTGTAGGTCCCTTCAGGAATCGTCAGGGGGCTGAAATAGGGCGTCTCCTTGCAGATCTTCTCGACGACGTCCTGCGGGATGGCAATGAGGTAGGCCGTCCCCAGCGTGGTCGTCTCCTTGGCGCTGGCTATCCCGATGGCTCCGATGGTGACGGAGGCGTCGATGCGTTTGTCCGCGAACGCGGCGACCACGTCCGCATGTCCCAGGTTCTCCGGTACGATGTCCTTCTCGGGATCGAGCCCGGCCAGGCGCAGGAGCTGGAAGGCCGTCAGCATGGTGCTGCCGCCCACGGCCCCCACGGCGACTCGCTTGCCCTTGAGGTCCTGGAGGGTCTCGATGCCGCTGTCCCGGGCCGCGAGCAGGTGGATGGCCTCGGGATAGAGGGGCACAGCGGCGCGCAGGAAGGACTGCGGCTTGCCCTCGTAGTTCTTGAGCCCGTTATAGGCGTCGTAGTAGAGGCCGTCGGCAAAGGCAGCCTCGGCCTCTCCGTCGGCGAGCAGCTGGATGTTGTTCATGGTCCCCCCGGAGGACTGGGCGCTCGCCTTGAGCCCTTCGATGTTGTCCGTCCAGATCTTGGCCATCGCGGAGCCCACGGGATAGTAGGTGCCGCCGGTCGGACCCGTTGTGATGTTGACGAACTGGACGGCCGCGGCGCCTGAGGCGCACAGGAACAGGGTAAGAAGCGTCAGGGAAAGAAGAGTCAGGGAAAGGAACGACATTATAGATTTTTTCATGGCAATTTTTCCTCCTCATTCATATTTCAAGCTTGGAGAGAGACGTAAAGAATATTCGCTCAGGACAGACTACCTATTGTACTCGGCAAAGAACTTCTCCATCCGGTCGTAGAACTTCGGGTCCTCGTCGTAATATTCCGCCTTGGCCATCGCCAGGGCCTCCTGATAATAGGACGTGTCGAGATGGTCCTCGAGTTTGATGTTCTTGGCGTTCTCACTCAAGAACCCGGTCTTGTCCAAGATATTCCATCCCCTGACTACCTGGTTCTTCAGTGGATCGACGCTGATGCGAAAATGCTCGTTGGGCATATAGGCCTTGACGTAATCCAACGGGACCGCAAGGTTTTTCGCCATCAGTTCCATGCCCTCCTCCTTGTGGTTTTCGTAATAGCACTGGGCACGCAGCAGGATTTTCATGAGCTGTTTGATCGTGTTCGGGTGTTTCTTCAGAAAGTCCGTCGTGGTAACCATCCTGCAGCATGAATAATAGGGCATGATATCGCTTGTATAGGCCATTACCTCTATGTTGTCCAATCGTGAAATCTCGTAATTGCGGCTCGTTCCGACGGCGGCAAAATCAACCTCCCCGGCTTCCACCGCCGCAATACCATCGCTGGAGGTACGCAGAGTAACCCATTCGACATCATTGAGCGGGTCGTAACCAAGCTCCAGCAGCGGGCCGGTAAAGGAATACGAGGAGGGGGACGACGCCACCTTTTTGCCGACGAAGCTCCGAATCCCCTTCCATTCTGTCCCTTTTTTCGCGATGATGGGCGTACACCCCGTCGCCATGTAACCACCAATGATCGTCAAGTCCTCGCCGGAAGCGATGTACTGCAGCGGAACGCTCGTTCCGTAGTTGGAAAAAATGTCCACTTGGCCCGCTATAATCGCGGCAAGTGCATCGGCGTCGGCATCGATCGGGATCTCCTCGATCTTCAGGCCGATCTCGTCAAACCATCCCTTGTCCAGGGCAATGGCGACGAAAGCGTTCCCGCTGTTGTCGCGGGCCCACCGCAGAACATTGGTCTCAAGCTTCACCTCATCTCCTTCAGCCGCACCTGCGGCACTGCACAGAACAAAGCTCATGATCGCAACAACCACCAGCAACGCGACAATCGTTCTTCTCCTCATTTCAATCTCTCCTCCTGTTCCTACGAATTTTTATTCAATGACGGGGGGATAAAAACTCACCGTATCGTCCACTTCAGCATGTACTCCTTCCACCGGTCAAATAACTGCATGACAAGCACCAGGACAAGGACCATAAACAGGAATCCGCTCCAGGTGTGGTTGTACATTCCAAACTCCGAGTACTTTTTGACGAAGAAGCCCATCCCGTATTTGGCGCCGTACATCTCCGAGTACACCAACATGACGAAGGAGCCGCTCAAAGAATTGATAAAGCCCGCAAAAATAGAGGGGCTGGCTGCCGGCAGGATGACCTTCGTCAGCCTTTTGAGCCCATGCAGTTCCAATGTGGCCGCGTTGTCGAGATACCGCTTGTCGATCGTCATGATTCCCGTAATGGTGGCGAATACCGTAGACCACATGGAGCCATAGACGATCAAAAACAGGGACGCCAACCAGAAATTGGGAGCCAACATCAGAGCGAACGGGGACAGTAGGATGGACGGGACGACGCTGATCGTGTAGATCACGGGATGCAGTGCATCGCGAAGGCGTCGGTTCATCCCGAGAGCCAGACCGATCAAGAGGGAGAGCAGCACCATAATGATGATCGCCGGGATCAACAGGCGGAAAGAATACAACATGTTGATCAGAAAAAGGTACCTGTTCTCCGAGAATGACTTCTCGATCTCCGATACGGGTGGAAACAGATGTGCATTGATCAGCCTGTTGTCCGCAATAAATTTGTAAGCGAAGAACAAAGCCACAAAAATACATAAGGTGAGCCAATACCGTTTCAGGAATTTAACCATTGTCCTCAACCCCTTTTCCCCGCTTCTCCGCTCGGTATGATGTGCGAGGCAACGTCCTTGTTGATATTTTTTATCAGGGCATTGCGCAACCTCAGGACCTCCGGGTCCTCGAACTGCGTCTCACGCGTAGGGCGCTGTTCGGGTGGGATGGAACACTCGTAGATGATGTGGCTGGGGGACTGCCCAAACACAAAGATGCGGCTTGCCAGCAACAATGCCTCATCCACATCGTGCGTGACGAAAAAGACCGTTTTTTGGGGGGCCTGTCCGGACCACAGGCTCAGGACCAGGTCCTGTAGCCGGGCACGGGTCACCGCATCCAAAGCGCCGAACGGCTCATCCATCAACAGGACAGGGGGGTCGATGCCAAAAGCACGGGCGATAGCGCAACGCTGCTTCATCCCGCCGGAGAGCTCTTTGGGGAGGGCTTTGTAAACCGATCCATCCAGCCCCACCAAGTTGAGCATCTTCAGTACGATCTGTTTCAATTCATTCCTGTCGCGTTTAGGATACCTCTGCTGCAAGGCCAGCAAGATATTATCCCCTGCGGTCATCCAGGGAAAAAGTCCGTAGTCCTGAAATACTACGCCGCGGTCCAGTCCCGGTCCCAAGACAGGCTTTCCATCCATCAGAATCTTTCCCGAGGTCGGAACTTCGAGTCCTGCCATCAGGCGTAGAAAAGTGCTTTTTCCACAGCCAGATTGTCCCAGGAGGCACACAAACTCCCCTTCCTGGACCTCCATGCTGATGTCCTGAAGAACCAGCCGGTCGCCGTCATCGTAGGCAAACGACACGTTATTTATTGTTATATTGTTCATAATCCTGCCTTAATCTTCTCCTTCACTTTATGAAAGGACAGAGGAAAAAGGATGCGAGGGAACTCGTAATGGAATGGGAAAAAACAGGAGAGGCCGCACGGGCAGCCTCTCCTCAAAAAGAAACGATGACGGCGCACGAAGGCGCGCGCATCATGGTTTTGATCGGATTTCGATCACATTCTGAAGAGTACGGCCCAAACGGACGACTCCTTCAACGAAGGAATCCCACCACGGCATGCATCCCGTGCATCCAAGCACATTCCTCAGGTGAACCCGCAATGCCGCACTTGAGCCTTCCTCCTCTCCGGACGATATCGGTCGGACCTTCCAAGACAGTTTATACCCTAGTCTAGAGATAATGTCAATCACGGAGGGGGGGATTGTCGTAAGAGCCTATTTCAGAGCTCCCGAGATCGGATGAGGTGCCGAAATGATGACAGGCCACGGCATGTCCCGGAGAGATCTCCCCGAGAACCGGGGACGATCGGAAACATATCGGTAGCACTTGCTTGCAGCGCGTGGCGAACCTACAGCCCTCAGGCATGCCCAAAGGAGTGGGAACGTCCCCTTCCAGGATATGGACCTCGCGCAGCCGGCTTTTCCTGGGATCCGCAACGAGCGCCGCAGAAAGGAGTGCCTGGGTGTAGGGGTGCAGCGGGTGCTCGTAGAGTTCGCTCACCGATGCGATCTCCACAAGGGAACCCAGGTACATCACACCGACCCTGCGCGAGATGTGCCTGACAACCGCAAGGTCGTGCGCAATGAAGAGATAGGTGAGCCCCAGGCGTTCCTGAAGTTCTTCCAGCATATTAACCACTTGGGCCTGAATCGATACATCCAGTGCGGAGACAGGCTCGTCACAGACGATAAACTCGGGATTGACGGCCAAGGCTCTGGCGATGCCAATACGCTGCCTCTGTCCTCCGGAAAATTCGTGGGGGTAGCGGCTCGCATGATCCCCCCTCAGGCCAACCATTTCCAGAAGTTCCCGAATCCTTTCCCGACGCTCTCTCCCGGAGCAAATGCCGTGAATATCGAGGGGTTCTCCTATAATGTCCGCTGTTGTCATGCGGGGATTCAGTGAAGCGTAAGGGTCTTGAAAGATCATCTGAAGTTTTTTGCGATATTTCAGGATCTCGGCTTCCCGAAGCTCCGCCAGGTTCGTTCCCTTATAAAGAATCTGGCCAGAGTGGGGCTTATGGAGCCCCACCATAGCGGCTCCTGTAGTCGATTTACCGCACCCAGACTCCCCGACCAATCCAAAAGTCTCGCCCGCCCGTATGGAAAAGCTCACTCCGTCGACGGCTCGAATGCAGGTGTTAGACCGTAAAAGGAAGCCGTCGTTTTTTTTGAAGTACACTTTCAGATCACGAACCTCGATCAGCGTCTCCTTCCTTTCCCCGTGCCTCGCTTTCTCAGGTTCCCTGACGGCAGCAGGTTTGAAAAACCGTTCCTGTGGAGCTTCCGAGTGGAGCAGCCAACATCCGGCACGATGCGTTCCGCCAAGCGTAAAAACAGGAGGAAGCTCTGCGCACGCGCATATCTTCATCGCATGAGCGCAGCGAGGATGGAAGGGGCACCCTTCGGGGGGATGAAGCATATCGGGCGGTGTCCCCAGAATCGGAACCAATCTTCGTCTTGAAGCTGCCTCCGTCCCTTTGGGGATGGAATTGAGCAAACCCAGAGTATAGGGATGCCGAGGGTCGTAAAAAACCTCGTCAACCGACCCCTCCTCCAATATCCGTCCCCCGTACATGACCAGGATACGGTCACAGATCCCGGCGGCAGCCCCCAAATTATGGGTGATCAGAATTGTCGATGTCTTCAACTGCACGTTCAGTTTCCTTATAAGCTCGAGGACCTGAGCCTGGATCGTCACATCGAGAGCCGTGGTAGGTTCGTCGGCTATGAGCAGTTCCGGGGAACAGACCAGGGCCATCGCAATCATCACCCTTTGACGCATACCGCCCGAGAACTCGTGTGGATAACTATACAGTCGTTTCTCAGGAGAAGGGATTCCCACCAGGCGAAGCATATGGATGGCCTTGGCCTCGGCCTCCCGTCGGGAAAGCTTTTTATGCTCCTTGATAGTCTCAATGATCTGGTTTCCCACCGTGAACAGCGGGTTCAGAGACGTCATCGGATCCTGGAAAACCATGGCGAGTCGCTGCCCATGAATCCTGCGCATTTGACGGTGTTTCTTGGGCACCAAGTCCTCTCCGTCAAGGAGGATTTGCCCGCCGACAATCTTCCCGGGGTATTGGAGCAGCTTCATGATCGACAGGGCCGTTACGCTTTTGCCGCTCCCCGATTCTCCGACTATCCCCAGGATCTCACCGCGCAGAAGATCGAAGCTGATGTTCCGAACGGCCTGGACTTCCCCCAGATGGCCGAAGAAGGACGTTCTCAGATTTTTGACTTGAAGTAAGGGAGCAAACAAGATTTCTTCCCCTTTACTTTCTGAGCCTGGGATCGAACGCGTCACGCAGCCCGTCTCCCAACAGGTTAAAGGCCAGAATCGTTATAGATATGGCTGCCGCAGGAAGGACCATTTGATAAGGATAAACGTAGATGCCGGCCAGAGCATCGTTACAAAGAGTTCCCCACGACGCCATGGGTGCCGGCACGCCGAGTCCGACAAAGCTGAGGAAGGCCTCGTTGAAAATAGCGCTCGGAATCTGCATCGTAAGATTGACCATAATAGGGCCCATCATGTTGGGGAACAAATGTTTGATTATTATCCTTCGTTTGCTGGCCCCGACGACCACAGCGGCTTTGATGAACTCCTGCTGTTTGAGGGAGAGAACCTGACCGCGAACAAGGCGTGCCATCTTGATCCAGAAGGTCAACCCCAGGGCCAGGATGATCGAGAGCAGTCCCGGCCCTGCGACCACCATGATCAGGATGACATAGAGCGTCATTGGAATGGAGTCCACGGTATCGACCAGACGCATCATAATATTGTCCGTCCTCTTCCCCACATAGCCTGCGATACCCCCATAGAAGACGCCGACCACGAAATTGATGACAGCGGCCAGGATCCCGATACAGAGAGAGAGCCTGGCCCCATAGATGATGCGGATAAACAGATCCCGCCCCAATCCATCGGTCCCCAGCAAATAAGTCCTGTTCCAAACCCTCTCCTGTTTTTTCAGCGGATGCCCGTCGCTGGTCAGGATAATTCGAGACATACGGTTCTCCAGAATATCCCTGGCTTCGGCGACGGACAAGGTTCTATTGTCCATCGGAGCAGGAAAAAAATTTTTCAAATAAGAGATTTCGCTTACTCTAACGCGTTCGGCCCCGGAAGCCAGAAGTTTCCGGTACTCCAACAAAGCCCTGCCGTACGGGCTGTAGTCCACCACTATGGACCTTCCATCGACGACATAAAAGTTTTTTTTCTGGACCACGTCACGGCGCACCGGCGCCGTCAACGCTCTCAAATATCCGTCAGGGGAGAGCTCGACAATAGAGTATTGAGGCGTCACATAAAGTGAAGTTCGGCCATTCAGTGGATAAACGCTCAAAAGAGGAGGAATGTTGGCCATCGACAAGTTCTGCTCTTCGTAAGAATAGGTCCAGAAGAGAGGCGTCAGAAAGGCGGCCACGGCAATCAGCAGGATATAGGCCAGCGAGATCAGGGCGATGCGGTTACAACGCAACCGCATCCAGCCATCCTGAAGAAAGGTAAGGCTGGGGCGCTCTATTTTTTCCGAGTCTTCGGCGGCCTTGCCCAAAGGCTTCCAAAGTTCCGGAGAGATCGATAAGTTTTTCACCGGGTCCCCCATGACTTCCCCCCTGGGTCATTCATACTTGATTCTCGGGTCGATCATCACATAGAGGATATCTACGGCTAAAGTACAGATTACGAGGAGCAGGGCGAAGAAGACCGTTATCCCCATGATCATGGTGTAGTCCCTGTTCAGGATACTGCTGGTGAAGAGATTGCCGATCCCCGGAACCCCAAAGACCTTCTCCACTACGAAGGAGCCCGTGATGAGAGCGGCAAACATGGGCCCCATGTAGCTCACCACGGGCAGGACGGCGTTCCGAAGGGCATGTTTGCCCAGGACCTTGAACTCGGAAAGCCCCTTCGCCCGGGCAGTACGAATGTAGTCCTGCCCAAGGACGTCCAACATGGAGGTGCGCATGAGGCGAACCACGAAGGCCAGGGGAAACAGGGCGCTGACGACAACAGGTCCGATATAGCCTTTCCAGTCGTCCACTCCATAAGCAGGCGTCCACCCCAACGTTTTGCTGAAGACCAACAGAAATCCCGTGGCAAACACAAAACTTGGAATCGTCGCTCCCAATATGGAAAGGAGCATCAGGAGACGATCAAGCAGCATGTTTTGCCTGAGAGCCGCTAAAATGCCGAAGAAGAGCCCAAGGACGACAACGGCAATCGAGGCCCAGATGCCTATCCTCAAGGAGAAGGGAAACCCTGCCGCAATGATATCGTTGGTTTTGAGCCCCGTCCTGCTCAAGGAGAGGCCAAAGTCTCCGTGCGCATAAGCCTCGATATACTTGAAGTAGCGCGAGAACAAGGGCCCATCGAGCCCGTACTTTTCCCTCATGACCTGAATAAGTACCGGGTCGGCCATCTTTTCAGTGGAGAAGGGATCGCCAGGGATGACGTTCATGAGAAAAAAGGTAAGCGTGAGGATAAACCAGACAGTGATCAGGGCCGAGGTTGTCCTCTTGACAATGTAGCGGATCATTCCGGATTGTTTCATTCCTCCTGTTTATAGTCCCAAGAGGGGAAAGGGAACGGAAAACAATTTCCCCATCCCCACTTGGCGGACCTGCTTCACAGACAGACAAAGACTTCTTTCAGGAAGCAGCCTTATTTCAAAACCTCAGCATGTTTGAACATGAAACTGTTCCCCAGGACCCGCTCCACCCCCTTTACGCTGTCGTGATTGACAACGCCGACGATCATGGGGTAATAGATTGGGGCCACGGGCATATCGGCCATCAGACTGGCCTCAGCCTCGAGCCAGGCCGCGTCGCGGGCAGCTCCCTGAGAGCCCATGGCCTTTGAAAACGCCACGTCGAATGCCTTGTTTCCCGGGTTCAAGACCTTGTCGTGCGGGGCTCCCACATAAGCCTGCCAGCGCCACTGAGGCGTATTGTTCCCATTCTGGGAAAAGAACAGCTTAATCAGACCCCCCGCATCGTAGGGAACGTTGGTCCAGCTGCCCGGCGCCATATCGAACTTCCCCTGAACCTTGTCGCCATAGAACACACTCCCCTCCACGGCGCGAAGGGTCACCTCAATGTTCAGGTTCGTTTTGAGCATCTGCTGGATGGCTTCGCAGATTCTTTTATACTTGTCCGTATTTGCGTAGGAGAGCTCCGTCTTCGGGAATCCCTTCCCGTCGGGGTAACCGGCTTTTGCCAGAAGCTCACGGGCCTCCTTGACCCTGGCCCCTCGAGGATCGATCCCATAGAGCTCGGGTGGATACCCATCCGCCTCCAGCTTTCGGAAATCCGTTCCATCGGTATTCCTACATGACGGGGCGATGAACCCACTGGCCGGAATCTCTCCTCCCTTGGTCACCTGTTCCACGATAGCCTTCCTGTCGATCGCATAGGCGATAGCTTTGCGGACATCCAAGTTGTCGAAAGGCGATTTGTCGCAGTTGAAATTCAGGAAGAAAACCCCCGTATCGGCGGTGACGACGACATTGGGGTCCTCGGCTATCAGCCTGGGGATCTGTTCGCTGGGCAGAGTATCGGTCACATCGATCTCCCCCGCCTGATACCCCTGAAGCGACGTATTGGCATCTCCGACCAGCACGACCTTGATTCCCTTCAACTTCACATTTTGGGCATCCCAGTAGTGTTCATTTTTCTCAAAGATAAAATGTGAACCGATACGGTACTCCGCCAATTTGAAAGGACCGTTGCCGATGCAGGTCTTGGGATTCTTTTCCCACCCCTCTCCGGCAGCCTCCGCGGCCTCTTTTTTTATGGGCAAATACACGTCGTTGGCCACGAGCTGAGGAAAGAAAGGAGTGACGTTCTTCAGGCACACTTGAAAAGTGTAATCGTCAATGGCAGTGGCCTTGATGTCGTCATATTTTCCCTTTCCGTCAAAAAATTCCTGGGCGCCAACAACGTAATCCGTCATCGCCTGAAGGGCGCTCGAGGCAAGTTTGGGGTCACAAATTCGACGCCATGAATATTCGAAGTCCCTGGCGGTTACGGGCGAGCCATCAGACCATTTCGCATCGCGCCGAAGGCGAAACGTATAGGTTTTTCCGTCCTCGGAAACATCCCAACTCTCGGCCACGGCTGGATCGAATCCATCGGGGGTACAGACCGTCAACCCCTCAAAAAGCTGCTTACACACATATTCCGCAACGCTTTCACTGTTCGTCGTGGGGTCCCAGCTTTTAGGTTCCGAACCCAGGTTCCAGACGAGATACCGATCGGTATCCGCATGGGCATTTCCAGCCCACGCCCCTACAGCAAGAGCCGATAATACGGCGACAGCCATCCAAAGCTTTCTTCCCCTCATAGCAACACATCCCTTCAGAATTTTACAGACAGCATCACGGTCACGACTGTCAAAGCCGATCTCACTTACAACCTCTCTCTCTTGATCCCCTAAAATTTTTCAGTCGTGGCCCTTCTTTAAGGACTTCACAAAGACGCAGAGAGATGGGAAACACAAGTGGACGAGAAAAAACAGGAGAGGCCGCGCTGGCAGCCTCTCCTCAAAAAGGACGACGACGGCGCACGAGGACGTGCGCGTCACGACTCGATCGACTTGCGATCACATTCTGAAGAGTTCGGCCCGAGCAGACGGCTCCGAAGGAATCCCATCACGGCATGCATCCCGTGCATCCAAGCACATTCCTCAGGTGAATCCGCAATGCCGCACTCGAGCCTTCCTCCTCTCCAGACAATATCGGTCAAGCCTCCACAAGGTAGTTTATACCCTACCCTCGGGATAATGTCAATCACGCTGTGCGGGCCCGCTGTGCCGTGGACAAAAAAACAAATCTTCGAGTGACCGAGAGGCAGAGGGTCGCCTTCCGCAGGGGCAGGCCGCCATAGAGGTTCTCACCCACCCGATCGCCGGTCGCACCAGGCGAGGACGCAGGCGAGGAGCGGGACGGTCTCTTGAACGATCGCCAGAGTGGTGCGGATATCTATCTGCATGGAGTTCGGATCGAGGGAGGAAACGTATCCCCACAGGGCCCACAGCGCGCACGCGGCGCTCGCGGTCAACACGAGGGGCGCCCAGCGTCTTCGATACAGCGCCAGGTATCCGCCCACGATGAGCAAGGCCGGGAATATCCGCATGACCCACCATGATGGAGAGAGCAGCCAGAAACGGAGCTCCACCTCGGGGATCCACAGGAGGATGCCGGTGGCTACGCTGAGCAGAAGGGACGCACCTGCGGCCGCGCTTGCGGCCAGGGCCGAGCGGCGATCCCTCCTCGGAAGGAGGAACAGGCAGAGCATGACGAGCAAGGCATCGAGGAATGGCAGGGTCGCCTCCAGGCTCAAGGAACCCGGATTTTGTCGGAAATCGGCCCACGTCATCACCCAAGAGATGCAGTCCGCCAGCGGATAGAGGAAGGCTACGGCGTAGGCGCTCCATGCAAGGGAGGACTCCTCCGCCCCGGCGGCTCGGGACCGTTCGTCCAGGCGGCGGCCCGTATGAAAGACGGCCAGGAACAGCACCATCAGAAGCACGTTTGCCAGGACGAGTAAGATGTATAACGCTCCCAGGCCGATTGCTATCATCGTAGATTCGCCCATGGCTGCACGGAGCACTGCCGTGGCCGACCATGCCGCGTGCACGAAGGCCTCATAGTAGGCATAGGCCATGAGGACCCTCGGCGAGGCGAATGGGGCCAGGCTGTAGAGGTATGCGGCGCAGGGCAGAAGACAGGCGAGCAGGTGAGCGCCCGTCCTGCCGATGCTGTCGTATGCCGTCACCCTCAGGAGTACGCCCAGGAGAGTGCCCGTGCCGAAGTATTCGTTGAGACAGACGAGGATTGTGCTCGCCAGAAGCAGCCGTCGAAGCCTCCTTCGAAGCGTCGACACCCCCGGGAGGCCGCCGCCCGCCTCGGACTCGAGCTCGCCGGATCCAAGCTCATCGAACCGCACTGACCTCGAAGAACGCGCGTCCAGGTATGCAAACAGGGACGCGGCGATGGTGGAAGCGTAGCCCATTACCTCAAAAGCCTCGAACACCGTCATGGTTGAGAACCGCAGTTCCCCATACTGCGGAGAATACGTCAGGAAAAATTGTAGGAAAGGGAGATCGGCAAGCTGGTACAGAGCGCCCGCTGCACTGGCGCAGAGCAGCGGCCAGGCGCGTCGGTTCCGGCGCAGCGCCAGGTAGCCCCCTGCGAGGAGGGGAAGCCAAAGGCACCGATAGCCCCACCAATGCCCCGAGGTCAGCAGGCAGAGCATCCCTCGCAGGGACTCCGGGTCCTCGTTGGCGAAGTAGAATGAGTAGAGGTAGAGCCCTTGGTTCAAAAGCTCATAGACGCCAACCCCAATGCTCAGGGCCAGAGCCGCACGACGGTCTCGCCGGAGGTGCAGGAGAAAGGCGGCCGCGGCGGCCGCGGCCAGGACGGACAGCGGCCAGACGCCTTGCTCCCCGCCCTGGAACCGCAAGGCAATTCTCACAAAGGTGTCCCCCAATGTGTAGCCAAACGAGAGTATCCACGCCCAGAGCGCAAATCGGCTGATGGAATACCCGTTTTCCGGCGCGTTCCACGCTTCGTTCATCTTTCTCACTCCTTCAGTCGCCGATATTTGGGATCGTTCCCCGCGTACCTCTCTACCGGCAGGCTGCGCTATAATCGAGTTTAGCATGTTCGGGCCATGAAAAGAACCTTCTGCACAGAACGGCATATCGGGAACGGGCCTTTTGCAGCCGGATTGCCGCGACGCCCGGGAAATCCCCAAATCCTCAGGCAAAATTTTTAACGTGTGATAAAAACAGGTTTCATACGTTTTTTGCCTCACCTGGCGGGTGCAAGATGAGAGTTGGCTTGATCCATGTAACGACGCACTTTATTATTCATAAGATTATCTCAGCCTGCGGGGTTGGGCCGTCGGTGGAATATTGACTTTCCCGAAAAGAAGTATTAGCCTCGTTGGTGTTGCATCCATCGAACATGAAGGGCTCCCTCTCTGGGCGCCCCAGGGTAAAGGAGGTTGGTTCAAATATGGTCGGTTCAAATGTGAAGGATTCAAATAATGTGAAGGATTCAAATATGGAAGGCTCGAATATGGTTGGCACAAATATGGAGAAGACCGGAGAAGCTCAGGGAGAGCTTGATTTTAAGAGCCCCATCTCGGAGACATCGCTCCTGACGCTGTACTTCAAGGCGCAGGAGACGAAGCGCCCCGACCGTATCATCGAGGACCCCAAGGCGATCGAGATCCTGGAGAAGCTCGGCGTGGACATGTCCCGCTTCCGGGACAAGAGGATGTCGCAGGTGGGGACGGTCATCCGTGCGCGCCGCTTCGACCGCCAGACGCGGCGCATCCTCGCGGAATGGGACAGGCCCGTGGTCGTGCACCTGGCCTGCGGGCTGGACGACCGTTTCCTGCGGACGGACTCGGGCAAGGGCGTCCAGGTGGACCTGGACCTGCCGGACGTCATGGCCGTGAGGGAGCGCTTTCTTCCGGGCTCGGAGCGCAACCCGCAGATCGGCGCCTCGATGTTCGAGACGACCTGGATGGACGAGCTGCTGGAGCGCTATCCGGGACACCGCTTCGCCTTCATCATGGAGGGTGTTCTGATGTACCTGCAGGAGCCGGACATCGAGGGCCTGTTCCGGAACCTGGCCCAACGCTTCCCCGGCGGCGAGCTGCATTTCGACGCGGTCTCGCCCTGGATGGCCCGAAACTCCAAGATGCACGACTCGATTCGGGAGTACGGGGACGACGTGCGGTTCAACTGGGGGCTCGGCGATCTCAGGGACATCGAGAGCTGGGACCCCGCGCTGAAGTTCGTGGAGGCCGAGTATTACGTGAACCAGGAGCTGCGCCGCTGGGGCTGGGCCGTCCTGCTCAACCTCATCCCCCCGCTGGCCAAGGGCGCGAGGATGCTGCTCTATAAAATCCTGCAGGAACAGCCCTCCAAATAGGAACGGCCCTTCGAGCGAAAAAGGAAAGGATGGATCGACGGGCCATCGAGAAGCGCCGGCGGGGATGAAGTTTCCCGCCGGCGCTTTGCCGAATGAGGCCTATTCCGCGTCGCCCGAACCCAGAAGCTCCCCAATGGGGCGGTAGGCCTTTCCCCTTCGCCGCGCGTCGAACTCCTCCCTGGCCCTGCGGACGATGTCGGGGTCGGACACCAGGTCGTAGACCGACCCCGCGAGGGCCTTCGCCGCCAGGACCATGCCCTTGAGCCCCAGGGAGCATCCCGCGCAGGCCACGGCCTGCCAGGAGTGGGGCGGAACGCCCAGTGGCCACGTCGCCGCCCAGATCATGGAGGTCGGCATGATGTTCGCCACGTCGCCGACGTCGGACGAGGCCATCACGAACCGCCCCGCATCGAAGCAGGGCAGGGGGGTCGTGTTCAGGAGCGTCTCGCTTCCCTCGGGCATTCGGCTCAGGGCGGCGTCGCGCTGCCCTTCGGGAAGGGAGTTCTGGATCTCGAGGGCGAATTGCCTCTCCTCCTCGCTGTAGGAGACGGGCCCGGCGAATTCGCACAGGTTCTTCTCCAGAACCCCGTTCAGAACCAGGTTGGGCAGGGTGTTGTAGCAGCCGCCCAGGAGCTCTATCTCCACGTCGGTCTCGGTCATCAGGGCCGCGCCCCTCGCCACCTTCACCAGGCGCCTCCAGAGGGAGGCCAGCTCGCCGTCGTGCGGGGCCCTGGCGAAGTACCAGACCTCCGCCTCGGATGGAACGATGTTGGGGGCGAGTCCTCCGTTCGTGATGACGTAGTGCAGGCGGTCCTGCGCGACCATGTGCTCTCGCAGGTAGTTGGCGCCGACGTTCATCAGCTCCACCGCGTCCAGGGCGCTGCGGCCGGCCTCGGGAGCGCCGCCGGCGTGGGCGGAGATCCCCTTGAAGCGAAACTTCGCCGAGGCCATTGCGGTCAGGGTGGCGGCGGTGACGGAACTGCTGTCGTTCGGGTGCCAGGTCAAGGCCACATCCGTCCCGTCCAGAAAATATCCGGCCTTCGTCATATCGCCCTTTCCGGTCAAGACCTCCTCGGCGGGACAGCCGTAATAGCGCACCGTGCCCTTGACCCCATGAGCGGCAAGGGCCTCCTTCGCCGCGCAGGCGGCGAACAGCCCGCCGACGCCCAGCAGGTTGTGCCCGCAGCCGTGCCCCGGGGCCTTCGGCACCACAGCCTCGATTTCGGCGCTCACGGTCTGGGACATCCCGGCCAGGGCGTCGTACTCGCCCAGAATACCGATGGTCGGCCCGCCGGTTCCCCACTCCGCCATGAAGGCGGTCGGCATGTCCCCCTTTTGGGTGACCTCGAAGCCGCGCTGCCGAAGGAACTCCATCTGGAGCCGGGACGTCTCGTGCTCCTGATACGCGAGCTCGGGAGCTCCCCATATCTTCAGGGCCAGCGCCTCGAAGGGGGTGCGGTTCTCGTCTATCCACGTCAAAATCGCCTTTTTATCCATCTTCGTTTTATCCGTCCTCGTTTTGTCTGTCCTGGCTTTATCCACCTTCGCCGTCCCTCCTCTCCCATGTCCACCGACGTTCGATACCTTCGCGTCGTGTTCGAGCGTTACCCGAGCAGCCCCTTCTTGTGGAGGAGCACGCCCACGGCGATGCTGGCGAAGACGGCCCCCAGGGTGGAGACGAAGGCGGGATACAGCCTGTACTTCGCGCCCAGAACGAGGAGGATGGAGATCAGCAGGACGATGACGGCCAGTTTCAGCTTCTTCAGCGCGAACTGCATGAAGACCGCTCCGAACAGGGCGGGGAGCAGGAGCTGCAGAGCCTTCACGACGGGCTGGGGGAGCTGCTGGAGGATCTGGGCCCCGGCGATCGCTCCCGCGGTGAGGAAGATGGTGTTGATCACGATCGAGACGGCCATCCCCAGGGTCGCCACGATGCTGCCCTCACGGCTGCCGGGCTCCACCCCGGCGATCTTCTGGGCCACCATGGCGCAGGGGATGCGTAAATTTCCCACGTTGCCCGAGATGAAGGCCATGTAGGTCCCGCTGACGCCGATGATGGGGAAATAGGAGATGGGCTCGACGAACCAGACCACGCCCACGGCCGAGGCGATGCCGATGAACCCGTTGACGATGGCGGAGAGGGGCGGGATGACACCGAACACGACCAGCAGGACCAGCGCCGGCCCAAAGGCCAGAAGGATGCCGGCGAAGTTGGTGATGCGCCCCCATCGGATGATGCTGGGCAGATAATCGTTGTCGTAGCTTTTCTCGTTCATTTTTTCGACCTCCCGAGATCGGTATCGTCCGGTGTCCTACGGCCAGAGGACCGCGACCAGCATCCCGCCCATCAGGGCGAAGAACAGGGCCCATTCCCTCAGCCATTTGATGTTCTTCCGATCGGCCAGGGGCCCCAGGATCAGCATGATGAGTCCGCCCGCCACGCAGGAGACGGTGTTTTTGTTGAGGGCGACGAGGTGGGTCGCGCTGTTGGCCCCAAATGCGGCGAGCACCGCCGCCGTGGCGATGACGCCCATCAGGGCGGTGTCGTTGCCGGAGAACTTCTGCTGGACCCTGTCCATCTTGTCCGCACTGAAGGTGGCGACGAGAATCCATCCGATGGACCCCAGGGTCATGGTCCAGACGGCACTGGCGAAGGCCATGAGCGTCATGGGATCCTGCCCTACGGTGACGCCGACGGCCTGAGTGCCGAAGTTCATCGCCATCATCTCGAACTGCGCCGAGCCGATGAAGGAGAGCCGCATCCACGCCATGGGACCGCCCACCGAGACCAGCAGAGCGATCATGGAGCTCAACACCACGAAGGAGGGGCCCAGGGCCGTGATGGCGCTGCTCTTGATGGCATCGTTCATCTGCTGCCGGGTCAGCCCCAGCTCCAGGCCTTCGCCGTAGGACTTGCGGGCGAAGAGAAACGCCTGGACGAACACCACGGCGACGGCCGCACCCGTCGCCAGCCAGAGCCAAAAGCTGTTGGCTATTTCCAGATAGTTGACCTGCTCCATTGCCATCCTCATTTCCTCTTTGAATTTTTTGCGGCGCTTCCCCTTCCGCGCCATCTTTCATGCCGCCCTCCGGCCCTGCAAGGGATGCCACAAACAAAAACATTCATTGATTATAGTACAACAAATGCGCTTTTCAGGGGCTGGCCGAGCGCATTCGCTCTGCCCCGCGGGAAGGAAGTTCGGAGCTCATTTTTAGGATTCCCCATCCATTTTGTCCTCGCCCCCAGGAAAAAGGCAGCGTAATATCCGTAATACACGGCATTTGTGATACTCTTTTTAAATCCTATATTTCCTCTTGACATTATGGGGATGACCTGTATAATGTTCGCTGTTACAAACAAACGACGAGTGCCGAAAGCCTCAGGGGTCCTCTCCTGGAAATATCGGCCCCGAAAGGCGAAAGTAGGCATACCCCCTCGTTCTTGTTCGGTCGTTTGGAACCCCCCTCAAAAAGAAGGAGGCTGGCACCATGTTGTGCCAACCTCCTTCTTTTTATTTCTTATTTTTCCACAATCTTTCCTTACGATGCGGCACAACGCGGCCGCCGCTGCAGGGACCGAGGCCCCTGTGGCGGTAAAATGATTTTGAACGGGCCATGCCATTTCCAAATTGTTTACTGGTGGCGATGGTGCGGGGTCAGGCCCCCCGTTCCTTGAAGCGGTCCACCCGGAACCGTTCGACGGAGATGCCCCGAAGGTCGGCGATGCCCGCCTTCCGCGCCGCGATGGCGAGCTGGTCCTCGACCGTGTCCACACCCTCGAGGTCGGGAAGGAGGACTCCGCGCCGCCCGCTCTTCGAGACGATGACGCCCCACTCCCTGGGGTCGAGATCGGCGAGGTCCGTCACCGGCTCGGGGTCGGAGAGCACATCCACCGAGAACAGGACGTCCGGGAGCTCCTCGCGTGTCATGGGCGGAAAACGGGGGTCGCGGGTCGCGGCCGACACGGCATTGGCGATGATCTCACGATCCAGGCTGCGCTGCGAGGGGGCCAGGGTGCCGATGCAGCCCCTCAGGGCCCCGGACCGCGCCTTGATGGAGACGAAGCAGGCGCGGCGCTCCATCAAGAGTCCTGACCAGAGCTCCGAGGGCGCCGCCTCCGTTCCCGAGCCCGGCAGAGGGCGTCCCTCCAGCAGGCGCGTCACCGTCTTGCGCGCCAGACGCACGCAGGGAGGATCCTCCGGCACCTTTCCGACGGTGGCCTCCCCGTGGGCCGCGCCTTCATGAGACACACCTCCATGAGACGCACCTGTGTCGGACGGTTCCCAGAGGGCGTTGCAGTACCCCACCCCGAACGGGCCCTCGTAGGAGAACACCTGGATCGCCCCGCGGAGTGCACCGGCGAGCCCCAGCATCGTCATGACGGAGCGCAGGCCGCACTCCCCCGCCGCCTTCAGCGTCTCCGGGGACAGCGAGATCAGGGGGCCGGCGTCGGCGGACCTCAGGGCCTCGAGGACCGCGGCGTCGAATACGCGTCCCTCGGGGCTGTAGCCCGCCGGGGCATCCGGCGTCAGGCGATGCGACAGGTCGCCGCTGGCCAGCAGTCCCCAGCGCAGGCCGTCGTCGAATAGCGCCAGCCTCTCCCCCAGGGAAAAGGCCTCGCCCGGCGTCAGCCCGA
>ERZ772957.639-NODE-639-length-26718-cov-12.837415_pt1 | contig 26718 bp, 25 predicted proteins | sample MGYA00580682_ERZ772957 | MGnify/ENA primary metagenome ERZ772957 (study PRJEB29015, sample SAMEA2737921) | human oral metagenome | biome: human oral; feature: human-associated habitat; material: dental | place: China | collected 2025 ...
TCCGATGCGAACGTCCCATCGCCGCATAGTAAAGAGCCTCCGCAATATTTGTCTTTCCTTGCGCGTTTTCGCCGAGAAAGACGTTGATATTGGGAGACAGTGTGAGATCGAGCTCTCGATAGTTGCGGAAGTCTTTCAGACGGAGGCTCTTTGCTTTCATCGCGGTCAGTTCTGCGTGCGCACGGGCGTCACGATATAGACGAAGGTCGGGTTGTCCTCTTCGCGTACCGCCGCTGCCTGCAGGCTCTGGTTGAGCAGGAAGCGGAAGCTCTGGCTGTCGAGGTTCTTCAAGACGTCGGTGATGTACTTCGCGTTGAAGGCGATATTGACAGCAGGACCTTCGATCGTCGCCGGTACGGTTTCATCGGCGTTGCCTATATCGGGGCTGTTCGACGAAATGCGCGCCTGCTCATCGCCGAACTCAAGACGGATGATGTTGTAGTCGGCGGAGCGCGATATGAGCGAGACGCGGTCGACGGCATCGAGGAAATCTTCGGTATCAAGCGTGACGGTCGTGGCAAAGCTTTTTGGTATCACGCTGTCGTAGTTCGGGAATTGGCCTTCGATGAGGCGCGTCATGAAGACGACGTTCTCGAATTGGAAGCTCGCCTGATTCGAGGAGCAGCAGACGTCGACATCGATGGGCATTTCGGAGTTCAGTGCACGCAGGAGCTCATTGAGCAGTTTTGCCGGAATGATGATGTGGATGTCGCCGGCAAGGTCGGCAACCACTTCTTTCTTTACGGAGAGGCGATGCGTATTCGTTGCTGCCATCTTCAGCGTTTCACCGTTGATTTCAAGCTGGCAGCCCGTGAATACGGGACGCGCTTCGTCTGTAGCGCAGGCGAAAACCGTTTTCTTTATGATGTCGCGCAGCACCGTGTCCTGAATCTTGAAGCGAACGCCTTCTTCGAGACGCTTGACGGTCGGGAAATCGTTGGCGGGCATGGAAAGGAAGGTGAAGTTCGAGGCTGCCGATTGGATCTTGCAGACATTTTCGCCGATTTCCTGAGAAAGTGTGACGGTTTCGCCGGGAAGACGGCGAATGACTTCCTGCATGTAGCGGCCTGAAAGGACGATTTTCCCTTCTTGCTCGATTTCAGCGGGAATAACTGTGATGATGCCCATTTCATTGTCTGTGGCATGAAGTTCTACTTGATTCTCCGCAGCTTCAAGATATATGCCTGAGAGGATCGGTGTTTGCGGCTTGTTGGCGATCGCTTTGGAAACGAGCTGGATGGCTTGTGCAAGCTCGTTCTTATGGCAGGTAAATTTCATGAATCTGTCTCCTTTGTGGCTTTTTTATGCAGGTGCGCCCGTATTGACTTATATGACAAGAATATAAAGAAGAATAGCCGTAATAGTAGTAGGGGCTGTGGAAATGTGGAAAAGGCAGCGGACGCTTTTGATACCAATGCGAGTCCCTTGTGTATAAGGTGTAGATAAATCGGTCGGACATATCCACATATTCACAGAGAAAAAAGAAAAGCGGAATTGTCCACATGTTGGGCACAGGATAATACGGTGCTTTTCCACAGAGTTATACACGGGCGTGCGGTGCGCAATCTACAGCAGGTTAGAGGCTCTCTATACGCTGCATGAGCTGCTCGATCGTGCGGTCGAGCTTGGAATCTTCCTGACGCTCCTTGCCGATCTTGTCGCAGGCGTGGATGACCGTCGTGTGATCGCGGCCGCCGAAGGACGTGCCGATCTGCGGCAGGGAGTTGTTCGTCAGCTCACGGCACAGATACATGGCGATCTGGCGCGGCAGGGCGAGGTTGCGCGTGCGTTTCTTGCCGTGCAGATCGTCGAGCCGCAGCTTGAAGTAGGAGGCGACGACCTCCTGGATGAGCTCCATCGTCACTTCGCGCGTCTTGCCCGTGGGGAAGATGTTCGCGAGCGCTTCGTTGACGAGCGTCGTCGTGATGGGCTGCTCTGTGAGCGAAGCGTAGGCAACGACCCTTGTCAGAGCGCCTTCGAGCTCGCGGATGTTGTTATCAATGCGGTTGGCGATGGAAAACATCACGTCGTTCGGCACATCGAGGTTTTCAAGCGCTGCTTTCTTGCGAAGAATCGCTATGCGCGTTTCGAGATCAGGCGCCTGGATGTCCGTGATGAGACCCCATTCAAAGCGCGAGCGCAGGCGGTCTTCGAGCGTCTGGATCTCGCGCGGATGACGGTCGCTCGACAGGATGATGTGCTTGTTAGCATCGTGCAGGGTGTTGAACGTGTGGAAAAATTCTTCCTGCGTATGCTCCTTCTTGGAAAGGAACTGGATGTCGTCGACGAGGAGGACGTCGATGTTGCGGTATTTCTGGCGGAAGGATTCGGGATTGCCGTCGCGGATGGAATTGATAAGTTCGTTGGTGAATTTTTCGCTCGAAATGTAGAGGACGCGCATGGCAGGGAACTTTTCGAGGATCTTGTGGCCGATGGCGTGCATGAGATGCGTCTTCCCGAGGCCGACGCCGCCGTACATGAAGAAGGGGTTGTAGACTCTGCCCGGAGCTTCGGCGACCGCGAGCGCGGCAGCATGGGCGAAGCGGTTGGAGTTGCCCGTGACGAAGGTATCGAAGGTATAGTGCGGGTTCAAGGAGGAAGCGTCGCCGGGAGCGATTGCGCCCGGCATGTCGTAGGAGCGGCTCGGCTCCTCTTTTTTGCGCGGCGTCACCGTATATTGGGACGACGTCTTGTCGAGAGGGCCTGTTTCCGCCACCTTCATGACAGTCGGCGGTGTATGCTCCGTCAGGAGAGTTTCCTGTATGGGAGGGGCTTCTTTCTTTTCAGGCTCAATGTTGAGATTTTTCACTTCGATCTTGAGCTTTTTCTTGCAGAGATCGAATACGGCATCCTCGAGGAAGGGGATGTAGCGTTTCGCGATCCAATCCCGAGCGAGTGCTGTCGGTGCACCGAGGACGAGTGAGGTTTCGGAAAGTGAGAGGGGCTTGACGGGACGAAGCCATTCGTTCAGTGTGAGTTCTGTCAAGGAGTTCTGATCGAGAACCTTCTGCAGGATTTGCTCCCAAATCGCTTGCAGCTCTGATTGTTCCATGGAAAAATCCTTTCTTGAAGTAAATAACATATTTCATGCACATCTGTATAACTTTATCCACATTTTTGTACACAAGCTGTGGATAAAAGAAGAAAAACGAAGAAACCTATACGGGAGAAAAAGGACGGAAATGGCAGAAATACAGGTGGGAAAAAGCTTTTCTTTATATAATGAAAGAAAATGACGAAAATACCTGTGGAAATATTGCTCTTGCCTGTGGATAATGTGCATATCTCTGTGTATAATTCCCGCGTTGGCTATGAATATCTTAGCAGACTGCAAAAAAGTTATCAACAGGCATTTCGTTCCTATGTGCGAAAAAAGCCTGTTTCATCCACAGGATAGAAGTGAAATCGCACGGGCTCGCGGCAGAAATCATGGGAAAATCCTTGACACTCTTTTGTCTGTGGGCTATAATTTAGCGTAGTTAAAAGCGATAGTAGGGACATTTTTTTGTTCTTTAGCATTTTGACTGGAAGAATCCTTGGTAAAACAGCGATTCTTAAAAAGTTTGAGGAGGTGGATCTGCATGAAGATGACGTATCAGCCGAATAACCATTGGCGCAAGAAGACGCATGGTTTCCGCGAGCGTATGAAGACGAAAGGCGGCCGTCTCGTCCTGAAGAGAAGGCGCGCAAAGGGCAGAAAGAAATTGTCTGCGTAAGCACTCGCTAGGTCACTCCGGTGACCTTTTTTCATGAAATGACAAAGCATTTTGATTTCGATGATGAAGGAGTTTTTGCATGTTGGGGCTGCCCAGGAATCGCATCTTGAAAAAGAAGAAGGATTTTCAGGCTGTCTATTCCCGTGGAAAATCGTATGCAAACAGATTTCTTGTGCTTTATGTCTTTCGTTCCCAGGGATTGCAGGGAAAGGTCGGTTTTGCGGCGGGCAAGAAGCTCGGCAATGCCGTCAAGCGCAATCGTGTCAAGAGATTGCTTCGTGAGTCTTACCGTATGCACCAGAACGAGATCAGAGAGGGCTGCTCCCTGCTGCTCGTAGGCAGGAAAGCCGCTGTCGAGGCGCGTTGTCAGGATTTAGAGAAGGCTTTCCTCGCTTTGGGCAGGAAAGCCGGTATTGTGGCGGGAAACGCTTTTGCAAAGGAAAGGCGAATCCGATGAAATGGCTGCTTCTGCTCCTCATCCGCTTTTACCGTTTGTTTCTTTCTCCGTTGAAGCCGCCTTCGTGTCGTTATATTCCTACATGCTCGGAATATGCAAGCATAGCTATTGAAAAATATGGGGCTCGAAAGGGAGCTGTTCTCGCAATCAAGAGAATTCTCCGCTGCCATCCCTTTCATGCGGGTGGCTATGACCCTGTACCATAAGATTAGGATGTGGTGATTTGGAATTTTTGTCGTCACTGTTTCACCCCGTCATCGCGGTGATCCAGTTCATGTTGGAGAATTTGTACGCTTTTACCGGATTGCTTGGTTTTGAAAATTACGGGATCGCCATCATTCTGCTGACGATTCTCATCAAGGTTTGTCTCTACCCGCTGACGGTCAGACAGGTGCGCTCCATGAAGGGGATGCAGGAGCTGCAGCCAAAGATGAAGAAGCTGCAGGAAAAGTACAGGGATAATCCGCAGATGATGCAGCAGAAGATCGGCGAGCTGTATAAGGAGGCCGGCGTCAACCCATTGGCGGGCTGCCTGCCGCTTCTCATACAGATGCCGATCCTCATGGGGATGTTCTATGCACTGCAGGGATATGCGTATTCGGGAACGCCGTCGTTCCTTTGGCTGAGCTCGCTTTCCGAGCCGGATCCGCACTATGTGCTGCCTGTTCTTTCGGCTCTTTCCACATGGTTCGTACAGAAGCAGACATCAACGGAAATGAATCAGCAGATGAAGATCATGATGATCGTCATGCCGATCTTCATTGGTTGGATCAGCCTGAAATTTGCCTCTGGGCTTGTTCTCTATTGGGTCACGATGAATCTTGTGCAGATCGTGCAGCAGTGGTGGATGTACCGCAATGAGGATGGCGCGGGAAAGAAAGGAGTTGCCTGATATGGCGGATTTCGTGGAAAAGACCGGAAAGACGGTGGATGAAGCCATTGAAGCTGCTCTTTTCGCCCTGCATCTTCCGAGGGAACGCTGCACGGTGGAAGTCCTCGATGAGCCGTCGAAAGGTTTCTTCGGTTTCGGTAAGCGCGACGCCAGGGTGCGCGTGACGGCGAAGGAGGAGCCGGCACCTCAGACCGCAGCTCCGTCCGTGAAGGAATCGGAAGCGGTGCAGGAAGAAGAGCGTAGCGCGGAAAAGCCGACAGCTTCGCCTGCGCCGGCGAGTGCGCCCGACGCGCGGGAAGATTCGCCGAGTAGGGGCGATGCCATCGTCGACCGCGGCTTCTCCTATTCTTCGGCGCGCGAGAGTCGTCCGTTTTCGGAGCAGCGCCGCGAGCGCTTTTCTTCAGGCAGGCGCTCTTACGCTTCGGATTCGTCGTCGTATACGCGCGCGGAAAGACCGCGGCCGAGCATGTCTGCTGCCGACGCGGCGGTGCCGCTGCAGAAGGCGGAGGACTTCCTGCGGCAGATTTTCCGCGCGATGGAGCTCGACGTCGCGATCGAAAGAAGGGAGCGTCCGCATTCGTTTGAGCTCAATCTTTCGGGGCAAAATCTCGGCATCCTGATCGGCAAGCACGGGCAGACGCTCGACGCCCTGCAGTATCTCGTGAATCTTGCCGCGAATCAAGGCTTGACAGAGGAGCGCGTGCGCATCATCCTCGACATCGAGGGCTATCGTGAGCGCCGCGAGGAAACGCTCTACCGCCTGGCGGCACGTCTGGCAGATCGCTGCTGCCGCACGAATCAACGAGTCGTCTTGGAGCCGATGAATCGCCACGAGCGCAAGATCATCCATCTCGCTCTGCAGGAGAACCACCGCGTTCTGACCTACAGCGCAGGTGATGAGCCTTTCCGCAAGGTCGTCATCGAGCCGAAGCATCGCGTTTCGCGCATGGACGGCTATATGAGTGAAGAGGATTATTGATCAAGAAGCTTTATCGGGCTGTTGCAGCGAGCGACAGCCCTTTTCTTGACTTGGAGGGGGCGAAAAATTGCAGCAGGCAGATACGATCAGTGCCATCGCGACAGCAATCGGCGAGGGCGGCGTCGGCATCGTGCGCCTTTCCGGCAGAGGTGCCATAGAGACGGCATCGCGCATGTTTCGCACCGCGGGCGGCAAGAGTATCCTTGAGGCGGGTGCGCGCGCGCTCCTCTACGGCACGATCGTGCGCGAGGACGGGCGCCTCGTCGATGAGGCGCTTTGCCTCGTCATGCGCGCGCCGCACTCTTATACGAAGGAAGATGTCGTGGAGCTCCAATGCCATGGCGGGGCGCTTTCCCTGCGCGAGGTTTTGGCTCTGACGTATCGCTTCGGTGCGCGTCCGGCAGAGCGCGGCGAGTTCACGAAACGCGCCTTTTTGAACGGCAGGCTCGATCTCGACGAAGCACAGGCCGTCATGGACGTCGTGCAGGCGAAGACGGAGAAGGGGCTGGAAATGGCGGCGGGGCATCTCGTCGGGCATTTTTCTTCGCGCATACACGCCATGCGCGAGGATATCCTTGCCGTGGTCGCGCACATGGAGGCGGTCATCGACTTCCCCGAGGAGGGCGTCGATGACGTCGTCCTGGAAGATGTAAGGGCGAAGGTGTCGGAAATCCATGAGAAGCTGGAAGGTATACGCAAGACGGCACATACGGGACGTATCTTGAAGGAAGGCCTCGAAACGGCGATCATCGGCAAGCCGAACGTCGGGAAATCGAGTCTTTTGAATGCGCTTCTGCGCGAGGATCGTGCTATCGTCACAGATATTCCGGGGACGACGCGTGATACCATTGAAGAGTATGTCGATATCGACGGCTTGCCGCTCAAGATCATCGACACGGCGGGCATACGCGCGACGGAGGATGCGGTGGAGCGCATCGGCGTGGAAAAAGCGCGCGCGCATGTCGAGAGTGCATCTCTCGTACTGGCTCTCTTTGACGGCTCGCGTCCCTTCGAGGCGGAGGATGAGGAGATCCTGTCCCTGCTCGCGGGCAAGGATGCCCTGCTCGTCGTGACGAAGCGCGATCTGCCGCGCGTCCTTGATACCGATCGACTCAAAGCCTTGGCGGATTTTCCCTTGCTGGAAATCACGACGAAGGAGGAGGACGGGCTTTCGCCTCTGATTGCTGCCGTCATGGAAAAGGTCTTTGGAGACGGTGGGCAAGCGCCAGAGGGAAGTTTCGTCGCCGATCTTCGCACGAAGGACATCCTCGACAAGGCGGCGGCGCATCTTGAAGCTGCACTTTCGACCATGGACGAGGGGCTCGGGCTTGATTTCATCTCCATCGATCTGCGGTCGTCTTTAGAAAAGCTCGGAGAGATCACGGGCGAAACGGTCGGAGATGACGTCCTCGATGAGATATTTTCGCGTTTCTGTGTCGGCAAGTGAGGAGGAAGAGCTTGTTTATCGCTGGTGAATACGAAATCATTGTCTTAGGTGCGGGACACGCCGGCGTCGAGGCGGCGCTCGCGGCGGCAAAACTCGGCTGCCGCACGCTTCTGGCGACGCTTTCTCTCGACAACATCGCGCTCATGCCGTGCAACCCGTCGATCGGCGGGCCGGCGAAGAGCCATCTCGTGCGCGAGATCGATGCGCTCGGCGGTGCAATGGCACTCAATGCCGATGCGGCGGCGATCCAGTATCGCCTGCTGAATACGGGCAAGGGTCCCGCCGTCCACGCGCTGCGCGCGCAGGCGGACAAGAAGATCTACCAATTCTTGATGAAGGAGCGCTGCGAAAGGCAGGAAGGGCTCGAAGTCAAGCAGCTTCTCGCGCAAAAGGTACTGATCGAGAAGGGCGAGGTGCGCGGCATCCTCGCGGAAACGGGCGAAGCCTACCTTGCCCCGGCGGTCATCCTCGCGACGGGGACGTATCTCAAGGGGCGCATCGTCATCGGCGAGCATACGCACAGTGGCGGGCCAAACGGACAGCGCGCCGCGAAGAAGCTGTCTGCTTCTCTTTTAGAGAATGGTATCAAACTCATGCGCTTCAAGACGGGAACGCCGGCGCGCCTCGACGCCCGCTCCCTCGACTATGCGAAGATGATCGTGCAGCCGGGCGACGAGGAGCCGAGGAGTTTCTCCTTTCTGACAGAGGAGAGGACGCGCGAGCAGCTGCCGTGCTATCTGACGTATACGAACGAAGCGACGCATGCGATCATCCGCGCGAACATCGAGCGCGCCCCAATGGCGAATGGTATCATCGAGGGCATCGGTCCGCGCTACTGTCCGTCCATCGAGTCGAAAATCCTGCGCTTCCCCGACAAGGAGCGCCACCAGCTCTTTTTGGAGCCGGAAGGGTGGCACACGCAGGAAGTCTATGTGCAGGGCATGTCGACGAGTCTGCCCATTGACGTGCAGGAAGCGTTCCTGCATACGATTCCGGGCTTGGAGAGGGCGCGCATCATGCGCCCGGGCTACGCCATCGAGTACGACTGCATCGATCCTTTGCAGCTCCTGCCCAGCCTCATGTTCAAGAGCATCCGCGGCTTCTTCTCGGCGGGGCAGTCGAACGGCACCTCGGGCTATGAGGAAGCGGCGGCGCAGGGCTTGCTCGCGGGCATCAACGCGGTGCGCCATAGCCGCGGCGAGGAGCCGTTTATCCTGAGCCGTGCGGAAGCGTACATCGGCGTCCTCATCGACGATCTCGTGACGAAGGGGACGGAGGAGCCGTACCGCATGATGACCTCGCGTGCGGAGTACCGCCTGCTGCTTCGCCAGGACAATGCCGATCTTCGTCTGACGGAAAAGGGACGCGCCCTCGGTCTTGTCGATGATGAGCGCTGGCAGAAGTTCCTGGCGAAAAAGAATGGTATCACAGAGGCGAGGAAGCGCCTCGAAGAAGTAATTATCCATCCATCGGTCGAGAACCTTGCCATGTTGGAAAGGGAGGGGCTTTCTCCCATACGCACCTCGACGACGCTGGCGGATTTCCTGCGCCGGCCGGATATGAGCTACGAAAAGCTCTGCCGTGCCTTCGGTTTGGATCGCCTTGCGCCCGAGGTCGAGGAGCAGCTCGAAATCGGTATCCGCTACGAGGGCTATATCGAGAAGCAGAAGGAGCAGGTGCAGCGTCTGGAAAGCCTCGAAGCGCGCCGCCTGCGTGCGGACATCGACTATGGTGCTGTGCCGAGCCTGCGGGATGAAGCGCGCGAGAAGCTCGCAGCCATACGACCGCTTTCGGTGGGGCAGGCAAGCCGCATCTCGGGCGTCTCGCCTGCCGATGTTTCCGTCTTGCTCGTCTGGTTGGAGCAAGAGCGCCGCCGGGGGAGAGCATGATGTTTGAAGAGGAGCTTGAAAAAGCGGCGCTTGCCTGCGGCTTGCCGCTGACGGCGAACCAAATCGAGAAGTTTGGTATCTACTACGCGCTTCTCATCGAATGGAATCAAAGGATGAATCTCACCGCGATCACCGAGCCGAAGGAAGTCGCCGTCAAGCATATGATCGATTCGCTGATGACACTGCGGGGCATCGAGGCAGAGGCTTCCTGCCGCATGATCGACGTCGGTACGGGCGCGGGCTTCCCGGGAATCCCTTTGAAGATTTTCCTCCCCGATCTGCATCTCGTCCTGCTTGACTCTCTCAAGAAGCGCGTGCGCTTTCTCGAAACGGTCAGCGCCGCGCTCGGATTTTCCGATGTCGAGTGCCTGCACGGGCGTGCCGAGGAAGCGGCGCGCGAGCAGCGGCTGCGTGAGCAGTTCGATGTCGCTGTCTCGCGTGCGGTGGCGCGCCTGCCCGTCCTCGCTGAGTACCTTCTTCCCTTCGTGCGCCTAGGCGGCAGAGCAATCGCCCTGAAGGGCATGCGCTACAGGGAGGAAGTGGAAGCGGCGAGGCGCGCTGTGCAGCTTCTCGGCGGCAATGGTATCAAGGCGATTCCCGTCGCGCTGCCCGGACTTGACGATCAGCGTGCGATCGTTGTCATGGAAAAAGTGCGTGCGACACCGAAAGCGTATCCGCGCAAAGCGGGTACGCCTGCAAAGGAGCCTCTTAAATAAGTACAAAAAAAAGACGATATATGAAAGTATAGATTTTGAAAGGACGGTGCTCCAGCGTGTGGAAGAAGAAGATGGCAGCGGCCCTGAGCGTGGCTTTTTTGGCAGGCAGCTTGACGTTTGGTTCGACAGCTTCGGCGTACATGATTGATGTCGGTATGGCGGATCTCGCTGCGAAGGAAAAAGCCGAGAACGAGAAGAAGGCAGAGCAGCTGAAAAAGGAGCAGAAAGCAGCGGAGCAGCAGGCGGCAAAGGAAAAGGCTGCGAGGGAAAAGATCGAGAAGGAGAAAGCGGCAAAGGAGAAGGCAGAGCGGGATAAGGCTGCGAAAGAGAAGGCGGCGCGTGAGAAGAAGGCTGCCGCCGAGAGAGAAGCGGAACAGAAGAGGCTGAAAGAGCAGAACAGCAAGCTGGAAAACAAGCAGGAGAGCAGGAAGAATGAGCCTGAGATCCGGCTGCTGCAGGATAAGAAGGAAGCGCCCGCTGAGGTAAAGACGACGCCGAAGACGAATGCCGTCGATGAGGCGATGAAGGCGATGGAAGAGGCAGCACAAGACTCGAATACAGCAGCGCTCGGCAACAAGAAAGCAGCAGAGCCGAAGACGGTGGCAACCGAAAAGAAGGCAGAGGAGACGAAACTGCCCGCGCAGCAGAACAAGGCGTCAGAGCCGAAGACGCCTGTGCAGCAGAACAAGGCGGCAGAGCCGAAGACGCCTGCGCAGCAGAATAAGCCCGAAGCTCGGAATACTGTGACGGAAAACAAGACGACGCAAGAGGCGAAGCCCGTGCAGCAGAGCAAGAAGGAAGAGCCGAAGTCCGGTGAGAGTAAGGCAGACAAGAAACAGAAGGATGCAAAGAAGGAGCGCTTCCAGGAAATCCTGCGCGACGAATCTTTCGTTTACTATATGGACACGCAAAGCGCGCGCTACGTTCCGATACCGAACCGTCAGGATCGCATGATCGACGTCTGGGTGAAACTCGTACCGAACAGCTTTACCCAGACGGCAGTCGGCCAGCCGGGCAAATACTATCTGGAGCATTACTACATTAACCCGAAGGAGCGCGAGATCCAATTCCTCTGTGAGCTTGAAGTCACGGGCAGACCGTCAAATTCCATCAAGGAGCGTCCGTATAACTCGCAGAATTGGGAGAAGCTCGTGCCGGGCAGTGTGGAGGATGATATATACCATTCCGTCGTCAAGAAGGTCAAAAGTTCTTCAGGAATTGGCGGCTCGATGACCCCTTCCTTTTCGGATATCCTCGATACGTTGAATATCGGGCTCTGATACCTGTGAAAAAACTGTGGACATTATATTGACTTATCCACAGAATACCGCGGAAATTGGTTCATATGTGGATAGAAATGTGGATAAGTCCTTGGACATCTGATGTGAAATGAACCAAAATATAAGAAAAGGCTGTTGCGTTTGCAGCAGCCTGTTCTTTTTGGAAAGCTATATGGTTCGGTATCAATGGTGGAAGAGACGGATATGCGTCATTGCCATGACCATATCGTACTTGTCCGCTGTTTCGATGACGTTGTCGTCGCGGATGGAGCCGCCGCTTTGGGCGACGTAGGAGACGCCGCTCTTGTGGGCGCGCTCGATGTTGTCGCCGAAGGGGAAGAAGGCGTCGGAGCCGAGTGAGACGCCCGTTGCCGTCTTGAGCCAGGCGGCTTTTTCTTCGGGCAGGAAGATGGCAGGCTTCTCCGTGAAGAGACGCTTCCATTCGTCGGTGCCGAGGAGATCCATATATTCATCGGAGAGGTAGACGTCGATGGCGTTGTCGCGGTCGGGACGACGCACGTCGCTCTTGAAGGGGAGCGAGAGAACTTGCGGGCTTTGGCGCAGATACCAGATATCCGCCTTGTTGCCCGCGAGGCGCGTGCAGTGGACGCGCGACTGCTGCCCGGCACCGATGCCGATCGCCTGACCGTCTTTGGCATAGCAGACGGAATTGGATTGGGTGTACTTCAAGGTGATGAGGGAGAGCAGGAGGTCGCGCCTGGCACCTGCGGGAAGTTCCTTGTTCTTCGTGACGACATCCTTGAGGCAGTCCTCTGTGATGGCGACGTCGTTGCGTTTTTGCTCAAAGGTCACGCCGAAGACGGTCTTCGTTTCCTTTTCAGCCGGGCGGTAAGCAGGATCCATCTGGATGACGAGATAGCTGCCCTTGCGCTTCGTCTTGAGGATTTCGAGCGCCGCTTCGGAATAGGCGGGCGCGATGATGCCGTCGGAGACTTCGCGCTGCAGGAAGGAGGCAGTCTGGGCGTCGCACGGGTCGGAGAGGGCGACGAAATCGCCGTAGGATGACATGCGGTCGGCGCCGCGCGCGCGGATGTAGGCGGTCGCGATGGGCGAGAGCTCGACGCCTTCGACGAAGTATGCCTGCTTCAGGGCATCCGAGAGGGGAACGGCGACGGCGGCGCCCGCGGGGCTCACATGCTTGAAGGAGGCGGCGGCGGGAAGCGCGGTCGCTTCCTTGAGCTCCTGCACGAGCTGCCAGCTGTTCATGGCATCGAGCAGATTGATGTAGCCGGGCTTGCCGTTCAGGACTTGAAAGGGCAGCTCGCCGTCTTCCATATAGACGCGTGCGGGCTTTTGGTTCGGGTTGCAGCCGTATTTCAATTCGAGTTCTTTCATCGGATTTCTCTCCTTTTGTGCAAGATCGAGTCGTTCAGATAATAAAAAAACGACCATGGGCGCAGCAAATCTCTCGGCTGCCCAGACGGTCGGCTTTTCCCGCTGCACTCCCTTGTGGTCATCCACATCCGTCAGTTATGCAGCTTACAAATTTAATGTATCATTCCGTTTCTTTTTTGTCAAGTATTTTAGGGTAGCATGGGTAAACGCTAAGTGATTCCTTTATTTCCCCGCGCTAATGTGGTATGATGTAGGAAAGGTTTTCCTTTGGATAGGGGAAGGGTTTCGCTTCTCTATCATGGGTTATGGGAGGGATTTTACGATGTTGAATTGTATCGGTGTTTTGACGAGCGGCGGCGACAGCCCCGGTATGAATGCGACGACGCGCGCCGTCGTGCGCACAGCACTCTTCGAGGGAGCAGAGGTGTGGGGCATCCATAACGGCTATCGCGGCATATTGGACGAAGAGATGTTCAAGATGGAAAGGAAGGACGTCGGCGATATCATCCAGCGCGGCGGCACGTTCCTGGGCACGGCGCGCTGCCATCGCTTCATGACGCCGGAAGGCCGTGCGGAGGCTTATGAGAAGCTCAAGGCGCGCGGCATCGAGGGTCTCGTCATCATCGGCGGCGACGGCAGCCTGCGCGGCGCATCGCTCTTGAGCGAGGAGCACGGCATCCCCATCGTCGGCTTGCCGGGGACGATCGACAACGACGTCTGGGGCACGGACTATACGATCGGCAGCGATACGGCGGCGAACACGATCATCGACGCGATCAACAAGCTGCGCGACACGGCGTCGGCGCATCGGCGCGTCGTCGTCCTCGAGGTCATGGGCAGGCATTGCGGCTGGCTCGCGCTGATGAGCGGTATTTCCGGCGGCGCGGAGTACATCCTCGTGCCCGAGGAGGACTTCGACCTCGAAGAGATCAGCAACGAGATCAAGGAAGCCTATAAGAAGGGCAAGCGCTACATCCTCGTCGTCGTCGCTGAGGGTGCGGGCAGCGGTATCGACGTCGGCAATTTCATCGCCGAGCATACGGACATCGAGACGCGCGTCTCCGTGCTCGGACATATCCAGCGCGGCGGCACGCCGTCCGTCATCGACCGTGTGAAGGCAAGTCAACTCGGTGAAAAGGCGGCTCTGGCGATCCTCTCGGGTCTTTCCAACGTCGTCTTCGGCTTCCATCGCGGCAACGTCGTTGCCATCGATCTGCACGATGCCGTGACGAACAAGAAGAAGCTCGATCCCGAATACATGCGCCTTGCCAAGGTTCTGGCATAAGGAAGAACGTATAAAGAAGAAGGAGCCTCCTTTGCGGGAAGCTCCTTCTTCTTTTGTTTTTGATGTTTCACGTGAAACAATGCTTGTTTTTCGTATTTCAATTTCGGTTCTTTTTCGATGTTTCACGTGAAACATTGCAATCGCTCATTCGCCGACGAAGTTTTTGGCAATCTTGACGGCGCTCACACCGTCGTTCGCATAGGCATCGGCGCCGGCGCTCGTGGCGTAGTCCTCGGTGACAGCGGCGCCGCCGACGATGACGCGCGCCTCGCTCCCTGCGTCGCGCAGTTTCTTGACGACCTTGTCGATCTGTGTCATGGTCGTCGTCATCAAAGCACTGAGACCGACGATGTCGGCTTCCTTTTCGAGCGCGGTGCGCACAATGGTATCAGCATCGACGTCTTTGCCGAGGTCGATGAGCTTGAAGCCGCTGTTCGACAGAAGTGCCGAGACGATGTTCTTGCCGAGGTCGTGCACGTCGCCCTTGACCGTCGCCATGACGACCGTGCCCCTATTGGCTTCCTGCTGTGCGGGCAGAAGCTCCTTGATCTTCTGGAAGGCGGAGCGCATTGCCTCGGCGGAAAGGAGCACCTGCGGCAGGAAGATGCGGCCTGCGCCGAAGTCGACGCCGATGTCGTTCATGGCTGCTGTCAGCGCCTTTTCCGTGATTTCATTCGACGAGTGGCCCTCGCGGATTGCCTGCTCGGTCAGCATGGCAATGCTCTCGGAAGCGCCGTCGATGACCGCCTGCTTGATGGCGGCGATCACATCACCCTCCATGGGCTTTGCCGTCGCTGCTTTTTTCGGCATATTGAGGTTCGCTTCGTTGCGGCTGAAGTCAATGCCGCGCGGATCCTTGCCGAGGAGCGCCGCACTCGCCATCAAGGCGTCCTGCATCTTTTCATCGTAGGGGTTCATGATCGGCGCGTCGAGCCCGGCAGCGAGGCACATGGCGAAGAAGGTGCTGTTGATCAAAGGGCGGTTTGGCAGGCCGAAGGAGACGTTGGAAAGCCCCATCGTCGCCGGATAGCCGAAGCGCGTGCGGTAGAGGTGCAGCGTCTTCAGCACCTCAAGGCAGGCGTTTTGATCGGCGGATATGGTCATGACAAGACCGTCGAGCAGGAAGTCGCCGTCCTTCAGGCCGTGTGCTTTTGCCGCTTCAATGATACCATTGACGGCGGCGACGCGATCCTCGGCTGTCTTCGGTACGCCTTCTTCCGTGATGGGCAGGCAGAGGATGGCGGCGCCGTATTTCTTTGCCAGCGGCAGGAACTCATCAATACGCTCTTTTTCCGCGCTGACCGAATTGATGAGGGCGCGCCCCGGATAGGCTCGGAGACCGGCTTCAAGGGATTTGGTATCACTGGTATCAATCGCCAGAGGCGCGTCGGTGATCTGTGATACCTCTCGAATGGCATCGTGCATTGCCTTCGCCTGATCAATGCCGCCGACACCCATGTTGACATCGAGGAGGCGCGCGCCCGCACGAACCTGATCGACGGCTTCACGCTTTACGGAGAAGAGTGAACCATTCTTGATTTCCTCCGCGAGCTTCTTGCGGCCTGTCGGATTAATGCGCTCGCCGATGAGGACGGTCGGCAAATCCTTGTCGACGACGACGGTCTTGCTGCGGCTCGTGAGGCGCAGGCGGCGATCGGCAGGCTTTCGCTCGGCGTCGGGCAGACCTTTCACGGCAGAGGCGAGCGCCTTGATATGGGCGGGCGTCGTGCCGCAGCAGCCGCCGAGATATGTCGCACCGGCAGCGACGAGCTTCTCGCCCCAGCTCGCGAACTCGGCAGGCCCCATGGGGAAGATGGTTCTGCCGTTTTCGAGACGCGGCATACCGGCGTTGGGCAGGACGCTGATGGGGACGGTGCAGTTGTCCGCAAGCGCCTGCACGATGGGCACGAGCTGCTCGGGGCCGAGCGAGCAGTTGACACCGATGATGTCGGCGCCGAGTGCTTCCAACGTGATGGCGGCCGTCTGGGGATCGGTGCCCGTGACGGAGCGGCCGTCTTCGCTGTAGGAAAGCTGGCAGATGACAGGCAGCTTCGTCGCATCCTTTGCGGCAAGAAGCCCGGCGCGCATCTCCTGTATGTCAATGCACGTTTCAAAGAGCAGATAGTCGGCGCCTGCATCGGCGAGCGCCTTCGCCTGCTCGTAGAAGGATTGGTAGGCATCTTCGAACTCAAGGTCGCCGAGGGGGACGATGAAGCGTCCCGTGGGACCGAGAGAGCCGACGATCTTAGCGCGCCCGCGTGAGGCTTCAAGCGCAAGGCGCACGGCCGCCTCGTTGATTTCCGCCACGCGGTCTTCCAGACCGTAGTGGTCGAGCTTCAAGGCAGAGGCGCCGAAGGTGTTCGTCTCGATCATCGTCGCGCCGGCTTCAATATAGGCTTCGTGAATCTTGCGCACGACATCGGGCTGCTCGATATTCATGAGCTCGGGGCAGCCGCCTGCCTTCAGACCTCCTTCCTGCAGCATCGTTCCCATGGCGCCGTCAAAAATATGGATCATTGATATTCTCCTTGCTTTGGTATCATTTATGAATTGGTTCAAGCAAACACTGATAAAATAAAGTCGCCAAGATTTGCGCAGATGCGTGAATCTTGGGGGGCTGACTTTATCAGTGCTTCCTTAATTATTGATATCATTTATAAGTTGGTTCAGCTATTGGTATCAGGCACCTTCCTCGAAGGGCAGTCGACCTTGTCGCAGGCAGCACAGCCGCTTGGTGTATGTTGTGCCGGAATTTTCTCTTGCGGTACGAGTCCGATGATGGCGGTTATGGATTTTCGCGGTACGAGCATGGAGGCGTCGCTGAGGCGGACGCCGATCTTCTCGCTTTCCGCCAGGCGAACCATTTCGGGCTGCTGCTCCAGCGGCCAGTCGCCGTAGCCGGGGCTGAAACGCCAGCGCATCGTATAGCCTTCCTTCGCGACCTTTGGCTCGATGGCTTTTTCCATCGCGTCGGCGACCTGCTCGACGGCGGCCGTAGCGGCGGCATCGAGAATGACGGAGTAGGCGTAGCGGCCGTCGGAGAAATATTTTGTCACATGCTCTTCGATGGCATCGCCAATGCTTGCCGAGAGCACGATGACCTTCTCTGCCTTCGCCAGATGTTTGGCGATGAGCTTTCCTTCCATCGTAAAGGGCGGATCGGCGAGCACCGTTTGCGCCGCCGCATCGTAATCGTACATCTGCCATATACCGCGCGGCACGGCGAGGAGGCGCGCTTCAAGGCAGGCTTCTTCGATGAGTTTTTCATCGAAATCCTGCGCCTTTTGCAGCCCGGCATAGCGGCGCGTTTCCTTCGCATCGATATCGAGCAGAACCGTATTGTAAACGGGCATAAGATTCCTTCTTTCTTTCGGGGGCAATGATGTTTCACGTGAAACATCGATTTTCATTCATAACTTTCCCCCATCAGTATATCATGCTATAATAGGAAAAGAAAAGCTTATGGAGGAAAAGAACGTGGCGAAAATTATAGCAGTCGCCAATCAAAAGGGCGGCGTAGGAAAGACGACGACATCGGTAAACTTGAGCGCCGGTCTTGCCATGCTTGGCAAACGCGTACTGCTCATCGATTCCGATCCGCAGGGCAACGCGACGAGCGGCTTCGGTATCAATAAATCGGATCTGAAGACAACCATATATCAAGTATTGATCGAAAACCTTGCCATGGAGCAGGCGATTCTTCATACGGGCTATGAGGTCGATCTCCTGCCCGCGAACATCGAGCTTGCCGGCGCGGAGATCGAGCTCGTCGCAGCCATCTCGCGCGAGAACCGTTTGAAGCGTTCCGTCGATGCCGTGCGCGAAAAGTACGACTTCATTCTCATTGACTGCCCGCCGTCGCTGGGGCTTCTGACGCTCAATGCTCTGACGGCGGCTGATACCGTTCTGATGCCGATCCAATGTGAGTTTTATGCGCTCGAAGGACTGGCACAGCTCATGAATACGATGACGCTCGTGCAGAACAACTTGAATCCCGCGCTGGAAATCGAAGGCGTGCTTTTGACGATGTTCGATTCGCGAACCAATCTTTCGGTGCAGGTCGCCGAAGAGGTGCGTACACATTTCGGCAGCAAGGTCTATCGCACCGTCATACCGCGCACCGTGCGCCTGAGCGAGGCGCCGTCGTATGGCCAGCCTATCGTTGCCTATGACAAGAACTGTAAGGGAGCCATCGTCTATATGGACTTGGCAAAGGAGGTAACGGAGCGTGACAGCTAGGAAGGCATTGGGAAAAGGGCTCGGCGCGCTCTTTCCCACAGAGTTGAAAGCGCCGGAAGTGAAGGAAGAAGAAACCGCGCAAGCGCCTGATACCAATCTGGAAGAAAAGGAAGCAGCTGCCCCTGTGCAAGGAGCCGAGGGGGAAGCGGCGGAAAAGAAGCAGGCGGCTGAAAAAGAAAAGCCTGCGGCAGAAGCAGCAGACGATGCCGAAAATGCCGTGATACCAAAAGCGGAAACGCCGAATGGTATCGCGGTACAGGAGATTCCTCTGGAGGCGATATGCGCTAATCGGTATCAGCCGCGTCAGGAATTTGATGAAAGCGCTTTGGACGAGCTTAAGGAATCCATCGTGCAGCATGGCGTATTGCAGCCGATCCTCGTGCGTCAGCTTCCGGCAGAAAAAGGCTATGAACTCGTCGCGGGTGAGCGCCGCTTCCGTGCGGCTAGGCTCGCAGGCTTGACGACCGTTCCTGCACTCGTGCGCCCTTTGAGCGATGCCGCGAGCACGGAGATCGCCCTGATCGAGAACTTGCAGCGCGAAGATCTCAATGCGATCGAAGAAGCGAGTGCCTACCAGAATCTTTTGCAGAACTTCGGGCTCACGCAGGAGCTTCTGGCAGAGCGCGTGGGGCGCAGCCGCTCGCATATCGCGAATATGATGCGCCTGCTGAAGCTCGATGCGCGCGTGCAGGAGTATCTGGCAAACGGCAGCCTGAGCATGGGGCAGGCAAGACCGCTCGTCGTCTTGACGGACACCGCCTTGCAGAGGGAAGCGGCGGATATCATCATGGCGCGCGAATGTTCGGCACGGCAGGCGGAAGAGCTTGTGAAGCGTTTGCAGAAGAGCGCCGAAGCCGAAGATGAAGAGCGTGAGCCTCCGAAGGAACGGCAAGACCTCTTTTTGCAAGAAGCGGAAGAAAAGCTCAAGATGTTTTTCGGTGCACAGGTGCGCATACGGGCGCAGGGGAAGAAGAATCGCATAGAGATTGATTTTTCCTCGGAGGATGAGCTGAACCGCATCATTGATTCCCTGCTGGAAAAGAAGAGCAAAGTATTGGCGGATAAGAAGGCCGCCTTGCGGCAATTCTCCGTTGGGGATCGGTTTACCGTTTGATGTTCATGTTTCACGTGAAACATCTTGATTTGAGGAGAAATGATTGGCATGAATACAAAACAGCTGGCGGATTTCTTTGGCAATAACGAAGCGTTCCTTGGCATCTTTCTATTGGTTCTGATGATCATCCTTTTCGTTTTGATCATTTATCAGATCTACAATGTATCGCGCATGAAGAGCCGCTACTATGAGATGATGACAGGTGTGGAGGGCGCAAACCTCGAAAAGATGCTGCTCGCCCATATCAGGGAAATGAAAGGTGTGGCGGAGGAAAACCGTCGGCTCAAAGAGGAAAACAAGCGCCTCGATGCCTTGCTGCAAACAGCGACGACGCGCATCGGCATCGTGCGCTTCAGTGCCTTTGCCGATATGGGCAGCGACTTGAGCTATGCCGTTGCCATGCTCGACTCGCATAATAACGGCGTGATCTTTTCGAGCATATTTGCCCGCGAGGATTCGCGCAGCTATGTCAAACCCATCGAGGGAGGGCGCTGCGCCAACTACAAGCTCACGCGTGAAGAGGCGGAAGCGCTCGAAAAAGCGATGAGCGTCCGCCCCGAATGACGGCATACAGAAGACTGCATGCGGGATATATGTTTTTGTTTTGAAGAAAACGCATCGGCATTTTCTTGAAGTTTGGAGATGGGTTTTTGGATAAGGAAAAAGGCTTCACGATCAAGATCGTCCCCGATGTTTCGGATACCATTCATACGATACATCTCTCCGCAAAGATGGCGAAGATTGGTATCGCATCCTTTGCTGTCGCTCTCGTGCTGTTCATCGGCATGTTTTCCTATGGCATCTATACGACGTTCTTCGTGCGAAGCGACGACGCGGAGCTGGAACGGCTGCGGCAGGTCAGTGGTATGCAGCAGGAGCAGTTGCTGCAGCTGTCCAAAAAAGCCGATGGCCTGCAGCAGGAATTGGATGAATTGACGCAGATGGAAAATGAGCTGCGCCGCATGTCGGGCACGGCCGGGGCAGCTGATGCAGCGGCCGTGCCTGCCGACGCTGCAAATGCGGCGGCAGCGCAGGACGGACAGGGCGGCCCCTACATGGGACCGGATCTGCAAAACGTCGGTGCGGCGCTCACGAATATCGAAACGCGTCTGGCCGTCCGCCGCGCGAGCCTGCAGCAGCTCAGGCAGGTTTTGGAAGCACAGCAGCAGGAATTTGCCGCGCTGCTTCCCAATACACCGTATGCGCTGAAGGGCGTGTCCATCACGGTGCCGTCGATCTGGCCGGCACGAGGTGAAGTCAGCTCGCCGTTCGGCCTGCGCTGGAATGGTTCGGACTTTCACCCGGGCATTGACATCGCCAACGACTTCGGCACACCCATCGTGGCGACCGCCGACGGCGTCGTCACAGATGCCGGCTGGAACGCCGGCGGCTACGGCAACAAGGTCGACATCGACCACGGGAATGGTATCATGACGCGCTACGGTCATGCACAATCCATCGTCGTGCGCCCGGGGCAGCAAGTGCGCCGCGGCCAGATCATCGCCTACATGGGCAGCACGGGATTTTCCACCGGGCCGCACGTGCACTACGAGGTTCGTATCAACGGCGAACCAGTGAATCCGGCGCCGTATTTATGAGGGGCTTCGTGACACCATTTAATCGGTATCACCTCGATGCCAGGCAGCTTCATCCAAAGAGTATAGGTCTTTTATGTGCAAAAGGGCTGTGCCTTCGCGTCGTGCGCGCGCAATCACAGATTGCGTGTAGCCGCCTTTGCTGAAAAAGACGAAATAGCGTCGCATGACTTTCGGGAATGCTTCGGCGGCGCTCAATACATCCTCATATTCCTGCATGGGCAGCGGACGATTGCGGTATTTACATTCGCAGAACAACCCGTCTTCGCCGGAAGCACTGAGGCCAAGAATATCGATATCTTCCTGCGCCTTGCGAAGCGGATGCGTATCCCACCATTTGCCTAAGGCGGCGGGGATGAAGGGAAGAACCTTCTTCAGCGCCATGCGCTTTAGATATTCCATACAGATTTGTTCAAAGACCGCCCCCATATATTCGGGGAGATTCGAAAGAATCTCTTTCGCTGCCTCCTCCTCTCCTAAAAGGGCATAGTAATTTCGATTGGAAAAAATGTAGCGATACCAGAAATTGTAGTAGAAATCTGTCAGGATATAGATGCCTTTTTTGCTTCTCGGAGACTCTCCGCAGGGAACGATCTTTTCGATCAGTCGGATGTTCTGCAGCGTCGTGAGATATTTGCTGCACTTGCTTCGATCCTCGTGGATACGATCGGCTATCTGCGTGACCTTGTTCGCACCGCTTGCTATCGCCTCCAGGATGCTGTTGTATACGCCGGGCTCACGCAGCTCCATGCGCAAGAGCATTTGCGGCTCATCGTTCAGAAAGGTGCTTTCCGGCAGAATTTCCCGAAGCAGATTTTTATGGATGCTTTTCTTGCTGTCGAAGGCGTTCAGATAGCGGGGGATGCCGCCGAGAATCCCATAGGCGAGCAGCCGATCCTCCATGCTATAGTGGGGAAAAAAGGCAGCGCTGTCGAAGTAATCAAACGGCAGGACTTCGAGCTTTCCCGTGACACGACCATAGAGGGGACTCTTGTAGCCCATGACTTCATTGACCATGAAACTGACGCTTGAGCCGCATAGGATGAGCATGAGATTCATATGCTGCCAGGCATGATCGATGGTATGCTGCAGGATGCTCTTGATCGAGGGATTTTGCTCCGCGAGGAAGGGAAATTCATCGATGATCAAGACGATTTTCTCCGCGCTTTCCCCGGCATGCTTTCCTAGATAGGCAAAGGCTTTTTCCCAATTTGGAAACGGCATGAGGAAGTCGCCATCGAAATATTCCTGCAAGCTTCGCGAAAAATCATGAAGATTCAATACGTCATTCTTTTCTTGCGCAGGGAAAAAGATACAAGGATGCTTTTTGGCAAATTCCTGCAAAATGGTCGTCTTGCCCACACGTCGTCTGCCGTACATGACGAGGAACTGAAAACCTGCCGCTGCAAGCATGCGCTCCAATGTCCGGATCTCGCTTTGTCTGCCTATCATGATGTCAACCTCTCATTCTAAGAGATACAACTTTAAAATATACTACTCATGAGTATTATACTTTAGAGTTGTATCTTTTGCAATAAAGCGAACGAGAATCATTTCATAGCAAAAAGATAGGGATTGACGGTATTCGTCTCGAGTGTTATGATACGAGAAAAGGGAGGCGGTGCCTTCCGTGAAGAGTTTGTATCTGTACACAAGGAGGAATTGCCATGGAATTGAAGGGTTCGCAGACAGAAAAGAATCTTTGGGCGGCATTTGCAGGAGAGTCGCAGGCTTATACGAAGTACGGTTACTACGCGTCGCGTGCAAAGAAGGACGGCTTCGAGCAGATTTCGGCGCTCTTTGCAGAGACGGCGGGCAACGAAAAGGAGCATGCAAAGATTTGGTTCAAGCTCGTCGCGGGCATTGGCGATACGGCAGAGAACCTTGAAGCTGCTGCAGAGGGCGAACACGAAGAATGGACGTCGATGTATCCTGAGTTCGCCAAGGTCGCGAAGGAAGAAGGCTTCACGAACATCGCACGCCTCTTCGAGGGCGTGGCGAAGATCGAGAAGGAGCACGAGGAGCGCTATCGCCTGCTTTTGGCAAACGTCAAGGGCGAGCAGGTCTTTAAGAAGGGCGAGAAGATCATCTGGCAGTGTCGCAACTGCGGCTACGTCTGCGAAGCGACGCAGGCACCGCAGGTCTGCCCCGTCTGCGCGCATCCGCAGGCATACTTCGAGCAGCTCAAGAAGAATTACTGAGAAGGCGCACAGCGCACTTTCGCGAAAATTTCGGAAGAGCAGGGGCTGTCGCACAGAATCTTGTGCGGCAGCCCTCTTTTTCATGTTCAGGTCAACCACCGTACGTACGCCAGCGCCGCAATGCGCCAGAACCTGGCACGCTCCGAAGGTAGCAAAGGTATTCTATTAGTATTAGGGAAACGCTGATAAAATGAAGTCCGCCAGATCGGTGCAGAATTTTTTCCTGTCAAGGAAAGAGCCCGATGCATAGCATACACTATATGGGGGAACTGGCATCCTCATTCCGCTCTTTTTGCAGATACCTCTCTGTCCTGAAGGTCGATCTCTACGGGACGGCAATGCTGCTTGAAGAGTTCGGAGCGGTGATTGCGGACGGCGGCACGACGGCGTCCTACTGGTACGGAAATTTGCAGTATCTGAAGGAAACGCACTGAAAGAAGGTTCGCAGAGGGAACAGGAATTCAATTTTTCGTCCAATTAATTGATTTTTCGTCCAAAATTTAATATAATTGGACGAAAAGAAAGGATGTTGGACGAAAGGGTGCCTTATGAGATCGTTTGATTATAGCAGATTGGCAGATCAAGCCTGGGATACAGATATGGTGAATTTGATCGCAAAGATACACGAGTGTAAGGGGAGGCAGGATTTATTCATCAGTCAGAAGCCTGTGGAGTTGGAGCGATTGGTTGCGTTTGCGAAAATACAGAGTACGGAAGCATCCAATAAAATCGAAGGTATTGTTACGACGAGCACTCGCATGAAGCAGCTTTTTGAAGAAAAAACGATTCCCAGAAATCGTGATGAAAATGAGATCATGGGGTATCGGGACGTGCTGAATACCATTCATGAGAGTCATGCGTATATCCCGATCCGTCCTTCGTATATTCTCCAGCTTCATCGCGATCTTTTGAAGAGAGCAGGCTCATCATACGGCGGGCATTTTAAAAACATTCAAAACTATATTAACGAAACAAAGAGCGATGGGAAAGTCGTCACCCGCTTTACGCCTATTGCGCCTCATGAAACACCGGGTGCTGTGGAAAACCTTTGCCGCGCCTACGAGCAGACTGCCGCAAAGGAGAAGATCGACGCATTGATTCTGGTACCGGCATTTATATGTGATTTTCTTTGTATTCATCCATTTAATGATGGCAATGGAAGAATGAGTCGACTTCTTACCTTGCTTCTTCTGTATAAGAATGGGTATAGTGTAGGGAAATATATCAGCATGGAAAAGCAGATCGAGAAAACAAAGGATCGCTATTACGATACGTTAGAAGAAGCGGATGCCGGATGGCATGAAGAAAAAAATGATCCGACGCCATTCATCCGATATATGTTGCAGGTTATTTTGGCCTGTTATACAGAATTTGAAGAGCGCGTCGGATGGATGACCGAAAGCAGAAAAAACAGCACGGCATATGATATTGTCAAAAAATATATCGAAGAAAAAATCGGCAAATTCACAGGAGCCGATGTTGTGGCGCATTGTCCGAGCATCGGCAGGTCTTCTGCACTGGCGGCATTGAAAAAACTTGCCGAGGAGGGCTATGTGGTCAGAGAAGGGGCTGGAAGAAACACCTTTTATGTTCGAACAGACAGCAAATAACTTTCGTCCAAATTCTGGCTTATTTGGATAAAAATAAGCATTGCCGGACGAAAAATCTGCATCCATCTTTACAACAGAGCGTGCGATTCCTCGTTCACTTCGCAAGCCGCGCCGTGATTTTCTGCCATGTCTCTTTCGTCAGGAAGCTCTCTTCCGCCTCCTGCTCCATTTCCAGAAAGCGGCTGTACGGTATGCCGAAGGAAAGCATGTCCTGCGGTACGCATTTTCTTGCCGACGGATCGGTCAGACCGATGTAGCAGCTTCTGCCGCCCTCCTGCTCCTCCGTCACCGGATAGAGCACCGCCTGCGCACAGCCTGCACCGAAGAGGAGCTTGACATTATCCTGCGTCCTTTGGTCGTAGTTCGCCAGCGTGGCAAGCCCCGAGAGCTGATCGGCATTCACGAGAAAGATCACCGCAAGAGGTCTTTCGTCATCGGCAACGTCGCGCAAGGGCTTACAGACGACAAAAGGCTTGCCGGCATGACGCTTGATGCCCTCGATGAAGTCCCTCGCCAGCTCCGGCGTCTTCTTGTAAAACTCGCACTCTCTTCCAATACGCTCACCGCCCGTAGAGAGGAAATATTCGATCCAGCCGTGTGGGTAATCCTGAAACCCCAGTCCCGTCTTCGCGCCGAGACAGACGGTCGTCTTGTCCGTGAACACGACCGTCTTCCCCTTGCTCGCCGCCACGAGCAGAGCGACGGAGCAGCCCCAGACGCCCTCCTTGAACTGCATAGCGCCTGCAGGCGCCTCTTCCGCATGAAGCACCGCCACAGGCTGGCTTTTCAGACAGACGAGCTTCGCAATTTTGCTTTCCATGAATTTTCGCCCCTTTCGCTGGAATACCTCATGATCCTTACATTCGACACATGGAATACGATTTCCTACGAAGCGGAAAAATCCACAGGGCTATGACGACTTGAGACGGTCTGCAGGACAGCGGCAGAGCGCGCGCAGCAATGCGTGACGATTTTCTCTGCGCTTATTATGCCTCCTGCCTATGCTTTGTCATGGGGGCAAAGTATTTGTAATATAAACCGGCCTCTCTTATAATGAACACAGTAACAGTACAGTACCAATAAAAACCGCGTTTTAGCGCAGAAAGCCCCTTAGTCGATTCGACTACGGGGCTTTGCTCCAAAGTGGCTCTTGCAAGGGAGGTCGTTTGAGATGTGCAACTTGAGAAAAACCTTTTTGGCCTGCTTGCTTGCTTTTGCTGCATTCCTGTCTTTAGGATGCGAAAGCAATCCGGCGCAAGCGATAAATGACAAGCCGCCGATCCAAAAAGAGACTGAAACGATACAAAAAGCAGAGGTGTCTGCGGCAAAGCCGGAACTCAAGATCGGCAGTCAATCATGGGAGGTCGCATTGGAGGACAATCCCTCTGTAGAAGCATTTTTGAAAAGGCTGCCGTTGGCTGTAGAAATGACGGAGCTTAACGGAAATGAAAAATATTACATATTGGATGAATCGTTGCCGGCCGATGACACAGCCGTCGGAGAAATTCATGCAGGGGATTTGATGCTGTATGACAGCCGCTATGTCGGATCGTAGGGCTCCTGCACCAGAATGGAAAAGGCATCCGCTCCGGTCTTTTCCTGAATTTCCTTCACCATCACCTGCATATTGCCTTCCTTGTTCTCGGTCGGCTCATGAAGGCTGGCGGACGTGACGGCATCCACCGACATGTCGCTGGTATTGCCGATATTCTCGCTGTACGTAAAGTAAATGACGAGGGGCTTCTTGCCCGTTTGCTCCGCAAGCGCGGTGCTGCTGCTCGTCGTTCCGCTCCCCGTCGACCCGCATCCTGCCAGTACCGCGAGCAAGAGGAACAGACAAAGTACCATTAAGGAATCGCTGATAAAATGAAGTCGCCCAGATTTGCGCAGATGCGCTGTATCTATCGAGGGACAAGCTACACGCACAAACGTCCACTTTGTG